>QWCU01004605.1_pt1 | contig 55244 bp, 46 predicted proteins | sample 1972601 | NCBI WGS metagenome assembly QWCU01 (sample SAMN09866700, study PRJNA288562) | Human vaginal metagenome isolate pre2_vaginal, whole genome shotgun...
CTCTTCCTCCTGTTGTGACTTCTGATCCTTTGGCTGCTGATTTCCCAGCTGTTCCTGGTACGAAGCAGATTTATGCTGATGCTTTGAATGGTAAGTTTGGTCCTGCTGCTCAGGCTTCTGCTAAGAAGACTGAGGCTGCTAAGGCTCAGGCTGCTGCTCCAGCAGGGCCGCTGCTGGTAAGGCTGCTGCTAAGGGTGAGCTTGCTGCTAAGGGTGCTAAGGGTCATGGTAAGGCTGGCGAGAAGCTTGGTAATGCTGGTGTTGGTGTTGCTTTGACTGCTTTGGCTGCTTCTATGCTTGCTGGTATGGGTGCTGCTGTTCGCAAGATGCGTCACTAAGCATTATTTACCACCTTATTTAGGGTTTGCGCTCAACGACTGGTGTGGTGTTTTGTAGGGAAGCATCACACTGGTTTATTCCCGATTCTCTTTGGTTTTATTGTTTTAACATTGGTTTGCTATTGTTTTTCTTTTCTTCCCAGTGTTGATTCGTTTAGCTTGTTGGGTTTGGGTGTTGAGTGTTGTTGCTTTCGGTTTTGTTTGCTACTAGGGGCTTTCAAAACCGGAAGCATTTTTTTGTGTTTGTTTATTTTTGCCAGTGTTTGTAGTTATATTTGCTTAAATAGGGAACAAATGCGGGAGGATTAGTCACCCTAAAACTGCTGCGATTAACGCAATACAAATCGGACTCGTAACCGTAGAAAACAGGATTCCATCGCGCGCAAAACTCAAGCCAACATTGTATCTTGCAGCGTAATTGTACACGTTTTGACCAGTCGGCAGCGCCGCCAGCACAACACACGCGTAAAGAGTGGCACCTCGGAAACCCATAACAAAATAAGCCAATAAAAACGCAATAATTGGCATAATCAAGTTTTTCAGAATAGCAACAGTCGCAATAGCAGCACGATTAGAATCTTTTTGTAGCGGCTTGCTGCCGTAAAGTGACATTCCAAAAGCCATTAAAATCATAGGAACCGCTGAATCGCCAATCATTTTAATCGGGTCATAAAGAAAATTCGGAACAGGAAAATAGCCAATTTTTGCGGAAATTGCCGAAATAATAATTCCTCCAAGTGAACCAATTAAAAGTGGTTGTTTAAGCGGCTGTTGAGCAATGCGTTTAAGCGAGCACTTTCCAGTAGTTGTAACATCTAAAACCGTTAGTCCAACAGGCGTAAAAACAGCTTGCTGCATAACTAAAATTGGGGCAACAAGTGCAGGGTTTCCAAGAATATAAGTTGCAACAGGCAAGCCAATGTTGTTTGAGTTTAAGTAAAGCGAGTTAAGCGCGCCAATTGTGCAATCCGCAGCAGGAAGGTGGAAAAACAGGCGATTAAGCAGAATAAATGCAACGCCAACAATCATTGCGGAGAAAAACGCAACAAAAATTGACGAGTGGAAAATCTCAAAAATTGGCTCTTTTGCAAGGATTGCAAACATTAAACAAGGACTAGATACGAAGAAACTCACGCGATTAAGCACCATTTGTGCTTGCAATCCGCCGATGCGAAGACGCGCGGTTACGTACCCTGCGGCAATGACGATGCCAATTACGCAAAAGCCTTGCATAGCACTGATTAAACCCATGAAAACGATTTTAGCGCTGATTTTTGGATTGTGGGTAATGCGCAATCGACTTTTATTGGCGTATGTTACTTTTATTGGCGCATGTTATTTGACGTTGCAATATGGCATACTAGAAAACGGTGGCGCTGCAAGCCGCCAGAGCATTCGACGGCGTCGATCCCCTCACGTGATTTTCACGCATGATTTTGGGCGAGGCTGGTGTCCGCTGTCGTGCAGCTAGACTTTATTGATAGCCTTAGGGGTGGCTCGCATAAGCGTGTGCATTCTTCAGGCTAAGAGCGCGAAACTATTGCAGAGTTTCGCTAGGAGCATAGTGCCCAGAGTAACACGAGAAGGCTTCACCGTGCCCGAAGCCAATAATGATAAAAATGAAGATAAAAATCTTTCATTCGTAGCAGCAAATTCAAGCGCGAACGAATCTACTAACGCAGCTGACGATCAAAGATCAGCAGCTGCTTCAACTGTTACATCACCCGTTACAGCAGGTGTTGTCAATGTGGTTTCAGGTTCGCAAGACGCAGCGTCAAGCACAAGACGCAGGCGTGCTGGAAGACGCGTTGTAAGAGTTGCAGGAGCAGCTGGCGAATCGATGAAACTACACGTACAAGGCGGAAACGATTACGATACACGCTCTGAGGAAACTGAATCTGAAAGTGTTGTTGAGCACCAAACTCCTGTAAGGCCGATAACATCGCTACTTTTTCAGGAGCCTGTTTTACCTCATCGTTTGCCTGAAAACAATAGTCGTATGCGCGATTTAGATTACGACGATGATGCAAATGAAAGCGATAGAGAAAACAGTCGAGATGATTTAGACAAAGACAATAGTCGCAGTTCACGAAAGTTGCGTAAAACGCGTTCTGGCAGGAATGACAGGAAGAATCGTAATGAAGACGAGGATTTAAGTAGAGTACGTAGTCGCAAAAATCGCAATAATCGTAACAATTTTGACGATAACTATGATTCTGAATCTGACGATGATACACGTGTTATTCGTGTGCGTTCTAGAGTAAATCGTGCAGATCGCACAGATCGATCCAATCGTGCAAATCCTGAAGATTTAAACGAAATTGATAATAGAAGCGATAGCAGAATAAGTAGAAATAATCGAGATTATCTGGATAAGGATAGCTTGGATAAGTCTAATTTTGATAAAGCTAACCTTGACAAAGATAATGGTGACAAATATAGCGAGAATAACAATAATGGTCGTAAGAATCGTGACAATCAGGATAATTACGATGATCAAAATCATAGAAAGTCACGCAAGAATCGCAGACTAAACGCTGCCGAAAGACGCGCCGCCGCAGAAGTCGAGCAAATAGAAGAAGACCTTGAATACGACGACATAGTTTATTCTCCAATCGATGATGTAATTGACGAAAGAATTGAAAATAGTGTTGAGTCAGATAATGATGTAGATTCTAAATCAACCCGCAAGTATACAAAAACTTCTGATTTAGAAAATAATGATGATGAAGACGGAGAAATGATAACCCGTCGTCGCCGTCGTCGCAGACCGTCTCGCGCAGATAAGGAAGATAGGACAGATAAGTCTGATAGATCAAGCCGTAGAACAACATCCGGCCTATCTTCGGATGATTCTTCATACGCTGACGATTATGACATAAACGAAATAGAAGTTTCTCAAGAAGACCGCGATTTAATTCCAGATCCAGACGAGTTGCGATCTCAAGATGACGAGGAAGTGTACACTCGTCGTCGCCGTCGTCGCAGGTCGAAATCTTCTGACGATTCGTCTCAAAGTTCCTCAAGTTCGCAAAGTTCGCAAAATTCACAAAGCACACAATCGCGTTTTGTGTCAATAGACTCCGATTCATCTAGTCGAAGATCTAGAAAACAGCAGTATATTGATGAGATTACGGATATTGAAGGTTCTACGCGACTTGAAGCCAAAAAGCAGCGTCGTCGTGACAATCGCAGGGAGCGTAATCGCCAAAACTTGCTTATGGAGCAAGACTTTTTGGCAAGGCGTGAAAACGTTGACCGACTTATGGTTGTGCGTGAACGCGATCGTCACACGCAAATTTCTGTAATCGAAGACAATATTCTTGTAGAACACTATGTTTCTGATATTCAAGAAGTTGCAACAGTAGGAAATATTTACCTTGGTCGTGTACAAAATGTGCTGCCAAGCATGGAGGCTGCATTCGTAGACATTGGTCAAGCCCGAAACGGCGTGCTTTACGCTGGCGAAGTCAACTGGGATACAACCCGATTAGAAGGACAGCCGCGAAGAATGGAGCTTGCGTTTAAGGCAGGAGACCCTGTTTTAGTGCAGGTTACTAAGGACCCTATAGGCCATAAGGGTGCGCGACTAACATCTCAAGTAACGCTTGCTGGTAGGTTCCTTGTGCTTGTTCCGTCTGGAGCTATGACGGGCGTAAGTCGCAAGCTATCCGACCGTGAACGCAGCCGACTTCGCGCAATCGTAAGCAAAATCGCGCCTAAAGACATGGGCATAATCATTAGAACCGCCGCAGATGGTGCTAGTGAAGATGCGATTGAAAAAGACCTTGAATCGCTTGTAAAACAGTGGGAACGAATCGAAGCGAAGCGAGAAGAGTTCTTGCATGGCAAGCGGCCAAAGCTTTTGCAAGGCGAGCCAGATGTGGCAATTCGTGTTGTTCGAGACATATTTAACGATGACTTCCAAAAGATGATTGTGGAAGGCAAGGGCGCGTATGACCGCATTTGTGAATACTTGGAGATGATGGCTCCTGATTTGCGCAGCAAGATTGAGTATTGGGATCCTGCTGAGCATGAAGGCAAAGACGTGTTCGACAAGTGGCAAATCGACAGCCAGCTTAGAAAGGGCATGGAGCGCCAGGTTTATCTTCCTGCAGGCGGTTCGATTGTTATTGACCGAACGGAGGCAATGACAACGATTGACGTAAATACGGGTCGTTTTATTGGTCGCGGTAAGTCTTTGGAAGAAACTGTGACTCGCTGCAATTTGGAAGCTTCCGAGGAGATTGCGCGTCAGCTGCGACTTCGCGATATTGGCGGCATGGTTATGATCGATTACGTTGACATGGTTATGCCAGCGAACCGCGATCTTGTTTTGCGCCGTCTTGTTGAGTGTCTTGCGCGCGACCGCACAAAGCATCAGGTTGCGGAGGTTACATCTCTTGGTCTCGTCCAAATGACTCGTAAGCGCGTTGGACAGGGTTTGGTCGAGGCGTTTTCGGAGGAGTGCCCGACTTGCAAGGGTCGTGGGTTTATTCTTCACGACGAGCCGACTGTGTCTTCGGAGTATGCGGATCCTTACGCGCTTAAGGGCGGTGATCCGTTTATTAAAACCAATAAGCATGGTCATGGAAGTATTGCGGACCCTATGCCTGTGGTTAAGCAGGAGTCCAGTGCGGATGTTCGCGCCAAATTAGCGCGTATTGCTGCCGCTGCAGCGTCGTCGGCTTTCTTGGAGGAGTCTTTGCGTAAAAGTGACGAAAAAGACGGTAACGATAATAAAGACGATAACAATAATGATGTGAATGCTGTAGCTGCAGATGACGTTGCTAATAATGGCGATGCAGGTGATAGTGTTGTTGACAGTGTTGACAGTGTTGATGAATCTTCGGTTGCTGGCGACTTTTCTGCAGTAGATGCGAGTAATGAATCTGCAGAAAGCAGTGAAGAATCGCAGGTAGTCGGGAAAATTGAGGAATCTGATGATTCGCAAGAATCTCAAGAATCCACAGAAAGCTCTCAAGAATCTAGTGAAAACTAAAAAATAGACGCAAAGTATACGGCTCGAGTACAATAATGTCTATTGCTTATTTCGACTTTATGAATTAAGACTTGACGTTAGTACAGGGGTCGGTGTAATTTTGATAGTCGGTGTCTTGCCGCAGGTTCAACGCTGCGCGTGAGGCAATAGTAAAGCTTTCAATTTAGCTAAGGAACGAATTATGTACGCGATTGTGAAGGCCGGTGGCCATCAAGAGAAGGTTGAGGTTGGAGACGCCATCCTCGTAAACCGTCTCGATGCAAAGAAGGGCGATACCGTGGAATTCCCGGTCGCGCTCGTTGTTGACGGTGCTAAGGTGACCTTAAGCGCTAAGGATCTTGCAAAGATCACAGTTAAGGCAGAAGTTCTTAACGACGAAGCTAAGGGTCCAAAGATTAGCATTATGAAGTATAAGAACAAGACTGGCGTGGCTCGCCGCAAGGGTCATCGTCAGAAGTTGACTCTCGTCAAGATCACGGCCATCGCCTGATTGACGGTGTTATAAACCTGAAAGGACAGCAAGATGGCACATAAGAAGGGTGCGTCTAGCTCGCGCAACGGTCGCGACTCACAGGCGCAATATCTTGGCGTTAAGAAGTTCGGTGGAGAAGCTGTTGTGGCTGGAAACATTATTGTTCGCCAGCGCGGCACCAAGTTCCATGCAGGACAGAACGTTGCTTTGGGTAAGGATCACACGCTGTACGCTTTGGTGGACGGCAATGTGAAGTTCGGCATTCGTCGCGATCGCAAGGTTGTAGACGTAGTTACCGCCTGAGTAACTCATTAATCTTCTAGCCGCACCCCGTTCGGTGCGGCTTTTTTGTTTTTGCAAATCTGGCGAGTATTGAGCATCAAGTAAGGTAAAAGTTATGAGCGATTTTGTAGATCGAGTAACAGTACACGTTAAAGGCGGCGACGGCGGCAACGGATCCGCAGGCGTGCGCAGAGAAAAATACAAGCCACTTGCAGGTCCAAACGGCGGAAATGGCGGAAATGGCGGAAGCGTTATATTCGTAGCCGATCGCAACGCTAACAGCCTACTCGACTACCGATTCATTCCACATCGCGTAGCGCAGAGTGGCACAATGGGTTTAGGTGATACAAAGGACGGCTCCAAAGGAGAAGACCTTATGTTGCCAGTGCCAGTCGGAACCGTAATTTTTGAGGCGAAGGGTGCATCGGGCGCGCAAAAAAAGCCAGGCAATGTTTTGGCGGATTTGCAACATGTAGGCGACACATTCGTAGTCGCAGCAGGAGGTGCTGGAGGCCTTGGAAACGCCGCTCTTGCCAATAAAACTCGCCGCGCTCCAGGTTTTGCACTACTAGGCGAACCTGGCGAAGAACGAGACGTAATCCTAGAACTAAAGTCGATAGCAGACGTCGCGCTAGTGGGCTTCCCGTCTGCAGGAAAGTCAAGTCTTGTAGCTTCAATCAGCGCTGCAAAACCAAAAATCGCAGATTATCCGTTTACAACGCTTGTTCCAAACCTTGGTGTAGTCAGCTTTGGTGAATACCGCTACACAATCGCAGACGTGCCAGGATTGATTCCAGGAGCTTCCGAAGGAAAAGGGCTTGGTCTAGAATTTTTGCGCCACATTGAGCGCACGGAAATAATCGCCCACGTAATCGACTGCGCAACGCTTGAACCCAATCGCGATCCAATCAGCGATTATAAGGCTTTGGAACACGAGCTTTCGCAATACGCAAACAAGTTGGATTTGCCGCTTGGAGCAATTCCGATTCCAGAGCGTCCGCGAATTATCGTGCTAAACAAGATTGATGTGCCAGAGGCAAAAGAGTTGGCAGAATTTGTGCGAAGCGACTTTGAAAAAATGGGCTTTCCAGTTTTTGAGATTTCTACTGCGTCTCACGAAGGCTTGAAAGAGCTTGGTTTTGCGCTTGGAAAGATGGTGGCTAGTATGCGCGAAAAGCTTGCTGAGCAAGAGGCAGCGCGAGAAGAAGAGCGAGTTGTTATTCAGCCGCTTGAACAGCCAGCATTGAGACGACGCAGAGATGATGGCCGCGGAAGTGCTAGCGACTTTACAATCGAGCGCGAAGAAGACAAAAATGGCGACTTCTGGTTTACTGTTACGGGCGCTAAGCCAGAGCGTTGGGTTGTGCAAACAAACTTCGACAACGACGAGGCAGTTGGCTATTTGGCGGATCGCTTAGCAAAACTTGGTGTGGAAGACGAGTTGCGCAAGAAGGGTGCACGTCCAGGAGACGAGATTAGGATTGGTCGCGGAAACCGCATGGTTTGCTTCGACTGGGATCCAAGCATTGCAGCAGGTGCGGAAGGTTTGGACGGCGCTAGCTTGGGCGCGCGTGGAAAAGACTTGCGACTTGAAGCAAATGACCCTAGAGGTGCAAGACGCACGAATGCGGAGCGCAGACGCGATTATCACATGATGATGGATGCAAAGAGCGCTGTGAGAGATGCGATGATGGCGGAGAGAAAGCAAGGTCATTGGGCAGATCCATCGGTAGATGACGACAAACACGATGAGCAGAGTTTATTTGGACGTGGTGAGTAAATGATTAATAAGGCAGTTGAGCCTACCGAAGATGAGATTCGGCGTTCAATTAGCAATGCGAACACAATAGTCGTAAAAGTTGGCTCTAGCTCGCTTACAGACTTATCTGGTCATTTAGACGTGCAAAAATTACGTGCTCTTGTTACGGCTATTAGCCGTGCTCAAATGTCTGGAGCTAATGTAGTTTTAGTATCTTCTGGTGCTATCGCAGCGGGATTTGGACTACTTGGTTTTAATGAACGTCCTAAAGATGTGCCTACTCAGCAAGCAACAGCATCAGTTGGACAAGGCTTGCTCATGTACCAATATGAGTCAGCATTTGCGGAATTCGGCATAAGAGTAGGGCAAATGCTACTAACGGCAGACGTTACTATAAGTCCTTCGCGTTACCGTAATGCCCAACGCACAATGCTTAGGCTGCTGGAATTAGGCGTTGTGCCAATCGTAAACGAAAACGATGCTCTGTCTAGCAACGAAATACGTTTTGGTGATAACGATAGGCTTGCGGCGCTTGTGGCGAACATTGTGCGAGCAGATGCGCTGGTTCTTTTAACAGATGTTGACGCGCTTTACACGGCTCCGCCTAGCGAACCAGATGCTAAGCGGATTGGTTTTGTTCCCGATGTTACGCGCGCGTTAGATGATGTTAAAGTTGGCTCCAGCATTTCGGGTGTAGGCACAGGCGGAATGATAACCAAGATGGATGCAGCGCACGTTGCTGCTGTTTCTGGAATCCCAACGCTTTTGACATGTGCTAGTAACGCGGAGGGCGCACTATCGGGGAAAGCAGTTGGAACCGTGTTCGCGCCACTAAATTCGCGCGCGTCTTCCAGAAGACTTTGGATTGGTTTTGCGTCTAATCCGCATGGCTCGATTATTGTAGATTCTGGTGCAGCTGCAGCTGTTCGAGGAGGGAAAGCAAGCCTGCTGGCTGCTGGAATCGTAGGGGTTGCTGGTGACTTTTCTGCAAGTGATCCAGTGTGGATTGATGACGAGCATGGCAATCATTTAGCCAAAGGGCTAGTTGCATTTGATTCAGATGAGATACCGCAGGTAATGGGGCTTACAACAGACGATTTAGAGGCGACTTTGGGGCGGCAATACGCGCATCCTGTGGTGCATCGCGACAATCTTGTGCTTTTATAATCTTCTACTTGCTAATCGATTTGCATGTGCGCTTAAAGCTTCGCCAAGTGAGGTGGAGATTCGAGATTTTTCGCCCTGAATGAGATGAACCTCAGCATCTTTGATGGTGATTCATCGAATGAAGAAGAAAAATCGAGAATCTCGGTGATTAAGTGGTACGCAATTGTTAAGACTTGTAAGAGGGATGGGTGATTCTTGGTCGAACAATATAAGAGCGGCAGCCGATACCAAATAATCCAATGAGTCACCACTACAAACAAACTTCAACCCAAAAACAAAATTAAAGACAAAACGGAACAACCGCAACAACAAGCAACGCGTAAGAGGCAGAGCGTTGTGAGACAAGAATTAGCCAGCCCTCGCGCAACACCAAACAAGGAAATGCCTCGATTCGCCCGCGTTTGTTTCCCAAATTGCAAAATATGGGAACAAAATCGGGAAATAACGTGTAATGGTTACACTGTAGAGTATGGCAGAAAATATCGCAGCAAATACGGCAGCAAACGCATCAAACTCTCAATGGCGCTCTATGAGCAATCGCATTAACAAAGTGGCACCGAGTGCAACGCTTGCTGTAGATGGCAAAGCAAAAGCAATGAAAGCCGCAGGAATCGACGTTATTAGCTTCGGCGCAGGCGAACCTGATTTTTCCAACGCCGCTCTACATTGTTGAAGCCGCAGCCGCCGCATGCAAAGACCCAAAAAACTACAAGTACACGGCTACAGCTGGTCTTCCAGAGCTTCGCGAGGCGATTGCGCGCAAAGTCAAGCGCGATTCTGGCTACGATGTTTCCCCAAATCAAGTTGTTGTAACGAATGGCGGCAAACAAGCTGTTTACGAAGCATGCCAGATTTTGTTAAACGATGGCGATGAAGTTATAATCCCAGCGCCATATTGGACAAGCTACCCAGAGGCAGTAAAACTTGCAGGTGGCGTGCCTGTGCCTGTTATGTCTGGCGCGGATCGCGGTTTTGAGCCAGATATTGAGGCGATTGAGGCGGCTCGTACCCCACGCACGCGTGCGATTATTGTAACTTCGCCTTCTAATCCAACAGGCGCTATTTGGAGCGCACAAACGATTCGCGCGATTGGCGAATGGGCTGTAAAACACCATATTTGGGTGCTTTCCGACGAGATTTACGAGCACTTGCATTACGACGGCGTAAAAACGTCGTATATTGGCGTAGAAGTGCCAGAAGTGCGCGACCAGCTGCTTGTTTTGAACGGTGTTGCTAAAACGTACGCAATGCCAGGTTGGCGTGTTGGCTGGATGGTTGCGCCGCTTGATGTCGCAAAAGCTGCGATTAAGCTTCAAAGCCACATGACGTCTAACGTTTCCAATATTTCACAGCGAGCAGCTCTTGCAGCGGTTGGTGGGACCTTAGATGAAGTTGCAAAAATGCGTGATTCCTTCGATGCTCGTCGCAAGGCTATTGTGCAGGCGTTAAACGATATTGATGGCGTGACTTGCCCTCTTTCGCACGGAGCTTTCTACGCGTTTGCAAACGTTGAGGCACTACTTGATCGCCCGATGGGCAAGGATTCTAAGATTCCAGGCACGTCGTCTGTGCTTGCGCAAAATGCTTCTTGATGAAGCGCATGTTGCCGCTGTTCCTGGAGAGGCTTTTGGTGCGCCTGGCCACTTGCGATTCTCGTGTGCTTTAGCAGACAGTCAGCTTGCCGAAGGTATGAGGCGTATGAAGCAGTGGATTGAAGGCGGCAGTGCGTTTTAAAGGCGCCAGCGCGTTGTTTACGCGCGCAAAAGTCGCCAGCAACCGCGCGTTTAGCGACACTCGCTAATCATAATAAAACCCCTTAAATCTTGCCCTTCCGCTAACATATCTATTTGGCGGTTTTGCCAAGTCAATCTTTTTTAAGGTATGATTAGCAAGTTCACCTAGGGATGTGGCGCAATTGGTAGCGCAACGGTCTCCAAAACCGTAGGTTGTGGGTTCGAGTCCCGCCGTCCCTGCCAGTTTTATTGTTAACAATTTTCAAACGAAGGATTCAAGCATGGCCAAGGCAAAAGAGAAGAAGCCGAATTTGTTCATGCGTATTGGCATGTTCATTAAGCAAACTATTGATGAGACTCGCAAAGTCGTTGCTCCTCACGGCAAGGAATTGTTTGCTTGGTCAGCTTCCGTGTTTATTTTTGTTATTTTCTTGATGGTTTTCGTCACTGTTATGGACTTCGGTTTGGGTAAGTCTGTTATGTGGCTGTTTGGCTGATTTCAACGAATTTTGAGGGTGTGCGAATATGACTGACGAGTTGAATCTCGAAAATGTTGATTCTGTGAATGATCTTGCGGATTTTGACGCAGCTGATATTTCGGTTGATGCTGCAAATGTTGAGAACGCAGATGCTGCAGATACTGTTGTCGTAGAAGATGCTTCTGAAAATAGTGAAAACGTAGCTGGTGAGACCGAGTCTCCTGCTGAGCCTGCTGAAACGGTTGCTGGCGATTCTTCCGCTGCGCAAGAAGTTGATCCTACAGATGCTGGTGCTGCCGCTGTTGCGGAATTCTCTAAGACTTTGCGCACTCTTGAAGGCAAGTGGTACGTTCTCCACACCTATTCTGGCTACGAGAAGCGCGTTAAAACTAACGTTGAATCTCGTGTACAAAGCTTTGGTTTGGAAGATAAGATTTTCCAGATTGAAGTGCCAATGGAAGAGGTTGAAAAGCACACCGACAAGGGTAAGAAGGTTATTACCCGCGTTCGCGTTCCAGGTTATGTGCTTATTCGTATGTGGCCAGATGAGAATGCTCGTCGTATTGTGCGCGAAACTGAAGGCGTTACTGGTTTTGTTGGCCCATCTAAGGAGCCTGCTCCTCTTAGCCGTAAGGAAGTTATCGATATGATGGCTCCTATGATTGCGTCTGAGGCTTTGAAGAAGGCTGGAGATAAGCCTGCTGCGGCTCGTAAGCGTACCGTTGAGGTGGCTTACAAGGTTGGCGATCAAGTTACAGTTACCGATGGCCCATTTGCGACTATGGCTGCCGTGGTATCGGATGTGGATCCTACAACGCAGAAGCTTACGGTTCTTGTTTCTATCTTCGGTCGCGAAACTCCTGTGGAGCTTGGATTTAACCAGGTAGAGCCTATTGTTTGATTTTTAATGCGCGTTTTGTGATTGTTGCGCGTATCTGATTTTATCAGTGCATAAGTCGGGGTGTGGTGTTTGCTGCATCCCGACTTTTGTTTTGCTTTGTTTTTTTTGGGGGGGGNNTGGGGGGGGGGGATAATCCGTAATTTTGTAATGTAATTTTTTATAATGTAATCAAAAACCCCGAGCTATTAACCCGGGGTTATGAAAGAGAAGAGAAGAAGAGAGGTTCAGTTATTAGTTCTTGCAAATCATTCGTTATGTTGATTTGCTTTTTCCTTGATGTCTCTATAATAGGCATCCTTTACTTAAGACAAAGATGTTATTGCCTGTGAATTACCTGAAAATCTTGTAAAAAATCTCTACGTTTCGCCATTTTTGTGTATATTTCTTTATTTTTCTGTAGTTCGAGTGCAGTCTTAATAATTTCGCGTTAAATTCTTTGAATTTTGTTAAATCTTTTGTTGATACTGTTCTCTGATGTGCCGTATGCTTGAATCATGTCAGAAATTGCAGAATCTACGAATAGCGATGAGTCTAAAGTTTTACCCACTTCTGAATCGGCTAATTCTTCTGAATTGGCTAATTTGCCGATGTCTATTTCTGCACGATTAGGTAAATTGCAATTCCATCTTTCTGGCAAATTTCGTGTTTTGCAGTTTGCAGATGTTCAGGATGCTCCAAAAATTAGCAAAGATACAATTAGGCTTATAGAGTCCGCTTGTGATGCTGTTAAGCCAGATATTGTGATTTTTACGGGTAATCAAATTGCTGGATATGTTAAAGATTTTGCGGATACATTTGTACGCAGACGCTGGTCTTCGGAGGCTTTCGACTCTTCCTCAGGACGATTTTCTGATAATTACTCGCCTAAGGATGAGTCGTATGCAGAAAAACTAGATGCAACGCGAAAAAAAGTTATTGAGCACATTAAGCGTATGGTGAAGCCTTTGGAAGATCGTTCAATTCCATGGGCGCTGACTTACGGAAACCATGATTTTCAATGTGGGTTAAGCAATGAAGAATTGGATTCTTTGTATCAAGAGTTTAAGGGTTGCATGAACCGTTCTTCGCAAAACAAGTCGAATAATTATGATTCTTCTAGTTGCAATGTTGCAGCTTTGCAATCTACTAAATGCATATTGCCAAATCAAATTATTTTTCCTTGTGAAGCTGGTACGTTTGCGCTTCCAGTTATGGATGTGAATCAGGAAAATGTTATATTTTCATTAGTTTTGGTTAATTCTGGAGACTATGAGAAGAGTGGAGGTTATGGGAAACCTTCGGATAAGGCACTTGATTTTTTGAGAAATTTGCCAAAGTTATCGCCTCCAAAATTCTGTGTTTTCCAGCATTTTCCTCTTCCTCAATACTATGGTTTAATGCGTGAAGTTTCTAAAGATTATGCGTCTCAGGAACATGCGATCGAGGGGTACAGGCGTTTTGCTGGGAGATATTATGCTTTAGACGATAATCGCATTTTGCCAGATGGTTATCTTGGAGAAGGTGTGAGTTGCCCAGATAAAGACAGTGGGGAATATGATATTTTGCAAAAGATTGGCACTTTCGCTTTCTGCGCAGGGCATGATCACAGAAACGCGTTTGCTGGACGTTGTAAAGATTCGGATATGCTACTTATGTCTACTGCAACGTGTGGTTTTGGATCTTATGGGCCAGCTGCATCTAAATGTGGTGCAAGACTTATCGAATTTGACATACGTCACCCATACGAGCCTAGAACGCAAATGCTTGAATTTGGTGATTTAGTTGGAAAACCTTCGTCTAAAAAGGCGTATACTTATGGTCTAAACGCGGATTGCGATCACGATTTGCCAGAAGTAGATTTATTGCAAAAACCTTCGCTTTTTGCAAGGCTATTGAGAAGATGGCGGTCTCGCGCAGCAAAGTAGCTTGGTTAATGCTCGAATTGGTATGTGTTATTGGCACGCATGTCGGTATTATAGTGATTAGTTTTAGTTGCAAACGAAAGAGGTAAATGTGTCTGCGCATAATACGGCTGAACAGAACGAAAGTGGCATTGACGCTGCAGACGTTTTGCATGTAGAAGGTGGCAAGCCGCTTAACGGAGCTATTAAAGTTCGTGGTGCAAAAAACTTTGTTAGTAAAGCAATGGTTGCAGCTTTGCTTGCTCCTGGGAAATCCGTGTTAAAGAATGTTCCAGAAATCAGAGATGTTCACGTTGTTTCTGATTTGCTGCGTTTGCATGGAGTAAACGTAGATGTCGATGGTGCTGCAGGCGTTGTTAGTATTGACGCAAGCAATGTTCAGCTTGCTGATGTTGCAGACGTAGATACATTATCTGGATCTTCTAGAATACCTATTCTCTTCTCTGGTCCGCTTCTTCATAGACTTGGTGAGGCTTTTATCCCAGCTTTAGGTGGGTGCAATATTGGAGGGCGTCCAATAGATTTCCATCTTGAAACTTTGCGTAAACTTGGTGCGAATGTAGATAAAGATCATGAGGATGGTATTCATATTACTGCTCCTAACGGCTTGCATGGCACTAAAATTCATCTACCTTATCCATCGGTTGGTGCCACTGAGCAAACTCTTCTTGCAGCCGTGCTTGCAGAAGGTAAAACAGAGCTTTCGGGTGCTGCAATTGAGCCAGAAATTATGGATTTGGTGGCTGTTTTGCAGAAAATGGGCGCTATTATTTCTGTTGACGTTGATCGCACATTTAGGATTGAGGGTGTTGATAAGCTTCAAGGCTACAATCATACGGCTTTAACAGATAGGATTGAGGCAGCATCTTGGGCTTCTGCTGCGCTCGCAACTCATGGTGACGTGTTTATTAAAGGGGCTACTCAGCCGGAGATGATGACCTTCTTAAACGTGTTCCGTAAAGTTGGTGGTCAGTTTGACGTTACTGATAACGGTATTCGCTTCTGGCATCCGGGTGGTGATTTGCATCCTGTTGCTATTGAAACCGATGTCCATCCTGGTTTTATGACTGATTGGCAGCAGCCTATTGTTGTTGCTTTAACTCAAGCTAAAGGTTTGAGTATTGTTCACGAAACTGTTTATGAGAATCGTTTTGGGTTTACAAAACCACTTGTTCAAATGGGCGCTATGATTCAGTTGTATCGCGAGTGCTTAGGTTCTCTTCCTTGCCGATTCCAGCAGCGAAATTACAAGCATTCTGCTGTGATTTTTGGTCCGACGCCTCTTACTGGTCAAGATATTGATGTTCCTGATTTGCGAGGCGGTTTTAGTCATCTTATTGCGGCTCTTGCAGCTAAGGGTCCATCTAATGTTAAGGGTATTTCGCTTATTGACCGTGGTTATGCAGATTTCCGCGGTAAGTTGACTGCTCTTGGCGCGGATATTGATTGAGCAATGTGAGCAATGTGGATAACTTTTCCCTTATTTTTCTAGGGTTTTGATGGCTTTGGTACACATTGTTCTATAAGTATTTTCAATACGCAAATTAGTCTATAAAGTTTGCAGCACAGGATTATTGTCATTTTGATTTTATGAAAGTGCGGCAAATATGGTTTGTGTGGGCGGAAGATATCAGATTCTCGGAAAACTTGGAGCTGGAGGAACATCTACTGTTTATCTTGCGGTAGATAATGTTCTTCATAAGCAGTGGGCTATAAAAGAAACTGCTACTGATTTTGATGACGATAAAAAAGCCTTGATTTTGCAGTCTTTGCGCGCAGAAGTTGAGGTTTTAAATCATTGCAATCATCCTTCTATACCTAGAATTGTTGATTTTTTTGAGGAGAATGGCAGAGCATACGCTGTTCGCGACTATGTTGACGGATTTTCTTTAAAATCAATGATTTTACAAGAAGGTGTTATGAGTCCTGCCGAAGTGTGTAATTTAGGTATACGATTGTGTGGCTTATTGCAATATCTTCATTCACTTAATCCTTCTATTGTTTATTGTGATTTAAAACCATCTAACATTATGCTTTGTGCGGATTCAAAAGTTTATTTAATTGACTTTGGATCTGCATTAGAAATTAAAAATAAAGATGGTGTGTTGGTGCAACCAAGCAGATTTAAACAAGATGCGCGTTTTGCTACTCGTGGATTTGCTGCTCCAGAACTTTTTAAGCCTGAATCCAAAATAGGCGTTTTTACTGATGTGTATTCTCTTGGTGCTACATTGTGGTTTGCTCTTACGGGTAAATGTTTTTCTGATAATAAGACTATAGACTCAGAAAACTCAGAGCATTATGATGCTACAAAGCACTTTACTAACTTCGACTTAGCTGATGGTGGTTTTGCTAACGATCTTCAAGCTGTTTTAATGCGCGCCATGTTAGAAAATCCTTTGGAGCGTTATGCGGATTGTAAAGAATTTGCTCAGTCGTTAGAGGATTGCTTAGAAAATTATTTAGGTGACAATTTAGATTCCGACGTAGAGGGTATAGAAAATATCAGGTCGCGTGTAAATCATTATAAGAATAATCGTCGCGATAGGCGTAAGAGTAGCCGTAGGAGTATCCGTAAAAATAGTCATAAAAAGAGTAGTGGAAATACTCATCGAAATATTGTAATCAAAATTATTTGCTGCATACTAATGGTGATTATTGGCTGCTTTTTGATAGGAACATCGTTGCATTCTTTAACATCAAATAGTCAAATAAATAGTCGAAAAAATGATTATGCGCGAGTGGCTCGTGACAATCGTGAAAAAAGAAACAAGAATGCTATAGAGAAAATAAGTGATGTTGAAAAATATAAAAACTACATGAGAACAGCGGCAAAATCAATGGATTCTAAGCAGGTGATTCAAAATGTTAAGCAAGCCATGCGATTGCAAATAAAACTTTTTAATGCCAATATTCAGCCGCTTTCCATTCAACCAATACTCAGACTTTTAGTGCATCAAATTGAAGATTTTCGGTGGACTCTTGATGAAAGAGAAGATTTTACAGCATTGATCAATGAGTATAAAAACATGCTTAAAAAATCTGAAGATTGGTATGAGTTGTGCTTATCCGTGGGCAAAGCATATTGGTACTATAGCGTTGAAAACGGGGAAGAAGTTAGTGATTCAAATAGAAAAACTCGCATAACAGCAGCGTCTGAATGGTTTAAAGAAGCGTTAAAAGGTGTTAAATCAAGAGACTATGAGTTGGCATCAATGTATTATTCGATTGGAAGTGAGTATTTAGGCTTTGCATCTTATGCGGAAGGAAAATACAAGCCGCAAAATGTTGATTATATTACGAAATTGCATAATTTTATTGAAAATGCTAAGAAAAATCAGAACGAGATTGTAAAAATAGATGCGTGTGAACTTGTTTTTAATTCGCTAAAATCGTGGATTAGTTTATTTAAGTCTTATGCTGTTAGTCAAGATAGTATTGAAAATATTTTTGACGACGCGTTAGATTTAGCGCGATCTATAAAGTCGCAAAATAAAAACGTTGACAATAGAGTTAAGCAAATAATGAGCCAAGCAGATCCGTTAATTGATTCAATTGAAAATATATTTGACAATGGCGATATTTGATGTTTAAGGATTCACTAGGTGCGGTTTAGATATTCAGAAGGTTTGATGTATTTCTATACGAGCAATAAAAGAGGAGCGTAGCGACGGGACTTGCGAGGAGAGAAATACTCAAACTTCGCGCAACAGCAAACAAGGAATCGCGCAATAGTAAGTAAGAAAAGAAAAAGCCCACTGCGGTGGAATGAATGCAGTGGGCTTAGTGGAGCTAATGGTAATCGAAACCACGACCTCTTCGATGCGAACGAAGCGCTCTACCAACTGAGCTATAGCCCCATTGTTCTACAACAACTCTGCACACTGTACTACAAGGTGCGTAAAAGTACAATGCTAAACCAGTATGGAGTGTTGCAAAAAACGTTTAAATGTCAATAATAATGCGCCTAATGCTTATTTGTATTTTCATATAGTGCACACATTTAGTATGCATATGTGGAAGCTACATTGCTGTCATAAATCCGCCAAAAATCACCACAAGAATCGCTAAGACTTCAATAGTATAGAACATTATAAATGATGCCCAGCTGCAAGTCAGCACATTTAAGCGTGATGTTTTAGGCACTATTACAAGTAGTCCTACGAATAAAACAGCGTATACAGCAACGCCAAATCCTGCAGATATTATTCCAAGGTTTGCTGCATTAGCTAGTCCAGCTGCAGACCCATAAACGACGTATGTTGAGTACCAAAAGCTTAGTCTTAGCAAGCATAAGCCGCTTATAAATTGTTCAATCGTTAGAAAAATAACGAATAAAAATCTCCACAGCCATTTTTTAGACTCTATTAATGCCATTGCTAGTGTTGTAGCTGTTGCAACGGTTGTAACCCATGCTATAAACACAACGCCTTGTGGTGTTAAACCAGAATAATGTTGAACAACCCATGAAGTGTGTTGTACTGCTAATGTTCTACCTATCCAATATGGAATGACTATTGCTGCTAGAAGCACTGCAAAGTAGAGTATCCAGCGTTTAGGATTAGAGTGACGTTTGGAAATATCTGCTATCGATAGCTCAGATTCCAATTCGTTAGGTGATTCAAGTGTTTTATCTGCGTTAGCATCAGTGTTTGCTTTACGCTGATCCATCTTTTGCCACTCTCCTTTAAACGCGTTAAACACTTTAAAGCTAGATCAAATTTGTAATATCAAATTCTCAATGACTACATTACCAGCAAAATAAAATATACGCGAAAAACGCCTGATTGTCTGTAAAAAATCTCGAATCGTTAGCTTGTTAATCATCTTGTTAATCAGCATGTTTAATCGTTAGTCTGTGTTGCGTGTGCACGGTAAGTGCGCTAGCGTTCTTGGTTTTGTAGTCAAATATCGGTTTTAAGGAAACAAATTCAGGATTCAAATCATAATCTCATAATCTAAAGCGTGCAATATAATTGTTAATCCGCGCAAAATGCGTGCATAAAAAGTGCAACACGGCACTACAAAACAGGATTTTAGGTATTCTTATGGGATTTATTCATTTTATTCTTAATCTTCTTAAAGACCCGCGTTCAGCTATAGCTGGTTGGATTGCTATAGGTACAGCTCCTGCTTTGGGATTGATATTCTTAATCGTTTTTATTGAAACAGGCGTTGTGTTTTTCCCATTTTTGCCTGGAGATTCTTTGCTTTTTGCAGCAGGATTCTTTGCTGCTCCAGATTCGCAAACTGGTAAAAGTTCTCTTCCGCTTATGCTTTTGCTCGCGGTTGTGTGGATAGCACCTATTGTTGGCGACCAGTGCAATTATTTCATCGGACACTTTTTCGGCAGAAGAATTGTTGAATCTGGTAAAGTTAAGGCATTGACTCCAGAACGCGTTGCTAAAACAGAGAAGATGATTGATAAATGGGGTCCTCTTGCTGTGTTTTTAGGTAGGTTTTTCCCGTTTATACGAACTTTTATGCCTTTTATTTCGGGTATTTCTGGAATGCGTTGGACTCGTTTTACTCCTTTCTCGATTCTTGGTGGAGTGGTATGGTCGTCGCTTTTTACAATGCTCGGATATTTCTTCGGCAATATTCCTTTTGTTCAGAAGAATTTTGAGCTTGTTATAGTGGCGATTCTGCTGATTTCTCTTGTACCAACGTTTATTGGACTTTATAAAGCTCATGCTGCTAACAAAGCTAAGAAATGTTTGGAGAAGTAGGGTATTAGTAGAATTACGAGTATTCAATCGAATTAATCTTGTTAACACGTTGTTGTAGAATCAACACTTGGCGTGTAACGCCCGCGGATTGAGAGCGCTGCATCATAAGGTTGCAGCACCGCGCAGTGATATTAAGGAGGACGCCGTGGCATTGACGGCTGAAGATAAGAAGAGCATCATCAACGAATACGCGACACATGAGGGTGACACGGGTTCCCCAGAGGTCCAGGTTGCTTTGTTGAGCAAGCGTATTGCTGACCTTACTGATCACTTGAAGGAGCATAAGCATGATCACCACTCTCGTCGTGGTATGATGCTCATGATTGGTGATCGTCGTCGTCTTCTTGATTATTTGAAGCGTGTAGACATCAACCGTTATCGTTCTTTGATCGATCGACTCGGATTGCGTCGATAAGTCTTTTTTGCCCGGGCATAAGCTCGGGCTTTTATATTTTCATGATGAATATTTTCATTATGTATTTATCGGGTTTATCGGTTTTAGTGGGTTTGAAGTAGAATAGAAAAGCTTGAATTAAATCTATTAGTTTTAAACAGACTTATAGTGTCTAATTTGTAGAGTTATGGAAAAACTATAGAAAATATTGTAGAGACTTATATTTTTGGATTTTAGAATTTAGGATTCATAAGATTTATAACTGAAGATTTAGAAGCATAATTGAATATGGATGATTGAAGTAGCCGAAACAAAAAACACTACGAAAAGAAACATTGGCATATGCAAATTTGCAAATTCGCGTGGATGTTAGAGGTAAACAAATAACAAAAGCGAAGTTGTCAATGTTATTACGCATGTTGGTTGATTAGGTAAGTTAAGAAAAGGAGGAACCCGTGGAGGGTCCCGAAATTAAGGCTGTAGAAGCCGTTATTGATAATGGTTCATTTGGAAAGCGTACGCTACGCTTTGAAACTGGTCGCCTTGCTCAGCAAGCAGACGGTGCTGTTGCCGCATATTTGGATGATGATTCCATGATTTTGTCGACGACGACTGCAGGATCTAGCCCAAAGGAAAATTACGATTTCTTCCCATTAACTGTTGATGTGGAAGAAAAAATGTATGCTGCTGGAAAGATTCCAGGATCTTTCTTCCGCAGAGAAGGACGCCCGTCAAATGAGGCAACACTTGCGTGCCGTATTATTGACCGCCCATTACGCCCATTGTTCCCACACACTTTGCGTAACGAAGTGCAAGTTGTTGAAACAATTTTGGCAATTAATCCAGATGATGCATACGATGTTATTGCTTTGAATGCTGCATCTGCATCTACTATGATTTCTGGATTGCCATTTGAAGGCCCAGTTTCTGGTGTGCGTTTGGCTTTGATTGATGGTCAGTGGGTTGCTTTCCCACGTTGGAGTGAGCGCGAGCGTGCAGTATTTGAGATTGTTGTTGCTGGTCGTGTTATTGAAAATGGCGATGTTGCTATTGCAATGATCGAAGCTGGCGCTGGCAAGAACGCTTGGAATTTGATCTATAACGAGGGTCAAATCAAGCCAGATGAGGAAGTTGTAGCTGGTGGTTTGGAAGCTGCAAAGCCTTTTATTAAGGTTATTTGCGACGCTCAGAATGAGTTGAAGCGTATTGCAGCTAAAGAAACCAAGGAATTCCAGCTGTTCCCAGAATACACTGACGAACTTTATGCAAGAATCGATGAGATTGCTCATGCTGATTTGAACGAGGCTCTTTCTATTGCTGAAAAGCTTCCACGCCAAGACCGCATTGCGGAGATTAAGGAAGGCGTGCGTGCTGCAATCGCAGAAGAGTTTACTGATATGGACGATGAGGAGAAGGAAAAGGAACTTGGTAACGCCTTCAAGGAGTTGCAGCGCCAGATTGTTCGTCGTCGTATTTTAACGGAAGATTACAGAATTGATGGTCGCGGTTTGCGCGATATTCGTACGCTTAGTGCAGAAGTTGATATTGTTCCTCGCGTTCACGGTTCTGCGCTATTCCAGCGTGGTGAAACCCAGATTTTGGGCGTAACTACTTTGAATATGCTTAAGATGGAGCAGCAAGTGGATGCGCTTTCTGGTCCGCAGACTAAGCGCTATATGCACAATTACGAAATGCCTCCATATTCCACTGGTGAAACTGGTCGCGTTGGATCTCCAAAGCGTCGCGAGATTGGTCATGGTGCTTTGGCGGAGAAGGCTTTGGTGCCAGTTTTGCCAAGTCGTGAAGAGTTCCCATACGCTATTCGTCAGGTGTCTGAAGCTATTGGTTCTAACGGTTCCACTTCTATGGGATCTGTTTGTGCTTCTACGCTTTCTTTGCTCGCCGCTGGTGTGCCTTTGAAGGCTCCAGTTGCTGGTATTGCTATGGGCTTGGTTTCGGGAGATGTTGATGGAAAGCATATCTTCAAGACTTTGACCGATATTCTCGGTGCAGAAGATGCTTTCGGAGATATGGACTTTAAGGTTGCTGGTACTTCCGAGTTCATCACTGCTTTGCAGCTTGACACTAAGCTTGATGGCATTCCAGCTGATATTTTGGCTGCCGCTTTGCAGCAGGCTCACGAAGCTCGTGCAACGATTCTTGAAGTTATCAACGAGTGCATTGATTGCCCAGCTGAGATGAGCCCATTTGCTCCACGCATTATCACAACTACGATTCCTGTAGATAAGATTGGTGAAGTAATCGGACCTAAGGGCAAGATGATTAACCAGATTCAAGAAGAAACTGGTGCCGAGATTGCCATTGAAGATGATGGTACTGTTTATATTTCTTCTGAAGGCGGCGAAGCTGCTCAGAAGGCGAAGGAAATCATCGACTCTATTGCAAATCCTCGTATTCCAAAAGCTGGTGAAACTTTTACTGGCAAGGTTGTTAAGACAACGAGCTTTGGTGCTTTCGTAAACTTGACTCCTGGAAGTGACGGATTGCTGCATATTTCTCAGATTCGTAACCTTGCTAATGGCGAGCGCATTGATACTGTTGAAGATGTGCTTAAGGAAGGCGATAACGTAGAAGTAATCGTACAAAGCGTGGATGAGCGCGGTAAGATTTCTTTGGCTATTCCAGGTTTTGAGAATCAGGAATCTTCTGCTCCAGCGCCTCGCGAAAACCGTGGTCGCGCTCCTCGCGAAGATCGTGATGATAGGGATGATCGCAGAAGCGATCGCCGACGCGCTCCACGTGACGATAGGGATGATAGGGGCGATAGGGATGAGCGCCCTCGCCGCCGTAATGTTCGTGATGATCGTGATTCGCGTTATGACGATAGGAATGATCGAAACGATAGAAGCGATCGTTCTGACCGTTATGAGGATCGTTCTTCCAGAAGGGATGATCGCAGGGATAATCGTTACGATAACAACGATTTTGAAGATCGTCCTCGCCGACGCGCTCCACGTGAAGATCGTTATGATGATAGGGATGATCGCAGGGATAATCGCGATGATCGCCATGAAGATAGGTCTGCTCATCGCAATGCCGATCGTCGTGGAAACGACCGTAATCCACGTTACGCAGCTGATGACGATCACTATGATGAGTATCGCGCGTCTCGCGAAGAGCGTTCTGAGCGCCCTCGTCGTAGGATCCGTCGCGATTTTGACCCGTTTGACGAGGATTAATCTTAAGTCAAATAGATGAACGCACAAAAGCGTAGTCGCATAAAATAAAAATAATTCTAAATGCCTTCAAGTAGCTTTTGCACTTGGGGGCATTTTAAAACGGCTTAAAATAAGGGAAATATTAATATTATGGATCGCACTTTAGGGTCATTTAAAACCACTTCTATTGGTTTTGGTGAAATGCCATTGACGATTGAAAACAATCTTGGACACGATATGGGTATCGAAACTATTCATGCAGCTCTTGATGCAGGCTGCACTCATATCGATACAGCATGGGCATACTATTGTTCTGGCGGCGAGGAACAAACTGGAGAAAAGCTTGTTCGCGAAGCTTTAGAAAGTTGGAATGGAGACAAGTCCTCTATTTTAGTTGCAACAAAAGTCGGACACTTCCGCAACTTTACTGACGGACGACCAACATGGGGTAAAGATGGTAAGCCAGAGCATTTGATTGCGCACGCTAAAGAGTCAGCAATGGCTCTTGGCGTAGATACGATTGATTTGCTTTACTTCCACAGGCCAGATCCAGAAGTTCCATACAATGAGTCGATTGAAGCAATGCAACAGCTGCTCGATGAAGGAGTTGCGCGCGAAATTGGCATTTCTAACGCATCTGTTGAGCAGATTGACATTGCGCGCGGAATTCTTGGAGAAAAGCTTGTGGCTGTGCAAAACCAGTATTCTCCAGTGCATTTAGAGAATGAAGACACGTTGCAATATTGCAAGCAGCTTGGAATTGCGTTTGTTTGCTGGAGTCCTCTTGGAGGGTTCCGTCACCCATATGACGAGCATCTTTTTGACCCATTCCGCAAAGTGGCAGATGCTCATAAAGTTAGCTATCAGCAGGTTGTTTTTGCTTGGGAGCTTGCTAAGGGAAATAACGTTTTTGTTATTCCAGGCGCTCATAGACCAGCTACAATATTGGATAGTCTAAAAGCTGCGGATTTGCAGTTAAGCGATGAAGAATTAGCTTATTTGGGCTAACTTTTACGGCAAATAACTTGTTACAGCAAATAAAACAAAACGAAAGCGAATAATATGCAGGAAACTAGCGTAGCAGGAATGCCACTTGCTCATGAAGACGAGCATGGGTTGCCAATTCCAGTGACAATTCCAGTGCCATTGGGATCGCACGCTCACGCCGTTTTTACAACACGATTAGGTGGCATTTCCGAAGGTGATTTTGCGTCGCTTAACCTAGGTGGCAAAGCTGGCGACGATGCTAAAGCTGTGTTTAGCAACCGTTGTGCTTTGCAAAATACTCTTAAAGCCGACTTGTGTCTTGTTAGCCAAGTGCATGGAAATAGCGTATTTGATGCAGATTCAATAGTTGATTCGTGGAACACTCAGTACGGTTTCGATGCAACAGGTTTTGCAGATTCAAAAGTGCGAATTGAGGCTGATGCGCAAGTTTCAACAGCATGCTCACTCGCTTTAGGAATGTTTGCTGCAGATTGCCTACCAGTTTTACTTGCCGATAGTGAATCTGGAGTAATAGCTGCAGCGCATTGCGGACGAAAAGGCTTAATGGCTGGAGTACTTGATTCTACCATTGAAGCAATGTGTGAAAAAGGAGCCGAACGCTCGAATATAACAGCTGTTCTTGGACCATGTATTTGTGGCGATTGCTATGAAGTTGGCGAAGAAATAGCTAGCGACTTTGAGCGACGCTACCCACAGACTGCAACGCAAACGCGTTTTGGTGGAGTGGGAATTGATATTGCTGAAGCTGCCCGCATTGATTTAGCGCTGGCAGGAGTTGCAAACGTTGTTGACGCTTTGCCGCGAGTTACAGCTGCAACTCAATATTTGGCAGAAGACGAAGAATTGAGTACAGTTTGCGATGTTGATTGCGAAGGTGGAACGCTGAAAAGTCGCCTTCAGGCGTTGCAAAACCCAATGTGCACGTTGGAAAATCCACTCTGGTATTCTCATAGACGCGCAGGTCTTGCTGGAAAATCACATGAAGGACGATTGCTTGCGCTTATAGTCAAAGATAAGTAAAAAGCAAAGCTATTCGTAGAAAGCTATTGTTATGAAGCAAATTAACGTAGTTATTTCAGGATTTGGACCATATGTTGATCTTAGCGTAAACCCGTCTTACGAAGTGCCATTGGCTTTAGAACAATATTCAAGTCAGGAGCTTGATCTTCCAGAAGATGTTAGCGTAAATATCAAGTCTGTAATGCTGCCGATTAGCTTTGCAAACGCATGGCCTCAGCTTTTAGAAATGATTAATGCGCAAGATGCGGATATTGTAATAGCAACAGGGGTAAAACATACTGCTCGCGGAGTGCAATTAGAACGGTGCGCCACAAATATTATGGATGCAACTAAACCAGACGTAGATAACCACACTCCACAAAGTGTACAAATTGTTGAAAATGGACCATCTGCATATTGGACTAGGTTGCCATTGCGAATGATTCTGAACGATTTTGCTCACGACGCAATAGCGTCAACACTAAGTTCGGATGCAGGAACATACGTTTGCAACTCACTGTTTTATAGGCTATTAAATTGGGCGTCCAATAATTCTAAAAAGCAGATAATCGCAGGATTTGTAAGTTTTCCTCCAGTTGTTGCAACTCATGACGCTAGGCATGGGCTGCCGTTAGATTCGCAAATAAAAGCTGGTCAAAACATAATTCGTGAAGCCGTAAAATACTATATGAAACCTTCATCTTTAAGCATATTGCTCGAGTAGTTCGCTCGACACGCCCGAGTGTTTTTGCGTCTAAAGTGATAGCGTTATTGCTGATGGAGTGTGCACGATAAGTTAGTGAATCGTGCGGGGGTTTGTGAAAGGAAAAACTATGGTGCCAGATCGTTTCCCAACTGCTTTGCGCGGATACGACAAAGATAAAGTCAACGAAGCCTTTTCTAACTACGAGCGCACAATATCGCGTCTGCGTGAACAAGTGCGATCTAGTGACGAATCTATTCTTCAATTGCAAGCACAATTGCAAGAAGAAAAAAATAATGTTAAACGTGCAAAAAGCGGGAATACTTTTGCATCTTTGGGTGCAAATGCGCAACAGTTACTTGCGTCGGCAGAACAGACGAGTTCGCAGCTAATTGAACGCGCAAAGCAAGACGCTGCGTCGATTAAAAAAACTGCTCAAGCGCAAGCAGGAACCTTGCTAAACAATGCAAAATTAGACGCAGAGCATTTGCTGCAAGAAGCTCAAACAAAAGCGGATACGCTGCTTTCTACAGCAAGCAACAAGGCAAGCCAGATGACGAGTGCGGCAAAAGAAGACTCGCAGCGTTTGCGTGAAACAACAAACAAAGATGTTACTGCACAAAGAGATGCTGCAACGCTGGAAATAAACAACGCTAGAGAAGAACACACGAAGCGAATGGCATCCGAAAAATCCGAGCAGGAGCGAGCAATTGCACAGCTAAAAGCGGATGCAGCGCAGAAAATCGCGGAACAGAGGTCTGCGGCAAACGCGGAAATTGCTCATGCTAAAGCAGAGACAAATGATCAGATTGAGTCGGCTTTGGCAGAAGCAAACAAGAAACTTGCAGACATGCAGGAGCGAGCAACAAAGATGATGGCGGATGCGCAGCGCAAGGCTGGAGAAATTACAGATGCTGCTGCTGCGAAAGCCCAGGAGATTGCAGACGAAGCGCAAGTTGAGCGCACGCGCACGCTAAGCCAGGTTAGTGCAGAAGTTGAGCAAATTAGAAACGATATTGCAGCTCAGCAAGAAGAAGCAACAAAAAAGGTGAACGAACTTATATCTGGATTGAAAGAGCGAGAACACGCTGCTCAAGAAGAGGCTGATGCGCTTGTTGCTAGGGCAAAAACTATTCATCAGGATGCGGATAATTATGCTGCACAGGCGCATAAGGATGCGGATGCTCAGGCTGCACAAATCGTTCGTAAAGCTATGCAAGATGCTACGGCTCAAGTGGAAGAGCGTAGGGCAGCAGCTCAGCAGGAGCTGGATGGTATGACGGCGCGCCTAACACAGCTGCAGCATAGGGAAGCGCAAATTACGCAACGTGTTACCGAGCTTAGGTCTTTGTTTGCAAACGCTTTTTCTGGATTTGATTTTGGTGATGCTGTTTCTGGACAGGGGCATTCTGGCGATTCTGCAGATGCGGATGCTTCGGATAATAGCGATGCTGATGCTCAAAAACAGGCGAGGAAAGACGCACAAGCCCAAGTTGAAGAAGCTATCGCTCAGGAATCCTGAGTGGCGAGTTGTGAGTAGCGAATTGTGCTGTGTGGTGGATTTATAGAAAACTCATAAAGAAAAGTAGTAAATAGATTCCACGGAAAAGTCGCAAGCATCCGAAGATTTGCGTAAAAAGCTAAAATAAACTATAAAAAATAAAGATAAAATAAGGAAAAACAAGAAAGGTTAGACAGTGACTGAGATCTCTGAATTAAGTGCCGAGGCTTTGCAAGGTTTGCGTGACGATTTTGACGCAAATCCATTGAATCGTTTAGCAATGAACGGTGTTACTGCCGCTGGAATCGACAAGGTAGCGCGCAACTATGACCGCGCGCGTTTATTGCAGCGCCGATTCTCAACGGTTGTGGATAATGGTGACGCAAGGCATCAGGATCATTCTGGTCGCTGCTGGCTATTTAGCTCTTTGAACGTTGCGCGATTTGTGGCTAAAAAAACGCTTAAAGTTAAGGATTTTGAGTTTTCGCAAAATTACGCAATGTATTTCGATAAACTTGAGCGAATCAACTATTTCTTAAAGGATGTTGCTGCTCTTGTTCGCTCTGGTGAACCAGCTGATTCTAGACTAGTACAGCATTTGTTGCACGACGTTATGGGTGACGGCGGTCAGTGGACAATGGCTATGAACGTCTATAAGAAGTATGGTGCCGTGCCTAAAGACTTGTATCCAGAAACGGAGTCGTCTAAAGATACGGACGCTATGAACACTCAGCTTCGCCGTTTGTTGCGAACGGCTGTTGCACACATGTACGCTAATGCTGCAGATATTGACGACATAATTGCGGAAACTACTGCTGCAGGTCATAGGATTCTTACAATCCACTTGGGTGAGCCGCCAAAGAGCTTCGACTGGGAATGGACGGATGAGGACGGAAAGTTCCATCGCGATGGCGAGATTACGCCAGTTGAGTTTTGGAAGAAGTATGTTACGGCTGGGCTGGAAGATTACGTTTGCTTAGTAGACGATCCGCGTGCGGAGCATCCAAAGGGCAAGAAGATTGCGATTGAGCACTTGGGTAACGTTGCTGGTGGAGACGCTACGGAATATTTGAACGTACCAAATCAGTTTATGAAGGATTGTGTGCGTAAGATCCTCGTTGAGCAGGGCATTCCAGTTTGGTTTGGTGCGGATTGCCATCCTATGATGGATCGTGTAAACGGTGCTTGGGCTACGGATTTGTTTGAGTATGATCGCGTTTATGGCGTTGATTTTGATTTAAACAAGGAGCAGCGTGTGCGTTTTGCTGATTCGGCGATGAACCATGCGATGGCGTTTGCTGGGGTTGATGTTGCGGAAGATGGCACGACTACTCGCCGCTGGCGCGTTGAGAACTCTTGGGGCGCGGATATTGCCGACAAGGGTTACTTTACTATGAGTGACGATTGGTTTACTGAGTACGTGTATGAGGTTGCTGTGCCTAAGGCGCTTTTGCCAGAGGAGTATCGTAAGGCGCTTGAAGAGCCAGCAATTGTTTTACCGGCGTGGGACCCAATGGGCGCTTTGGCTTAACGCGAAGCTGCATAATGCGCTTCGCGTTAAGCCAAAGCGCCCGAGCTGCTTAGGGCAGAAGCATTGCTTCTGCTGCAGCGAAGACATTCGCGCGCTTAGACCGCGCGAATGTTGTAGCTTAGGTTAATTTCACTAGGAAATTAGCCTACTCGAGTGCGCCTAGCTTGCTCGAAGTTGCTAGGTTAGTGCGCTTATTGTTCAAAGATTGCAGAATCGTCAGTTGGATATCCGTTTGAATACGCGCTTATTATGTGTGAAACTACGATATCTGCAAGTACACCTATAAAATCTTGATTTTCGATACTTGCAATCGCGTCATTGTTGATTTTTTCATCTTTGTTTACTGGGAAAATCATTTGATTTAACGCGTCTAGTTCTTCTCTTGCACAATCCATATAGGCTATTGCAACAATAGGGAGTTCTTTTCCTGTGGCGTTGTCTTTAGCAACTCCTGATTCCAGGTTTTGCTGAGGTATCTCATAGACTTTTTGACGCAAGTCACTTCCGTTTGAAGCAAAATGCATAAGTGTGTTTGAAATTGTAGCCGTCATGTCACTTTGTCGAAGTGAAACGTTTTTTGCATCTCTAGCAGCTAGCGTTTGCAATAGAAATGCGAGTTTATCTTGTGCTACAGCTGCTTTTGCTAGCGGATCATGATTCCAGTATAGGTTTTTGTTATTGTCTGCAAAGTCTTGGATTTTTTTGTAAGCGTTTAATTCTAGTTGCTCAGCTAGCTTAATTGTTTCAGCATTTCCAGTTTGATTTAAATTGGCTAATTTCCAAATGTTTTGGGCACTGAACACAACGCCTTGAGCGAATCTACTGTTACATTGAACTGCGACTTTTTTCCATGTGTCAGAAGCATTCTTTAAGTCTTTAGATGTTAAGTTATTTATTTTTTTATCCACTTTTTCTTGGCTTGATTTTGCTTTTTGCATAATTTTGTAGCAAGGTTCGTGGTTTTGCAAAGAATGCAGATTGTTGTTTTTTAATTCTTTTGTACTAGAACATGCACTGAAAAGCATTGTTATTGTCATTAATGCTGCAACTATTAAAAGATGATTTTGCGTATGCTTTTGGTTGCGCTTTTGATTGTGTTTTGTGCGCTCTAATAGGCTTCTTAACAAAACAAACTGTGTCTGCATAATCTACTAAAATAGTCCGTGACTGTGACCAATGTTTGCTTGTTTTGCGTTTGGCATTGTATGCTTAACATTTTCAATTGCAGTCATAAGATTTTGTGCTTTACAACCGTTGTTAGATTTAGATTTTAACGCGTTTGTTGTGTGCTAATCGCGATAAAAGAAAAATAAGTTAATTTTATAAGTGAATTTATAAATGAATTTTCAACAGGAGGACATGCACGATGGAATTGGATTTGGCGGGAATGCATCAGCTTGCGGCGCAGCAGGGGATTAATGCCGAGGAGCTGGACGAGGCACTCGCCGAGGCCTTGCGTCTTGCATACATGAAGACTTCTCACCCAGCTAGGCATGCTCGCGTTGAATTAGATGAGCGTGCTGGCAGCTTTACAGTGTGGGCAAAAGACGAGATTCCTGGAGTTCCTACGGAAGATAATCCTCATCCAGCACCAACTCTTGGCGAAGAATACGATGATACACCTCGTGATTTTGGACGTCTTGCTGCTGCTACGGCACGTCAGGTTATTACTCAACTTTTCCGTAAGGTAGAAGATGACCGCGTATTTGGTGCTTTTTCTGGACAAAAAGGAAAGTTGATTAACGGTATTGTACAGCAGGATTCTAAAGATCCTTCTAACATTCATGTTGCTGTTGGAGATGTTGAGGCGATTTTACCGCGTCGTGAGCAGGTTCCAGGCGAAAGATATCGTCATGGTGAGCGTATTCGTGTTTACGTTGTGAACGTTGCTCGTGGTTTGCGTGGTCCAGAAATCGTTGTTTCTAGGTCTCATCCTGATCTTGTTCGTAGACTTTTTGAGCGTGAAGTTCCAGAACTTGTTTCTGGAGCAGTTTCGATTATGGCTATTGCTCGCGAAGCTGGCGCTCGCACTAAGATTGCTGTTCGTGCCAACACGGAAGGTGTTAATCCAAAGGGTGCTTTGATCGGTCCTGGTGGTTCTCGTGTTCGTGCTGTTATGGAGAATCTTGGTCCAGAAAAAATAGATATTGTTGATTGGTCGGAAGATCCAGCGAAGTTTGTTGCCGCTGCTCTTTCTCCAGCAACAGCAACACAGGTTCATGTTGTTAGTGAAAAGAGCCAGACGGCTGTAGCGTTTATTCATGATTCTCAGCTTTCTCTTGCTATCGGTAAGGAAGGTCAAAACGCAAGGCTTGCAGCAAAACTTACTGGTTGGAAGATTGGTATTGAGTCTGCGGAAGAACATGCTAAGAAGCAGGAAGAAATGAATGCTGATTCTAAGGTTTCAGCAGAGTAACATCCCGTGTATTAGCATTAGCGACACTCCCGAGAATCCAACGTTTCGAGTATGCTGAAAGCTGCAATTTGGGCTTATGCGCAGCTTTCTGCCTAGTGGGAACGAGGTACGGAAAATCATGGTTGAAATCATGGTCGCACGATGAGATATCGCGTTATGAGGTATCTCACTAAAGAGCATAAGAATAAGAATCTTATAAAAATATAAAGTGGCTGCGTTCGTTTTGCGCTGCCACAGACTGAGGAGAACACTGAGTGGTAAAAAAGCGCGTATACGAACTAGCTAAAGAGTTTGGTGTAGACAGCAAAACCGTGTTGGAGCGGTTGAAGAGCATGGGCGAATTTGTTAAGTCCGCGTCTTCAACAGTAGAGGCTCCTGTTGCACGTAGATTAAAAACAGAGTTTGCTGCGTCCGCTGGATCATCTTCTGGATCGTCTGCTGCAAAGAATGATGCGAAACCTGCTGCAAATAAGAATGCTGATAATTCTTCGAATAAGACTAATCATTCTTCTAATAAATCGGAGTCGTTGGCTCAGAATAATGCTGAAAAACGAAATTTGGATAAGTCTTCAGAAAAAGCTTCGGAAAAACAGCATTCTTCGCAAAAGCCACATGATAATCATGATAATAGTGACAATAAAGAAAATCATTCATCTTCCACTCCAAATGGTGTAATTCCTAAGCCTTCTGCTGGTCACGTAAAGCCACATGCTATCGCTAACGCTGATTCTAAGCGTGGAGGCGATAAGCGTGGCGAAAATCGTAACGATGCACGAGGCGATAAGCGCGGCGAAAATCGTTCTTCTAAGTCAGATCGTTCTTCTCAGATGCCTCCACGCCCTCGTCCGCATCAGGGTGCTGGTTCTGGTTCTGCTCCTCGTCCAGGTAACAATCCGTTCAGCCGAAAGCAAGGTATGCGCGCGCCTACACCTGGTGATATTCCTCGTCCTCACCCAATGTCACGTCCAGGCGCTGCTGCAGAAAATTCTCGTGGAGCAAAGCCTGGTCAGGGCGGCGGTAATGGCAACGGCGGTGGTCGCGGTCGCGGTGGTCGCGGAGGCGCTCGTCAGGGCGGCGGTAATGGTTCGAACCGCTCTTCGCAGTGGTCTGGTTCACATCGTCAGGGTGGCGGTAATGGCGCAAGCTCTCGTCCGTCTGCAGAATCGCGCTTTAATGCAAATCAGGCTGCAAGCTTCCAAGCTGCAGCTGCTGGCGCTCCAAATGCTGGTCCATCTCGTGGCAGTGGTCGCGGTCGCGCAGGTGCTGCAGGCGCATTTGGTCGTCAGGGTGGAAAGTCTTCTAAGGCTCGCAAGAATCGTCTTGCAAAGCGCAGAGAATACGAAGAGCTTAAAGCACCAGTGATTGGCGGCGTGCGTATTCCTTCTGGAAATGGCGCTACGATTCGACTTCGTCAAGGTGCAACGCTTTCTGATTTGGCAGAAAAGATTGATGTAAATCCAGCTGCTTTGGTGACTGTTTTGTTCCATCTTGGAGAAATGGCTACAGCTACTCAGTCTTTGGATGAAACAACATTCCAGATTCTTGGAGAAGAAATCGGTTGGAATATTAATCTCGTTTCTGCAGAAGAAGAAGATAAAGAGCTTCTTCAACAGTTCGACATTGATTTGGATGAAGAGGAACTTCAAGAAGACGATAATCTTGTAACTCGTCCTCCAGTTGTTACCGTTATGGGTCACGTTGACCATGGTAAAACTCGCTTACTCGATACTATTCGTAAGTCGAATGTTGTAGCTCGAGAAGCTGGTGGAATTACTCAGCGTATTGGCGCTTACCAGGTTACGGTTACTTTAGACGGAGACAAGCGCAAGATTACGTTCTTGGATACCCCAGGCCACGAAGCATTTACTGCTATGCGTGCTCGTGGTGCAGAGCTTACAGACGTTGCAATTCTTGTTGTTGCAGCAGACGACGGCGTTATGCCTCAAACTGTTGAGGCAATCAACCACGCTCAGGCTGCTCATGTGCCTATTGTTGTGGCTGTAAACAAGATTGATGTTGCTGGAGCAAACCCAGATAAGGTGCGCGGTCAGCTCACAGAGTACGGTCTTGTGCCAGAAGAATACGGCGGCGACACAATGTTTGTGGATATTTCTGCAAAGCAGGGAACTAACGTAGATAAGCTTCTTGAGGCTGTTCTTTTGACAACTGACGCTGAGCTTGATCCTAAGGCAAATCCAAACATGGATGCTCGTGGTGCAACCGTTGAAGCTCGACTCGATAAGGGTCGTGGTGCTGTTGCTACTGTTCTTGTTCAGCAAGGCACTCTTAAAGTCGGAGATTCTATTGTTGCAGGTACGTCTTATGGTCGTGTTCGCGCAATGCTCGACGAAAATGGCAACCACTTGCAAGAGGCAGGTCCTTCTACGCCAGTTCAGGTGCTTGGTTTGACTTCTGTTCCAACTGCAGGAGACTTGTTCTTGGTTACTTCCGACGATCGTTCCGCTCGTCAGATTGCCGAAAAGCGCCAGGCTACAGAGCGCGCGGCTCAGCTTGCAAAGCGTCGTAAGGTTGTGTCTCTTGAAAGCCTTAAGGAACAGTTTGCTAAGTCCGAAGTGGATATGCTCAACATTGTTATTAAGGGCGATTCTTCTGGTTCTGTTGAGGCTTTGGAAGATTCCTTGATGAAGATTGAGGTTTCCGACGAAGTTGGAATTCAGGTTATTCACCGCGGTGTTGGTGCAATTACTCAGAACGATGTGAACTTGGCAACAGTTGATAAGGCTGTGATTATTGGATTCAATGTGCGTCCAAACCGTCAGGTTGCCGATTTGGCAGACCGCGAGGGCGTGGAAGTCAAGTACTACTCGGTTATTTACAAGGCTATCGAAGATATTGAAGCTGCTTTGAAGGGTATGCTTAAGCCAGAGTTTGAAGAGGTTGTTACTTCTCACTCTGAGATTCGTGAAATCTTCCGTTCTTCCAAGTTCGGCAATATTGCTGGTGTTATGGTTCAAGACGGCGAAGTCAAGCGCGGTACAAAGTGCCGTATCTTGCGCAACGGTGTCGCTACTGTCAACGATCTTGAAATCTCCAGCTTGCGTAGATTCAAGGATGATGTGCAATCCGTCAGCGAAGGCTACGAGGCAGGTATCAACCTTGGCAGCTTTAACGACATTGAGCTTGGCGATATAATCGAAACCTTTGAAATGAAGCAGATTGAGCGCAAGTAATTATGGCAGGAACAAACCCTAGAGCCGCGCGAATTGCGGCTCTGATTCACAGAGTAATTGCGTCCAACATGGAGGCTCATTTACACGATAAGCGACTAGTTAATGTGACTATTACAGAAGTGAGAGTTACTAACGACTTGCAAATCGCTAAAGTGTATTGGACACAGCTTGGTACTGTTGGCAAAGAGCAGGGTGAACGTCAGCGTGCAGCCCAAGCTTTGCAGCAAGCTAAGGGGCGTTTGCGCACTCTAGTTGGAGCTAAGGCTGGCTTGCGTTTAACTCCTCAAATCCAATTTGTTTACGATGAGGTTCCTAGTGAAGCTCATGAGATTGAAGACATTTTGGTCGCCGCGCGTAAGCGTGATGAGGAATTGGCTAAAGCGCGAGAAAATGCTCGCTACGCTGGTGAAGAGGATCCGTATAAAAAGCCTCGTGAAGATGAGGATTTTGACGATTTCGATGATTCTGATGATTTTGACGAGTATGAGGATTATGAGAACAGCGAAAACGATTTTGTAGAAGATAAGTCGCCAGCAACCGACGATTTAGATGATTCTGCTCATTTGGAATTATAGTTTTAAATCAAATAATTAATCAAATAAAATTTAGTAATGAGTAGTTCTCAAACATCATCTTCAGGCATTTTATTAGTAGATAAGCCGAAAGGCGTTACCAGCCATGACGTTGTGTCTTGTGCAAGAGGATTGTTGCACACTAAACGCGTAGGTCATGCGGGAACGCTTGACCCAATGGCTACAGGATTGCTGATTCTTGGTTTTGGTAACGCCACTCGCTTGCTTAACTATTTGCTTGGTCACGATAAGACTTATGAGGCTGTGATTCGTCTTGGCGAATCAACCAATACGGATGATGCAGACGGTGATGTCGTTTCAAGTGTTGATGATGAAAATAGCATTCTAAACTCTGCAAATACTGATGATATTCTTAAAGAATTGCGTTGCGTAATCGCTAAGAATTTTACTGGGCACATTATGCAAACTCCAACGGCTTTTTCGGCTATCAAAATAAACGGTGTGCGTGCTTATGACTTAGCGCGTGAAGGTAAAGATGTTCATTTAGAGCCGAGAGAAGTTGTTATTCATGACTTTTCGCTACTGGATGCGCGTTTTAATGTGGGTGTAAGCGGTGCAAAAGTTGTTGATTGTGCGTGCGAGTGTTTCTTGTTCTAGTGGCACGTATATTCGCGCACTTGCTCGCGACTTAGGGCGTGTTCTTGGTGTAGGAGGACATTTAGTAAGTCTTAGGCGAACGCGGATTGGCGAATTTTCGGTAGAAGATAGTAGGGTTCTTAAGCTTGAAACTAGGATTCGTACATTTACGGACAAGAATGGCGTTACTCAGACTCGCGCAAAGGCTGTTGTAGCTGACAGACACGATAGTGTTTCTGACTATTTTTCTGACAGTGTTTCTAACAGTTCGGTTGCTGGCGACTTATCTGGAGATGCTTCTTGCAGAAAATCTGCACAAAAAAATTATGATTTACAAAATCGTGTTCTAAGTATGTTTGAATCCGCAAAATTAACCATGCAAACAGTTGAAATCAGCGAAAATCAGGCTAAAGACTTGCGTTTTGGTAGAAAAATAGTGATTCCTGCGATTAGCGAAAAAAATACTATTGCATACGTAAAAGCCGAAAAAGATGATCAAAACGATGTTGTTGCAGTTCTGGAAACCGCTGAAAAGTCGCCAGCAACCGCAGAGGGGAGCAGTACGTTCTCCAAGTCACAAGAAAAAAATGAAAAAAACATAAATCAAATAGAAGCTAAACCTATTGTGGTATTTGTACAAAGCTAGTTTGCTGGTAAAATAGTTAATAGTGTGAAAATAAGGGTTCGCGGCAGGAATGCTGCTTATTTCGGATAGTTGCGAATAGTAAGGATATGATGAAGGTCATCAACATTCGACCAGATGCCAACGGCATGATTAATTGGCCAACATTAAGTGCTCAGCGTAAGGCGATTGTTACGATAGGTGTGTTTGACGGCATGCACCTAGGGCATAGAAAAGTTATTGAACGCACCGTTGATCTTGCTCGCAAAAACAATGCGTTTTCTGTGGTTATAATGTTTGATCCGCGACCAAGCGTGGTTCATGAAAACCCAGATTTATTCGACGATTTTGGAGATAACGCGCAGATTCCAGTGGATTCGCAGGCGTTAACAAGTGTTCGTCAGCGTCTTAGGGTTTTGCAGCAGCTAGACGTGGATCATGTGATTATTGTTCGATATAGCTTAGCTTTTGCTGCAAAATCATACAGATTCTTCCTAGGGCAGCTTGTTGGAAAACTTGGTATGCGTGCACTTGTACTCGGGTCGGATGCAGCCCTTGGAGCGCGTAGAGCTGGGAATGTTCATGCGATTAAGGAGCTTGCGCAAGCTACCGGCGTTTTTGATCTAGTTGTGGTAGACGATTTTGGTCCAGGGGATGTTCGTGTTCCAGACCCAATTGTGCCAGAAGTTCCGTCTGAAGATGGAGAGCCAAAAGACCCTGCAGATGGTATGAACAAGGCGGAATATCGCGCTTGGAGTAAAGGTATGCCGAATAAGAAGGTTCGTGCTTGGAGCTCTACGAATGTGAGATGGATGCTCGCGAATGGTAGGGTTCGCGATGCTAGGGATGTTCTTGGTCAGCCGCATAGAGTTGAGGGTATTGTGGTTCATGGTGCCGAGCGCGGTCGCGAAATCGGTTTCCCAACAGTGAATTTGGGTGAGCGTATTGATGGGTATGTGCCTGTTGATGGAGTTTACGCTGGTTGGATTGTTGATTTAGATGCGGACGAGGCTAGTGCTGATAATTTGCATTCTTCTAGTATTCCGAGTGTTGGCGTTTTGCGTAAGGATGAGTTGCATCTTGGAGTTCATTCGCCATGGCGTTGGGCTGCTGCGATTTCAATTGGAACTAAGCCAACTTTTGCTGAGTCGAATGAGAGTGCTTCTGCTAACGGTGTAGTTTCTGGTGATTTTATCTCTGATTTTGGCGCAGATTCTTCTACGTATCCTAATGATAGTGAAAATCGTGTGGTTGAAGCTTATGCTTTAACGGATAAGTGGCAGGATTTGTATGGTCATCGCATTTGCATTGAATTTGCGCAATTCTTACGTCCTCAACATGCTTTCGATTCTGTTGAGACTCTTAAGGATGCCGTTAGACACGATGTTGAGAAAGTGCGAGAAATAACTGATGCTGAAAACCGATAAGCTGGTTTAGATTAGTTTAGGATGATTTTTCTTGATCTAGCTTGATTGGAATCTGATTTAATCAGATTATTGGCTACAGCTGTGGTGTTTTGTGCTTAAGATTGGCGGTGATTATGGAGTTGGATATTAATAGCAGCGATATTAGCGGCATCGAACCTAGTACAAGTGATCTTAATTGTAAATCGTTTAACGGCAATGCTTTAAATCACTCGGATGCTCGTGCTGTTAAAAAAGCTGTTGAAGAAGGGAAAAATCCACTCGATTCATCCAAATTCGAGCGCTGGGAAGACCAGGTTGGAGTAGATCGTATAATCAACCGTCGCGTGTTGGAGTTGGAGCCGCTTCCCACTCCTGCGCAAGTTCTTGGTGAGTTGCCACTTTCTCCGTATGCGCAAGATATTGTTGCCGAGTCACGCGATGAAATCCGCAGATGCCTTAATGGAGACGACGACCGCTTGCTTGTAATCGTTGGACCTTGTTCGGTTCACGACCCTGCTGCGGCTCTTGACTACGCGTCTCGCTTGGCAGATTTGCGCGCAAAGCTCGAAGGCGAGCTTTTGATTGTTATGCGCGTTTACTTTGAAAAACCGCGCACAACAGTTGGTTGGAAAGGTTTGATAAACGACCCAGATATTGACGGTACGCACGATATTCACAAGGGTTTGCTTTTAGCGCGTCGCACACTTCTCGGCGTACTAGACGCTGGTTTGGCTGCAGCAACCGAGTTTTTGGAGCCGACTAGCCCGCAGTTTATTGCGGATGCGGTTAGCTGGGGGGCGATTGGCGCGCGAAACACGGAATCGCAAATTCATCGCCAGCTTGCTAGCGGTCTTTCTATGCCAGTCGGATTTAAAAACGCAACGGATGGCTCTGTTACGGCCGCCGTCAATGGATGTTTGGCTGCTAGCCAGCATCACACTTTCTTTGGAATCGACCATCTTGGACGCGCTTGCGCTGTACAAACACTTGGAAACCCTGATTGTCATGTTGTTTTGCGTGGCTCTAGCAAGGGTCCAAACTACGATGCGGCTTCTGTTGCTGCTGCTGTTGCATCGGTTCGTCTGAGGCTCGGCGCGGATTGCGTGGCGTCTAATGGCGTTGTAATCGATTGCTCGCACGGAAATTCGGGCAAAGATGAGAATCGCCAGATTCAAGTTGTGCGAGATATTGCGGATCGTTTTGCGCACGGGGAAAAAGGCATTAAAGGCGTTATGATGGAAAGCTTCTTGCAAGGCGGAAACCAAGATCCTGCGCCTTTGAGTGAGCTTGAGTACGGAAAGTCGATTACGGATCGATGCATTTCTTGGGAAGATACCGAGCAATTGCTTAACACTCTTGCGCAGTCTGTTTCTTCTCGCCGACTTAAGTCTTGATTTTCCCGAAAATGTTGCTTTAATCGGCGTGTCGAGCTACAAAAAGCGGAACCAATTGACGCACTTTGTATCACATTCGACCCAAAACACGTACAAAAAGCGGAATAGAAGATCATGTCGTTAGCGCGGTCTAAGCGCGCTAACGACTTCGCTTGCGTTGAAAGCACACTGTGCTTTCAGCCTTAAGCAAGCTCAGCGCTCCGAATTGCCTTTTCGCGCTACGCTTTAAGCGAAAAGGCAGGTCGTCGCGCCCGCGCATTATGCAGCTCGAAGTCGTCGATTCGCATTACAATAAATCCTCAAATATGCAGCATTTTTGAACAAAGGAGTGCAAAATGTGCGAATCGCCAGTCCCCGAGCGTAACAGTCTTCCCCAAGATAAAAGCGTTTTAAGCCGCGCCCTGACGATCGCGCGATACGCGATTTTTGCGCTTCTGTTTGTTGGCGCGTTTCTTCTGGCGTTTGCGTGGTATCGTGGAACTCACAGCAAAGGCTACACTGTTGTTACCTGTTCTGCACTATGGTTTAGCGTTATTGTTCCGTTTATTACGTTGATTGTGCTTTGCGTTTTTGTGCGCGGATGGCGTCTTGTTGTTGGCTCTATAATTTGCGTTTTGCTAATAGCATCTTTCTTCGGGTTTATGGCGCTTCAAGATCAAATCATGGAGTTTTTGAATGTTCCTGTTACAAATCCTTGGTTTGAATTCACGTGCAGCTCTTTGCTAAAAATCGCAACCGCGTCTTTTGTTATTATGTGTTATGTAAGCGTATTTTTGATTAAACGCAATGCAACACACAAGATTAAAGGATGATTTGACGAATGCCTAAATTTACAAAAATTGCCATTATTGGCGCTATGGAAGAAGAAGTTGCGCACATTGCCGCTTCTCTTAGCAATGTTAAGCACGATAAGGCGGCTAGCCTTGACGTATCTTGCGGTGTGCTTGAATGCGAAGATGGTGGAAAAATCGAAGTTGCTGCAACAGTTGGCGGAATGGGACTTGTAAATGCCGCTGCAACAACGCAGTATTTAATTGATGCGTATAAGCCGCAGGCTGTAATCTTTTCTGGAATTGCAGGAAATCTCAATAAAAATTTGCATACGAATGATGTTGTTCTTGGAAAAACATTAAGATATTTAGACACCGACATGCGCATGATTAGTCAGTGGAAACCGTTTACAAACGAGTATCATTCAGACGATTATCTTCTTAAAACAGCAGACAATGTTTTAACAAAGATGGGCATTAATCACATTTTAGGAACAATTGCCTCTGGTGGATATTTTGTAGACACGCCCGAAAAAGTGGCGGAAGTAATTGAGGCGACTCAAGCGGATGCTGTAGAAATGGAAGGTGCTGCGATTCTTCACGTTGCTGCAAGAAACGACATTCCAGCGTTAGTTGTGCGCGCAATGAGCGACAATGCAGACACAAAATACGAAGAGTTTCACACTTTCGACATATCCGAATACGCGGATACAGCCGCAAAAATGACGGTAAATATTGCTAGAAATTTGTAGAATGCAACACGCCGATGTGGTCGCCGACGCGTTGCATTGTCAATCAAAAGGCGAGTAGCGCTAAATGCCGCCATTTTTTAGGTGTAACTAGATTTTGGCGGCAAGGTTTTTACCCCCCTCTTAATATTGGCATCGTTAATAGAAGAAAAAGGTAATAAGAAATAAAAGATGCCAGTTTTGAACATTAGTTTAATTAATTTAAGAGGAAAGATTTGCGGTAGGTTATACGAGAAACGCGAATCGACTGGCATAATGGCAATTCTTCTTGAAAGGAAATGAAGAATATGCGTAAAAATGCAGTAAAAAATGCAGTAAAAAATCAATCAATAAAATCTAACACAAAGTGGAATATGCGCGCGGTTGCAGCAGGATTGTTAGCGTCCGCAACTTTAGTGAGCTTTGCAGCTTGCGGAGATAATATTCCTGCAAGTAGTTCACAATCCTCCACAAATTCTTCTGCAAAAATCGTAGGAAACTTCCAAGGATCTGGTGCATCTTCCCAGCAGGTTGCTGTAGAAGCGTGGATTGCAGGATTCCAATCTAAAAATCCTGGCGCCAAAATCGCCTATAATCCAACTGGCTCAGGCGCAGGAGTAACAACATTTATGACGGGAGCCACAGCATGGGCTGGATCCGATAAATCGCTAAGCGATGATGAGCTAGAAAAATCAAAGTCGGTTTGCGCTAATGGCACTACAGCTTTCGACGTTCCAGTATACGTTTCTCCAATCGCAGTAATCTTTAATCTAAAAGGCGTTTCGGATGCTGGAAAACACATAAATATGGACGCTTCTACAATCGCAAAAATCTTCGACGGCAAGATTACGCGTTGGAATGATGATGCGATTAAATCGCAAAATCCAAAGCTAAAGCTTCCAGATAAGCCGATTACAGTTGTTCACAGGTCCGATAAGTCTGGTACAACGCAGAACTTCTTAAGCTACATAAAAGACGTTGCTCCAAGCGATTGGTCCTACAATCTTAGCGAAAATTGGCCAAATAGCGTGGGTCAGGGCGCAAAAGGCACGTCTGGCGTTGTTTCCACAATCCGCATGGCAGACGGAGCGATTGGATACGCGGACTTCTCGCAAGTTGGAAAGCTTGGAACTGTGGCAGTAAAAGTGGGAGATTCTTACAACGAGATTAGCCCAGAAGGTGGTTCTATAACCGTTAATGATTCAAAGATTGACGAAGATGCTGCAGCAAAAGCAAAGCACCGCGTTGTTGTTAAAATAAACCACAAAACAGAAGAAAAAGGCGCCTATCCGATTGTGCTAGTTTCTTACGATATTGTGTGCAATGCGTACAAAGACGCTGCAACAGCGCGATTTGCAAAGTCGTGGCTTAGCTACGTTACTAGCAAAGATGGTCAGGCTGCGGCTCAAGGTGCTGCTGGAACCGCGCCTTTGCCAGAAAAACTTATGGGCAGGATTAACAAGTCGATTCAGTCGATTCAGTCGATTGGCAAGTAAAAATAGTATTTTGCCAAGATTTTAGAGTAGTCAATATATTGCTACTGATAGCATTTATATAATGACTACAAAAGGAGCATGAGTGAGTTCTAAACAGAGAACTGAAATCAGTAAAGATGCGCACAAAAGTGGCCATTTTGCCGACCGCGTGTTCAAAAGCGTAGCGCTTTTATGCGGATTGCTGATTTTAATGGTGCTTACAGCTGTGGCGCTGTTCTTGCTGTTTCAAGCGTGGCCGATTCTAGGCGCAAACAAAAGCCAAGTAAGTCAAGTATTTTTGGACTTTACGGGTGGCAAAGCGCATGATTTTCTGAGCTACGTAGCGCCGATGGTTTTTGGAACTGTTCTTATGTCTGCACTCGCTCTGCTCCTTGCATTCTTTGTTTCGATTGGAATCGCGCTGTTTATAAGCCACTATGCTCCGCCAAAAATAGTGCCATTTTTAAGCGGTGTGGTTGATTTGCTTGCTGCAATTCCGTCCGTAATCTACGGTCTTTGGGGCGGATTGGTGTTGGTTCCAGCAGTATACCCGTTCTGGAAGTTCATTTCGCACATTTTTGGCTGGATTCCGCTTTTTGCAGGCCCAGCGGCAAGTCCTTCGCGTAGTGCTGCAACCGTTAGTATTGTTCTTGCTGTTATGATTTTGCCGATTATAACTTCTATGGCTCGAGATATTTTCCAGCAAGCTCCGCGATTGCAGCAAGAAGGCGCGCTCGCTCTTGGTGCCACAAAGTGGGAGATGATAAAGCTAGCGGTTTTGCCGTTTGCAAAGTCGGGAATTGTTTCCGCGTCTATGCTTGGTCTTGGTCGCGCGCTTGGCGAGACAATGGCAGTTCTTATGATTTTGTCTCCAGGATTCACCTTTAAATTCAACATTTTGCAAGCTTCACAAAACCAGACGATTGCAGCAAACATAGCAGCGCAATACCCAGAAGCCAACGGATTGGGTGTTAGTGCGCTTATTGCTACAGGTTTGGTGCTGTTTGTTATTTCATTCGCTGTAAACCTTATTGCTCGCAAAATCACGGGAAAGGCGAGTGCATGATGCAAAATTCAGAATCGTTACAAGTTGGGGTTGATCAGGCTATTGGAGACAGCTGCGAATCTCCAAAAATCGACTTTAACAAGTTCCGCCCAACGCGCTCTAGAATCGCAAGTCGTAAGCGAAAAGACGCGTTTATGCGCGTGTTAATCTTCCTGTCTTTTGTAGTTGCGCTAATTCCGCTTCTTTCTTTGCTTTTTACGACTATTGTAAACGGCATTAAGCGACTAAACCTTGACTTTTTAACGCATAATATGACGTATGTAGTTGGTGGTGCGGCCACTGGCACAGGCGGTTATGGCGGTATTTTGCACGCAATTATTGGAACGTTGGAGATTACTCTTGGCGCAATGCTGATTTCGATTCCGATTGGAATTATGTGCTCCGTATATTTGATTGAGTACGCGCGAGGAAGTCGCTTAGCTAGGGTGATTAATCTTGTTGTAGACGTTATGAGCGGAATTCCTTCGATTGTGGCTGGCTTGTTTGCGTTTTCTAGCTTTACGATTTTTGTGGGTCCTGGCACAATCAACGGTTTTGAAGGGTCGGTTGCGCTTTCGCTGCTTATGTTGCCAACTGTTGTTAAGTCGTGTCAAGAAATGCTAAAAATTGTGCCGAATGATTTGCGAGAGGCGGCTCTTGCTCTAGGAGTTACAAAGCAGCGCATGATTACAAAAATCGTTTTGCGCACTGCTTTGCCTGGCATTGTTTCTGGCTGTATTCTTGCTGTTGCGCGCGTGATTGGAGAGACGGCTCCGCTTTTAATGGCAGCTGGGTTTATTGCGTCTACGAATTTCAATCTTTTTGACGGACAAATGACCACTTTGCCAGTGTACGTTTACCAAGAGTATTCAAAGCTTTCGGCGAATTGCCCAGCTAACGCGCCATCTTCGTGCGTTACTACGATTCCAATGGAGCGCGCGTGGGCGGCAGCTCTTGCCTTGATTGTGATTGTTTTGCTATTGAATATTGTTGGGCGAGTTGTGGCTCGCGTGTTTTCAGTAAAAGCAAAATAGAGCGAAATAAGTCGAAATAGAGCGAAATAGATTTTAGAAAGTGAGGCGCAAATGGGTCAGCGCATTGATGTTAAGCATTTGAACATTTACTATGGCGATTTTCTAGCAGTAGAAGACGTTAACATAAGCATTGAGCCAAACAAGGTTACGGCTTTTATTGGACCTTCGGGATGTGGAAAATCAACGGTTTTGCGCACTTTAGATCGCATGCACGAGATTACTCCAGGCGCTCGCGTGGAAGGTCAGGTGTTGCTTGAAGGCCGTGATTTGTATGGCAAAGACGTGGATCCTGTGGCAGTTCGCCGAGATGTTGGAATGGTGTTCCAGCGCCCAAATCCTTTCCCAACAATGTCTATTCGCGAAAACGTTCTTGCAGGAGTTCGCTTAAATAATCGCCATATTTCAAAGCAAGATGCCGACGACCTAGTTGAGTGGGCTTTACGCGGCGCGAATTTGTGGAACGAAGTTAAAGATAGACTAGATAAGCCAGGAATCGGGCTTTCTGGCGGTCAGCAGCAACGACTTTGTATTGCGCGAGCAGTGGCTGTGCATCCGCAAGTGCTTCTTATGGACGAGCCTTGCTCTGCTCTTGACCCGATTTCTACTCTTGCTGTAGAAGATTTGATTAACGAGCTTAAGCGCGATTACACGATTGTGATTGTAACGCACAACATGCAGCAGGCAGCGCGCGTTGCCGACTACACTGCGTTCTTTAACCTTAAGGCGGTTGGAAAACCAGGGCATCTTGAGTATTTTGCAGATACAACCACTATGTTCAACAATCCGCGCAACACGGAGGCGGAGCGCTACATTTCTGGCCGCTTTGGGTGATTTTTGCATTCGTGCGATCCGCTACACGTTTTCTTTGCATGGTTCTTTACATGATTTTCTTTGGTCAGCACGTGCGCGTAAGGTCGAACCTGTTCGGTTGTTCAAAGTTCTATAAGTCGTTTCAAATTCTCGTGAGTTTTCTAGCGTGTTTATTCGGCTTTTGCTTTGTGCGTCGAGCGAGTCGCAGTAACCTCTGCGTGAATGCCCAAATGTAATTGCGTCCGCGATTGCTCAAGTGCTCTCGCCGCGCTTTTTATGGTCTTTTGCGCTGTAAAACCAAGGAACAGAGAGTTTATGGAAAAGTTCTTCCATCTCAAAGAAAACGGCACGAATGTATCAACGGAGATCACTGCAGGTCTCACTACATTCTTTGCAATGTCGTATATTATCGTCGTAAACCCAATGATTTTAAGCCAAACTGGCATGCCTAAGGGTGGCGTTTTCCTCGCTACAATCATCGCAGCAATTATTGGCACGCTTGTTATGGGCTTGTTTGCCAATGTGCCTTACGCTCAAGCTGCTGGCATGGGTCTTAACGCATTCTTCACATACACAGTTTGCTTTGGCTTGCATTTTACGTGGCAAGAAGCCATGTGCATGGTGTTCTTGTGCGGTTTAATTAACATTATTATTACCGTTACTAAGATTCGTAAGATGATTATTCGCGCCATCCCAACTTCGTTGCAACACGCGATTGGTGGTGGCATTGGTTTATTCGTTGCATACGTAGGCATTATGAGCGTTGGCTTAATAACCTTTACTTCCAAGGATCCTGCTGCCGCTGCTAAGAGTAAGCCAACCGCTGCTATTCCAGGTCTTGCAGTTATTAACAATCCTGTTTTGTGGCTATTCCTTATTGGACTTGTTTTGGCTATTGTTCTTACTGTTCTTAAGGTTCGCGCAAGCTTGCTTATTACGATTATTGCAACCTCTTTGATTGGTATTCCGCTTAGCTTGACTTCGTTAAATAACGCTGTTTCTGTTACAGATGCTTTTGCTCAGCTTCCAACCACCTTTGGTGCTATTTTTGGTCCGCAAGGTTTCCCTGCTCTCTTCTCTAATCCAGCACGCATTCCGCTTGTTTTGGTAACTATTTTCGCCTTCTCTATGTCGGATACTTTCGACACTCTTGGCACGTTTATTGGTACTGGCCGTCGTACTGGCATTTTCTCTGAGGCGGATGAGAAGGCTTTGGAAAACGGTTCTGGATTTAGCTCCAAGATGGATCGCGCGCTGTTTGCTGATTCGATTGCAACTTCGGTTGGCGCAATTTGCGGTACTTCTAACACCACTACTTACGTTGAGTCTGCTGCTGGTATTGGTGCTGGTGGTCGCACTGGTTTGACTTCTGTAGTTGTTTCTGTGTGCTTTGCACTTTCGATTGTGCTTGCGCCTTTGGCTAGCGCTGTTCCTGCTGCTGCTACGGCTGGCGTGCTTGTAGTTGTAGGTTGCATGATGGCAAGCTCGTTGAAGGAGATTGCTTGGGATGATATTTCTGAAGCTATTCCTGCGTTCTTCGCCGCTGTGTTTATGGCGTTCTCTTACTCGATTTCTTACGGCATCGCCGCTGGATTTATCATGTATTGCTTAGTTATGACTTGCAAGAAGCGTGCTAAAGACGTTCATCCAATGCTTTGGATTGTTTCGCTTTTGTTCATTCTTGATTTTGTTGCTAACGCAGTTTTGTAAATCTGTTAGTTTGATATTAGTTAAGTTAGATATTAGTTAGATATTAGTTAGATATTAATTTAATTAATTATTTTAAGAGCGTATTTGGTGCGTACGGTTGCTTTCGACTTTTCCGCGTTAGTTTGGGATAAGTCGCCAGCAACCGCGCGTGTTGAGTACGCTCTTAAATAATCTTAAATAAAAATAAATTATAAAGTTTGCGAAAAAATATTGACATTGTCGCGTGTGGGTATTAAACTTGCCCAACGTAAACCACAGACCGTTGGTGGAGTCGTAAGATTCCTGAAAATGATGTGTCATGCCAGCACAGGTTGAGCAGTGATTGTTGCAATTTATTTGCGATTTTTCACAAACTTTTTAACACTATGTGTTTTTTGGATGCTCTGCCGTGCGCAGGGCTTTTTTTTGATATGTTATTTCCATTCCGACGGCCAATTTAGGAAGGAACGCCATGAAGAGGCCCGAAAAGGAAGCGGTAGTTGCAGAGCTTACGGATTTGTTCCGTAACGCCGACGCTGTCTACCTTACCGAGTACCGCGGGCTTACAGTTCCGCAGATTTCTTCTCTGCGCGAAAAGCTAGGCCGCGATACTTCCTACTCTGTGGCTAAGAACACGCTTGCTCGCATTGCCGCTAAGGAAGCGGGCATTGAAGGTCTTGATGAGCTTCTTGCTGGCCCAACTGCAATCACCTTTGTAAAGGGCGATTTCATTGAGGCTGCTAAGACCTTGCGTGATTTTGCCAAAGAGAATAAGACCCTCGTCATCAAGGGCGGTTTCGCAGATGGAACCGTTTACGATGCCGAAGGCGCCAAGCAGCTGGCAGACCTCAAGTCTCGCCCAGAATTGCTTTCCGAGATGGCTGGCGCGCTCAAGGGCACCATGTCCAAGGCCGCCTACTTGTTCAACGCTTTGCCAACCAAGGCAGTGCGTACTATCGACGCTTTGCGCGAGAAGCAGGAAAAGGCCGCTTGATTCCCTTGCAGCTTGCTGCATGAGACCAAAAAATAATAAAAATGTTATGGCTCTAAGGCACAAGGTGTGTCTGGCCAAGTAAGAAAGGAAGCCATTATGGCTAAGCTCACTAGCGAAGAGCTTCTTGAAGCTTTCGGTGAAATGACCCTCGTCGAGCTTTCTGAGTTCGTCAAGGCCTTTGAAGAGAAGTTCGATGTTGAGGCTGCTGCTCCTGTAGCTGCTGTTGCTGCTGCTCCAGCCGCTGCCGCTGGCGCTGCTGAGGAAGAGAAGGACGAGTTTGACGTTGTCCTCGCTTCTGCAGGTGCTCAGAAGGTTGCCGTCATCAAGGCTGTTAAGGCTTTGACTGGCCTCGGCTTGAAGGAAGCTAAGGACATTGTTGACAATGCTCCAAAGCCAGTCCTCGAGAAGGCTAAGAAGGAAGATGCCGACAAGGCTAAGGCTGCTCTCGAAGAAGCCGGCGCAACTGTTGAACTTAAGTAGTTCTAGGCTCTTTTGTTAACGCAGGCGGCTGGTTGCTGGTGCAATTTGCTAGTGCACTAGTCGCGAATGCGTTTTTAACGCGGCAAGGTTTTCGTGGTTTCACGGATTCCTTGCCGTTTTTGCTTTTGTTTCACAAAATCGTCGCGGCAAAGTGGCATAATAGGAAAGCTTGTGACTGGAGGAGTAATCCGCTAGCACAGCACAGCAATATAAGTTGCGGGAGGATCCTTAAAACGGCTTAATATCAACGTTTTAGGGCGCCGAATGAACCGCTTCAAAAGAAAGAAGAACCATATTATGGCTCCAAAAAAGAAAGTCTCTGCGCTTATTAAGCTCGAGATTCAGGCTGGTAAAGCAAATCCAGCCCCACCACTGGGTCCTGCTTTAGGCTCCCACGGCGTAAACATCATGGACTTCTGCAAGGCCTATAACGACCAGACGAAGGACAAGATGGGTCAGATTGTCCCAGTAGAGATTACTGTTTACGAAGATCGTTCCTTTACATTTATTCTTAAGACTCCACCAGCTGCTGCTTTGTTGCTTAAGGCTGCTGGTATTCCTAAGGGCACCGAGAACCCATTGACCCACAAGGTTGGCTCTGTGACTAAGGCTCAGGTGCGCGAAATCGCCGAAATCAAGATGCCAGATCTTTCTGCACGAGATGTTGAAGCTGGTATGAAGATTATCGCGGGCACTGCTCGCTCGATGGGTATTACCGTTACCGACTGAAAGTGAGTGGAAAAAATGGTGAAGCGTTCTAAGAAGTATCGTGAAGCGGCTGAGAAGATTGACCGCAACAACCTCTACACCCCAGCTGAAGCTATTGCTTTGCTTAAGAGCATGCCAAAGCACGCTTTCGACGAGTCTGCTGAGGCTGTTATGCGCCTTAATGTGGATCCTCGCAAGGCGGATCAGTTGGTTCGTGGCGTTGTGAACTTGCCTAATGGCACTGGTAAAACCGCTAAGGTTTTGGTGTTTGCTCGTGGTCCAAAGGCTACTGAGGCTCAAGAAGCTGGCGCAGACATCGTTGGTGATGACGAGCTTATCGAGAAGGTTGCCGGTGGCTTCCTTGACTTCGATGCCGTTGTTGCAACCCCAGACATGATGGGCAAGGTTGGTCGCCTTGGTCGTGTGCTTGGTCCTCGTAGCTTGATGCCAAATCCTAAGACTGGCACCGTTACAATGGATGTTGCAAAGGCTGTTGCCGATATTAAGGGTGGTAAGATTGAGTTCCGCGTTGATCGTCAGGGCAATCTTTCCTTCCTCTTTGGCAAGCTTTCCTTCGACGAGAAGGCTCTTGAAGAGAACTTCAAGGCTGTTGCCGATGAGATTCGCCGCTTGAAGCCTACTACCATCAAGGGTCGTTACATCACTAAGGTAACGATTACCTCTACGATGGCTCCTGGTGTTCCAGTGGATATTGCAAGCATTGCTGCGTGATTTTTAGCCAAGCATAGCTGAGTAATTTTATTAGCGCTGAAAATAGTGTGTTCTTTTATAGAATGCGTTGTTTTCGGCGCTTTTTGCTTTAGCGCGCAGAATCGCGGATGCGCCCAATCGTAATAGCAGTTTGTAAAACGTATGCTTCACGCGGATCGGTGGCGTCCCAGCCTGTTGTTTGTGCAACTTTGCGCAGTCGATATCGTATTGTGTTTGGGTGCACATTAAGGTTGTGTGAAGTTTGGTCTAGTGCACCGCCAAATCGCAAGAAAGCATCTACAGTTTGCAAAGTTGGGTCGTCTGGGTTGTATGGTGCCAAGCTCTGATACACCTTAGTATATAAGGTTTCTACGGCGGTTTCGTCGCCTATAAGCGCGCGCTCTGGCAGAACGTCGTCGCAGCGTATTATTTGTGGCAAATGTGTTACAGAAGGTGCAACAGCAAGCGCTGCTAGAGTTGCTGTGATTTCTTCGCATATTTCTTGTGCGCCGACTGCAATTTCGCTTATGCAAATTGGCTTACCTGATTTTGTAAATACTTCGCAAAGTTTGTTTAGCGCGTCTTGGTTTGGGTTTTCTTTTAAAGCTAGGATGATTATGTGTGACGGGGCAGGAAATTCATCGTTTTCTTTTGCTTGAGGTTTTGCGGCTATTTTCCATGTTTTTGTTCTAGATGTAATTGCGTCTTTTTGAACGCGGTCTACTATCGCATCGTATGCTCCACATGCGCCAAGTTGCGTCCATATGGTTCGTCGTAAAGTGTCTGTGTTGTTTTGCGGCGCGTGAGTTGTTGTTTTTCGTGTTGGACTGTCTTCGTTTATATCGAGTGTTTCGTATGTGCCAGCTATTGCCATGAGTCGCGTATTTTCTTGCCATTGTAAGAGGTGCATTAGTGCGCTTACGCGGCTGTCTGCAATGCCATTCATCAGGCACGCTCCAATTATTGTGTGTAGTCGCAGGCGTGTTGCTGAGTCGAAGATTTTTCCGTCTCGATTGTCAAATATTCCACTTGTGTCTTCGTTTTTTGGCGCGCATGGCAGTGGCGTAAATTGTGGTGTTTTGCTAGTAGCTTTTTCTGTAGTTTCGTTTGATTGTTTTCTGCGCCATAAAAGATGATGTTTTTTATGTGTTTCTGTTTGGTTTTGGTCTTGAGTTTCTTCGGCTTTTTCATCGCTGGTTGCTTGCGATTTTTCCTTAGCTTCGTTTGAGTTCCTATTATAAATATTGTTTCCGTTTGGCAATATTCCTGTAAGAATTGTTAGAAAATCAACATCTTCTGTGATGTTGCTAGTAGTACTATAGTCTACGTCATAAAGCTTGCTGGTTGTGTCAGCAGTAGAGTCGCCAGCAACCGCGCTATCGTAAAGTTCGTTGTTCATTTGTCACCTCCAATCGTTTCTATATTTAATTTTGGCAACTGTGGCAACTGTGAAGTATTTTCTATTTTTGTATTTGACGTTATATCTATAATATTATCTCTGCCAAGCAATTTAGACTCTCTTAAAAATGTTAGAGCCGTAAAGAAGAATACGAACGTAATAGGGAGCATATGTCGTTCAAAATTGTTTGCAGGAGCCAGCACCATTACTCCCATTAACAGCGCAAGAGGAATATGCAAAACGAGTGTTTTCCAACGTTTAAGAACGATTTCTGCAACTCCGATAAGCAGTGTGCCAACAACATACAGGTTTCCGTGAATCAGCCAACCTAAAATCGGCGTATTACTCCACGATTCAACAGTATTTGAAACACCTGCACGCCATTCTGGTAGCCAGTAGCGTATCCACTCTGAGTTTTTTATGTTGTCAGTATTTATGTAGTATTCTGGTCCAACATAAGGGATGTCTAGAATGTCAAAATAACCGTAGGATTTGGCTAAGAATGCGTCCGTTGCAACAATTGGACTGTGTTTAACCATAAGCCACCATGCGTGGTTAAACTTTTTCATGTCGTCTTTTGTAATGTAACGCCAACGGTAGCTCACTTTTTTAGACTGTAAGCCAGAAGATTTTACAGGATCTGCGTCTTGAGGTGTGTATGCTTCAGCGGTTTGGTTGAGATTAAAAATTGGCGCAATTTCTCGTGCTGCTTTATGAGGTATGCTTTTTGGATCTAGTTTTGCGATTCTGGCTATTTGCTGAAGTTGTACTCCGCGGCTTTCAATAGGATCTCCATTTATTATGGCTCCGCTAGATATGGCTATTATTATGGCTCCGTGTATAAGAATTGTTGGGAGCAGAATGCATAAAACCCATATTTTCCAACGTTTTATGCTGTAAAACATTAGAAGTACAAATTGAATTACAAGAATATACCACGCGTATTTTGCTGCGATTAGCATAATGCAAACGCTTATTATCAGTTCAAGAATCGTATGTTTGCGTGAAATTTTTTGTGTTTTGTATTGTGCAGTGTAGTTCATAAGATATTCCAAACCACCATACGAATGCAAATGCGAATAATGGTGATTTTGTTAGTGCGATTGTTGAAAAAACTACAAGTGGACTGAATAAAAATGTGATTATTACGGCTGCGCGGAAGAAGATTGGTGTTGGCAAAGCAGCTTGCGTTCCGCTTGTTTTAGATTTAGCCCACGGTGTGTTTAGGAATCGGTTTGCTGTGGCGGCACAACACCATGCTGCAAGAATGAATTGCATAATTGCAAGTAGTATGATTCCAGCATCGTTTGATTCGGTAAAATATCGCGATACTGCTGCTACGGCACCGTAAATTAATGTTAAAACAATGTTGTGTTGGTCGCTTAAATACGTAGGTTTTGCCGGCCAAAGATAGTGTGCTGTTGGGTAGATGTCTGCTGGAACAAAGCTAAAGAATCCAATGTATGGTTGTTTTATGCCAGTTATTTGGTTCCATGTCCAGCTGTATTCTCGGATTTGTGAGCAAATATCGGCTCCATAAGCTGCTAGAAGTGTTATTGGTGCCCACAGCCAGCCGATAATCAGTGTTAGGAAAATGTTTCGTTTTCTACAAGTTGAATGGTAAAAACACCATTCTAGAGTACGTTTTATTGAAAAAATTATCTTAGGCTTTTTAGCGGCGATGCTCTTAAATGGGTGAAAAAAGTGGTTTTGTGATTTTATAAGTTGTGATTTTTAGTATTTTTAGTATTTTGTCGTTTTTGTTATTTTTCCCAAAATGAATGATGGATCTTAAAATAGCGTAATAAACGCAGAATACTGCTGCAAAAATAAGTGCGTTAACCCAATTAAAATCGGTTAAAGATCCCTGATTGCGGTAAATCACGCCTAAGCTTGTGCAAAGAGCGAGCCATATGCAAGTAAATAGTATTAGTGCTTGAGTCGCAAGTTGACTTACGAGATTAAATACTGATGTTTTTGTCAAGCTTGTTTTTGATGTGCTTGTTTTTGGATCGATTTTCATTTCAGATTTTGTATCTGGTTTTATATCGTTTTTCGTATCTGGTTTTGCATTGCAAGTATCAGTAGGTTCTGCGACTGTTTTTGCGCTCGCATAGTCATTTTTAATGAATTTCATAGTGACCTACTGATTTTAATCCTAATAAGTAATTTGTGTAAAGTACTTGTGTAAATTATACCTGTTGCACAATCTTTTTAAATTATATTAAAATTTCTATAATTTCTGTATGAGTAATTTTTTTGAACGCACTAAAAATGTTGCAGACGGTTTTGTTTATTTTGACGTTATTGATTCAACGCAGAATTATGCGCGCAAAATTCTCGCTGATGGGTGCGCTGATGGGTGCGCTGATGATTGCAGTAATATCTGTTTTGTAAAAAGACAAGACGAATTGCCTTCGATTTATGTTGTTGCTGCTTGCCATCAGACAGCTGGCAAAGGAAGATTGTGTAGAAAATGGGTTAGTAAGCCTTTTGAGAGTTTACTAGCTTCTTTTGCCACGATTTTGCCAAGTAGCATTGTTAAGAATCCAAGTTACAATGGCTGGCTGCCTATAATTGCTGGTCTTGCTGCGCGAGATTCGATTATTGGCGCGCTAAAAGAGTTTGGCTCTACGCAGATTGCAAATGGGGAATTGCCAGATTATAGCGAGATCAGTCTTAAATGGCCTAATGATATTTTTATTGGTGACTGTAAAGAAGGTGGAGTTTTAACGGAGATTGTTTTGACTCCAAAAACGGTTGCTGGAGATATTGCCGATCCTAATGTTGGAGTTATTTTCGGGATTGGTTTAAATCTTTTTATGGATAAGCAGTCGCTTCCAATCGAGGAAGCAACTTCGCTTAAAATGCATTACGATAATCTGCCAGATTTTGCTGAGCTTGGGGATAATATAGCTGCGCGATTGGTGGAAAATCTTAGGATTAGGTTGGGGAAGTTTGTAAAGAATACGAATGAATACTCTTTGGATCTGCTTAAAGAAGCGAGTGAAGCATGTTGGACGTTGGGGCGCAAGGTGATTGTTCGCGCGCCGAATGATGACGGTTTGGGGATTGATGCTGGAGTTGACGATTCTAATCACGCTGATGCTTATGATGTTGGTGCAAAAAGTTTTACTAGTGTAGAAGGAGTTGCTCAAAATCTTATGCGTGATGCTTCTATTCAAGTGCGTAAGGATTCTGGGCAGATAATAACTGTTCGCACTGGCGATGTTTGTGCTGTGCGAATCTAGGTGCATTCGCGCGCTTGGACTGCGCGAACGACATTTGCGCTTTTTGTAGTTTGACACGCCATGAATCAGCTACAAACTCGGGAAAACTTTCCGCATTTTGTTGTTGATTTTGTGGTTTTAAGCAACATTTTCGGGAAAATGATTTTGCGTTTGTTTTCAAAATTGCCAAATACGTAAACAATCTCGGGATAAGAGATAGGCAGAGTGAAGAGTGGTGTGGTGTCGGCGTGTTGCGTGTGTGGTGTGTGTGGAATGTTGATTTTTCAATGGTTTTATAGTGTTAGTGTTCTTGCTTGAGTAGTTTCCTGAGAAAAGTCTGGGAAAATTCTTTAAAAACCTTGAAACAATGTGTTTTTACGGTTTTATTAGTGTTAATCCGCAAATATTATGGTGAAAATAGTTTTTATTGTGGATTAGTTTGTGTGTAACATTATTTTTTTCTGTTTGTTTTGTGTGGCTGCCTCTTGACTTTTTTAAACGGGGGGGGGGGTATGTTAATAAGCAGCTGCTAGCTAGATGCTCTAGATGGTGGTTATCCACAATATTTCGGAATGTTGTTGGATGTTTAAAATTTCTCTTCGCGTGTATTTACGTGGAGGAGAAGAAGAAAGGAAATTAAAATGATGAATAAGAAGGCTATCGCTGCTTTCGCTGCTGGCGCTACTTTGCTTGCCGGCTTCGCAATGGCAACCCCAGCATTCGCTGCTGATGGCGGTGCAAATACTCAGTCTCAGGAAGTTAAGAAGTCTAAGGCTGATTTGAAGAAAGAATTAGACGCCGCTCGTACTGCATATGAGGCTGCTTCTAAGGCTGCTACTGATGCTGATGCTAAGGCTACTGCCGCTGCTGAGGCTTTGAAGGCTGTTGGTAATAAG
>QWCU01004603.1_pt1 | contig 53402 bp, 44 predicted proteins | sample 1972601 | NCBI WGS metagenome assembly QWCU01 (sample SAMN09866700, study PRJNA288562) | Human vaginal metagenome isolate pre2_vaginal, whole genome shotgun...
TTAATCGGGCTCTTCGTAGGCTTCGTGATGCTAAGCAAAAGTTGATTGATGCTTATAACAGACTTATTAATAGTGGCAGTGGTGTTGGTGACAATACTGGTGTTGGTGTTAATGATTCGAATAATACTAGTGTTAATAATGTTGTTGATAAGGGTGCTTTGCAGGCTGAGGTTGATCAAGCTCTTGGTGATGTTTCGGCTAATGCTAGTGGCGTAGTGGCTGATTCTAACTTGGTCAGTGAGTTTAATGCGGCTTTGAATTATGCTCGTTTAGTGTTAGCGGACGCGAATGCTACTCAGGGGCAGGTTGATTCGGCGTTGGCTCGTTTGCGTGCTGCGCGTGCAGCTTTGCGTGCGGGAATGCTCGCAGCGCGTAACTCTGCTGGAATGAATTTCAAGCGTGGTGACGTGAGTGGTGTTAATACTGGCGCTAGTTCCTCGGTGTTTGCTGCTTTGGCTGCGGTGTTTGCTGGGCTCGGAGTGGTTGGTGCTGCGTCTAAGCGTAGGAAGCATTCGGCTCGTTAGTTTAATCTGTAGCAGTGTGTGATGCTGCTGCAACGTAGTGTAGATTAATGGCTTGGAGATAATCTCTTCAAGCCATTAATTGTTTTCTTCTTTTCCACATTTTGTTTGGTGTTGTAAAGAAGAAAACGACAAGTAACATTTCGAAGAACATTTCGAAGAACATACCAGTGAATTTAGTAATTTTCCACAAAAGTGTTAAAATCCCTAACTGTGACTTATGCAAATCAAAATTGCAAATCACCCGTATGGGGACGTTTGCAGGATTGCACTATCGCGAATAATCGCCAGTAGTTGTGATTGCAAAAGTCAAAAAGAGAAAATAGTCTAAAAAAATAATCTAAAAAACAGTCTAAAAGGTCTAAAATTAACCAAAATAGACGAAACACGGGAGCTTGTTCTATACAGGCTGAGAGGGCGAAAGCCGACCGTAAACCTGATGCGGGTAATGCCGCCGTAGGGAAGGAGTATTATGCGAAATATTCGTATTATTGGTGCAGGTATCATTGGTTTAGCAACAGCATGGAGACTTACGGAAGCTGGCGTAAAAGTTAGCATAATTGATCCAGATCCAGTCTCTGGCGCTTCTCATCATGCTGCCGGCATGTTAGCTCCTACCGCAGAAATGCAATATCAGCAGGATGCTTTGTATCCGCTCATGTTTGAGTCTGCAACTATGTATAAGGAATTGGTTGATTCGGTTGCAAAATACACCGATAAGCCAACTGGCTACTTAGAGTGCGGATCTTACGTAATTGGCGGTGATGCTGCAGATAACGAGCACGTGAACGAGTTGCTAAACTTGCAGCATCGTTACGGACGTAGAGCTGAGCATATTTCTGTGAGTAAGCTTCGTGAAATTGAGCCTGCGCTTTCGCCGACGATTGCAGGCGCTGTAAGCGTTCCGGATGATCATCAAATTAATCCTCGTCAGTTTACTGCAGCAATGATTGATGCACTTGAAAAGCGTGGTGTTGTTATTGAGCGTCGCGCAAGCACTCCAGACGATTTGGGTCCAGACACGGTTTTGGCATCTGGTTTGGGTGCTAAGGAAATGCTTCCTCAGCTTAAGCTTCGCGCTGTGTGGGGCGATATGATTCGTATGACTATTCCAGAGCCTTTGCGCCCAATTTTGAGCTCTGTGGTTCGTGGATTTGTGCATGACCGCCCAGTGTATTTGGTGCCTCGCGCTAAGGAAACAGGTGAGCTTGTGCTCGGCGCTACTTCTCGCGAAGATGACCGCGATATTCCAAAGGTTGGCGGCGTGCTCGATTTGCTTCGCGATGCCGCAAGCGTACTTCCTGGCATTCAGGAATGCTCGATTACTGAGGTTACTGCTGGTGGTCGCCCTGGCACTCCAGATGATTTGCCATTCATTGGTATTGATCCTAAGACGCACACCACGATTTCCACAGGTTACTTCCGTCATGGCATTTTGCTCACAGCTTTGGGTTCGTCTTTGACTACAAAGCTTGTGCTTGAGCAAGAGTTGACTGAGAAGGAAAAGGGCTTCTTGGAAAGCTGCAATCCTGCTCGTTTCTAGTTACTAAAGTTTTTAGTGATGAAAGTTCCTAGTGACACTCGTTTCTAGTGACGCAAGTTTTAATAGACGCTAATAAAGGTTGAATTATGCAAATCGTCGTCAATGGTGAAACCACTCAAGTGAAGGATAACTTGACTATTGCCCAACTTGTTGCACAACTCTACGGATCTGACTCTGGTTTTGGCATTGCGGTTGCCATTGGCGACGATGTGCTTAAGCGCGCCCAATGGGAATCAACCGTGATTTGCGACGGAGACAGAATCGAAATTCTTAGCGCTGTGCAGGGTGGCTGATTCCCAATAGGCGGATGACGCTAAATAATTTGAGTGTAATTTCAAAAAATTTATATAAAAGGCTTAAAGGCTTAAAATGTCAGAAAATAATACAGAAAATAATGAAGAAAATGTCGATACTTGGCAGCTTTGTGGTAAAACCTTACATTCAAGGCTTTTGCTTGGAACGGGTGGAATGACAAGCATTGACATTATGGAAAAGTCACTTGTGGCTTCAGGTGCGGAAGTAGCAACTGTTGCTTTACGCCGTCACGCAAAAACTGGCGTTGATATTTACGGTATGTTGCAGCGTCATAATATTAACGTTTTGCCAAATACTGCTGGTTGCAAAACTGCACATGATGCTGTTCTTACAGCAAAAATGGCTCGTGAATCACTTGGAACTGATTGGATTAAGCTCGAAGTGATTGCAGACGACGATACTTTGCTCCCAGATACTCGCGAAGTCTTGCTTGCTGCAGAAAAGCTAGTTGAAGAAGGATTTAGCGTGCTCTGCTACACGAATGACGACCCGATTGTGGCTCGTCGCCTTGTGTCGCTTGGCGTGAAGGCTGTTATGCCAGGGGGTGCTCCAATCGGAACTGGACTTGGTATTTTGAATCCTCGAAACATTGAGCTGATTGTTCAAGAAAGCAAAGAAGCTGGCATTCCTGTGATTTTGGATGCTGGCGTTGGCACTGCTTCCGATGTTGTGAAAGCTTTCGAAATCGGTTGCTCGGGCGTGCTTCTTGCAAGCGCTGTAACTCGCTGCCCAGATCCTGTAAAGATGGGTCGTGCAATGGCTGCTGCTGTTACTGCAGGCAAGCTTGCTCACGATGCTGGCCGTATTCCTAAGCGTGAGCATGCGCTCGCTTCTTCGCCTGTTGAAGGTCGCGCTTGGGCTGACGCAGTACTGTAAATTCTGTAAATTTTGTACTGTAATTGATTCAGCATATTCAGTATGACGATTAATAAGATTTATGACAACCTGCAGGAGCTTGAGGCGGAACGCACTTGCCGCCACTTGCTCCTGCCAGGCTTTACGCATGAACATCAGCAGTTACTTCGCGATGCGAAAATCTGCATGGTTGGGGCAGGTGGACTTGGTTCGCCGTGCTTGCTTTCGCTTGCTGCTGCAGGAGTTGGTGAAATCACGATTTGTGACGACGATGTTGTAGAGCTTTCTAATTTGCAAAGGCAGACTTTATACACTGTTGATCAGTGTGGCAAGTCGAAAGCGCAACTTGCAGCTAAGCGCTTGCAGGCATTATCTCCAGGTTTAAAAATCAACCTTGTAAATAGATTTAATGAAGACAACGCAAAACAACTTGTAGAAAATCACGACTTAATAATTGATGGTTGTGATAATTTTGCTACGCGCTTTTTGATTGCGGATGCTGCTTGGAATGCTGGCACGCCAGAAGTTTATGGCTCAGTTCTTTATTATGAAGGTCAAGTAAGCGTTTTTGTGCCAGGAAAAGGACCTACTTTGCGTGACTTGTATGCTTGCCCTCCACCTAAAGAAAAAGTGCCAAAATCGGCTGTATTAGGCGCAACTGCAGCTATTGTTGGCGCAATGATGGCAACGGAAGCAATCAAGATTATAACTGGTATAGGAAAGCCGCTTATTGGGGTTTTGGCGCGATATAACGCCATTGATAACTCGCTTCGACATTTTAGGTTTGCGTGAACTTTGCGTAATGCAAAAGTTGAGTGGAGTAGTATTAAGTTTTTGCGAAACGCGCACCAAAATATTTGACTTTAATAACTTGAGTGTGTTAGACTCAAGTTTTGTAAAAAGAAAAAGCGGTTAGTCGCAAGGCTGGCTGCCAAGAATTTGAGTACATAGATTACAAGGTACATAGATAAAGATAGCTAGGAGATATTATGGGACGCGCAGTAGGTATTGATTTAGGAACAACGAACTCCTGCATTGCAACGCTTGAAGGCGGCAGTCCAACAGTTATTGTTAACGCAGAAGGTGCGCGTACAACACCATCCGTGGTGGCATTCAGCAAGTCGGGCGAAATCTTGGTTGGTGAAGTCGCTAAGCGTCAGGCAGTTACAAACGTTGATCGCACGATTAGCTCTGTAAAGCGCCATATGGGTACGGATTGGTCTGTTGAGATTGATGGCAAGAAGTGGACTCCACAAGAGATTTCCGCACAGGTTTTAATGAAGTTGAAGCGCGATGCTGAAGCCTACCTTGGTGAGCCAGTAACCGATGCTGTTATTACATGCCCAGCTTACTTCAACGATGCACAGCGTCAGGCAACTAAGGATGCAGGTAAGATTGCAGGCTTGAACGTGCTGCGTATTATTAACGAACCAACTGCTGCAGCTTTGGCTTACGGCCTCGAAAAAGGCAAGGAAGACGAGCGCATTTTGGTATTCGATTTGGGTGGCGGTACTTTCGATGTGTCGCTTCTTGAGATTGGTAAGGATGACGACGGCTTCTCTACAATCCAGGTGCAGGCAACTAATGGCGATAACCACTTGGGTGGCGATGACTGGGATCAGAAGATTATCGACTGGCTTGTTGGCGAAGTTAAGAACAAGTACGGCGTTGATTTGAGCAAGGATAAGATTGCTTTGCAGCGCTTGAAGGAAGCTGCTGAGCAGGCAAAGAAGGAGCTTAGCTCTTCTACTTCTGCTTCAATTTCTATGCAGTACTTGGCAATGACTCAAGACGGAACTCCAGTGCATTTGGATGAGACTTTGACTCGCGCTCACTTTGAGGAGATGACTTCCGACTTGCTCGGTCGCTGCCGTACGCCATTTAACAACGTGCTTTCCGATGCTGGCATCTCCGTAAGCCAGATTGATCACGTGGTGCTTGTTGGTGGTTCAACTCGTATGCCAGCCGTCAAGGAGCTTGTAAAGGAGCTTACGGGCGGTAAGGAAGCGAATCAGTCCGTGAACCCAGATGAGGTTGTGGCTGTTGGTGCAGCCGTGCAATCGGGCGTTATTAAGGGAGACCGCAAAGACGTTCTGCTTATTGATGTAACTCCACTTTCCTTGGGCATTGAAACCAAGGGTGGAATTATGACGAAGCTTATTGAGCGTAATACCGCAATTCCAACTAAGCGCTCTGAAGTGTTCTCTACTGCAGAAGACAATCAGCCATCCGTGTTGATTCAGGTTTATCAGGGTGAACGTGAGTTTGCTCGCGATAACAAGCCTCTTGGTACTTTTGAGTTGACTGGTATTGCTCCAGCTCCTCGTGGCGTTCCACAAATCGAAGTTACTTTCGACATTGATGCTAATGGCATTGTGCACGTTTCCGCTAAGGATAAGGGCACTGGCAAGGAACAGTCCATGACGATTACTGGCGGTTCTGGTTTGCCAAAGGACGAGATTGACCGCATGGTTAAGGAAGCTGAAGCTCACGAAGCTGAAGATAAGAAGCGCAAGGAGGAAGCTGATACTCGCAACCAGGCAGAATCCTTCGCTTACCAGACTGAAAAGCTAGTAAACGATAATAAGGATAAGCTTTCTGACGAAATCTCCAAGGAAGTTACCGAAAAGGTTAATGCTTTGAAGGAAGCTTTGAAGGGCGATGATATTGAGAAGATTAAGTCTGCTCAGAGCGAGCTTATGACTTCTGCTCAAAAGATTGGTCAGCAGCTTTACGCTCAGCAGGGTGCGTCTGGTGCACAGGCTGGCGCTGCTGGTGCTGCATCTGATGCAAATGCTGGCGCTGGATCTTCTGCAAAGGATGACGACGTGGTTGACGCCGAAGTGGTGGACGACGACAAGGACGATAAGGACAACAAGTAATGTCCGAGTTTAACGCCAACGACTACTTGAGCGGATTGGAAGATGTGCCTTCGGATGCTGGCGATTTGGAAGAATCGTCAAATCCAGCTGATTCTGCTAGTGCAGCCTCGTCTAGTGAGCATGTGGATGCATCACAAAACGAAGCACAAGACGCAGCTGCTCATGAGTCAAAGCATGCGGCGACGCAAGATACGTCAACACAAGATGTGGATGCTAATGCAAGTGCCGATGCGGAAAAGTCGCCAGCAACCGACGATAAAGCCAACGCTAGTAAGTCTCAAGAAAATAATGATTCTTCAGACACGCAAAGCAACGAAGAAGAAGATTCTTTAACACCGCTTGGCAAAGCCAAAAAAGAGGCGGCGGAGTATTTGGAAGCGTTGCAACGCGAGCGAGCAGAGTTCATAAACTTCCGCAACCGTGCTTCTAAAGAGCAAGATCGATTCCGTCAACATGGAATTATCGATGTTTTAACAGCTTTGCTACCTGCTTTAGATGATATTGATCGTATTCGTGAACATAGCGATATGGACGATTCATTTAAAGCCGTTGCTGCAAAGTTAGACAAAGCATTTGAGAAATTCGGCGTTGAAAAGTTCGGCGAAAAGGGCGAAGAATTTGACCCGACTAAGCACGATGCGATTCTGCATAAGCCAGATCCAGATGCTACAAAAGACACAGTAGATGTTGTTGTAGAAGCAGGATACAGGATCGGAGATCGAGTGATTCGCGCAGCTAGAGTAGTTGTTGCATCGCCAGCAAGCTCGTGAAACACGCTGTGAAACATTCGTATGGTTTGTATGTAACGCAATAAAACGCAGTTACCGACTAGCGAAGAATCCCATAAAAACTTACTCGTGCTGGTTTAAAACGTTTAAAACACTGTTTAAAAACGCAAAACCAACACGAGTAGGTTTGTATTTAAGGTTTATATATAAATGTTATGCCAATGTGCTCGAAACATAAGAAGGAGGCACAAATGGCTGAAAATGAATGGTTAGCCAAAGATTTCTACAAAGTGCTCGGTGTCTCCAAAGATGCCGACGAAGACACAATCACAAAAGCATACAGAAAACTAGCTAGAAAATATCATCCTGATTTAAACAAAACAAAAGAAGCGGAAGAAAAATTCAAAGACGTGTCCGAAGCGTATGACGTGTTGAAAGATAAGCAAACACGTCAGCGTTACGATGCGATACGCCAATTCGGAGCGGGCGGCGCAAGATTCGCTGGAGGCTCTGGAGCAGGCGGATTCGACGCAAGTGGATTCAGTGATATATTCTCATCGATGTTCGGAGGCTCAAATGGGTCTCGCGTGCGATTCTCCACAAGCGGAGCTGGACCAGACATGGGAAACATATTCTCCATGTTCACGGGAGGTGCAGGAGCGCAATCTTCGCAAGGATTTGGAGGAAGTGGCTTTAATGGCGGTGCAGAATATGGTCAATATGGTCAGTATGGTCAATCTGCTCCACAAAATTCGCCTGAACGCGGTGAAGACATTACAACTTCAATCAAACTAACATTTAAACAAGCGTTCAAAGGTGCTACGGTTTCGCTGCGATCTGGCGGAGAGTCGTTCAAAACTCATATTCCAGCAGGAGTAAAAGATGGGCAAAAAATCCGCTTAAAGTCCAAGGGTAAGCCAGGGAAGTTTGGTGGAGAAGCTGGAGATATGTACTTACAGGTGCAGGTAGAAAAAACCGATAATTTTTCTCTACGCGGCTGTGATTTAGTGGCAAATCTTCCGCTTACACTAGATGAGGCTGTTCGCGGAGCAAAAGTCACGCTTAAAAACCTAGATGGTAAGCCAGTAGTGTTTAAAGTGCCAGCTGGAACATCTAGCGGTAGCGAAGTACGTGTAGAAGGCGAAGGCGTGCCAGGTAAAAATGGAGCCTTTGTAGGAATCGTACAAATACAAATACCAAAGCGATCGGGCATGATGATAAAGCGTGCTGCAAAAGAATTCAACAAGGCATGCGGAGAATCATATGAGCAAGAAGTGCACGATTTGCGCGCATAGCAACAAATCGCTTAGTGTGTGCGTGTAGAAAGGAAAAGTCATGGTTAGGTTGGAGCGCCAAACTAAAGCATTGTACGAAATGTGTGCAGTGGCGTTAGTGCGTGGAAGCGCAACTCTTGACGGCGCAGATGAAGTCGGCTTTAAAATCGACATGCCGATTTTTACAGTAAGCCACGTAGCCAACCTAACCGACACTCATCCACAAACACTAAGACAGTACGACAGGCTGCGCTTGATTATGCCACAGCGTACAGAAGGTGGAGCTAGAAGATACTCTCTTAGAGACATAGATAGGCTTGTGCAAACACAAAAACTAAGCCAAGAAGATGGAGTAAATCTTGCTGGAATAATGCGTATTTTGGCTTTGCAAGAAGAAAATCGCCAGCTTAAAAGACAAGTAAGACACTTGATTGAAGAAGCCAATTGCGCTGAACGAAATATTTTTACTGCGACTGTAGATGGGAATATTGTAGAAGTTCAAAGGTCACAAAGCGCAAAGGATTGGCGACGCGACATTCGTGTTCAACAGCGAGCATTGCCATCATCGTATAATAAACATTCTCACTCGCAAAACGATGCTCAATACAACAATTGTGATTATGATGATTTAAACGACGATAAGTCTGTTGTTTTGTGGCGAGCATTCAGAATATAGCAATGTAGCAGTCTAACATTAGTTTAGATATTATTAAATACTAATCAAATGTTTAAATATAAAATGTAAATATAAAATATAAATATTGATAAATATCGCATACGTAAAGCGACAAAACAAAGGGTATTGATGGCAATAAACACAACAGCAGCGCAAAACACCACAAATCACAAGCTTTCCGCAGTCTTTTGGGATATGGACGGCACGTTAATTGATTCGGAACCGTATTGGCATGATGCTGAAATCCAAATCGCAAAAGAACATGGTGGCGAATGGAACGAAGAATTAGCTTGGCAGTATTCTGGTGGATCTTTAAAAGATGTTGCTGAAGCCATGATTGCTCGCGGAACAAAAATGGGCGTTGAAGAAATCGGCAACGCGATGGTGGACTATGTAGCGCAAAAAGAGCAGATAGAGGTTCCATGGGTACCAGACGTTCTGAATCTTTTGCAAAAATTAGCGGATGCAGGAATCCCTTCGATTCTAGTGAGCAATTCACCAAGGCGACTTGTTGAAAACATTGTGAACCATGCGCCAAAAGGTGCGTTTGCAGGATACATTTGCGGAGACGATGGATATGCTACAAAGCCAAGCTCCGAGCCATATTTAGCAGCAGGGAAACTGCTTGGTATTAGTGCGCAAAACATGAAGTATTGCATCGCTATTGAGGATTCGTTTGCAGGGTTAAAGTCGGCTGCAGCTTCGGGGGCGACGACTCTTGCACAAACAGCGTACTCGAATCTAGACGTAAGTAACGGACCGCAATTCGCTGATATACATGGATACGAAGATGTTACGCCTCAAACGCTTGAGCGCTACATTATTGCTCGAATTGCGCAGTAGCGCAAGTCCCGTCGCTACGCTCCTCTTTTATTGCTCGTATAGAAATACATCAAACCTTCTGAATATCTAAAACTTTTGCGTATATCTTAATCACCGAGATTCTCGATTTTTCTTCTTCATTCGATGAATCACCATTTCATGCTGAGGTTCATCTCATTCAGTGCGAAAAATCTCGAATCTCTACCTCACTTGCGCGACGACAACCTACGTAATCTTGTAACGCGCGAACCAATCGACGCTTTTTGTACCAAATTCGACCCGATTCACGTACAAACTCGGGGAAATATAGATTAATCGCCGCCAGCAGCGCCTTCTTGAGTCTCTGATCCAGAGTATCCATATGGCGATCCTGCCGAGCTAGATGCTCCAGACGAATTGCGTTCAGACTGACCAGATTGACCAGACTCTCCCGAACCAAGCCCAGATCCATAAGATCCTTCGGACGCACGAGAAGAGTCGCCAGCAGCCGCGCCTGCAGAATCTGAAGGCTTATTTTCTGTCCTATCTACTTTATCCTTATTTTCCTTATAAGGCTCTTTATCGTCAGAAGCTCTATCCGAGTAGTCGTATTCCGAAGTACGCCTATTGCCGCCAAGTCCCCACTTGCCATCTTCGCCACCAATTTTGCCGTTATCCTTAGCTTCTGGGAATTTCTCGGTAGGCATTCCAGTGAGCGCGTGACGCATATACTTTGTAAACAAGTGCGCAGAATACCCAACACCGCCTGGATAACCGCGGAAAGTTGGAACAGGCTGAGGATTTCCCTGCGCATTCGGATACCATATAGCAAACACTGTTACAACACTAGGAGTAAAACCAACAAAGCTGCATGCAGTCTCATCGTTTGCGGTACCAGACTTTCCGGCTATAGGTTTGCCAACACCCCTAGCTTCCGTAGAAGTACCATATTGAACAACGCCTTGCAGAGCTTTAGTGGTAAGAGCCATGTCTGCTGGAGAAAACACTTGTCGTCCAGATGTTGGAGCCCTATAAAATTCTTTTCCATCTGGATTCTTAACGCTAGCAACAATATGAATATCTGGCCTGCGCCCCTGATTTGCTATCGTAGAATATGCTCTCGCAATTTCGCTCACATGCACAGGGTCGTTACCCAACACTGTGAACGGATTTTCGCCATTAATCCTCTTAGGATCCAAGCCAGCCGTAACAGCAGTATGAGCCACAGCCCTACGCCCAAGCTTTTGCTGCAAAGACATAAACGGCGTGTTCACGGAGTTTGCTGTTGCTTTATAAAGGTTGATTGTTCCCCAATTAGTGTTTGCATAGTTGTTAACAGGCTTATCTATGCCTTCAAACTTTAGGTTAGAATTTCCATTAAACAGTGTATTAAGACTTGTTCCAGCCTGAATAGCACCGATTAAAGCGAATGGCTTCATGGTACTTCCAGGCTCGTAAAGGGCTTGAGTGGCATTATTAAGCGGTTTAGAAAGATAGTCATCGCCAGCATAAACGGATATGATTGACCCGTCTTTAGGATTTACACTCATTCCACCTACTTGCAACCCAGCTGGAGCGATTCCGCGGCCACCCATAGCAGGGCTTGCCACACTAAACATTAAATCCTGCTTAGCTTTATCGATTGTTGTAACAATACGGTATCCGCCAGTATCAAGGTCTTCCTTTGTAAAAGCTCCGCTTTGAGTAAGCTCGCTGCGAACCATGTGAAGCAAATAACCTTGAGGTCCTGAATAAACGTTTTGCTTAGTCTGATTAATGGTTTGTGGCATTTTAGCGCTTTTATATTCTGCGTCAGTAATGTACTTGTCTTCACGCATAATCCTAAGAACGCGCTTGAATCGCATATTCGCTTCTTTAGGCATAATTGCAGGATCCCAGCTGCTAGGAGCAGGAATAATTCCAGCCAATAATGCTGCTTGAGATAGTGTAAGATCCTTTGCTTCTACACCAAAATACGCTTTTGCTGCAGCTTGGATTCCATACGCTCCGCGACCAAGATAAATAGTGTTCATATAGTTACATAACACAGTGTTTTTATCTTGTGTTTGCGCGATTTTTAGCGCTAGAATCGCCTCGTGAAGCTTGCCTAAATATGTTTTTGTTTCACCAAGATAGTAGCGTTCTGCATACTGTTGTGTGATTGTGGACCCGCCCCAGCGTCCTTTAGAAGTTATGTTGTGAATTATTGCGCGTCCAATTCCTTTAAAATCAATTCCACCGTCTTTGTAGAACGATCTGTTTTCGCTTGCGACTATCGCGTTGCCAACATATGGTTTTAACGCAGAACAATTTATGATTTCTCGATTCTGTTCCGCAAAACTACCGATTTCTGTTTTTCCATCTGCGTAGTACACCTTGGTTTTGTCTGCCATCGCAATCTTATCTGGCTGCGGAATGTCGGTGTTTACATACATAACCGCAAATACGAGTGTGCCAAGGATTATTGGTGTAAAAATTATGATTAATGCCCAAAATAGGATTGGATGTTTTGTTCGCCACGTGTCGCGGATTCTTTTGTGTTTTCTTCTTTGACGCCTCTGCCTTGTTGCGCTTGGTCTGGCTGTTCCAGTTCTGGCGTTTGCGCGTCGTTTTTCCTCTGCAGAAGTCGCGCTTCTTACAGTGCGTCCTGTATTAGAAGAGTGCGAATTTTGTCCATTACTATTTGCAACCATATAATCCAAGTTAGCGCTTGGCGAGGAATTTTAATCATATGTAATATCATGTGTAATATTTGTAAAAGCTAGTATTATAAAAGTGTGTTAGTGCAGCATGATTATATGCTGCTGTTTTTGGGCAAGGAGTTTATATGAGTATCCGCGTTGCCATTGCCGGTGTTGGCAATTGTGCTTCGTCGTTGGTTCAAGGCGTTGAATACTACAAAAATGCCAATGATGGCGATAAAATTCCAGGATTAATGCATGCTGTTTTTGGGCAATATCGTGTGCGAGATATTGAGTTTGTAGCAGCTTTTGATGTTGACGCTTTAAAAGTGGGTCATGATTTAAGCGAGGCGATTTATGCTTCGCAAAACAACACGATTCGCTTTGCAGATGTGCCTAATCTTGGTGTTAAAGTGCAGCGTGGACCTACTTACGATGGTTTGGGCGACTACTATAAGCAGATGATTGACGAATCTGAAGAAGAACCTGTGGATGTTGCCGCGGTTTTGCGCGATTTGCATGTAGACGTGCTTGTGTCTTACTTGCCAGTAGGCTCCGAGCAGGCAGACAAGGCTTATGCGATTGCAGCTATGGAAGCTGGATGCGCGTTTGTAAACTGCCTTCCTGTTTTTATTGCTTCCGACCCAGTTTGGGCGCAAAAGTTCCGCGATGCAGGCGTTCCGATTATTGGCGACGATATTAAAAGCCAGGTTGGAGCTACGATTACGCATCGCGTTATGGCGCGACTTTTTGAAGATAGAGGAGTGCGTTTGGATCGCACTTACCAGCTGAATGTTGGCGGAAACATGGACTTTATGAACATGTTGCAGCGCTCTAGGCTTGAGTCGAAGAAGATTTCTAAGACGCGCGCGGTTACTTCGATTGTTCCGCACAATATGGATGATCACAACGTGCACATTGGTCCTTCGGATTATGTTGCTTGGCTTGACGACCGCAAGTTTGCGTTTGTGCGCTTAGAGGGCACCACTTTTGGCGATGTTCCGCTTAGCTTAGAGTACAAGCTCGAAGTGTGGGATTCGCCTAATTCTGCAGGTATTGTTATAGACGCTGTGCGCGCAGCGAAGATTGCGTTGGATCGCAAGCTTTCAGGCCCGATTTTGGCTCCTAGCTCCTACTTTATGAAGTCGCCAGCTGTTCAGCATGAAGATAGCGAGGCGCGCGAACTCGTTGAGCGCTATATTGCTGGAGATGTTGAGGCAGATGAGTCGCAGCTTAATGCAGATGTTGAGGCTGCAAAAGAGCATGGTAAAAGCGTGTGGCGCGCCTAGCAATGCGCCTAATGGTGCGGAAGCTTCCGACTTGCGCTCGACTTGTAGCCAAAATCGTGTAATATAGGTAGAGCCTCCGCGTGGCACTACGTCACCCAATCCCCCCAGGGCAGGAATGCAGCAAGGGTAAGTGGCCTCTGGTGGGTGCGCGGGGGTTTTCTTATATTTTTGTAGTGCAAGTGCTCTGTAGTGCAGAGTGTTGTTTGATAAAATGCTTGGTATGAGTCTATTTGAAGGCAGCAAGATTAGCGATGGCAGCGACGACAGTGATAATAGTCAAATTAGCGGCATTGGTGAAAATATCAAAAATAGTCAAAATTCTCAAAGCAGCGAGGCTAATCAAGATATTTCTAAGCTCGATCCGCTGATGAATCGTCCTAGAATATCAACAATAGCTTTGTGTGCGCTGTGTGCTGTTCTTTTTGCATCTTTTGCATCAATCATGTGGATTCTAGCCGTTAGAACCGCAATAGGTCAGTCGTATGAAGAAATGGTGATTAGTACTTTTGGATATAGTGCCATTCCGTCGTGGCTGTCTGTTGTACTAACTCCGCTTAGAAGTTCCATACTCGTTATAGTCTTATCTGCCTTGATTTGCGCTGCGGCAGTAATAATATCAATCATAAGAAAACGCTGGTGGCTGATTGCGCAATGCGCTGTAATACTAGTTTTATCTCTAGCTGCAGAGCCTCTAAAACGTGTGCTTCCGCGTCCGATCCTAGTAAATGTAGCAACGCTTGCAAAAAATTCCGCTCCGTCTGGTCACATGCTACTAATGGCGGCTGCGTGCGCGCTGCTTGTTTGCGCTGTAAGTCGCGCTTTTAGAGCATGGGTTGCACTTGGCTCAGCAATAATCACATTTCTGCTTGCCATAGCTCTTTTGGGAGGCAGATGGCACAGGCCGGCAGACGTTATGATATCCGTTCTCATAGTTGGTGCTGTAACGTCAACAGTGTTGATTTTTACAAGATCATCTGGAATGGACGTGCCAGGTTCAAGAAGATCATCTATAAGCGTGCAAATCGTTGGAAGCGCAATGATCACAATGGGAATAATCTGCCTAACTTACTGTTCGTACATGATTTACCAGATTATGCCAGGAATAGATTTAGGTGCAAAATGGGCTATAGGGGTATCGCACTCTTGTGCATATTGGGCTGTAGCAGGAGTGTGTAGCTTGACTTTCGGCGTTTTGATGGTTCTTAGACAATCCAGTGCAGCTCCTTTAAGTAGGCTCGGATTAGTTGGTGCTCCGCCTACTCCTCCTTCAAAAAGCGAAGTTCCAAAACGTCAAGATGAGGACGATTTATTGTTAAGATTATCGTCTAATTGAATAAAAAATAAGTAAAGTGGTATATATAGGAGTATATGCTGATATTTCGCAAAGTTTGATTTTGTTGATTTTGTTGAATATGAAACGCGTATTGCGTTAGAGTTTGCGTGGATTGAGTAGTAAAAGCGCGGAATATGCATACAAAATGCATCTGTACGAAAGGAGAGCGTATGACAGAGCAGAACAAGCTTGTCATTGTGGAGTCTCCCACTAAAGCGCGTAAAATAGGCGGATATCTTGGAAACGGATACACTGTTATGGCATCCGTTGGCCACATTCGTGATTTAGCACAGCCAAGTCAGGTGCCAGCTGCTAAAAAGGCAGAATTTGGCAAGTTTGGCGTAGATGTAAACAATGGTTTTGAGCCATACTATGTTGTTGGCGCGGATAAAAAGAAAACAGTTTCGGATTTAAAGGCTGCGCTCGCAAAGTCGGGCGAATTGTTCCTCGCAACTGATGAGGACCGCGAAGGAGAAGCGATTGCGTGGCATCTTGTGCAAGCACTTAAGCCAAAAGTGCCAGTAAAGCGCATGGTGTTTCACGAGATTACAAAAGATGCGATTCAAGCTTCGCTTGCTAACACGCGAAACGTTGACGACCATATGGTTGATGCGCAAGAAACACGCCGCGTGTTGGATAGATTGTACGGCTACGAGCTTTCGCCAGTTTTGTGGCGTAAAGTGGGACCGGGTCTTTCTGCTGGGCGAGTGCAATCTGTTGCAACGCGTTTGATTGTTGAGCGCGAGCGCGAGCGAATGGCGTTTAAAAAGGCGAGCTATTGGGATGTTTGTGCGGATTTGAGCGCAAATGGCGTTGATTTCCAAGCGAGAATGACGGCTCTAAATGGAGAGCGTTTGGCTGCCTCTAAAGATTTTAATTCGCTTGGCGAGCTTCAAAAAACTAAGGGCGAATCTGCTTTAGCGCACTATTTGAATGAGGCAGATGCTTGTGCGATTGCACAGAGTCTTGGCGCGGCTGATTTTGTTGTGAGCTCAATGGACACTAAGCCGTATCGCCGCCGCCCATTACCTCCGTTTACAACTTCTACTCTTCAACAGACTGCTGGAAACCGCTTGTCGATGAGCTCTCGCCAAACTATGCGCGCGGCTCAATCTTTGTACGAAAACGGTTACATAACCTACATGCGTACTGATTCTGTAACACTTTCTAAAGAGGCGATTTTTGCGGCGCGAGATTGCGTTAAGTCTAGTTTCGGAGACGAGTATTTAGCGGATTCTCCAAAACAGTATGCTACGACTTCTGCAGGCGCTCAGGAAGCGCACGAGTGTATTCGTCCTGCTGGATCTACGTTTAGAAATCCTGCGGATTTGGCTGGTGTTCTCCCTGCCGATCAGCTTAAACTTTATACGCTTATTTGGCAGCGCACTCTTGCTTCTCAAATGGCGGATGCTACTGGTTTTACAGCTACAGTTAAGCTAGACGCTTTGGCTGGCAGCTTTGGAACTGCTAATTTCCAAGCTTCTGGAACCGTGATTGAGTTTGCTGGATTTATGAAGGTGTTTGGCGGATTTAGCGAAGACGAGCAGTCTAAGGCTTTGCCTCCTATGGCTAATGGCGATGTTCTTAAAGCTTTGCAAGTTAGCGCGGATGGTCATGAAACTCAGCCGCCAGCTCGCTACACGGAAGCGTCTTTAGTTAAAACGCTTGAAGCTAAGGAGATTGGTAGGCCGTCTACTTACGCTAGCATTATTTCCACGATTATTGACCGCGGATACGTGTATGAGCGTGGGCGCGCGTTGATTCCAAGCTGGCTTGCTTTTGCTGTTATTAAGCTTTTGGAATCTAATTTCCCAACTTACGTTGACTATGCGTTTACGGCGGACATGGAAAATGGTTTGGACCGCATAGCACATGGCGAGGAAGCTGGTAAAGATTGGCTTTACAAGTTTTACTTTGGAGATAACGGGGCGGTTGCTGGCGACTTTGCAATGCATGAAGGTTTGCAAAAACAAGTTGATCAGCTTGGCGAGATTGACGCTCGAGAAATCAACACGATTGATATTGGCGGCGGATTGCACGTGCGCGTAGGAAGATACGGCCCGTATTTGGAAGATACGAAGAATCTAGACGAAGAGGGCAATGCGCGCAGAGCTTCGATTCCAAGTACTTTGGCTCCAGACGAGTTGACTGAGCAAGTTGCGCGAGATTTGATTGAGAACAACTCCGACGGTCCGCGCGTTTTGGGTACGGATCCGCAAACTGGCGGCAGCGTAGAAGTTAGGAACGGGCGTTTTGGAGCGTACGTTGCTCTTGTTGAAGCCTCGGATGAGGATGGGTCGCAAGCAGCCGACGATTCTGCTAAAACTGGCGCAAAGTCTTCTGCAAAATCTAAAAAGTCTGCTAAAGCTAAGCCAAAAATGGCGTCTTTGTTTAAAACAATGGACCCTGCAACAATAACTTTGCAAGATGCTTTGCGACTTTTGAATTTGCCTCGATTGGTTGGCATTGTGGAAGAAGTTGATGAGCAAGGCGAAGTAAAGCGCGCGAAGATTGAGGCGAATAATGGTCGATACGGACCTTATTTGACTAAGACTTACGAGCGCGCGGATGCTGGCGATTCGGCTGTGGATGCCAAGCCAGACAATCGTTCGCTTGCAAGCGAAGACGCGATTTTTAGTGTGACTTTAGACGAAGCCAAGGAGCTTTTTGCTCAACCGAAGTATGCAAAACGCACTCGTGGAGCCGCAAAACCGCCGCTTAGGGAGCTTGGAGAAGATCCAGAAAGCGGCAAGCCAGTGGTAATTAAAGACGGCTTCTACGGAGCTTATATTACAGACGGCGTTACGAATCGCACGCTTCCAAAGCAGTACACGCCTGAGTCGATTGAGCCGCAAGTTGCGTTTGAGCTTTTGGCGCAAAAGCGCGCGGCAGGGCCTGTAAAGCGCAAGAGAACTGCTGCAAAGAAGACGGCAACAAAGAAGACGGCCGCTAAAAAGCCTGCTGCAAAAAAGAGCACAGCAAAAAAGTCCACGTCTAAAGGCGAGTAAACCTGGTAGAGGTATGCAAAAATGGCTATAGGTCTTAAAAACAGCGGGCTTAGCGGTTTAAACAAAGGTCTTTTTATATCTTTTGAAGGTATAGACGGCGTTGGGAAAACCACGCAAGTTGAGGCTTTGCGTGATTTTTTGCAAGCACGCGGACTTGAGGTTGTTGTAACGAGAGAGCCTGGCGGAACACCGTTGGGCGAACAGTTGCGCAACATTCTTCTACACGGCGGAGCGATTTCTGCGCGCACCGAGGCGCTTCTGTTTGCTGCGGATCGCGCTCAACATGCTGCGCAAATCATCATCCCAGCCTTGCGGCGCGGTGCGGTGGTTATAACGGACCGTTACATTGACTCATCGCTAGCGTATCAGTCTGGGGGGCGTGAGCTCACTATGCAAGACGTGCGTGATTTAAGCGAGTGGGCGTCTAATTGCCTTTGGCCAGATCGCACGTATTTGCTAGATATGAGCGAGAAAGATGCTGCTGTGCGATTGCATGGGCAGGCGGATCGCATGGAAAGTGCAGGGCTTGATTTTGCGCGCCGCACGCGTGAAGCGTTCTTAGATCTTGCTAAACAAAATGTGCAAAGATTTTGCGTTTTAGACGCCACTTTGCCAGCTTGCGACTTATCGAAGTTGATTGCTAAAGACATGTGCAAGTTGATGGATAATGCTGGAATAGGTGACAAAAAATCGCCAGAAGCCCCAGAAAATCAAGGATTTTAGGATTTTAGGACTATAGGATTTTAGCAATGGACGTTTGGGAATCGGTAGTTGGTCAAGCGCAAGTTGTTGAACGCCTTAAAAAAGTAGCGCAAGGCGATTCAAGCAAAATCGCGCAATCATGGCTTATTTGCGGATCTACTGGATTCGGGTGTGCAAAAGTGGCAAGAGCGTTTGCAGCGGCATTGCAATCGAGTGGAAAAATCGCAAGCAACCGCGCCGCCGAAAACTCCGCCACTCAAATAAACACTCAAATAAACACAGATAAAATCGCAAGTGAAGTATTAGCTGGAACAAGCCCAGACGTAAACATTTTAAGCACGGACAAAGTTACAGTAAGCATTGACGAAGTGCGCGAACTCGTATCAATATCCGAGCAAATGCCAAGTGTTGCACCGTGGCGAATCATAATAATCGAAGACGTTGGGCGCATGCTTGAGCGCACAACAAACGTTTTGCTAAAAGAAATCGAAGAGCCAGCACCTCGCACAATATGGATTCTTTGCGCGGCAAGCGCGGCAGATGTTTTGCCAACAATTCGTTCTAGGTCTCAAATAGTGAATTTGGCTCAACCAAGCGACCAAGATGTGCAAGAATACGTGCAACAAAGCGCACACATTGATGCAAAAACGGCGGCGAGCGTGGCTCGCATAGCTCAAGGAAACGTTGATTTAGCAATGCTCTACGCTACAAGCGAGAGTGCTAGAAGCAGAAGAGAAGAGCTTGTTGCAGGCGTTTTGCGTCTTAGCAGCGCAATAGATGCTATTATGCTTGCACAAACGCTAATCGAAGATGCTAAAAGTCAGGCAGAAGACGAAGTGCAAAAGTCTGTTGAAGCTGAGCAAAGCGAGTTTTTGCGCATAAATGGCATTAAGCCAACAGATAAAATCCCACCTAAAATTCGTAGCGCATACAATGCGATTGGCAAAAAAGACGATGTTAAGCGCAAAGTCACTCGCGTAAGCAGAGACGTTTTAAACCGCGCAATAGATGCGATTTGCAGCGTGTACAGAGATGTGCTTGTTGTGCTAAACAATGCGCAATTACAAACGCCACTTGTGAATCAAGAATTTAAAGCAGAAATTATGCAGCTTTCTAAAAAGAATACAGCAGAGCGCGCGCTTAAATGCCTGGACGCGCTTGCGGTTGCTAAAAAGCGGCTTGCTGGCAATGGAAACGCAACGCTTGTTTTTGAAGCACTTTTCTGTGAGCTGTAACGCGCTAGCATCTTTGCTTGGTATTGTTGTATGAGGGCTGGGTGTTTCTACGTTCGCGCGGTCTAAGCGCGCGAACGTCTTCGCTTGCGTTGAAAGCACACCGTGCTTTCAACCTTAAGCAAGCTCAGCGCTCCGAATTACCTTTTCGCGCTACGATTCTCAAGCGAAAAGGTAGGTCGTCGCGCATAGTCACAGCGGTAGTAGATACTTAAATTATGAATATTTCTACAGATTTCACCACTATTCCAGACAACTTTGCAAAAGCTGCGCCGGAAGAAAACAAGATTAACGGCGTTCCAGTCGTGTCTTTTCCATTTTATGTAGACAAGTTGCCGGATTTTGTGCACTACTTGCATTGGCGATTTGTAGACGACGACGCTATACCAGTGTGCGGATTTCAGTGGATTCATTGGGTTGTGGCAAATGTTCCAGTGGAAGCGCTTATGTTTGACTTTAATGACTCGCGCGCTTTGCAAATTCCGCAAGACTTTTCGCGCACAATGCCAACCATGATTCCAGAAGTTGTACAAGGGCGAAACTCGCAAGCTAGCCGATTTGTGGGTTGCACGGACCCTGCAATTACAATGCGCTACAATGGCCCGCAGCCGCCAGACAAGGATCACGACTACATGCTAGAAGTGTTCGGCACGCAAAAGCCTCTTCCAAATCTTAAAGAAGGCTTCTATCTTAACGAAATGATGAATGAAATCAGGCATTACGATTCGTATGTAGACGTTAACGGATTATATTTGCGAGGAAAAGCTTAGAATTTAGGATTTAGGCTTTATATGACTTCGTGCGGATTAGTCGCAAGCAGCTTACGACTATATATGCGTGCGTAAAATAGTCAAAAATAAGCAAAACCAAGTCAAACTAATCTAAACAAACAAAATAATCAAAAATAATCAAATAACCAAAATAATCAAAAATTAGAAAAATGAGGATGCAAATATGGCATGCACAACAATTTTAGTAGGACGCAAAGCGAGCTACGACGGATCCACGCTTATCGCGCGTAACGAAGACTCAGCAAATGGCGAGTTTAATCCAAAGCGTTTAGTGGTAGTAAAGCCGCAAGACCAGCCTCGCGTTTATAAGTCCGTGCTTAGCCACGTAACAGTAGAGCTTCCAGATAATCCAATGCAATACACAAGCGTTCCAAACGCAGACTTGCGCGAAGGAATTTGGGGAGAAGCTGGCGTTAACGAAGCAAACGTGGCAATGAGCGCAACCGAAACGCTTACATCCAACGAGCGCGTGCTGGGCGCAGACCCAATGGTGGAGCTTCAAAAAGCGCAAGGTAAGGAAGGCGACGCTGATTATAAGTCAGAAGTGCCAGGAGGAATTGGCGAAGAAGACTTCTTAACGCTTGTTTTGCCTTATATTCGTAGCGCTCGCGAAGGCGTTGAGCGTTTGGGCGCTCTGCTAGAAAAGTACGGCACTTACGAGATGAACGGCGTTGCATTCTCGGATGTAAACGAGATTTGGTGGATGGAAACTGTTGGCGGACACCACTGGATTGCTAAGCGCGTGCCAGACGAGGCGTATGTTGTTATGCCAAACCAGCTTGGAATCGACGAGTTCGATTTGGAAGACGCTTTGGGAGACCAAGAAGAGCACATGTGCTCGGCTGATTTGCTTGAGTTTATTGAAGAAAACCACTTAGATTTGTCGGTAGAAAACGCTTCGCCATTTAATCCTCGAGATGCTTTCGGCTCTCATTCAGATGCCGATCACGTGTACAACACTCCTCGCGCGTGGTTTATGGAGCGTTTCTTGAATCCTTATGACGAAGTGTGGGATGGTAAAGACGCAGATCACAAGCCAGATAGCAACGATATTCCGTGGGCGCGCCAGCCTGAGCGCAAAGTGACGGTTGAAGACGTTAAGTACGTGCTTAGCTCGCACTATCAGGGCACTGAGTACGATCCTTACGGCAAGCTTGGCGATGAGCATACTCGTCATCTTTTCCGTCCAATCGGCATCAATCGTCAAAGTCAGCTGGCTGTTATGCAAATCCGCCCTTACGTGCCAGAAGCGTTCCGCACAATTCAGTGGATGGCGTACGGCTCTAACCCATTTAATGCGCTTGTGCCGTTCTATCCAAATGTAAACGAAACTCCAAAGTATTTGGAAGATACGACTACTCGCGTAACAAGCGAAAACTTCTATTGGGAGAATCGCATTATTGCAGCTCTTGCGGATGCCGCATTTAACGACACTGCAAACGCGATTGAGCGTTACCAAGAAGTTGTCGGTTCCCTTGGTCACGCAATGGTTAAGTCTACGGATGCTGCTGCGGCAGATCTTCTTGGCGTTTCTTTGAAGGATTACGAACCAGAACGTGAAGGTAATGAAGGCGAAGATTACGATGATTTAGTTCGCGATCCTGAAGCAATTATTGCAGAGCTTCGTAACGACAAAGTGCGTGAAGCTTTGGCTGAAGCGAACGACGATATGGCAGCAAAGTTGAAGAAAGAAACAGATTCTTTGCTTGACACAGTGCTGTACATAACTAGCATGCGTATGAAGAATGGTTTTAATCGTTCCGATCACTGATCGCAAGCTGTTATAGACATTAGTGATAACGCGCATAGTTTTAATGTAATATTGCTATACCACGCCCATGCAATCGTATAGTATAAAAATTGTTCATTTACATTAGCTATGCGCGTTTACTATTGAGCGTTTATTGGGCATCTGTTATTGAACGTTTGTTATTGAACACTATTGGGCATCTACTAGGCTTTTTGCTTATGAAAGTGGGGAATATGAGCATTCTTGATTCGTTTACTACGCAATTTGGATTAGTTAAAAAAATAGACGCCTTCGGATTTATGGATTATTTAAAGAAGAATCCAAGTGAGCAAAAAAAGCACGGTAAAGTGCTACTCGTTACAGCTGATACTCCTCTTAAGGCTTCTAGAGGAGAAGGCAAAACAACTACCACTATTGCGCTGGTAGACGCGTTGCGCGAACGCGGGGTAGATGCGGCGGCTGTTTTGCGCCAGCCAAGCATGGGCATTACTGCAGCGGGTTCAAAAGGCGGCGCTAGCGGCGGCGGAAAGTCCTCACTTTCGCACCCTGAGCTAATCGATTGGGGATTGTGCGGAGAAATGGCTGCCATTGAATGTGCGCAGAATTTGCTTGTTTCTTTTGCAGAAAAAGCGATTGACGAGGGTATTTTAGACACGATTTTAGTGCCGCGCGTAAGTGAAGTACCTTCAAGATCTTTGCGTAGTATTGCTGTTGACTTTGGCAAGAGCACGGTTGCGGAGCGCGTTGTGTTAACGCCAACTTGTGAGCTTATGCAAATTGTAGTGCTTTCGAGAAGCATGGAAGAAATCGCAAATCGCGTTGCTGCCATGATTGCTGGCACAAAAGATGGGAATCCTGTTAAATTTGGCGATTTTGTTGACTTGTGGCGAATCACAAATATTCTTGCCGATGCTGTAAAGCCTGCAAAAACTGAGACGATTAATGGTTCTCCGATTTATGTTCATTGCGGGCCATTTGCCAACGTATCTCTTGGTATTCCAAGCCTTGTAAGCGTTGAAATGGCTTGTGCGTTGCACGATGTTGTTGTTGTGGAAGCAGGCTATGGCACGGATGCTGGTGCGCAAAAGTGGCTAGATATTGCTGCTCGCGAATTTGGCGCAAAGTGGCCTGCTGCTGCGGTTGTTGTTACTCGTGCAACTACTTGGCGAGATGACGAAACGCTTGCGTGGCGTTACCCGTTCCACGTTTCGCGCCTTGAGTCGCTTGATATTCCTACTTTCCCTCTGATTAATTTGTGGGAAGGGGAAGATGGACAAGTTCCAGATTTGCTTGAGCAAGCTAAGACTTTGGGATTCCGTAAGCCGATTGTTGGTAATCTTTTCCGAGATGGCGGAGATGGCTTGGCGGATCAGCTAGACGATTTTGTGTCTGTGATTACCGCTGATGCTGAAACGAAAGTTCCAGAAAGTAGGCGAGGAAAGTCGCTTCGCGAGCGCATTAATCTGCTTTGCTCCGAGGCGTATGGTGTGCCTGCTGAGCGCGTAATCGACAAAGCAGGTTTTGCTGATTCGTTGAAGGAAGCGCAGGATTTGTGCAATAAGGCTGGTGTTGATTTTGATAGCTTGGCTCTTGTTGCTGTAAAGTCGCCAGCAACCATGACTGATGACGATCACGCGCCTGAAGATTCTCGCACTGTAACGTTTAAAGAAAGTAGAAGTTCACGCTGGAGCTGGGGTTGTTCAAGTCAACCTTACGACTTCACTAACAACTCCAATGCCAAAAATCGTGTGATTTTTCTCAACTATTTCCGTTTTTTGTAGTTAGACACGCTGATTAGAGCTACAAAAAGCGGAATTGAATGAAGCAAGAAAAATCGAGAATCTCGGTGATGAAGAGATACGCAAAAGTTTTAGATATTCAGAAGGTTTGATGTATTTCTATACGAGCAATAAAAGAGGAGCGTAGCGACGGGAGTTGCGAGGAGAGAAATACTCAAACCTCGCGCAATACCAAGCAATGGAACCGCGCTACGCTCTAAGCTCGAAGACAGGTCGATTAGCACGCAAATGTGCGACGAAGCCAATCGCAAGCAAGATCAATCCACTGCTGAACTTCTGGTTGTACAAACTCAGGAATCACTGCGCCATTTTCATCGCGCTTAGCAGTTTCTTTAACAGCCAAAGCCAAGCCGTGCGGACCCTTAGGGAACAAATGTGCTTCCACGCTTACGCCAGCTTTAACACAAGCATTAATAAACATAATAGAGTTTTGAATTGGAACCGTTTGGTCTGTAATCGTTTGCCAAACGAACACAGGTGGAGTCTTAGAATCAACGTGGTTTTCAAGCGAAAGCTGTTCAACGAGTTGCGCGCGAGTGTTAGAATCTACGCTTCCAAAAAGACGGTCGAAAGTTGGCTTATGCGCGTATTCGCCAGCGGAAATCACTGGGTAAGCAAGCATAAGAGCGTTTGGTCGAACGCCATTTGCGTTGTATCCATTTGCTTCTTCAACATCGTCGCTAACGCTAGTCGCAAGATTTGCGGCTACATGACCTCCTGCAGAGAATCCAATAATCGCCACTTTTTGCGCATTTACATGCCATTCTTTTGCATTATCGCGAATCAATTGCATAGCTTGTGCTGCTTCCAAAAGCTGAGTCGGGTGTGCACTAGGCACAAGAGAATAGCGCAGAACAAATGCGTGGAATCCAGCAGCAGCAAACTTCATAGCAACAGGTTCTGCTTCGCGATTAGAAACGCGCAAGAATCCGCCGCCTGGCAAAATCAGCACTGCTGGGCGTGTTTGATCCCCTTCGCTATCTAAGTTGTCATCTAAAACATATCCAGTAAGAAGCGCGTTGCTACCGTCAATGCCTTTAATTTGGCGTTCTATAATCTTCATGGTATCTCTTTTCGTTTTGCTTATTTGCAATTCATGTTAAGCATAATTACTAAGCGCAATTACTAAGCATAATTCTAATCAAATATCTTATTTTTTAAGTGCGTTATTTTATAAATTCGTGTAGAGTCTTAAGAGGTTTTATAAGGAGATTTAAGATGCGTAATGAAGAAGATAATTTAGGTAAAGTTGTTCTTGCAGCCACTCCTATTGGCAATATGGGAGATGCTTCATCGCGCTTGATTAATCTTCTAGAAACCGCGGATATTGTTGCAGCGGAAGACACGCGCAGGCTTTACGATCTTGCAAATCGCCTTGGCGTGCATGTTTCTGGGCAAGTTATTGCATATCATGATCACAATGAGCACAACAAGGCAGATGGCTTGCTGGATAAGGTTGAGCAAGGCAATACCGTTCTTGTTGTTTCCGACGCTGGTATGCCTACGATTAACGACCCAGGGCTTGCGATCGTTCGCCGTGCAATAGAGCGCGATTTGCCTGTTACTTGCGCTCCTGGGCCGAGTGCCGTACTAGATGCTCTAGCGCTTTCTGGCTTGCCAACAGACCGTTTTTGCTACGAAGGTTTTTTGCCGCGTAAATCTGGAGACAGACAGCAGCATTTGCGCTCGCTTCTTTCAGAGCGGCGAACAATCGTTTTTTATGAGGCGCCGCACAGAATTGCGGAGTCAATGGAAGATCTTCTTGCAGTTTTTGGCGCAGATCGCAAAATGGCGTTATGTCGCGAGCTTACAAAGGATTTTGAGGAAATAAGGCGAGGAACAATCTCTCAAATATGCAAAAGCGTAGAAAACGACCCTCCGCGCGGAGAAATTGTTCTTGTGATTGCGGGAGCTAGCGATGAAGAAATCAAGCAGCGAAACATTGATTTGAGCGTTGAACAGCTTGCGCAAATGTCTTACGATCTTTCGCAAAATGAGGGTTTGCGTATTAAAGATGCTATAACGCGTATTGTTTCACAAAATCCTCTTTCAGACGGTTCTTTTGCGAATCGTAAAGAAGTTTATGCTGCTTGTTTAAACATCAAGTCATGAAATCTGTTTCGCGTAATCGTAGCTTTCTAAAAGTACGTCTAAGCTATGCTTAACATCTGGACCGCCTTTCTGTGAAATATACTCCAGTATTTTTGCGTCAGCGGCTGGGTTTGCTATAACCCATTTTCGTAAGTGCGGAATGTTTCTCGCTATGTGCCAAAGTATTTCTTTGTCTGTATTTTCACAGCATGCTACTTGCTCTGTGAGAATGATTGGCGGTTTTGGTGGTAGATCTTTTGTTTGTGTTTTATGGAAATTTTCTGTATTTTCTTGTACTTGATTTAAATGTTCAATATTAATATTCATAAAAAATATCTTCCTGTTCTATAACGTTTTTTAGCCAATCTTTTGCTTTTTGCGCTCCTGGAAAATGTGGGTTGCTATTTATGATTTTTTCGCATTCTTTAAAGCTTGTGCCATATTCTTGAATCAGATTGAAAATTGTGTCTTTTTTTGCGTATCTCGTCGTAAATATTTTTAGACGGTGTTAATGCTATGTCGCAGATTGTTCGAGCAGGAGATGTTATGCGCAAATCTTTAATCACCTTTTGTTCTCTCTTCAACAATTTTCGTCTGAATACTCGTAATGGATGGTCATGTGGTACTACGCGATAATGGCTGCCAGAGATAACGTCTAATATGTTTGGAATTGTTCCTCCAAGCCAAATCCATGATGCTGTAAACATGCATGCTGCAGAGTCTCGTGGTATTAGCTTTTTGAGTATTTTGCACCGCCCCTCAATGGACTTTGCAGTGGAATGTGCAAATCCGCTTCTTATTGACAATCGTTCAAAAGCTCCGAATTTAGATAATTTCTTCATGCACAATGGTCCTGGCAGATGCGTTGTGTCTAGTAAGGTTGGAAGATTTTTACTAATGTCAATGTGTTGATTTTTATTGTCGTAATTTTCAAGAATTATTTTTGTTTCTTGAGCTATATCTTTAGTCGTACTGTATTTATTCGCATCATAGTTTCTGCTTTTTGAAGTCTGTCTTGAAGTCTTTTTTAAATTTTTAGCGATTGGCTTGATTGTGGGTTTATCTGTTCTTTTATTTGTTCGCTTATCGGTTGTTTTGCATGTGTATTTACTTGTAGTATTAGTCGAATTGTTAATAGTTTTGTTTGCAATAATTTCTGCTTCGTTATTCATAATCCCTCCTTTCTTGTTAGACATAATGATTGGGAATAATTTTTTAGACATATGGTTTTAGACAGAATAGATACGTTTGTTCATGTTGTCCATAAGATTTTTGCGAAATGTGTAAAAGTGGATTTTTAAGCATTTTTACATTAAAAAATGTGCATATGTGTATATGTTTTTTATTTAAGGTGTCCTCGCTGAACAAGATAATATTTGGCTATGAGTCATATTTTGGTGAATGTTGCATGGCCTTACGCAAATGGCCCTCGTCATATTGGTCACGTTGCAGGATTTGGTGTTCCTTCAGACGTGTATGCGCGTTATGAGCGTATGAAGGGCAATGACGTGCTTATGGTTTCTGGTACAGACGAACATGGCACGCCGATTTTAGTTGAGGCAGATAAAGAAGGCGTTAGTGCTCAGGAGCTTGCTAACCGCTATAATCGCGTGATTACTAAAGATTTGTGCGATTTGGGTTTAAGCTACGATTTGTTTACGCGCACGACTACAGCAAATCATGAGCACGTTGTTCAAGAGATGTTCCGTCAGTGCTTAAAGAACGGCTACATTTATAAGGGTACTCAAAAGGTTGCGATTTCGCCTTCTACAGGTCGTACTCTTCCAGATCGCTACATTGAGGGCACATGCCCACTTTGCGGCGCGGATGGAGCTAGAGGCGACCAGTGCGATGCTTGCGGTAATGAGCTTGATCCAGATGAGCTTATTAATCCTGTATCCAAGATTAACGGCGAAACTCCGCGATTTGAAGAAACAGAGCATTACTTCCTCGATTTGCCTGCTTTAGCTGATGCTAATTTAAGCTGGCTTAATTCAAGGGATGGTTGGCGTACAAATGTTATTAACTTCTCGATTGGATTATTTAAGGAAGTTAAGCCTCGAGCTATAACTCGTGATATTGACTGGGGTATTCCTGTTCCTGTAGAAGGATGGGTTGATAACCCGAATAAGCGCCTGTACGTGTGGTTTGACGCTGTTATTGGCTACTTGTCTGCATCTATTGAATGGGCACGCCGTCAAGGTAAGCCGGATGCTTGGCGCGATTGGTGGTGTGACCCTAAGTCTCCTGGCTATTACTTTATGGGCAAAGATAACATCACCTTCCATTCTCAGATTTGGCCTTCAGAAATGCTTGCATATAATGGCGCTGGCTCTAAGGGTGGCGAGGCTGGAGTTTATGGCCCGTTGAATATGCCTGAGCAAGTTGTTGCTTCTGAGTTTATGACTATGGAAGGCAAGAAGTTCAGTTCTTCGCGTGGAATTGTGATTTACGTGAAGGATATTTTGGAGCGTTATCCTGTGGATGCTGTGCGTTACTACATTTCTATTGCTGGTCCTGAAAATTCTGATGCCGACTTTACTTGGGCAGAATTTGTTCGTCATAATAACGAAGAGCTTGCTGCCAGCTGGGGTAATTTGGTAAATCGTGTCGCTAATTTGATTCATAAGAATTTCGGAGAGATTCCTGCTCTGGATGAAAATTCAATGACAGATATGGATCGCGCTTTGCTCGATCAAACCTCTAATGCTTTTGAGATTGTTGGTGGTTTGATTGAACGTCATCATCAGAAGAATGCGCTTAACGAGGCAATGCGTGTTGTGTCGGATATCAACAAGTACATTTCTGCAACTGAGCCTTGGAAGATTAAAGATGATGAAGCACGTCTTGGTACTGTTTTGCACGTTGCAGCTCAAGCTGTCTCTGATGCTAATCATTTACTTGCTCCATTCTTGCCACATTCTGCGCAAAAAGTGTGGGAAGCTCTTGGTGGTACGGGTGTGTTCTCTCCTCTGCCAAGAATTGAAGAGGTGACTGACTTAGATAATCCAGATTTTAAGTATCCGATTATTACTGGCGACTATCGTCTTGGAGAAACTGTTCACCCGTGGGAGAGTGAGGAATTAGTGACTGGTACGCCTGTCGCTAAGCCAACTCCGATTTTTGCCAAAATTCCTAAAGAGGCTATTGATGAGGAGCTTGAGCGTTTTGAATCTGCGCTTGCCGCTCGTCGTAAAGCTGACGAAGAAAGATTGGCTGCAGCTAAAAAATCACTAGAATCTAAGTGATTAAACGAAAAATTTTAAGTTATAGTGATGCATGTAACAAAAAATAGGTTGACTATCAGGATTTAAAAAATTTTTTAAGGAAATTTTTAGGTTATATGCGTGTTTTGCGAGAAAAGTGTGGTTATAATGAGTATTGCTGATGGTTCATCCATCAGTGAGGTTCGTTCGCGAACCCCATAACTGAAACCTTCTTCTCTCTTTCTCTCTGCCCCGGTGGGTCTTCTCTTTCCCACCGGGCTTCTTTTTTATCTTTTTTAACTGTTCGCCGCTTACCCTACCATTTGTTCCTTTATTTCTGCCAAGTGTGGTGGAGATTCGAGATTTTTCGCAGCTAGCGAGGCGAGCCTCAGCATGAAATGGTGACTCGCCGAGAGAGCAAGAAAAATCGAGAATCTCGGTGATCAAGCAATACGCAATTGTTCAAGTACGTAAGAGGGCTGGGTGATTCTTGGTCGAACAGTATAAGAGCGGCAGCCGATACCAAATAATCCAAATGATCAACCACTACAAACAAACTTCAACCCAAAAACAAAATCAAAACCAAATCGGAACAACCGCAACAACAGACTACACGTAAGAGGCAGAGCGTTGTGAGACAAGAATTACCCAGCCCTCGCGCAACAGTAAACAGAGAATGTCGCGAGCGTTATATTTGCATCACGAGCGAGACAAATATAACGAAATTAAGTCAAAAAACGTTACAAATATCTCATCAATGATGCAAATATAACGAAAATCAGTCAAAAAACGTTACAAATGACTCACGAGCGAGACAAATGTAACGAATCTGGGTCAAAAAAACGCAGACTGCGTTGCAATCTGCGTTTGTAAATCAGCTTGTGCTAAATCAAGTTTAGCGGCAGCGCTTTGTAAGTGGAATCCACGGATCAAGCATTACAGGCTCCTGATCCAATATTGCTCGCGTTGCTTCATCAAGATACTTCTTGTTAATAATGATTTCTGTAACGTAGCGGTCAAACCACTGTGCGGAGCCGACATAGTATCCGTCTTCGCCGTTATCTTTACCCCAGCTGTTTTCAATCTTCCAGCGGTCTGGCTCACCATCTTTGTTAAGGTTTACGCCAGTAAAGGTCATTGCGTGGTTGCCTGGGCAATCCATATATTCCAAACCTTTAGCTTTGTCGAATGTAAACTCTACATCGAATAGCTCGTCTACGCGCACAACTGCTGGGTCAAAGAACCCATCTTGCCTTAGCGAGAATTGCGTGCAATCGCAAGCAAACCAAATTGGGTGTCCGTCTTTTAGCTGATCGACAGCTGCTTTTCGGAATACTTCTAGCGCAACGTTTGCAAACTCCATTTCCTTCGTCTCAGCAACGTTTGTGGTGTATTTAAGCTGGTAGAGCTTGTTGAACGGAGTGTGTTCCATTGGGGAGTTGCACAAGCTCACAAAGTCGTTTACGTCAATTGGAACGTATTTCTTTGCGAATTCTAGTGGTGTTATTCCATATTCGCGAATCATTGGACGATCGTCTTTGCCAGTCTTTGGCTTATCGTCCTTCTTATCGTCTTCTTTGGCTTCGTTCTTTTTGTCGTCCTTTTCGTCTTTCTTATCGTCGTCATCTTTAGTACGTGCAATGAAGTCGAAACGCTCTGGTGGCTCGCCAAGTGCGATAGCTGTCATACGGTATACGGTTTCAAGGTCGCGGATTTTCATTTCGCGCAACTCTTCTATGGAAGTACCGTTCTTGTGTGCTTCGCGCAATTCAGCCGCGAATTCACGCAACTTGGTATTTATGTATTGTACGAATGCATCTGAGTCAATAGCATTCTGTGAATCTGGGTATGCGCTTTTTGGTACGAGTCCGTACTTGTTTACCAAGTTAACGAACATTTGCCACCATCCGCCGTCGTCGATCGGACCGTAGTTAATGTTTTCAAAGACTCGACTATCTAGGGTTTCGTCTAATGTTGCCAACACGTTTTCCAAGTACGCATTTGCCTTTTCAATCTTGTCCCAGAAGAACAGGTAGCTTTCGGAAAACTCGAAGTCGTCTAAATTCCACTTGTGCATTAATTCGTAACGCAAAGTGTTAAGGGAAGCGAACATCCAGCAACGTCCAGAGTGCTGTTGGTTTGTTATTGATCCTTGTTTTAATTCTATGGAGAAGTTGCGTGGTAAAGCGCGTTGTCCTTGATAGCTTGTTGCAGCTTTAAGAACGCCGCTTGCTACGGAAGCGTTTGCGGCTACTCGATTTGCTCGCTGTTCGTTAAAATGCTTGGAATATTCGCGCACGTTGTCTATGGTAACGGCTTTTACGTTTTCAGACATATATCTCCTTTTGTTGTTAGGTTGAAAATAAGCGAATAAGCGTTATTGTAGCGTGTTCAATGCACGAGTAGCGTTTTGCGTGATTTGTGCTTTTTTAATAGGATACTAGTAAAACTAATTGCAATGTGTTTTGTTAGTACGAAATGTTATTGTATTTACACTTTTATTACTATTTACGAAACTAATTTTCGTAAAATTTAAATAATTCCGTTAAATATTCTGATGTTTTGTTGATTTTGTGTATTAATTTTTGTGATAATTGATATTTATTCCGTATTATTGCATGTTTATTTTAAGCAATGTACATAGGTTAGCTAAAAATATACTAATTACATGTCCCATTTATGAGGGCTTACTTAAGTGTGCCTTGAGTATGCTTTTGATTTGCTTTTGCAACTGGGTATAGCAAACGATGGCAGTGTGCAAGCTTTAGGCTTGCAGTTACCAGATGGAGGTAACAATGGTTAGACGTAGAAAAGAGTCACAATGATACGATACATCGTTAAACGATGCCTGAATTATGTTGTGATGCTGTTTGTCTCCGTATCCATGACGTATTTCTTGGCAAGTGCTTTTATGGATCCGCGATCGAATTATATGTCTAGGCATCCGCATCCACCAATTCCTTCGATTAACCGTTCTTTGGATTTGGCGAACATTAACGACCAAACTCCAGTTATTACGAGATATTTGCGTTGGATTACTGGCGTTCTTACTCGTTGGGATTGGGGATTAAGCCCAGAGCAGGCTCCTGTTGGTCCTGCGATTGCGGCTCGTATTGGTGCGTCTGTCCAATTAGTTACTTGCGCAACTGTTCTTGGTATTGTTTTCGGTGTTAGTGTTGGCGTTTATACTGCTATTCGTCAATATAAGTGGCAAGACAGGGTTCTTAACTCTATTGCTACGTTCTTGCTTGTTGTTCCAGCTGCTGTGTTTGGATTGCTTATTGTGTTAGCTGCAATTAGCGTTAACAATGCTGCTGGCTCTCGTTTATTCTTTGTTACGGGATTGCATTCTTATCAAGGTTCTAACCCTATTGCTTTTGTTCTTGACTTCTTACAGCATTTGATTTTGCCGACAATTGTTATGACTGTTCCTGGCATGGTTGGATACCATCTTACGCAGCGCACTTATTTGCTTGACACTATGAATGCTGATTATGTTCGCACTGCTCGTGCTAAGGGATTGCCTTTGAACATTGCTATTCGTCGCCATGCTTTGCGTACTTCTTTGATTCCTACAGCTGTGGACGTCGCCTTCTCTATTGCAGGTGTGTTCACGGGTGCTGTGATTACTGAGACCGTGTTCGCAATTAACGGTTTGGGTAGCTATTTTGTGCAAACAATTTCTAATAATGACATTAATGGTTCTGTTGCTATTGCTGCATTCGGAGCTGTGTGTACTTTGGCTGGAGCTTTGCTGGCAGATATCTTCTCTGCTTGGCTTGATCCACGTATTCGCTTGAACTAATTGCAGAACAGTGTAGGTGTTATTGATATGAGTAAAAAAGATGTATCTTCAAACCTTCAAGAGTCTGCTGCAGACAAGAAGGCGACTGCTAATTCTTGGGGTAATTTTAAGCGCACTGGCAAGATTACGCTTTATACGCGTCGTTTCTTTAGGCGACCATCTGCCGTCGTTGGCTTGGTTTTGCTTGTGTTCTTGATTCTTCTTGCGTTGTTTGGATCTAAGATTAGTAAGTGGGGCTACGATGAGCCTGATTTTACGGCTCTTGCAACTCCTCCTAGCGCAGAGCATTGGCTTGGCACAACGCCTGGCGGTTCTGACATGTATGCAATGGTTGTTCGCGGACTTGGTCGCTCGCTTTCTATTGGTATTGTAAGCTCCATTTCTATTACAATTATTGCTGCTTTGGTTGGTACTGCTATTTCTTACTTTGAGGGTTGGTTTGAGCAAGTTGGCATGTGGGTTTTGGACATGCTTTTGATTGTTCCATCCTTCTTGCTTATTGCTTTGATTGTTAGCTCCGCGACTGGTGGCAATGATTGGCTTTGGCTTGCATTTGGTATGACTTCCTTTGGTTGGATTGGTTATGCTCGTACGCTTAGAACTTTGACTTTGAGTTTGCGCGAGCGTGAATATGTGCGCGCAGCCAAGTTTGAAGGTGTTTCTTCGTTCCGCATTATTGTTCGCCACCTTGTTCCAAATCTTGGTTCTGTATTGATTATTAATACAGTTCTCGGTGTTATTGGTGCAATCAACGGCGAAACCGCATTGAGCTTCTTGGGTCTTGGTATCAAGGCTCCAGATACTTCTTTGGGTACTCTTCTTAATGTTGGTCAAAGTAGCGTTATGACCTCTCCTTGGGTTCTTTTGGTTCCTTCTGCGGTTTTGGTTATTTTGACTTTCTCTGTTCAGCTTATTGGCGATGGTCTTCGCGATGCGATTGATCCATATTCTAGGTCTGTTGGTAAGGCCGAGTAAGGCTTGTTGGAGGTTTAAACATGACTGATATGGTGAATGACGCAATTAAGGAAGATTCTGTGATGGAAAATCAGAACAACGAACCACTTCTTTCTGTACGCAATTTGCAAGTTAGCTTTGCTTCGGAAGCTGGTACGGTTCATGCAGTACGCAATATGAATTTTGATTTGTACCGCGGAAAAACCATTGGTATTGTAGGTGAATCTGGATCTGGTAAGTCGGTTACTTCCCTTGCTGTTATGGGCTTGCTGGATAAGAACGCGTCTGTTAAGGGTTCTGTTGTTTATAAGGGCGAAGAGCTGTTAACGAAGTCTGATGCAGAGATGAGTAAGATTCGTGGCAAGAATATTGCTATGGTATTCCAGGATCCTCTTTCTGCTTTAACTCCAGTGTTTTCTATTGGAGATCAGCTTAAGGAAGCTTTGGTTATTCATAATCCAGATATGACCGAAGAACAGATTCGTGAGCGCTCTATTGAATTGCTTAACTTGGTTGGTATCACTAAGCCAGCTGAGCGCTTAAAGTCTTTCCCTCACGAATTTTCTGGCGGTATGCGTCAGCGCGTTATGATTGCTATGGCAATCGCGAATAACCCAGATATTATTATTGCTGATGAGCCTACTACCGCTTTGGATGTTACTATTCAGGCTCAGGTTTTGGATGTTTTGAAGAAAGCGCAGAAAGAAACTGGCGCAGCGATGATCTTCATTACTCACGATTTGGGTGTTATTGCTGGCGTTGCAGACGAAGTTATTGTTATGTATGCGGGTCATTTGGTTGAGCATAATAGCGTTGAGGAGATTTTTGCTCACCCAACTCAGCCATACACAATCGGCTTGCTTGGCGCTGTTCCGCGCGTTGATCAAAAGCGTACTCGTCGCTTAACTCCAATCTCTAAGCCAACAATGGATATGTTGATGGCAGAAGAAAAGAGTGGAGATACTAGCGACATGATGGGTCTGGAAGCAGAAAGCGAAACTGTTCGCGCGCTGCTTCATGCGGAAACCGAAAAAACGATTAAGCCAATGTTTGAGGGCATTCCTCGCGAGGATCGCAAGGTTGTTTTGGATGTTAAGGGATTGGTTAAAACGTTCCCAATTACAGGTGGCGGTTTCTTGAGACGCAAGGTTGGCGAAGTTCGCGCTGTTGATGGTATTGACCTTGAGATTCGCGAAGGCGAAACTGTAGCTCTTGTTGGCGAATCTGGTTCTGGTAAGTCAACTACTTTGATGGAAATCATGAGTTTAAAGAAGCCAGAAGCTGGCTCTATTACAGTTTTTGGCACCGAGCTTAACGATAAGTTGACTAAAGAGCAGCGTCGCGAGCTTCGTTCTAAGATTCAATACGTGTTCCAGGATCCTATGAGCTCTCTTGATCCTCGTATGCTTGTTTACGATATTTTGGCAGAGCCTCTTCATGTTCAAAAGAAGTCTAAGGAAGAGATTCGTCAGCGTATTGCGGAGCTTATGCAGCTTGTTGAGCTGAATCCAGATCAGGTTGATCGCTTCCCAACGCAGTTCTCTGGTGGCCAGCGTCAGCGTATTGCTATTGCTCGCGCTTTGGCTGTAAACCCTAAGCTGCTTCTTCTTGATGAGCCTGTTTCTGCCTTGGATGTTTCTATTCAGGCTGGAATTATTAACTTGCTTGAAGATTTGCAAGACAAGTTGGGTGTTGCTTACTTGTTTGTGGCTCACAATATGGCGGTTGTTCGTCATATTTCTAGCAGAATTGCTGTTATGTACCACGGACGCATTGTTGAATCTGGCGAAACGGATGAGGTGTTTGATAATCCTAAGCATCCGTACACTAAGGCTTTGATTAGTGCTGTGCCAATTCCAGATCCTGCGATTGAGAAGAATCGTAAGCGTATTATTCTCAATGAAGAAGATTCGTTTGATGACGTTGCAAGCGTCTGATTCTAATCTTTTGTGAATACGCCTAAACTTTTTGTTTAGGGCAATTTTGATCGCGTGTGTTATGCAAGACACACGCGATTTTTTGTTACAGGCACATAAATTCTAAAAAAAGTAATATATTTTGTTTTTTAATTAAAATAAACTAAAAAATTTTCTGTTTGACTGTTTTATGTATTTAATTTTCTTTTTTATGGATTAAATCTTAAGTAACAAAAGCTTAAATTCAGTATTTGTTAAAAAAGTCGTAACACAAAATGTCAAAAGATTAGATATACTCTACACACATACCAGAAAGCGGACATCATTTCTGGGGAATGAGAGGAATCATGAAAAAAACTAATGCAGGCAAATTAACTGTATTCGCCGCAGCTGCACTTTCTGTTGCAATGCTACTCGGCGCTTGCGGTGGCACAACTGCTACTACAGCAGATAAGGCCAAGGGCGGTATGACCGAAGAGCCAGCCGCAGGTGTGGATACTTCCTACACTGGCGCTCTTCCAATGCCTAAGGTTGACAAGCGCTATGACAATCCACAGCCTCGTGACAATGTTAAGGATGGCGGTACTTACACGTTCTCGCTTTCTGACATGGGTCCAAACTGGAACTACGCTTCTAACGACGGTAACACCGCGTATATGAGCACTTTGTGGGGCTTCTACCAGCCATCGCTTCCTTATTACGATACCGTTAAGGGCGAGAAGGTTAAGTACAACCCTGATTACATTACTTCTGTTAAGAAGGTTAGCGACAAGCCACTCGTAGTTCAGTACGATTTGAACCCAAAGGCTAAGTGGAACGATGGTACAGACATCGATTACACTGCTTTCAAGGCTACTTGGGAAGTTATGAATGGCCAGAACGAAGCCTACTCTGTACCATCTCACGAGGGCTATGACTGCATTGAGTCCGTTGAGCAGGGCGCAAATCCTAAGCAAGTAATCGTTAAGTACAATAAGCCATGCGCAACTTGGGAATTGCTTTTCGCTCCATTGGTTCATCCAAAGGCAACCGATCCAACCGTATTCAACCAGGGTTGGGTAAATAATCCTCACAACGAGTGGGGTGCAGGTCCATTCGAGATTCAGTCCGCAACCGAAGATCAGGTTGTTTTCGTGCGCAATCCAAAGTGGTGGGGCAAGAAGGCAAAGCTTGACAAGGTTGTTGTAAAGCGTATGGAAGATACCGCTGCAATGAACGCCTTCCAGAACGGCGAAATCGATTCCGTGGATTCCATCTCCACCAAGGATAAGGTTAAGGCTGCTCGTAGCGTTAAGGGCGCTCAGCTCCGTTACGGCTACAGCACCAAGATTCGTGTTATTAACTTAAACGCAAAGGCTGGCGCATTCAAAGACAAGGCCGTGCGTAAGGCCGTTGTCCAGGCATTCGACGTTGCCACCTACAACAAGATTCAGTTCCAGGGTATGAGCTGGAAGAGCGAGCAGCCAGGTTCGGAGCTTCTCTCCATGTTCCAGGCTGGCTACAAGAACAACCTCCCAGCTGATGGTAAGTTCAACGTAGAAAACGCTAAGAAGACTCTTGAGGCCGCTGGCTACAAGATGGGCAAAGACGGTTACTACGCTAAGAATGGTAAGACCGTTCAGTTCACATTTACCTTCTTCGGCGATGACTCTACTCAGGCAGCTCTTGCTAACGCATTCCAGGCCATGATGAAGAAGGCTGGCATGAAGTGCAAGACTGTAAACAAGCCTGCTTCTAAGTTCTCTAAGACTGTAAGCTCCTTCGACTTCCAGGTGCTTCCAATGGCTTGGGTTTCCCAATCCCCATTGAGCTTCGTGGGATCCGCTTCCCAGGTCTACGGTTCTAAGAGCGATTCCAACTTTACTGGCACTGGCAACAAGAAGATTGATGCCCTGCTCGCCAAGGTTGGTAAGACTTACGATTACAAGGAACAGACTGCATTGGCCAACAAGGCTGAGTCCATGGCTTTCGCCGAGTATGGTACGCTTCCAGTTTCTGCTCCTCCAACCTATCAGGCATACAAGAAGGGCTTCGCTAACGGCGGTCCTGCTGGATATGCTAACGTTTTTGTTGAAAACATTGGTTGGCAGAAGTGAGTAAATTTGTAGCGATAACTCGCGCAAGTTTACTAAGCTGATTGCTTAACTTATAGCATGTGGCGTGTGGTCTTTGGGCTGCACGCCACATGCTTTTGCGTGTAATCGCGTGCGTGTAGTTACGCAGAAAATAATCGCGTAAAAAATAGTCGCGCAAAAATAAACTCAGAAAAATAGTATAAACTTAATAAAACTTAATAAAAAATAAATCGCGAAGTCAAAAATAAGGGAGAATCTAGCGCATGTATGTAAATCCAAGTAAACGCAAAGACGCGAGTAATGTGCGCTGGGTTTTGCAATATTGTAAGCCAGATATGTGGAGAGTAGGCGTATCGCTAGTTCTTTTTACTATAAACGACACAATGGCAATGACAATGCCGCTGCTTTCGGGCTTTATTGTAGACAAAGTCATTATTGGAAAACAGCATGATTTGCTTGCTTTTGTATGCGTGCTAATGGTTGCAATGATGATTATTCGCGTAGGCTCAAGATATATCTACCAGCTTCAAATGGAAAGATTTGGCCAAAACGCCGTGTATCGCCTTGTAAGCGACGAGTACGAGAAGCTGCATTCGCTTGATTTTACATACTTTAATCACACGCGCACAGGCGACATTATGAGCCGCATGACTTCGGATACGGACGCGATTCGCCACATTTTAAGCTGGGTGTCTTATATGGCGCTGGATTGCTTAGTAATGTTTGTGTTTGCGCTAGTTATAATGTTTTCAATCCAATGGCAGCTAGCTCTAGCGCTTATGGCAATTACACCAATTTTTATTCTGGCTTGCAAGACTTATGGGCAAGAACGCTAGGCCAAAGTTCCTTGCGATTCGCGAATCGTTTGCACGCATGAATTCAATGGTAGAAGAAAACATTGAAGGCAATCGTGTTGTAAAAGCTTTTGTGCGCGAGCCTTTTGAAACACAGAAATTCGATAAATGCAACGAAGACTACTTTAACCGCAATATTACGCTTGCAAAAAACACACAAAAATACATGCCATGGCTTGACGGCATGGGCTTTGCGTTAGAGCTTGTAACAGTAGGATTTGGTGGATGGCTTGTGCTTAATGGAAGCATGACTTTAGGTGCGTTTGTAACGTTTAACAGCTTCCTTTGGATGCTCCACATGCCAGTAAGAATGGTTGGGTGGCTTATTAACGATTGGCAGCGATTCAACGCAGGATGCGTAAATATTCGTAAGCTTCTCACGCAAGAATCGCATATTGATTTGCCATCTGCCTCCGAGAAAAACGTTAAGGTAAAGGGCCATGTAACTTTTGAACACGTTGATTTTGCGTTCCCAGATGATCTTGATTCCCCAGTTTTAAGCGATATTGATTTAGATGTTCCAGCAGGAACAAAGCTTGGAATCTTAGGGGAAACGGGGTCTGGAAAGTCAACGCTTGTAAGTCTTATAGCAAGATTCTATGATCCTACGCTCGGCCGCGTTTTAATTGATGGAAAAGACGTGCGCGAATGGCCTCTAGAAATTGTTAGAAATCAAGTTAGCATAGTTGCGCAAGAAACATTCCTGTTTTCCGATACGATTGCAGGAAATATTGGCTTTGGGTTGCCTCAAAACGAGGAAAATTGCAAAGAATTAGATAACACGATTAGGCGCATGGCAAGAATCGCAGATGCAGACGATTTTATTATGAATATGCCAGAAGGCTACGAAACTGTAGTAGGCGAGCGAGGAGTTGGTCTTTCGGGCGGTCAAAAGCAGCGTTTAAGTCTTGCTCGCGCGTTAGCTAATAATCCTGCAATCTTGATTATGGACGATACAACTTCTGCAGTAGACATGGAAACTGAGGAGCATATTCAAAAAGAACTAAAAAAGTTAGATGGTTCTCGCACAGTAATCACAATTGCGCACAGAATCTCGTCTGTTAAAGACGCAGACATGATTATTGTGCTAGATCACGGCAAAATCGTAGAACGCGGAACGCATGAGCATCTTGTGGCGTCGCATGGAAGATATTGGGAAATCTACAAAAAGCAGCTTGGTATGCAAATGGGCAAAGCTTTGGGATTTGAAGATTTAGACAAGGCTAAAGGTGAGTAGAATGGCGCAACGCAACACTTATAAAGAAGATGAAAGCCAAGAAGAGCACGTAAATTTACACGAGTTGATGCGCGTTCGCAAATACATAAAGCCGTACGCATGGCAATTAGTAAAAATAGTTTTAGTTGTTATTAGCGGAAGTTGCATTATGACAATAACGCCAATGATTACAAAAACACTTATAGACGTAGTTTTGCCTAATAAAAACGTTTCTTATTTGTATGCGCTTATTGCATTGTTTGGCGTGCTTATTGTGCTATATGAGCTTGGTTTGGCATACAGAACGCTTGCTATTACGCGACTTGGTCAAATGATAATTAAAGATATGCGACGAGATATTTTTACGCACGTGCAATCGTTGTCGTTTGATTACTTTGATTCGCGCCCACACGGCAAGATTTTGATTCGCATAGTAAACTACATTAATACGCTTTCCGACACGCTTTCGTCTGGTTTAATCAACGTATTTTCCGATGTTTTTGTGCTAATCATTACGCTGATCGCAATGTTTGCTATAGATTGGCGAATGGCATTGTGGAGCCTTGTATTATTCCCGGTTTTTATAATCTGGACTCGCACTTTGCAAATTTTGCAACGAAAAGCGTCTAAAAAATTGTCGAATAAACAAAGCAATCTTAACGCATATTTGCACGAATCAATCGCAGGCGTAAAAACCACTCAAACTTTTGCGCGCGAATCAGAACAATACGCTACATTCCAAGATCAGCAGTCGGGAGTCAGAAAAGCGTGGATGCGAAACGTTAGAGTGCAAATGCTACTTTGGCCAGGAGCTTCGATTATTGAAAGCGCAGCAATTTCGCTGCTTTACTACGTTGGCATAATGAATGCAAGTAGTATGAACATAAGCACGGGTACGCTTATAGCATTTGTGTGGTATTCGAGTACTTTTTGGGAGCCAGTTGTAAACATTGGTAACTTCTACACGCAACTCGTAACATGCTCAGTGTATTTGGAGCGTATTTTTGAAACGCTAAGCATTAAGCCAAATATTGTAGATAAGTCAGATGCAAAAGAATTGCCGCAAATTAAAGGCAGGGTTGACGTAAACGACGTTGTGTTCCGCTACGAAGAGAACGGAAAGCCGATTTTGAATTTAGTTGACTTGCACATTGAGCCTGGAACAACGGTTGCGCTTGTAGGTCCTACTGGAGCGGGTAAAACAACGCTTGTAAGCCTGCTTTCTAGATTCTACGACGTTTCCGAAGGCTCAATCACAATTGACGGCTACGATGTGCGCTCAATAACGTTAGCATCTTTGCGAAAGCAAATGGGCGTTATGCTTCAAGACAGCTTTATATTTAGCGGAACTGTTAAAGAAAACATTCGCTACGGCAAGCTTGACGCAACAGACGAGGAGATTGAGTCGGCGGCTCGCGTAGTTCACGCGCACGAGTTTATTGAAGAATTGCCTAATGGCTACGATACGGAAATTGAGGAGCGAGGAGCCACTCTTTCTGCAGGACAAAGGCAGCTTATATCGTTTGCCAGAGTATTACTTGCGAATCCGCGAATTCTAATTTTAGACGAAGCAACAAGCAATATAGATACGCGTACAGAAGAGGCGTTGCAAGCAGGATTAGCTCAATTGCTTAAAAATCGCACTTCTTTTGTAATTGCACACAGGCTTTCTACAATAGAGAATGCGGATTTGATTTGCGTGATTGACCATGGGCAAATCGTGGAGCGCGGAAGCCATGAGCAGCTTATGGCGCAAAAAGGTGCGTATTACAGGCTTGTGGAATCGCAATACGCTGCGATTAGTGCTGCGATCCAGTAAGCGCAAAAGTTGCGTTTTAAGTCACGTTTTAAGCCACGTTAAATATGCGACTACACTTGTAAATCATGAGTAAGCATCATCGCGAACACAATTGGGCGCCTTCTTTAACAGAGCAGTCTGAAATATGGCAGAATCTAATTAAAGAAGGCATAACAATCGCAGACGACCACACGCACATGTTAAGCGTAGTGGATTTTGCAAAAAATCTTAATCAAGAATTATCGCAAAAAGGGCGAGAACCAATTGCGGAACCAAGTGCAGATGACTTAGTAAATAGTGCAAAAGCATCAGGCGTTTCTAAAATGATTGAGGTTGGATGCGAATATCCAAATTGGCAGCCAACAATAGATTTTGCGGCAGCTCACGCGGATTGCGTGCGTGCTGCAATAGCGATTCACCCCAACGAAGCGCCTCTACACGGTCATAGGGGAGCAGAAGGACCAGACGGCTTACCGGTGGTTTATAAGCCGTATCATGATATTTCATTTGACGAAGCAATGCAACACTTGCGCTCGCTAGTCGTAGATAACGCAGAAGAAGTAGTGGCAATAGGTGAAACGGGATTAGACTATTTTCGCACAGGCGAGTCTGCAAGGATTTACCAACGCGAATCATTCCGCGCGCATATAGCACTTGCAAAAGAGCTTAATTTGCCGCTTCAAATTCACGATAGAGATGCTCATAGTGATGTTGTAGAAATTTTGCTAAAAGACGGAGCGCCAGAGCGCACAGTGTTTCACAGCTATTCTGGCGGGAAAGACTTAGCTCAAGTGCTAAAAGAAAACGGATGGTACGCAAGTTTTTCTGGAACGATTAGCTATAAAGGTAACGAAGATTTACAAGAATCTGCGCGAATCATTGGCAAAGATCATATAACTGTTGAAACAGATGCGCCGTACCTTACACCAATGCCGTATCGAGGTCGTCCGAACGCGCCTTATATGGTTCCTTATACACTTGAATCGTTAGCAACCGCGCTTGACTGTTCTTTGCTAGAAGTAGCAAAGTCAACTTTAAAAACAACGAAAGAAATCTACGGTTTTTAGATGATCTAGTCTTATATTCTTGCTTTGATTAAGCCTTATTTTTCAAGGATTCTATGCTGACTTTGCTTTATATATCTGTTATTGTATACAATATTTAGGTACAAATAAATAAAACTGTAAGCAGTAAGACCATATGCGACTTCTTATTATGGCAGATTATTGCAAAGAAGAGGTCTTACTTTTTGGAGGAAAAATCAAGCATGACTAAGTCACGCGTTTCAGCGCTATCTAACGATAACGCTAAGGATCTTCGCAACGGGGCGAAGGAGTCTGAGAAGGCTGCTAAGGGAGTAACGAACCCTAAAGAGGCGATCCTAAAAGCCGCTTCTTTTACAAAAGCGCCAAAAGTTTCTCAGAAAACCACCACTCGCGAAGAACGAGAGGCGTTGGCGTATCAGCAGGCTAAAGAAGTTAAAGAGGCTGAAAAGCTTGCGGATAGTGCGGTTAGAGGTCCACTTGGCAGATGGTGGGCAAAGATACAAACCAGCTCAGATAAATTTACTTTAGGTATGTCGATAGTGGCATTGGGCGTTGTTTATGGAGATATTGGAACTTCTCCTTTGTACACTGCTCAAACATTCTTAGCTGGTCAAGGCGGATTGCAAAACATTAGTCGCGAAGCCGTTTACGGAATGTTATCCCTAGTGTTTTGGTCAATCACGCTGATCACAACCGTAAAATACGTGTTTGTAGCTATGCGCACAGACAACAAAGGCGAAGGTGGAATTTTTGCACTCTACTCGCTTATTAGACGAAAAGGCGCGTGGCTTGCGATTCCAGCAATGATTGGCGGTGCTGCGTTCCTTGCGGATTCTGTTCTAACTCCAGCAGTTTCAATATCTTCCGCAGTTGAAGGTCTGCGAACTATATCTGCGTTTAGGCCTATTTTCTTAGAAAACGACAATCTATCTTTAATGATCACCGTGGTTATTATTGTGATTCTGTTTTCGGTTCAACAGCGAGGAACTGAAAGAATAGGCAAAGTTTTCGGCATAGTAGTTATGATATGGTTCGGATTCCTAGCGCTTGTTGGAATCATGAATATTGGAGAAGATTGGGCAATTTTTGAAGCTTTGAACCCAATTTACGGCTTGAAGTTTTTGTTTAGTTCGCACAATGTGCAAGGAATGGCGTTAATGGGCATCATATTCCTTTCCACAACAGGTGCGGAAGCCTTGTATTCTGATATGGGTCATGTTGGGCGTGGAAACGTTTACGTTACGTGGCCATTTATTAAAGTTGCTCTTGTTCTAAACTACTTTGGTCAAGGCAGCTGGATGCTACAACATCAAAACAATAAAGCATTATGGTCTATAGAAGGCTTAAATCCTTTCTTCCAGATGCTCAGCCCGAATTTACGTTATGTAGCAGTTGTGCTTTCTGTAACAGCAGGCATTATTGCATCACAGGCTTTGATTACTGGTGCATTCACTATGGTTTCAGAAGCTACAAGCCTTAATTGGATGCCTCATCTCCAGGTGCGTTACCCTGCGCGTACTCGTGGTCAGCTTTATATTCCAGTTGTTAATTTTGTGCTTTGTCTTGCAACTCTTACGGTTTTAGCTGTGTTTAAAGATTCAGAGCATATTTCGGGAGCATATGGTCTTGCACTTACGCTTACCATGATTGCTACAACAACACTTCTTACTGTTCACATGTGGTATCAAAAGAAGAAGATTGCTGCTTTAATTTTTGCCACTGTGTTCTTGATTATCGAGATTTTGTTCTTTATAGCATCTATGGCAAAATTCATGCATGGTGGTTGGTTTACCATGATTCTTGGGGCTACGATTCTTATCGTTATGCTCACTTGGAAGGATGGCACTAAGATTGAGCGTTCTCAACGCTTGCACATGAAGCCTAAGGATTTTCTGCCTGTGCTAGATAAGCTTCATCGTGATTTCCGTATTCCTTATTTTGCGGATAACATTGTTTATTTGACTTCCGATAAGGAAATGAAGCGTTTGGATACTGGAATCTTCTTCTCTATTTTTGCGGATCATCCTAAGCGTGCGCGCGCGTGGTGGGCTGTGTCAGTGGAAACGGATGATGCTCCGTTTACTCGCGAATATTGCGTGGAGAATTTTGGTACGGACTATTTGTTCCGCGTTAAGATCAAACTTGGGTTTAAGGTTTCTCCTTCGATTCCTGCGTATTTGCATCAGATTATGCACGATTTGTCGCATACTGGCGAGCTTCCGCAACAGCAATCTGTGTACCCTAAGGTTGATGCGGATCCAGATATTGGTCCAATTCGTTACGTGCTTTTACATAAGGCTTTGATGCCTGAGTCGAATATTTCTTTGCGTGGTGCGTTATCGCTAAAAATGAAGTATGCGATTCGTCATATTGCTGGTACGCCTGTTAAGTGGTTTGGATTAGCTCCGTATAATCCTGTTGTAGAAGTTCAGCCGTTGTTTGTTTCCACTCGTAGACCTCCTCGTTTAAAGAGAGAAGAAGTTGCTTCTTCTAGAGCAGTTCAGTCTTTGCAAGGTTCAGGAATTGTGTCTGATGTTGCGTCGGATGCTGAACAAACAACTATTATGAACGCTAGAGATATTGTTAATGCAAATGTTTCTAGCGATGGCAAGTCTGAGAAGTCTGAAAAGTCTGCAAATAAGGAGACTAAGGAATCTAAAATATCTAACACTGGCAAAATCGCTAGAATAGATACTGGTCAGATTAAAGCAGTTAAAAAGTGAAGTGATTTAAGCAACTAAGCAACAAGTGCTTTGTTTGTGTTGCTTTGTTTTAAGGAGCGCGGTGTAATTATGCTTGCAGATTTGCCTGATTTTAATAGGATCGAAAAGTTGCATCGCGCTACTGCGCCAAGTGAAGCTGCGTACAATTTGATTCACTGCCATTGTGTTGTTATTGCTACGATTTCTTGGATGATCGCAAGACGTCAAAATCAGTTGTTGGCTTTTAAGCAGCTTGGTAGTATTGAGGATTTTGCGGATAAGTCGCCAGCATCCGTCGAACGGATTATGCTTTGTCAAATATCTAAAATCAATAAAGACTTAAAAAGTAGATGTGATTTAGCAAAGTCGTGTCTTGAAAAATTAATAAATTTAGATCCGTTATCTCTTCCTCAAATCGATGGAGGTGCGGCTCCAAGTGATTATGTAGACGAATATGCTGCATTTGCTGGAGGATTGTTGCACGATATAGGAACTTATTTTGTTTTAGCTAAAGATGGTTCGCGCGAAGAGAACGGTAAGTTGGAGTTTGACGGTCCTCATTATATTTTGCACGGCTTGCGCGGCTACAACTATTTGATTGATAACGGTTTTAGCGAAGATACTGCGCAATTTGCGCGTAATCATACTGGTGTAGGGCTGACTCGCGAGCAAGTTGTTTCTCAGAATTTACCGCTTCCAGCTGGCGACTATATTCCGCAAACTATTGAACAAGAAATTGTGATGGTTGCAGATAAATACAACAGTAAGTCGATTCCGCCGCGATTTTTAACAGTTGATACATATAGACGTAAAGCTGAACGATTTGGCGAAGAAAATGCAAAGCGATGGATGTTCTTGGTTAATAAGTATGGCAGAGTGAGTGTTTGCAAGCTTGCAGATTTCTTTGGGCTTAAGGTTGATTAGGCAAAGTTGATTAAGCTTTGCTTTTATGGCTATAAAGCCGCTAATCCAAGTGCAGTGTTTACTTCGGCTACAATATCGTGCATAGCAGCGCTTGCTGCAGCTGCGTCACCTTCCATAATTGCCTGCGTTACCTTTTTATGGTTTAATATCGCTTCTTTATTTGGTTTTTGCGGATAAAGATTTAGCTCAACTCTGCCGCGTAATACGCTTTCGACTATTGAACTAAGTTTTGCAAAAATCGGGTTACCGCTATTTGCAAGCAAAAGAGTATGGAACTGGATATCTAATTCATGAAAATCTGCCAGTCTATTTTCTTCTACCGCTTTTACCATATCGTGACCAATTACGCCCAATTTATAGCGTATTTCTACATCTCCGCGTAATGCACATCCAGCTGCTGCGGCAGGTTCTACAACAAGACGAAGTTCTGTTAATGCTCGTAGTTCATTTTCTCTGTATGGTGAATGTAGTTTCCATGTGATTACTCGTGTATTTAAATCGTCCCAATTTTCTGGATTGCAAGCTATTACGCCTGTTCCGCGTTGAAATTGTACGCAACCCAAAGATGCTAATAGTCTTGTTGCTTCTCGAGCTACTGTTCTAGATATTCCATATTGTTTTTGAATATCTTCTAGTTTTCGATTAGTTTTTGGCTCCCATTTGTTATTTACTATTTCATCTGCGAGAGAATCTGCTATAGATAGATGTAAAGGAGCGTTTTCGGTCACTAAGTCACTAGAAATTTGACTTTGTGTGGTATTAGACACCATATTTGCCTCGCAGTTTTATGTATACTTATGGTTTCATCCTAGCAAATAGAAAATGAAAATATAGTTATGCTCAAAAAATAACATATCAAAGACTCTTAATTCTTTGACAAAGAGTCTTTGTGTGGTATTCTTATAGTGTTGTCAATAACAAAGGAGCTATTATGGCGATTCACATTGTAGTGATGGGCGTTGCTGGTTGCGGCAAGTCTACTGTTTCTGAGGCAATTCGCGATCAACTTGGTTACACTCTGGCAGAAGGTGATGATTTTCATCCAAAAGCTAATATAGATAAAATGTCCGCAGGAATTGCGCTAACAGATGAAGATCGTTGGCCTTGGTTGGATCTTATTAACAAATGGATGGTTGCGCGTGAAAGTCTTGGAGAAAACACAGTTGTTTCAAGCTCTGCATTAAAACGGTCATATCGCGAAGTTCTTTCTAAAAATCTAAACGTGTACTTCTTGCATTTAAACGGAAGCCATGAGTTAATAGCGCAGAGGCTAAAAGATCGTAAAGGACACTTTATGCCACCATCTTTATTGCCAAGTCAGTTTGCAATTTTGGAGCCTCTAGGTAAAGAAGAAAACGGAACCGTTATATCGATTGAAGGTTCTGTTGAAGATATGGTTCATAGAGCTATCAAAGCAGTAAAAACATATGAACAATCGCAGCTGCAAAAACAATCATAAATTCAAAACAATAGCAATTGTAAAGTGGCGCAATTGTAAAGCAGCACAAAAATATACATTCAAAAATTACTAACGCAAATAACAAAGTTGTTAGCGCATTGATCGTAAACAAAAGATCACAAGGAATTATAAATAAAGCATCACAATAATTAAAACAATTCACAAAATCATGGAGGATTTATGAGTGGGTTAATTCTTGCGGCAATATTAGGTATAGCGCTTATTGTCGTACTTATTGCAGTGGTAAAAGTACATCCCTTCCTATCGTTAATGATTGGTTCGATTGCAACTGCAATCATTGCAGGAGTTCCATATGATAAAAGTCTTACAAGCTTTACTAATGGAGTTGGTTCCACAGCATCAGGAGTTGGATTACTCATTGCTTTAGGCGGAATTATTGGAATTCTTCTTACGCGTTCTGGTGGAGCAGACGTGATTTGTGACACCATACTTAAGAAAGCTCCAGAACATAAACTTCCATGGGCTATGGCGCTGAGCGCATTTATTGTTGGAATTCCACTGTTCTTTGAAGTTGGTGTAGTGATACTTATACCAATTATTCTTCTTGTTGCTCGTCGTACAAAAATGCCAGTAATTGCTTTAGGAATACCGGCGCTCGCAGGCTTATCGGCTTTGCATGCTTTTGTACCGCCACATCCTGGACCACTTGTTGCTATTGATGCTTTGCACGCAAACCTTGGATTGACTTTGGCTTTTGGTTTGATTATCGCCATACCAACTGTAGCAATCGCAGGACCTCTAATGGTTCATTGGATGGTAAAAATGGTTCCTATTCAAGCTAAGCAAGAAGAAGACAATAAGAAGGAAGATAAGCCACAAAATCGTCCTACATTCGCGGAAGCATCTAGCGTAATTTTACTTCCAGTAATTCTTATGCTTGCAGCCAGTGTTGTTGATATTACGGGGCAATCAAAATCTACATTTGGTAGTGTAATCGCATGGATTGGAACACCACTTGAAGCTCTTACAATCACTACTATTTTTGCGATGATATTATTTGCTATTCGCGCAAAGTGGAGTAGGGATACATTAAATTCTCTGGTAGGCCTTTCGTTCTCCTCAATTGCAAGTATCTTGTTGATTGTTGCTGCTGGAGGTGGATTCAAGCAAACTCTTGTAGATTCTGGAATTGGTAAAGTTATTGCTACGGGCATTGTTCAGGCAAATCTTAATCCTCTTCTTGCTGGATGGATTGTTGCTGTACTAATTAGGCTGGCGACTGGATCTGCAACCGTTGCAACCGTAACGGCATCTGGTATTGTTGCACCTTTGGCTGCAAATCTAAATCAAGTACAATTAGCGTTACTCGTACTAGCTATTGGTGCTGGATCAATCTTCTTATCTCATGTAAATGATGCTGGATTCTGGTTGGTTAAAGAATATTTCGGTATGAGCGTAGGACAAACATTTAAAACATGGTCATTAATGGAAACAGTATTGTCTGTTGTTGGACTTGCAATTATTATGCTAGTTTCCGCTGTTGTTCCTGTGTTCATATGAAATTAAAAAGATTATCTGAATAAGTTTTGTGACAGTTTTGCAAAAGTTATTAAAAGTTATTAAAAGTTATCAAAAAATTTGAAGGAAGGAATTTATTATGCAATTAGGTGTTATCGGTTTAGGGCGCATGGGTGGAAACATGGTTAAGCGCTTGCGCGAAGGAGGTCATGAAGTTGTTGGATATGACGTTAGTGCCGAATCAAATCGAGATGTTGATTCTTTAGAAAAATTGGTACAAAGACTTTCTAGTCCGCGTATTGTATGGGTTATGGTTCCAGCTGGTTCTCCTACAGACACAACTATCGAAAAATTAAGCAATCTTCTCGAAGATAATGACCTAGTAATTGATGGAGGCAATACTAGGTATATTGATGATCAACGTCATTCTGCTGAATTAAAAGCAAAGGGAATCCATTTTATGGATGTTGGAGTTTCAGGCGGAGTTTGGGGATCGACTCGTGGATACGCATTGATGGCTGGCGGCTCCGATGAAGATTATCAGAGAATGCTACCAATTTTCGAGACTTTGAAGCCTGAAGGCCCTGACGGACTCGTTCACGCTGGTGCTGTTGGCGGTGGTCATTTTGCCAAGATGGTTCACAATGGAATTGAATACGGGATGATGCAGGCTTTTGGTGAAGGCTTTGCAACAATGATGCGTTCAGAATTAATAGATGATCCAGCTAAGGTTATGTCTTCATGGCGCCAAGGTTCTGTTGTTCAGTCTTGGTTGCTTGACTTATTCGCGCGCGCTGCAAAAGACGATCCAACATTAGAATCTATGCCTCCTGTTGCTAATGAATCTGGTGAAGCAAAGTGGATGGTTGAAGCTGCACTTGAACTTGGTGTTCCAACCCCAGTTACCGCATGCTCATTGTGGGCTCGTCAAGTATCTCGCGGAGGTGGAGATGACACTTTGCGAGTAGTTTCATCGTTGCGTGCGCAGTTTGGTGGTCATGTCACTAAAAAATAGTCAAAGTAAGTAGAAAATATCTAAGGTAAAAATAGATAAAAAATAGATAAAGAATAGATAAAGATTGTATAGATGGGCAGTTATGTGTTAATTGCCCATCTATTTTATTTTCGACACTCCCGGGTTTTGTGTTTTTTATGGTTTTTTGTTTGTTTTTTTGGGTTGTTTTTGGTTTTGTGTTGGTGGTTTGTTGTGGTTTTTTGCGTGTTTTCGACACGCCGATGTTTTGGCTTGTTTTCAATGGTTTTGTGGTGTTTGTTTGGTGTTGGTTTGCGTTTTGGTGGGGTTTGGTGTAAGTTTATCTCTTGCTGCTCAGCGCGGCTGGTTCTCCTCGGTTGAGGTTGATGGGCCGGCTGGTGTGGTGGTGGTTTGAGAACTCAAGAGCGTGTCTGTACTACTTATTAGTTAATTATTGCCAGTTCATTGTCAGCCTCACGGATTGTGGGGTGCCTGAGAGATGGTTAAATGATGGTGAGGTTTTTTGTTGGGATGTTCTTTCCTTAAAGAATGTCTCGTCTTTTTCTTTTATATTGGAGCCTTTTGTTGGCTCTTCATTGAAGTTTTTCGTGGAGGGTTCGATTCTGGCTCAGGATGAACGCTGGCGGCGTGCTTAACACATGCAAGTCGAACGGGATCTGACCAGCTTGCTGGTTGGTGAGAGTGGCGAACGGGTGAGTAATGCGTGACCAACCTGCCCCATGCTCCAGAATAGCTCTTGGAAACGGGTGGTAATGCTGGATGCTCCAACTTGACGCATGTCTTGTTGGGAAAGTGTTTAGTGGCATGGGATGGGGTCGCGTCCTATCAGCTTGTAGGCGGGGTAATGGCCCACCTAGGCTTCGACGGGTAGCCGGCCTGAGAGGGCGGACGGCCACATTGGGACTGAGATACGGCCCAGACTCCTACGGGAGGCAGCAGTGGGGAATATTGCGCAATGGGGGAAACCCTGACGCAGCGACGCCGCGTGCGGGATGAAGGCCTTCGGGTTGTAAACCGCTTTTGATTGGGAGCAAGCCTTTTGGGTGAGTGTACCTTTCGAATAAGCGCCGGCTAACTACGTGCCAGCAGCCGCGGTAATACGTAGGGCGCAAGCGTTATCCGGAATTATTGGGCGTAAAGAGCTTGTAGGCGGTTCGTCGCGTCTGGTGTGAAAGCCCATCGCTTAACGGTGGGTTTGCGCCGGGTACGGGCGGGCTAGAGTGCAGTAGGGGAGACTGGAATTCTCGGTGTAACGGTGGAATGTGTAGATATCGGGAAGAACACCAATGGCGAAGGCAGGTCTCTGGGCTGTTACTGACGCTGAGAAGCGAAAGCGTGGGGAGCGAACAGGATTAGATACCCTGGTAGTCCACGCCGTAAACGGTGGACGCTGGATGTGGGGCCCATTCCACGGGTTCTGTGTCGGAGCTAACGCGTTAAGCGTCCCGCCTGGGGAGTACGGCCGCAAGGCTAAAACTCAAAGAAATTGACGGGGGCCCGCACAAGCGGCGGAGCATGCGGATTAATTCGATGCAACGCGAAGAACCTTACCTGGGCTTGACATGTGCCTGACGACTGCAGAGATGTGGTTTCCCTTCGGGGCAGGTTCACAGGTGGTGCATGGTCGTCGTCAGCTCGTGTCGTGAGATGTTGGGTTAAGTCCCGCAACGAGCGCAACCCTCGCCCTGTGTTGCCAGCGGGTTATGCCGGGAACTCACGGGGGACCGCCGGGGTTAACTCGGAGGAAGGTGGGGATGACGTCAGATCATCATGCCCCTTACGTCCAGGGCTTCACGCATGCTACAATGGCCAGTACAACGGGTTGCTTCATGGTGACATGGAGCGGATCCCTTAAAACCGGTCTCAGTTCGGATCGTAGTCTGCAACTCGACTACGTGAAGGCGGAGTCGCTAGTAATCGCGAATCAGCAACGTCGCGGTGAATGCGTTCCCGGGCCTTGTACACACCGCCCGTCAAGCCATGAAAGCCGGGGGTGCCTGAAGTTCGTGACCGTAAGGATCGACCTAGGGCAAAGCTCGTGATTGGGACTAAGTCGTAACAAGGTAGCCGTACCGGAAGGTGCGGCTGGATCACCTCCTTTCTACGGAGTTTTTGTGCACGCTCGGATTGAGTGTGGTTACTGGTGTGGAAAACAATAGTTAATGTTTTTAGATGAGTTTGTTGGGCATGCTTTTGGGTTCCCGGATTGCCACCCCCCCTTGTTTTGGGGTTGCGGTCCTGGCCCTTGGATTACAGGTTGAGGCTTTTTGGTTTTTGGCTTGTGTTCTTGGTGTTTGGTGGTTTGAGAACTGGATAGTGGACGCGAGTAAGAATAGTGAGACTGTTTGTGTTTGGTTTTGCTTGTTTTTACTTTTATCAATTTCAACCGGCTCCATTTTGGTGGAGTCGCTTGATCGTTTTGTGATCGTTTAGTGTGATGATTTATTGTCTAGAGAGTTAAGCGATAGGCTTTTTACTGGTGTATCACTGGTAAGGGCGTATGGTGGATGCCTTGGTAGACAGGACCGATGAAGGACGTGACGGGCTGCGATATGCCTCGGGGAGCTGCCGAGTGGGCTTTGATCCGAGGATTTCCGAATGGGGAGACCCGGCCACTGTTATGGGTGGTCACCACAGTTTTTGTGGGGGGTACGCAGGGAAGTGAAACATCTCAGTACCTGCAGGAAAGGATACTCCGTGAGT
>QWCU01004636.1_pt1 | contig 52085 bp, 43 predicted proteins | sample 1972601 | NCBI WGS metagenome assembly QWCU01 (sample SAMN09866700, study PRJNA288562) | Human vaginal metagenome isolate pre2_vaginal, whole genome shotgun...
AGCATGGCGATTCCGAAGTTCCTCTTTGGGCTTCTGCAACTATTGGTGGTGTTCCAATGTGCGAGTGGAATGCTCTTCCAGGTCATGAGCCATTGGATGAAGCTAAGCGCGAAGAGATTCATCAAGAAGTTAAGAACGCAGCTTACAAGATTATTAACGGTAAGGGCGCTACAAACTACGCTATCGCTATGTCTGGTGTTGATATTGTTGAAGCCGTTCTTCGCGATACTAACCGCATTTTGCCAGTATCTTCTCTTCTTGACGATTTCCATGGAATCTCAGACGTCTGCATGTCCGTTCCAACTTTGTTGAACCGTAATGGCGTAAACTCTCGCTTGAACACTCCAGTTTCGGATCGCGAGCTTGCTGCTTTGAAGCGTTCTGCGGAAACTCTTCGTCAGGCTGCTGCAGAGTTTGGATTCTAATTAATATTAGCTGTTCATAAAACGCTAATTATTAAAATTTAAATTTTGAAAGTCGTTCCTTCAATCTTTGTTTTGGGGGAGCGACTTTTAAATTATGAACAAGATTTATAAAATTTGATTGTATAGGTTGTATAAATTTGCTTAAAAGGGGATTTTGAATGTTTAATCATAAAAATCTTGAGACAGATACTGTGTTAATGCACAAGTTTGAAGATTTGAGATCTCAATTTCCAATTTTAAGTCGCAAAGTACATTCAAAACCCTTGATTTACTTAGATTCTGCAGCTACTGCTCAAAAGCCGCAGGTTGTAATCGATGCAGAGAGCGAATTTTATAAGACTATTAATGCTGGCGTGCATAGGGGGGCGCACGAGTTGGCGGCGCTTTCGACAGTTGCCTTTGAAGAAGCGCGTGCAAAAGTTGCAAAACTCGTTGGTGCTTGTAGTGAAGAAGGAAACGAAGAGATTATTGTTACGCCTGGTGCTACGGGCGCTCTAAATCTTCTTGCCACTTCTATTGGGAACGCTACGATTAACGCTAGATTAAATCGCACTGGTTTTGCTGAAGATAACTTAACTTTGCGCAAGCATTTTGTGATTAATGAGGGAGATAATATTGTTGTTTCTCGCTCAGACCATCATTCTGTTTTGTTGCCGTTCCAAGAGCTTGCGATTCGATTGGGTGCAGAGCTTCGCTGGATCGATGTAAGTGAAGATGGTCGAGTGCGGGCGGACGCGGATTATTTGAGCACGATTGTTGACGAGCGCACGAAAATCGTTGCAGTTACGCATATTAGCAATGTTACTGGCGCTATTACGGACGTTTCGCCGATTTGTAAGCGTGCGCATGAGGTTGGTGCAATTTTTGTTCTTGACGCATGCCAGTCTGTTCCGCATATTCCAGTTGATTTTCATGCGCTAGATGTTGATTTTGCAGCTTTTAGCGCGCATAAAATGTACGGCCCTACGGGCGTTGGGTTCTTGTATGGACGCCGCAATCTTTTGAACAGTCTTCCACCAGCCAATTTTGGTGGATCTATGGTGGAGCTTGCGTGGCTTAACAAGCCAGCGCAATATATGCAAGCGCCTTACCGTTTTGAGGCGGGAACTCAGCCAGTTGCACAAATGGTTGCTGCAGGAGTAGCTGCGGATTGGCTGCGCGCATTGGGCATGAACCGAGTTGCAGAGCACGAGCAGGAACTTGCTGCAGAATTGTTGAAATTGCAGGATGTTCCGGGCGTTCGCGTGCTTGGGCCGCTTGATTTAAACAACCGTATTGCAACGGTTTCTTTTGAGGTTGAAGGCGTGCATCCGCATGACGTTGGCCAGTTTTTGGATGCGCAAGGAATTGCGATTCGCGTTGGACATCATTGTGCTCAGCCGATTCATCGCCATTTTGGCGTGTATGCTTCAAATCGCGCGTCTGTTGGAGTTTATAACACAATCGAAGAAGCTCGCGCGCTTGTGGAAGCTGTTTCCCATGTTCGCGCATACTTTGGTGCATAGTATTGTCAAATAAAATTCAAATAGAATTCAAATAAAATACTGTTTAATAACAAATAAGGAGAGCATATGTTTGATATGAGTGTTGACGACGGTAGTGGCTTAGAAAGCATGTATCAAGAAGTGATTTTAGATGCTGCTAGAAATCCGCACGGAAAAACACATTTTTCAAACACAGAAAGTCTTTCTAAAGCAGAAGAGCAGGAAGAGAAAGTTGAGGAGGCTTCGGATAAGTCGCCAGCAACCGATGAGTTAAAAAACAATTCTAATATAACAATTACAAATCATCATGAAAATTGTGCTGTAGAAGCTAATAAAAATTACGCATTAGGAAAATCTCATCAATTTAACCCAACTTGTGGAGATGAGGTTACGATGCATGTGGAACTCGCTAAAAACGTTGACAATTCAAGCAATGCGCTTGTTAAAAGTATTAAGTGGGATGGCCATGGTTGCTCAATTTCGCAAGCTAGTCTTTCGATTATGGTTGATTTGGTTGAGGGAAAAACTGTTGCGGATGCCTTGCGATTAGCCGCGCTTTTCCACAAGCTTATGGAATCTAGGGGAGCGGGATTAGAAAACGAGCAAGACGAAGATGAGTTGGAAGATGCAATGGTTTTTCAAGGCGTTTCTAAATATCCAATGCGAATAAAGTGCGCATTGCTTGCATGGGAAGGCTTAAAAGACGGTATTGCAAAGGCTATTGAGGCTTTATAAAATCGTATGTGGCTTTATAAAATCGCAGTGTAACACTAAAAATAAGGAATATTATGGCAGAAAATCAAGCTCAATCTCAGATCAACGTAAATAGCATCGGTCGCGTAACTGAGGAAGACATTCAGGATGCTTTGCATGATGTTGTAGACCCAGAGCTTGGAATTGACGTAGTTGATTTAGGTTTAGTTTACGGGATTGAAATTGATGAGCTTGGACGCGCGATTATTACGATGACGCTTACAACGCCTGCTTGCCCGCTTACGGATTTGATTGAAGACGAGTGCGCGAGTGCGCTTGTTGGATTAGTTGATGAATTTCGTATTGATTGGACTTGGAAACCGCGTTGGAGTGTTGAAAATATTACGGAAGATGGGCGCGCGCAGCTTGAGGCGCTCGGCTATAATTTGAACAATTTGCCTGCTAGCTTTGGTGCTGGAATTGGTGCTGGTGCCGTTGGTGTTGGGGCTCCTGGTGCTTCTGGCGCTTCTGGAATGTCATCCTATGTTGGCGGAATTTCGCCAACCGAATAATTTAGGATTTTTAATGATTTGCACAGAAGATTTTTCGCCTAATTGCAATGATTTTAAGAATAGTGACGATTGCAAGAATGGCGATAATTTTATTAAGAATAGCGACGATTATTGCGATTTGTGCGCGCAAAAAATTATTGAAAACGGCATAACAGATGTTGTTTTTGACTTGCATCTTCTTGTTGATTGGGATGCGCGCCGCACATTGGAGTCAGATTACCCAGATTATATTGGCGAAGTTCTGTTTAGTTACGAGCCAGAATGGGGTTTTGAGTTTCACGAAGCTTTGCGAGAGGCTGCATGGAGCAGCCAGCGCGCACTGGAATCGTTTAGTGAGCATCACGGTCCTGCTGTAACTTGGCTTTATCGCCTGTATTTTAAGAATTTTTCACGCGGATTTTTAGGGGAGCGAGCGCGTTTTGCGTCTCTTGCTCGCGATTTAATCGCAAAAGGTGTGCGCGTTTGGGCGTTGGGAAACGCTTCGCAAGAGTGGATTGATTGCGCGCGCGCAACTTGCCCAATACTTGGCGAGATAAATGGCGTTAGTGCATCTTGCGAATCTCATTTGCGCAAGCCGAATATTATGATTTATAGAGATTTTTTGAGCAAAAATGGTTTGAACGCATCTTCTACTGTTTTTGTTGAATCGGATTTGCGTAGCTTAAAAACTGCGCAAAGAATCGACTGTGCATTTGCAAAACTATTCACACTATAGTTGCCTCAACATTTGTTGGCCGCTTCGAGTGAATCGTAGCCATACATGTGCACAGTATTTTCAATAATCATTTGCGTAAGATTTAGATTTTTTGCCGTTAAATCTTCTATAAAAGTTTTATATTTAGCAAAAGTTTCGGCAGAATACGTGCTTAATTCTCCTCGCAAATACGTTTCAAAAGATGTATTTTCTTCTGTATCTTCGCTTGTTTTTAGAACGCGCATTGCAAGACCTAAATGAGGGTAGTGATTGTGAAAATCATCGGCCCACTTAACTTGCGTTAAAATAATCTTCTCTTGCTCGCTTTTTCTAGGCTCTAAAATCGGCTTAATATAAGGCTTAATTGTGCGCTCAAAAATTTCTGGAGCAGTAGACTCCATCATTCTTGCATATTTTTCTGTTATCAAATTTCTGCCATTGCTATTTGCGCGCTCAAGATCTTTTTTATAAGACTCTTGCAAATCCAGAGGCCAAGTTAAAAATTGGCTCATTCGCATAATGTGGAATGTTGGCCAGTTTCCTTGACAATTCGCGCGTCCGCCTTCGTTTTGCGTAAGCTGGAATTGCTGCCATTCTAGTTTTGTAATTTCTTCTGCAAGCTTTTGTGTTTTTGGATTTTGCGATTTTGGATTTGATAATGAATTGCACATCATAAGCTCCTTAAGCACGCAGCGCGCGAATTAATATGCGCTTCAACATACGGGCGTTGCCATTCTAAAAATGTTTCATTGCAATCGCTCAATCCTTGATATTTAAGCTCTTGCACTACTTCGTTGCACACGTTTTGAATAATCTCGTTTATTTTAGATTCAGCTTCGCTGCTGCCTTTTGTGCCTTCGCCAAATCCGATTCCGCCAAAGCATGCCGCGCTACTTAGTCGCATAAGCGATTCAAGTTGATTTGCTACTCCAGAAAGTCTAGACGCCATTCGCGCGCTTAGCTTGCGAAGTGCTGCAAATTGCCACTTATAATATGGCAAATATCCTGCACTTATTGGGTTATTTAGCAAGAACACGATTGAAGCGGTTGCGCGCACAAACTCGTTTATAGAAAGCCACGCTGCAGCTCCGTCTTTTCGCGCTAGCATTCGTGGAACATTGTATTGACCTGCTTGAGCCATCATGCCAAGCCTTCTAGAGATTAGCGAGATTCTCACATCGTCTGGCATAAGCTTAAAACTTTGACGCGTTTTGCTAAATTCTCCAAGTGGGTCTGCAAAAATTTGGCCGTTCGTAGCTGCAGCAAGTGTTGGCTCGCTTAGCGAAAGCCATAAATGCGGCTCGTCTTGGCTTGGAGCAGTAGCAAATCCCGTTATGTTTTCAAAAAATTCGCTTATGCTAAATACTCCGACTCGCTTGCTGCTTTCGCATGATTTAGCGCGCGGCGTTTCTTTTCTAGAGCCAAATCCAGCGAATTCTTGCGGCAAATCGTTGTAAGCTGCTTGCAAATCATAGCCAATTTTTGCATAGTCTTCATCTGTAAGCCATAAGCAGAATCCTGGGCCAAAATCGTGGTCGCGCGAAATCTCGTCGTCAAATCCGTAGCATTCCGATCCGTGGCCTACTAATCCTGCAGCTATGCGGTTTTTATAGTCCCTAAATTTTGGTAATTCCAGTAGTTGCTTTCCGTAAGTTTGCCAATATTCTTTTGAAAGTTGCATGCCGTTTTTTATTTTTGGATTATCTTCTGCTTTTTTAGTTTTATTTGACTGTATAGTTTTGTTTGACTTTGGCTGCAGATCATCGGTTGCTGGCGATTTTTCCGCAGCACACTGAATCGCATCCGCCACGCCACTCGCCGTAAATTTTTCTGCTGCCTTCTGCACTTGCTGTAGATTTTCCAACGTAATCGCGTACGACTCGCTATCTTTTCCGTAGCATTGTGCTATTAAATCAAGCGCTTTACTGTATGCGTCTACAGAATCGGAATACTCTTTTCGCGCGTATTGAACTTGCGCATATCCAGCTAAAGCAGAAGCGTAGTGCGGTTGATTTTGGTTATTTCCTGCAATGTACATGCGAATACTAGCTGAAGCGTGTTCAAAAGCAGAGTTAAGGCTAGCGTATTTGCTGTTTGTGTTTGCGCTGTTCTGCGAGCACTCTTGAAAAATCGCAAGCGCAAGATTCGTGTGAGTTGCTGCTATATCTATGTCTGTTGAAGGATCGATACTCGATTTTTGCAATATGTCTAATGCTTTTTCAAGCTGATCTATTGCTTCTTTAATTTTGCCTGTTTCGCTGTAAAGCATTGAAAGATTGTTGTGAAGGGCAGCGAGTTTCCTATCGTTTGGTTTTAGCGTTTTCGATGATTCTTTAATAGCTTGAGAATATATTTCTGTTGCGCGCTCATAGCTGCCTGCCGCGCGAAGGCTAGTAGCAGCGTTAATAAAAGTGGTTGTTCCAGCTTCGCTGCCTGCTAAATCCATCTTTCTTGCCAAATCTAGCGCATTGTCAATGATTTGCTTGTTTTTTGTGTGTTCTCCTCTAGACCTATAAAATCCCATCAACTCGTTTAACACGGATAGTTGCAATGCTTGAGCGTTTGCTTCTGCTTGGTTTGATTCTGCTTGGTTTGATTCTTCTTGGTTTGCTTTTGCTTGCGATTGGTTTAGAGCGTTTAGCAAGTATTTTTCGATTTCTTGCACGCTTGCGTGGCTTGCAAACATACTGTCTAGTTCTTTATACAATTGCGAAACGCTTAACATTTAAGCCACCTTGCTTCTTGTGATTAAATTCCGTTTTGCTCACTACTCAATCATAGCGAATTATAAGTTTATAAGAGTGTTGCAATATACGTGATTCTTGTTTTTTATGATTTGTAATAATTTTATATTAAATTTTTTTGTTTAAGATTAGTTTTTGTATAAAGAAGAATAATCTTTTAGGGAATTTTACATTTTTTGTTCCATTTTTTTTTTCTACTGGCTAGCATGGATATTAAGAGTGTGTATTCTTGCTGATTGAATAGGAAGATAAATGAGGAATAAGAGCGGGATTTATAAAATTGTGGCCATCTGTGCGTCTGTGATTGCTGCTCTGGCAATGCTAGTTCCGACCGTTACTAGTGCTGTTGGCTCGTCTACTGCCAATAATTCCAATCATAATGCAGCTTCTGCTACTAGTTCTGCTACTTCGACTCGTTCCACCTCGTCATCTTCTACTAGCTCAACTAGAAGCAGTGAGCAATCAGGGAACTCAAATAAAGGTAAGTGGACAGAATTAAAAGGGCGTAATCTTCAGTGGAGATATGGTGATAAAAAAGACGGTGGTAATCTTTGTGAATTGCATTTAAGCCCAGTTGATAAGACTAAACCTGTTAATGGAAACCACTTACTCGGCCAAGATTATAACGGTTTAGAACATATTTTTAGCGGATATCAGTCAGGGTCTACTGGATTAGCTAATCAAATAAAAACTATTGTTATAGATGAAGACATGAATCTATCCGACGCAGAAGGAATGTTTTATGATTTTGAAGGTGTTACAAAGATAACTGGTTTGCAACATATGAGATTCAAAGGTTCGAATGATGTGTCTTTGCAATCTATGTTCTCTAAATGCATTAGACTCAAGGAGCTTGAAGGCATTCAAAATTGGGATATAACCAAAGTTACTAATACTAGTTTTATGTTTACGGAGGATAAAAACCTTAAAAACATTGATTTAAGTGGTTGGAAGACTAATAATAAAACAAATATGTTTGCTATGTTCTACAATAGTGGCGTTGAATCATTAAATTTAGAAAAATGGAATTTTAGTCAAGATGAATTCCAGGTATTCTATGGCGGTGATAAAAGTAGAGCAACTGCTGGCATGTTTCAGAATTCTGGCTTAAGAGATATTACGCTACCTACGGATAAAAAGAATGAAAACTATTCTACTTTTCCTGGCGGCATATGGCGCAAGTCCAAAGGCAAATCTGCTGTTAAGCCTGGGGAAAATATTGATTTGGTAGATAATGATTATACGTCAAAGACTGGCTATATTCGTTGGGTTCGAGATTATACTAAAGTTACGTTTGCTAGCAAAGTTGGGAATGCTAAAGATCCTAATAACACAATTACTTGCGTAGCTGATGTATTGCAAGGTAAAAGTTATACATTAGGTGAGAATCATACGTTAGATAAGAATCATACGTTAAGTAAGAATACAGAGTTTGTGGATTGCGCGCATAAATACACTCCTAGTAAAGATCTTCAATTAAGCGGTAAACCTGATGACAAGGTTGCTGATAAAGAAAAACTAGCCTTGCAGGCGGAAGATCTTGGTTTAACTTATACTGCTAAACTTATTCGCGAATCTAAGAATAGTAAGATTGATGTGTTGGAGAATCTTCTTAAAGAAGCTGATAATTCTCGCTATAAGTCAGCCATGACTTTTGATGAGATTAGAAAATCTCTTGGAATTGTTTCTGATGATACTGTTAAGTGGCAACAACTCTTAACGCCAATATTTGACGATGTTAATTTTGTAAATAAAAAACAAATTTTTATTAAGAATGCAGGATTTAATGGTAATTCAAAGTTAAACGTAAATAATGATGTGCTTAAAGATCGTGCAAATCCTTTGGATATTCAAGATAAGAATATTAAAGATGCGATTATGCACGCGCTTTTTGATATCACTTTTACGGCTAATGTAACGCACAAGCAAAAGCCAACGCCGCCTGTTCCAACGCCTCCTGCGCCTCAACCGCAGCCAACTCCAACACCAACTCCAACACCAGAGCCTGGTCCAACTCCAGAACCAGCACCAGAGCCAACTCCAACACCAGAACCTTCTCCAGAACCAACTCCAGATGATTCGGATATTTTGCCAGATATAACGCCGAAGCCTGATTTGAATATTAACTCGAATAATAATTTTGTGCATCCTTTCAATAAAGCGCCTCAATCAGTTAAAGGTGATGATGTGCAAAATAACAAGTTGCAGCATTCAGAGATTAATGGTAGAGCTCGTTTGGGTGTAAAAGAGTATGTAGGCGGCAATAGTGGAACCTGCAAATGCGTGTGCCCAAATTTGCCGAAAGACGCAAAATCGCATAAATCCAATAAATCGGTAAGAAAATCATCAAATAAAGCTGTGCCTTGTAAAAGCGGCAATAACTATTCCTGGCTGGGGATTGGCGGTTTGATTATTTCGTGGCTGATTATGCTTCTTATTGGCTTTATTGTGGGATATAAGATGAGAAAGAAGCGCGATGATGAGCAAATTGACGAAAATCAGAGTGCTATAAAAGATCAATCGCTATAAAATCAGTGCTCTAATCCGCGTGATTACATCAAGCGAAGTAGAGATTCGAGATTTTTCGCAGCGAAAGAGGCGTTTCGCTCGCGCGGTCTAAGCGCGCTCGCGTCTTCGCCGCACGTAAAGTCCACTGGACTTTACGTTTGAGCGAGCTCAGCGAATCGAAGTGCATTCGCGCGCTACGCTTTAAGCGCTCATGCAAGTCGATTCGCAGTCCTCCGATGGTGACTCGCCGAGAGAGCAAGAAAAATCGAGAATCTCAGGCGATGAAAACCACACAAAAGTTCTAGATATTCAGAAGGTTTGATGTATTTCTCTACGAGCAATAAAAGAGGAGCGTAGCGACGGGACTTGCGAGGAGAGAAATACTCAAACCTCGCGCAATACAAAGCAAAGACTTTAGCGCGGCTAATCCGCGCGAGCGACTTTCCGCTTAAGTCACAAAAGTCGGGCTGGTGGGATTTGAACCCGCGGCCTCTTCGTCCCGAACGAAGCGCGCTACCAAACTGCGCTACAGCCCGATGTTAAACTCGTACAAAATATTTTCGTACAAAACTTTAACAACGTCCGCAATGTTACAGGCTGGCGCATACAAATATTTTGTTGCGCTTGCTTATCTTGTGTCCTTAGCTGTATTACCTAGTAGCTACAATTAGCGTCTATGAGTGACACGAATACTACAATGCTTGCCGCGCAAAACGCCGCAGCAGAAAATGACGCAACAGATAACGCCAACGAAATCGACACCGTTGAGCATGCTGAAATGCTACTCGCGCAAGACGAGGCAATCGCCAAGCGTGTAAACGAAGGCGCAAGCCTGGATGAAGCAATTGATCCAAGCAATAAAGAGTTTGGTCCTCTTGCTCACCCAGAGCAGGTGCAAATGCGCGTTGCAAAGCGTGCGATGATGCTTAAGGAAGGTGTACAACCATACCCAGTGCATCTTAACGTTACGGATACAATCGAAAAAGTGCGTGCCGATTTTGATGGCAAGCTTCAAGCTGGCGAAGAAACCGATACTGAGGTTGGCATTGCTGGCCGCGTTCTCTTCTTGCGTAACGCTGGCGGCTTGTGCTTTGTTAAGCTTGCTGCAGGAGATGGCACTACGATTCAGGCAATGGTTTCCAAGAAGGAAATTGGCGAAGAATCAATTAAGAGCTTCAAGCAGATGGTTGATTTGGGAGACCATTTGTATGTTCGCGGTCGCGTGATTTCTTCTAAGACTGGCGAGCTTTCCATATTCGCAACCGAGTGGGCAATTGCAGCTAAGGCTTTGCAGCCACTTCCAGCTTTGCATAAGGAATTAAGCGACGATACTCGCACTCGCAAGCCATATATTGGCATGATTGCAGACGAGAAGATTCGCGATATGGTTCGTAGGCGTTCGCATGCTGTGGCTTCTCTTCGCCGCACTTTCGACAGCCACGACTTCTTGGAAGTCGAGACTCCAATGTTGCAAACGGTTCACGGCGGTGCTGCTGCTCGTCCGTTTACAACTCACATGAACGCTTTCGACATTGATCTTTACTTGCGTATTGCTCCAGAACTTTTCCTTAAGCGTTGCTTGGTTGGTGGCATTGATCGCGTGTTTGAAATCAACCGTGATTTTAGAAACGAAGGCGTGGATGCAACTCACGCTCCAGAGTTTACAATGCTCGAGGCATACCAGGCTTACGGCACTTACGATACTATTGGCGCTCTTACTAAAGAGCTGATTCAAAAGGCTGCACTAGACGCTTTTGGCTCCACTAAGGTGACTTTGCTTAACGGCGAAGAGTACGATTTTGGTGGCGAATGGAAGCAGATTACCATGTACGGTTCGCTTAGCGAGGCTTTGGGTGAGGAGATTACGCCAGAAACTTCCGTTGAGCATTTGGGCGCAATCGCAGACAAGCTTGGCGTTGAGCGCGACGAAGTGGAGAATCACGGCAAGTTGGTTGAGCACTTGTGGGAGCACTTCTACGAGGATAAGCTTTATGAGCCAACGTTTGTGCGTGACTTCCCAGTGGAGACCAGCCCTCTTGTTAAGGGTCACCGCACAAAGCCAGGAATGGTTGAAAAGTGGGATTTGTATGTGCGCGGCTTTGAGCTTGCAACAGGCTACTCCGAGCTTAACGATCCTGTTGTGCAGCGCGAGCGCTTTGTTGCTCAAGCTAAGGATGCTTTGGCTGGAGACGTTGAGGCAATGGATATTGACGAGGACTTTATTGAGGCTCTCGGCGTTGGTATGCCTCCTGCTGGCGGCATGGGAATGGGTATTGACCGCTTGTTAATCGCACTTACGGGCGCAACCATTCGCGAGACGATTACGTTCCCACTCGTAAAGCCACTTCGCTAGTTGTGATTATCGCTAGTTGTATTAGTTATAATCAGTTGAATTAATCTTAAAAGTCGTTGAATGCTATTCAAGTGTTCGGCGACTTTTTTGATTAAATTTTTCGTGTTTGTTTACTTTTATGTAAGTAGTCGTACGAAACGAATAGACTAGGTAATTATGACATATAAATTAGTATTGCTCCGACATGGTCAGAGCGCATGGAATAAGACCAATCAGTTCACTGGTTGGGTTGATGTACCGCTCACTGAGCAGGGTGTTGAGGAAGCTAAGCATGGTGGCGAGCTTCTTAAAGAGAAGAACGTTCTTCCAGACATCGTGTTCACTTCTTTGCTTCGTCGTGCTATCAACACCGCGAATTACGCGCTTGATGCAGCAGACCGCTTGTGGATTCCAGTTCGTCGCAGCTGGCGTTTGAACGAGCGTCACTATGGCGCTTTGCAAGGCAAGAACAAGTCTGAGATTCGTCAGGAATATGGCGATGAGAAGTTTATGATTTGGCGTCGTTCTTACGCAACTCCACCTCCACAGATCGATCCAAACGATGAATATTCTCAAACGAATGATCCTCGTTATGCAGGCGACCCAGTTCCAGAAACTGAAGCTTTGGCAAACGTTGTGACTCGCGTAACTCCTTACTGGGAGTCCGATATTGTTCCAGAGCTTAAGTCTGGTAAGACTGTAATGATTGCAGCTCACGGCAATAGCTTGCGCGCAATCGTTAAGATGCTCGACAACTTGAGCGAAGAAGAGATTTCCAAGGTGAATATTCCAACGGCTATTCCTCTTCTTTACGAGTTGGACGAGAACTTTAAGCCAATCAAGCCTCGCGGCGAGTATTTGGATCCAGAAGCTGCTGCTGCTGGCGCTGCTGCCGTGGCTGCTCAAGGTCAAAAGTGAGTTTGATTAGCTTAAGTTAGCTTAATTATCTTAAATTAACTTAAATAAAAAGTAGGTTTGCAAAATTAATTGCAAGCCTACTTTTGTTTTACAAGCTACTTTTTAGGTTTCTATTCAAAAATCGTGTTCTACGCCACTTGTGTTTTATGCTACAACTGTGTCTTTGTCTGGTTCTGGCTTCTTAGTTGGGTCAAATCCCGAAACAATAAATACAACTTGCCTTGCTGCAGCAACTGAATGATCGCCTATGCGTTCCATGAATCTGCTTAGAAGCACCAAGTCAATCAATTGTTTTCTAGTGCCGTTCCAATCTTCGCCTTCTACAAGAGCAAAAATATCTTCGTGCAACTTATCCATTACGTCGTCGCCGTGAATAATTGCATCTGCTACATTAACGTCTCTATTTGAAAGCATGTCTGTTAATTGACCTGCAAGAACATGCAAAAAGTCAATGCAACTGGATTTTGACGTGCAAGCAATATTAAGCATTGATCTATAACGTTTGCTTCTAGTGCGTCTAGCTTTGCGTCGTTATCTATAACCGTTTGCGCAGCTTCTAAGTCTGCGTTTACTAGAGCGCTTCCAGCATCGTTCATGGCTCTTGCAACAAACTCTGCCATGCGTTCAATGTTTAATGCAACTGCCTTCATCTCTTCGTTGAAAATCACTCGCATGGTGTGTCCTTTCTTGCGTTCAATCGCGCTAAATTGCATTTGGAGCATATTCGCGTTTGTTTAGATTGCCCTAATCAAGTATAGACTACTGTGCGCACGTGCGTTAAACGTATTAGTCGCTTAAATGTGAGCGCGTTAGAGTATTCTTTAAGAGTATGCTTCAAGATTCGCCATATTCGCCTTTAATGGTGTTTGTTGTTTTTGCTTTGATTGCACTTTGTGTTGCAATTGTTGTTGTTATGTTTGCTTTTGACTTTGTTCTATCAACATTTCGTAATGTTTTTGTTCCATTTTTTGATTCTACTTTTAGTCGTATTTTTATGACTTTTAGGCGTGGTTTTAAGCGCATCTTTCGCATCATTTTTCATAAGAAAATGCAAAAAGTTTTAGGCGATTCCGACTTTGATTCCGATTCCGACTTTGATATAGACGATAGTTCCGAAGACATTAGCTCCGACGCTTGCGCTGTTTTAGCTATGCTTCCAGGAGCTACGATTGTTGTTGATAAAAATAACGACGTTTTGCGCGCAAGTTCACAAAGCTACACTCTTGGAGTTGTTTTAGACGATTCGATTGTTCAGCCGCGCGTTTTGCAAGCTGTAAATAATGTGCGTTTCTCTGGAGGCTATGAAAGTTTTGATTTAGTGACTTTTACTCCCAAACAATATGTAACTATTAGTGAAGATAGTGATTGTTATGTAGATAATGTAGATAATGTAGATAAAACTTCATATTTGCAATCTTCGGCTGCTTTCGATTCTTCATCAACACAATCTAGCGATTTCGCGCCTAATCCTTCTACAATTTCTAGACCTAACTGGCTTAATATTACAGTTGGAAGTGTTGGAGAAGGCAAAGTTGTTGTTATTATAAATGATTCCAGTGCGGAGCATCTTTTTGAGCAAACGCGTAACGATTTTATAAGCAATGTCTCCAATCAACTTATTAGCTCAACACGCATGATTTCCAGCCTTACTAATGTTTTGCAATGCAAAGATGTTAATGCAAGTCGCATTAAAGATATTGCTGCGTCTGCTCAAAAATCGTCTAAACACTTGGAACATATGTTAGAAGATTTGCTTCTTCTTATGCGAGCGCAAAGTCCTATTGATGCTTCAAAAGCTAGTGTTGTAAACGTTTTGAAAGTGTTGGAAGATGTTAAAAATCTTGTTTCTGCTCTTTCGTCTAGTCAAAATGTTCGCGTAATTATTAAAGCAGATTCTTCACTTAACATTTTAGCGGATTCTAATCAAATAAGCAGTGCGATTAGAAAACTTGTTGAAAACGCTATTATCTATTCTAACAAAAATAGTGTTGTTGCTCTTTGCGCTTTAAAGTCAGAAGATAATAGATTTGCTGTTATTCGCGTTGTTGATTCTGGAATTGGAATCCCGCTAAAAGATCAGCCGCGTATTTTTGAACGTTTTTATAGGTCGAGTAATCAAAATGACTTTAGCAAAGACGGCGTTGGATTGGGTCTTGCTATTGCTAAGCACGTGGCTCTTACGCATCACGGTAGCATAACATTGTGGAGTAGGCCTGGGCAGGGAACTACTGTTAATTTTGCTATTCCTCTTGCAAAGTAGTGTGCAAAATAGTTCGCTTAATCGTATTAAGCGTTTTATTTTCCTAGCCTTCTATAATCCCAGCGATCAAAGTGTTCCCAGATTAAAAGCAAAATTCCAATTACAAATCCACTAAGGCAAATTACAGCAAAGAACCACAATAGAAAGTGTAAAATCGCAAGAATAACTGTGATTAATGATGCTATGAGCCAAATAATCGTTCCAGTCATAAATGCTTTGCACAAGTCCACGCGTAATGGCTTTGGTGCTTCTTTGCGTGCATCTGGATTAATAATTGGTGCTAGCTTCATATGATTAACCATACATCTTTGCGTGTTCAATATCAATTTTAAGAATTACATTGCGTATTGTGTTGCGTATCCGTACCACATTGTATCCTTTAGATTTGTAAGTGTGAATTTGTGAATACATTTAGAAGATTTTAGGAGCGATTTTATGAAGCATGCTGAGCATGGCGCTAAAGCAAAGGGGCGGTTTAATTCGCCTTTTATGCTTTTTACTTCTGTGCGCGGTTCGCATGCATCTTCTAATAATCGTGCTGCAGCCGTTTTAGAAAATAATGGTGCTGTTGTAAGTCTAAAAGATATAAATCAAGAATTTGCTGTTTCTTTGTCTCGTCGCCAGATTCGTTTAGCACGCGTTGCTAAAGAGCGTAAGAATCGTATGATTATTTCCGCTTCTTTGTTTGCATTAGTCGGAGCTGCTTTAACTTCTATGACGTTGAACAAGCCTAATAACATGGATTCTTTGGCCTCTAAACCTTATTCTTCTAAGTTGAGTTTTGTAGACGATTCTTCTGATCAAGCAGCATCTCGTTCGAGTATGCGAGAAAGCATTAATCGCGCTAATAAATATTTGAACTTTAGCAGCGCAGTTGCTGGCCTTGAATCTGATTTAAGCGCATTTTCTACTAAGTCTTCTCATAAGTCTAAGTGGGATTTGGGTTCTAATTCCGATTTTAAGGTGTCGGAAATGTCTAAGTCTGCAGCAAATAATCCGAATGTTGCTGTTTTCTTGGATTCAGATGCAAAGATTGTTCCATCTGGTTTTAATCCAAATCACGATTCTGGCGATTCGGGAAATGCTTACGAATTTAGCCAATGCACTTGGTGGGTTTATGTTCGCAGGCATCAGCTTGGCCTTCCAGTTGGCTCCAATATGGGAGACGGATGGATGTGGGGTTGGACTGCTCGCAAGCTCGGTTATTGGGTAGATAATACTCCACGTCATGCTGGAGACATAATGGTGTTTGGCCGCGGTCAGGCTGGAGTTAACCGCGCTTATGGCCACGTTGCTATTGTTGAAAAGATTAATCAAGATGGTTCTATAGAAACATCTGAATCTAGCGCCGAATATCATGGTAGAACCTATTCAAGAGTCGTTAGCGCTAAAGATGCTTCCGCTTTTGAGTTTATTCACTACTAAATCTTTTAAGCATTACTCGCATAATATTAGATTCATCAACTTTTGTTGGTTTACTACGCGTTTTTAGGTGCTTTGTATTGTTAATGTGTTAACATCGCTAATGATGGTTGAGCAAAAGATTAATCAAAATATTAAACAAAATAAGATTTTTTCTTCTATAGTTGCGGGAGCTGTATGCACAACTCTTCTTGCTACTATGGTTCCTTTTGCTTGTGCTTATGCAGAAGAGTCTGCAGTTACTTCTACGCGTTCCTTCCCTAAAGTCACATCTGTTAAGCGTGATTTATTAACAGAATCTACTTCTACAAGCGTTGATTCTAATTCGCATTGGGGTGGGATTGAGTCTTTAAATGTTCCTCAAACTAAAAGTGCTGCAGAGTTGGCTGCTCAGGCTGCTGCAGAAAATGCTCGTAATGCTGCTCGCAATAATGATGGCGATTACGATTCTGCTGCAAGCCGTTCTGGCGTTAGAGGAACATCACAAAGCTATTTTGTTGCTCCTCCAGATGGTTCTTCTACGTCGGCAATGCTTAATTTTGCTGCTCAATTCTTAAACAAAGTGCCGTATCGTTCTGGTGGAACAACTCCTGCTGGCTGGGATTGCTCTGGCTTTGTACAATACGTTTTTGCAAATATGGGTGTTTCTTTGCCTAGAACTTCTGGCGCGCAAGCAACAGTTGGTACAGCTGTTCCAAGTCTTGCTCAAGCAGCTCCAGGAGATATTATTGCAAATGGTACTCATGCTGCGATTTACGTAGGCAATGGAATGGTTATTAATTCGCAATACGGCGGAACAAAATATAGCCCTATTCCTTATGTTTTTACATCTGCTTATTCCATTCGCCGAGTTTTTTAGCATAAGTTTTTGGCGTAAGTCGCAAGTTTTTAGCGCTAATTTAAAAGTTGTAAGTCATAAGTTACAAATCTTCTGTGTTGCAATAGACTCAAAACAATTAAACGGCTATTGTAGTACTTAAGTAAAGATTGCAAAATTCGCGCAATGCTAGGAGGATCTAGATGACACAGAATGTTATTACACAAGAAAAAGCTGTTCTTGTAGGCGTTGATGGTTCTCATGCAAGCTATAAGGCTGTTTGGTGGGCGTCAAACTACGCTAAGCATGCTGGATTGCAGCTTCAAATTGTTTGCGCATACTCTTTGCCAAGTTATGCTGCTGTGTCTTTTGATGCAACTTACACTGCCATCGGAGACGATAATGTTGCTCATCAAGACGCTCAGGAGATTCTTTCTAAAGCCAAAGCTGTAGCTTTAGAGCAGGGTGTGGATGCAACAACTTTGATTGTTACTGGCGACCCGTCTTCTGTGTTTGTGGAGCTTTCTAGAAACTATCAACTTATTGTTATTGGAAACCGTGGTAAAGGCGGATTGGCAGAGCGTTTACTTGGCACAACAAGTTCTTCACTTCCAGCATACGCTTATTGCCCAATTGTTGTTGTTCCATATACAGATGATGATGGTCATAGAATCCACTTGAACAATAAGATTTCTAAGATTGCTGTTGGCTCCGACGAATCTAAATGGGGATTAAAAGCGCTTGAGATTGCTGCAGATTTGGCAGATAGTTGGAATGCTCAATTAGATGTGATTTCTGCTGTTCCTAGCGTTCAAGGAGCTGAGGGAGATACTGCAGTTATGGGATCTTATATGGAAGATCTTGACGAGCGTGTAAAGCCGATTTTGCAACGCTTGCCAAACCTAAAGATTCATCGTTCTGTAGTTCCTGGTTCTGCTGTAAACGCTTTGACTCAAGCTAGCTTAAACAACGATTTGGTTGTTGTTGGCTCTAGGGGCAGGGGTGGATTTACTGGTCTGCTTCTTGGTTCTATTAGTCAAGGTTTGCTTCAGCATTCGTCTAGACCAGTGTATGTTGTTCCGCGCAAGTATGTGGAACTAAGCGCTGCGCAAGTAGCTCAGCAGTCTATGGCGAGTAGCAATGCATCGCCTATTGACTCTATTAATGGTGTTCATAAAGTTGATGTTCCAAAGGCTGGTGTTGAAGAAGCTAAGCAAATTGAGCAAACAATCGATCCGCTTCACTAAAGTAGTAACGCTAAGTAGTAACTCTAAGTAGTAACGCTAAGCACTAAAACATAAATCGCGTATAAGGCACTAATTGTGTTTTATACGCGATTTTTTTCAAACTTGTATTGTTAATATGCTTTTAGTTTTTCTTAAGCAAGAATCGCGCGCGTCTTGCCTCTCGAGCAGCGCGCTTTTTAGCAAGCTCTTGATTGTTAATGCTAATTGCACGCTCATAAATCTTAATTAACTCTTGAGCTTGCTTTTTAAAGTCATTGTTTTTTGAATATTCAAGAACATTTGCTTTTAGCTGCTCTTGCTCTTCTTTGCTCATATTAAGAACGCGGCTAAATACTTGCTTAAAGTCTTCTTTAGAATCCCATTGGTAACCATTTTTGCCACTAATAATTTGATTTTCATTAGGAGCGTCGTGCTTAACAAGCGCAAACAAGCCAGAGGCCATTGCCTCCAGCATAGAAAGCGAGTGCATCTCCGATAAGGAAGCTGTAGTGTAGTAGTCCATTGCGTGCAAATACTTAGGAATTTGCGTGTGTTCAATAGGGCCTAGAAGGTAAATTCTATCTTCAAATCCTTTGCTTGCTACCTTATTGCGCAAGTCTTCTAAATCAGGGCCTCCGCCAATAACAACAAGTCGAGCTAAATCGCGAGGAAAATCACAATACATAAAGTTGTCAATCAACTCGCTAATGTTCTTTTCGGCTCCGATTCTTCCAACAAAAACAAATAACTTTGTAGAATCTGCAATGCCGTATTTTTTACGGAATTCTTCTCTAAAAGCAATTCGTTCTGGTGTTGGCAAGAACTTTTTGTATTCAACAGCATTGCTAAGAACAACAACCTTTTTATCAACTTTTTGGCGGTCAATATAAGCTTGAGCCTTAGCAGACATGCTGGTAATAATTGTTGCGTTTTTAGAAAATCGCGTAAAATATTTTGCCGATATATTCCTAGAAAACTCAGTAAAATGCTTTAGACCAATGTAAAACAGGAATTTATCGTATTCGGTGTGTAGCGTGTAAACAACAGGAACATGCTCTTTTTTGGCCACTTCTAGGCCTATTTCTCCAATGCCAAATTCGTTTTGAATGTGAATAACATCTGGCTTAAAGTTAATCGGGAACTTTTTGCGCATGTTTCCAATTGGAATTGCAACCCTATACTTGTAAAGCTTTTTTAAAAGAATGCCTGGAACGTACACAACGCCGTCTACAAGCTTGGTTTTACGTTGTTTTTCGGAGCCAACTGTAACAACAAGAACCTCATGACCAAGTTCCTCGTACATTTTTTTAAGCATGTAGGATTGTGTTGCTACGCCGTTTATGTATGGTGGATACGTTTCTGTAAAAATCGCGATTTTCAAAGTTTCCTCCGATTACATAAATAGATTACATAAATAGCTCTAACAACGTTAAAAGTGTAGCATTGTGTTTAGCATTGTGCCACAAATTGTTATTTTTTGCCACTTTAGTGGCGTTTTTGAATCATCGGCTAGTGGCCATTTTTCCGCGTGCTAAGAGCGCTGGTGCAAATCTTCCCATTAATGCCGAATATTTACGCTAACTTGTACAAGTGCTCCGCGCTCAAGAGTGTGCTTAACTGTGCAACCTTTGCTAATATGCTTTTCCATACGCTCTTTTAGTGCTTGTGCATCTTCGTTAGTTAGCGCAGGCTTTGTGCTTGTAGCGTCTACTGTTAAGTCTTCTTGGAATCTTAAGTAAGTTCCTTCTTCTGGGTCGTAAGTGCCATTTACAACCACGCGCGCGCCTTTTCCTTCTCCAATCGCATGCTCAACAGCGTATTGGCTGCTTAAAGCTGTGCAACCAGCTAGAGCTATTTGCATTAGTTCTACGGGAGAAAATTGTCCTTCGCCTTTGCCAAATTTTAGTGTTGCTCCGTCTTCGCTTTTTGCAATCCAAGAGCCGTCTTCTAAACGCTCAACCCATATTCTTCTAGCCATTTTTGCTCCTTTGCGTTTGTTGTGCTTAGCTAAAACAATTATATAGAGATGCACAGTATAAGTATATTTGCACATGCATTGGTAGTGTTGAATTTAGCTAATGATAGAATAAACGTATGGCTTTAACTCAACAAGAACTTGCAAATTTGCGTGCGCGCGTGCCGCAAAAACCAGTGTCTAATATTCCTACTCCTTACGAGGATTTGGTTAGAAAAATCTTTATGGAAGGCACACTAAAATCAGATCGCACTGGTACGGGAACAATATCTCTTTTTGGTCAGCAAATTCGCTTTGACTTAAGCAAGAGTTTCCCGCTTATAACAACAAAAACCGTGTTCTTTAAGGGGCTTGCGTACGAGCTTCTTTGGTTCCTTAAAGGTTCTAGTAATGTGCGTTGGTTGCAAGAAAACGGTGTGCATATTTGGGATGAGTGGGCAGACGAAAATGGCGATTTAGGGCCTGTTTACGGCGTTCAGTGGCGTAGCTGGCCAGCTCCAACCGAGCAAAATCCAAATCGCACAATCGACCAGATTGCAAACGTTATGGATCTTATTAAGAATCATCCAGATTCTCGTCGAATGATTGTTAGCGCATGGAATCCTGCAGAAGTAGAGAATATGGCTTTGCCTCCGTGCCATTCGCTTTTCCAGTTCTATGTTGCCGATGGCAAGCTTTCTTGCCAGCTTTACCAGCGTTCTTGCGATATGTTCCTTGGCGTGCCATTCAACATTGCTTCTTACTCGCTTTTAACAATGATGATGGCTCAACAAGCAGGATTAGAACCAGGAGAGTTCGTGTGGACGGGCGGCGATTGCCATATTTACGATAATCACGTAGAGCAAGTGCTTGAGCAGCTTTCGCGCGAGCCGTACCCGTATCCGCAGCTTGAGATTCGCAAAGCTGATTCTATTTTTAGCTACGACTATAGCGATTTTAAGGTTGTTGATTATAAGCATCATCCTACGATTAAAGCTCCTGTAGCTGTGTGATTTTACTTTATTTAGTGATTGATTAGTAGGCTTACTTAGGAGTTTTATGACTAACAATATTCCCGTTCGTTTAATTTGGGGGCAAGCATACGATTTTGAAGGCCGTACAGGCGCGATGGGCATTAATGGCGGTATGCCTTGGCGACTTTCCCCAGATTTGCGCTATTTTAAGGCAATGACAATCTCTTGCCCAGTAATAATGGGTAGGGGAACTTGGGATTCTATGCCAGAAAAATTTAGGCCTCTTCCTGGTCGCGAAAATATTGTTGTTTCTAGGAATACAGACTTTAATCCAAATGGAGCAAAAAGTTTTACAAAGATTGAAGACGCAATATGCTACGCAAAAAAGTGGATTGAAGATAATCCTATTGAGCATGTAGATTCTTCAGATTTGCCTAAAGATGGTAGCGCAGTTTGGATTATTGGTGGCGGAGCATGTGGAAAGTTGCGCGCGATGGCGATTGGCAGGAATCGCCTATAAAAGTTGGCGAAAAACAATTCAATACAAAATATAAGTTTATGGTTTATGAGCCAGTTAAATCTAAAAAATAAGCTAGATTAAGGATATGTATGGAATCTTTAAGCAAAATTCACGTAGATGCTAAGCATCCGTATGTTGTTATGACAGTTTGCACGGGGAATATTTGCAGATCTCCAATGGCAGAAATTGTTTTGCGTAACGAGTTTAAGCTTAGAGGATTAAGCGATGTTGTTGCTGTAAAATCGTGTGGTGTAAGCGACGAAGAATACGGAAATCCGATTGATAGGCGTGCGCAAAAAGAGCTTAAAAGTAGGGGATATTCTTTGCCGTTAAGCCATTTTGCGCATAGGATTGAGCGAGACGAAATAGAAGAGACGAATCTTTTTCTTCCAATGACTGCTTCGCATATGCAATCTTTGCTTAGGATTATTCCGCCGCAAAAGCGTAGTCTTGTACACATGTATAGGTCTTTTGATCCGTCTTTAGAAAAGCCACAAGCTGGTCGTGAAGCTGTTTTAGATTTGGCAGACCCTTGGTATGGTGGTCCTAAAGAGTTTGAGATTGCAATGGATCAAGTGGAGGAGTGCGCTCCGTACATTGTTGATTGGGTTCAGTCGCGTATAACGCGAGAATAGTATTTGCATATAAATCGCAAGTAAAACGCAAGTAAAATCGCGTATAAATATATTAAAACCAGACGAACCGCTTGGAACGTCTGGTTTAATTTTATGAGCTAAAAGCCTAGATTTATTTTCCTCTTAAAGCTCTGCGGCTCACGCGTGGAGTATGAGTTGGGTCAATTCCCTTTGGGATTCCAAACCCTAGCTTTCCTTGCAAAGTGCGTAAACGGTCGTTTAGAATCGCAAGCTCTGTTTTAGTAAGGAAGAATCTGCGATTTGGATGAATTGCAGCAAGAGGAGCAAACTTGTGATTTGTAGGAATCAAAGTTTTAGACTTTAGAACCTTACTCCTTAAATCCTTAAGCTTAACTTGATTTTGGCCATTTCCAACGTAAATGCGGTAAACAGGAATATTGGATCCAGCTGTAACACTTTTAATAGCATGCTCTTGGCGTTCCATAGCATGAGTCAAGCGTTCGTAATTGCCTTCTCCAACAAGAAAGATTCCGTTAAAACCAGTTCCACGCCAAATCGCATCTTTGGTGCGAGGATCAACCCATACTGGCTGTTGTGGGAAAGTAAAACCGCCTTTATTGATTGCGCTTAAAATTCCAGCTGCAGCTCCAGGCTTACCTTCTAGTTTTGCGTATCCAACTTTATCTGCGCGCTTTGTTAGAACAACAGTAAAAAGCAAAAGACCAAGCATAAGCGCTGTTACAATCATCATAATCCACGTAAAAATGGACCAGCGTAAAATAGCGCCAGCTATAACGCATAACACTACAGGGGCTACAAAAGCCAAGCCAAGCCAAAGCGGAAGCTGCTTATCTTCTGTATACGTGTACTTGTAAATGCGCACAATTTGTGAAATCATGCCCGATTTCTTAGTGTTCTTTGACTTTTCGTTTGCCATTTTGCGTTTATCCCCTATACGATATTCGCGTTAATTTTGTTTGTGCTTATTGCAAGGTTTTCTACAACGGGTTTACTACCACATTTGTGCAACTATTACTTAAGTAGCCTTAAGTAGCATGCTACAAACACACATTTCTATAAATCATATCTTTGTTGGTATACTAGCGTTTTATTTTGGCCAATTACCGCGTTTTGGCGTGCTCGGCTTTGGTAGCCTCCATCTGCGCATTTGTATTGCGCGACTGCAAGCATACATTGCAGACCTAGAGCTTTTAGCAACAGCAGCCTGGCCGTACCTTTTAATAAGTTCTTTTCTAAGTTTTCGCCACATTATTAAAACGTCAATAATCGCAGCAAAAAGATACGCGTAAAGAATAATCGCAAGCGCAAAATAAAGAGCAATATACTTAGTAGACAAGAAGTTTTGTGTAAAGAAGATGCAAATCATAATTACGATTGCAAATGGAACGAAAAACTCGCCAATATTAAAGCGTGCGTCTACGTAATCGCGAATATAAACTCTCCAAGGAAGCTGCTCCGACTTTGGCATATGCGCTAAATCGCCATTTTTCATAGCTTCGTATTGTGCGTTTTCTCTTTCGCGCAATCGTGCTCGCGCAGCCTTTGCGCTAGCTTTTCTATCGGTTGGAACTAGCGGCCTAAGATTTTGCGCTGCAGCTTCGCTTTGCTTTGGAGTTGGAGCGTTTTTTGTGCGAGTTTTTGCCTTATTTTCTACTTTATTTTCGCTATTTTCATTGGCTGCTGATTTATTGCCATTTTGCGCATTATTATCAGCATCTTTTTTTACAAATGGATTCCATGTCATGTTTGCAGATTACCCAACAGACTAGACGCGTTCCATAGATTTTGCTGGCTGTTAATGTTGTTAATAGTGTGATAGTGGTTAGATAGTAGTTAATCGCTTGACTATTTGTTTTGGCTATTTGTTTTAAGGAGATTTGTATGGCTAATCTTAATGTGGAAGATGTTAAGAATCGTGTTAGTGCTGCGTGGAATGATGTTATATCCGTTCTTAATAAAAAGATAGAGCTTGGAGCTGTTTCTGCTAAAGGCATTACTGGGGATCATATGCGCGCTTCGGCTGAATACGTTGCTGGAGTATTGTGCGAAGTGGGCGTTAATGCTCGCGTTGAGCAGTCTCAAAATCCAGATGGCACTCCAGGCGCATTCGAGGTTGTTGGATCTAGAATTGTAAATCCAAGTGCTCCAACTGTTTTGCTTTACGCTCATCACGATGTTCAGCCTGTTCCAGATGCAAGCGAGTGGAATACGGATCCTTTTAAAGGAACCGAGATAGATGGGCGCTTGTATGGTCGCGGCAGCGCGGACGATGGCGGCGGAATTGCCATTCACTACGGTGCTTTGCGCGCTTTAAGTGAAGATTTAGGCGTAAACATTAAAGTGTTTATTGAAGGCGAAGAGGAGATGGGCTCTCCAAGCTTTATTCCTTTTATTGAGTCTCACAAAGATGAGTTTGAATCCGATGTAATTATTGTTGCAGACTCTGGAAATTGGTCTGCAGAAATTCCAAGCCTTACAACTAGCTTGCGTGGAAACACTACTGTAGACGTTAAGGTTAAGGTTCTTAATCATCAAGTTCACTCGGGTCAGTTTGGTGGACCTATTTTAGATGCATACACGCTTGCTTCAATGCTTGTTGCTTCTCTTTACAACAAAGACGGAGATTTGAATGTTCCTGGAATTGAATCGCAAGAGCCTGTTGGTGGCTTGCAACGCGATTTAGACGAGTCGCAAGTTAGAGCCGATTCTTCTGTAGTTGATTCATACAAGCTTGCAGGAACTGGATCTTTGGCTGCACGAATGTGGACTAAGCCAAGTTTGACTGTTATTGGAATGGACGCTCATCCAGTAGAGGAAAGCTTTAACGTTATTGCTCACGAGACACGCTTGCGACTTTCGCTTAGAACTGCGCCTTGCCAGCGTCCTGAGGAAGCGCAAAAAGCATTGAGTGACTTTTTGGTTAAAAATGCACCGTTTGGCGCAGAGGTTACTGTAGAGCCTTTAGATAATGGCATGGGATGGGCTATGGATCCAAATGCAATTGCAACTAAAGATGCGCTCGCTTCTATGAAAGACGCTTTTGGTGTGGATCCTATTAACAAGGGTGAAGGTGGTTCGATTCCGTTTATTCCAGAATTGCAACGAATCTTCCCTAAGGCTCAAGTTTTGGTTACGGGTCCAGAAGATCCAAAGTCTAATGCTCACAGCCCAAATGAGTCGATTTCTCTTTCTGGCTTGAAGTCAAATATTGTAACGGAAGCTTTGCTTCTTAGCCGTTTAGCGAAGTAATAAAGCAGTGAAGTAATATTGTAACTTCTAACTCGCGCATAAAGTACCTAGATATATGTATTTTGTGCGCGAGTCTACACAATGCCGTAAAATTTTCACTCGACACGGGTGCTTTGCGTTAATTCGTAAAGCTGAGAGAAACCGCTTGAACGTGAATCCAGGTAATACTGGCGCACGGAGATCTGTTTTTCCCGTGCCTAAAAGTAAAAAGGCACAATCATGTCAACAAGCGTCTTCTATGCATATAGCAATTAAATGCTGTGTGCTGTTTAGATTTTTCTAAGCAAGTAGGCGTTTTGGGATTGTAGGATTTGCTAAGATTCTAAGATTTGTTAAGATTCTAAAAATCTATAGTAAAGTCTAATAATCCTAAAAATAATTTAATAAATAATTAAATAAAAATCATTGCCATAAAGGATTTGCTATGCCCGATGCATCTAAAACGCAGGTTTTGAACAATACTAACCAGCACAAAGCTGAAACTTTCCTTCCATCGGCTTTTAGTGCTGCTCAGTTGCGTTTTGAGAATTGGGGTTATCGTCATGCCTCTCGCAAAGCGTTTGCTGTTCGTGGTTTGAACCTGACTATTGAAGCAGGGCAGAGAGTATTGCTATTAGGAGCATCGGGCATAGGCAAGTCCACTATTCTTGAAGGTGCTGCTGGATTAATCGGCAGCGATATTATTCTTAAAAGTGATTCAAACGATAAAAATAGTAACTCTTCTTCGCATAATGTTTTAGTTGAAGACGAAGATGGCGGAGTGAGTGAAGGCGCAGTATTTGTAGACGATGTACCAGTTCATAAGGCTCGCGGACGCGTTGGTTTAGTTTTACAAGACCCAGAATCTCAAGCGATTTTTCAACGTTTAGGAGATAACGTTGCGTTTGGTCCAGAAAACATGAATGTTCCGCGTAAAGAGATTTGGAATATTGTTGACGAAAGTCTTAAAGAGGTTGGCTTAGATGGCTTGCAACTTCATCGATCTACTGCACATTTAAGCGGTGGTCAAATGCAGCGACTGGCTCTTGCTGGTGCGCTGGCAATGAAGCCTAGTGTTCTTCTTTTAGACGAGCCTACAGCAAATCTGGATCCAGACGGCGTTGAGCAAATTGTTTCAGCAGTTGGAAAAGTGCTCGACGATACTCACGCAACAATGGTTCTTGTGGAACATCATGCTCAACCGTGGATTGATCTAATTGACCGAGTAATTGTTTTGGGTCTTGAAAATAGCGGTAATAGCGGTAATAGCAAGAATGGCGAAGATAGCGAAGATAGCAAAAACTTTGTTCACGATGACGATATTGCAAGAGACGAAAGTGCTAAAACAGTAATCGTAGCTGACGGAACTCCAGACGAGGTGTTTAATCGCAAGGATCTTGACTTTGAAAATCTTGGAATATGGCTCCCAGATAAGTACAGTGATTCAAAAAATCGCAATATAGGTAGGATTCATGTTGAAGGAGAGCCTGATTGCGATCCTTCTGTAGGAGATGGGAAAGTAGTTTTATCTACAAAAAATCTTGCGATTAGTCATACGGATACTCCAATAGCTAAAAACATTAATCTTGAATTTAATTCTGGCCAAATAACGGCTTTGGTTGGCGCAAATGGTGCTGGAAAATCAACTTTGTCTTTAACTTTGGCAGGGCTAATTCCGTCAATAGAAGGCGAAGTTGTAGCAAGCGAGGATCTTTGTAAAGATTTAGACTCAAGTGATCCTATAAAGTGGAAGTCAACTGAACTCGCTAAAAGAATTTCGTACGTTTTTCAAAATCCAGAACACCAATTTGCTTGCGGAACTGTTTTAGAAGAGGTTATGTTAGGCCCTATTAGAACAGGCATGAGCGAGGAGGATGCTCGAACAAAAGCTCAAGAATTGTTAGAGCGATTCCGATTAGGCAGATATGCCAACGCCAATCCGTACACGCTTTCTGGAGGAGAAAAGCGCAGGCTTACGGTTGCTGCATCTTTGGCTGCAGCTCCAAGGGTTTTGATTTTAGACGAGCCAACTTTTGGCCAAGATCGAAAAACGTGGATGCAAATTATAAAGCTGATTGCAAGTCTTAGAGCAGACGGTGTTAGCGTTATTGTTGTTACTCACGATAAAGAGCTAGTAGACGCTCTTGGAGCGCGTTTGGTTGAACTTTTGCCAGTTAACAATGCTAAGAATAGTGATTCTGGAGATTTATCAGATTTACAAGAATCGCAAGCAAAAGAAGCTTTAGAATCATCGCAAAGCTTGTCTTCTACAACTAATTCAACGAATATTTCTCGAATAAAAGTTAGCGCTGTAAATAAGCGTGATGAGAAAGAAAGAGCTGCAAGTTGCTCGCCATTTTTGGCTTCTCTAAATCCTGTTTACCGCATGCTTGGAGCTTTTATGCTTTCCATTCCTTTGCTGTTTACTCTTGATTGGCTTTCTTCGACTATTGCACTTGTTTTAGAGTTTATAATTTTATGGATTATTGGAATGAATCCTTGGCGTGTTGTTAAGCTTTCTTGGCCTGTTTGGGTTGGTGCGCCTGGATCTGCTCTAGCAGTGTGGTTGTACGGTAAATCTGGCGGAGCAACATTGTTTGATTGGGGAATTATTCACGTAAGTGAGCACTCAACAACTCTTGCAATTGCAACGTTTATTCGTGTTTTAGCGATTGGTGTTCCTGCAATTGTTACTGTTATTGGTATTGATGCTACTGATTTAGCAGATGCTTTTAGTCAAGTTATGCATTTGCCAGATAAGTTTGTTTATGGCGGATTAGCAGGAATGAGGCTTTTTAGCGTTTTGCAAGACGATTGGGCAGCTCTTACTGCTTCTAGAAGATCTCGCGGTCTTGGAGACGATAGTAAGATTCGCGCATTTATGCCTCAAGCTTTTGCGCTTCTTGTTCTTTCGATTCGTAGGTCTAGTACCTTGGCAACAGCAATGCAAGCGCGCGGTTTTGGTGGAGAAAATCCAAGATCTCATGCACGCATAAGTTACGTAAATAAGCGCGATTATGTGTTTATGGTTGTGTGCTTAATTATTCCTGCAATTGCATTAATCGCAGCTGTTTACTACGGTACGTTTGCGCTTCTTGGTGGAAATTAATTTTTGTGGAAGTTAATTAACGCAAAACGTGGGCTTAATGGGATTCGAACCCACGACCTTCTGCTCCGGAGGCAGACGCTCTATCCACTGAGCTACAAGCCCGCAACTTGTGAAAGTATACACGTTGCTAGGGATTGAGATTGTTTTATATAAGATTAGAAATGCGTTTTATGCGCTTACGGCGTTTTGCTTGGAATTGCGCCGATTTAAGTGTTGATATTTTTACGTGTTTTGTGTGATTTTTTGCTAATTTTATCTTTTTGTTTGCATTTGTACTTTTATAGTGTTAGCATCGAACACAACACAAACGCATATCGTAAATTTTACGGTGTTAGGTTTGTGATTGACCACATAGGCATTTAGCTTTGCAGCTAAAGTATTTAAGGAGGCGGCTATCATGCGTAACATGAATGCTCAAGCTCGCGATACTTTTGATGCTGCTCGTATGTGGTGGTGGCANTATCCTAAAACGCAAAATCTATTTGGTTTTAATCCAAATCTAAAACAATCTAAACAATCTAAAACCAATAACAATTTACAAACCAACAACAATTTAAACCAAAATTGTTGAAAAACAAACAACGTAAAAATTTACGTAAAGGAGAAAATCATGAATCAAGAGTCAACTAACGTAGAAGCTACCAACACAGAGCAAGCATCTGCACAGTCCGAAATTAATCAAGCAGCTACTTTGCTAAAAGGCGTAAATGTTAAAAAGCACGCTTTAGATATTACGTCTTTAGTCTTGGTTGCTGTTCTTTTTGCAGCAGGATGCATTCTTGACTTTACAGTTGCAAAGTCGCTTTCGATTGGAAACATTCAGCCAGAGTTTGTTATTGCATCGTTCTGCTTGTCTATTTTACTTGTTCGTCCAAATGTTATTCAGGGCGCGATTATTGGCGCTTTGGCTGCTACTTTGATTCAATTTAACACTTCGATTCCTGGTCTTGAATACGCTTGCGATATTCCAGCAGCAATCATTATGACGCTAGTGCTTATGGGATACTTAAAAGCTTTCCCTAAGGATGCTGCTAGAAAGTTCAGCGTGTTCCCGTTTATATCTACGTTTGTTGCAACTGTTATTTCTGGAATGATTTTTGCAACAATCGCATCCTTATTTATTCTTCACTCTCCAAACACGATTCTTGTTATGCTTCCAATTATTTTGGGAACTGCTGTGTTTAATGCTGTTGTTGTTGAAGTTCTTTACACTCCAATTCGACTCGTTTTGCACAAGTAATCACAAGTAAATCGCCATTGAAAATGAGAAATAAATTAACTTGAATCAACGTAAGCAAATATAAACAAACGTAAATGAATGTAAGTAAACGTAAATAAACATCAAAAGTCGATAATTAAAACTTGATTATCGCAACATAAAGGAGAAGATTATGAATCAGGGAATTAACGAACATGCAGGTAGCATGATCAATGCTGTAAGTGTTAAAAAGCACGCTTTAGATGTTACGTCTTTAGTGTTGGTTGCTGTTCTTTTTGCAGCAGGATGTATTCTTGACTTTACAGTTGCAAAAGCACTTTCAATTGGAAACATTAAACCAAACTTCTTAATCGCATCGTTCTGTCTTGCGATTTTGCTGGTTCGTCCAAATGTTATTCAGGGTGCGATTATTGGTGCTTTGGCTGCAACTTTAATGCAATTTAACGCATCTATTCCTGGTCTTAATTATGTTTGCGATATTCCAGCAGCAATTGTTATGACTTTGATGATTATGGCTTATGTTCACGTTTTCCCTAAGGATGCTGCTAGAAAGTTCAGTATTTTCCCACTTATAGCAACTTTTATAACTACAGTTGTTTCTGGTTTAATATTTGCATCTACTGCATCTTTCTTTGTTCTTCATTCTCCTAAGACGATTCTTGTTATGCTTCCAATAATTTTTGGAACTGCTGTGTTTAATGCTGTTGTTGTTGAAGTTCTTTACACTCCAATTCGACTCGTTTTGCACAAGTAGCGCAGTTTGTGTTTGCAATATGTACTACGCAATATGTGTTAGGAATGTTTGGTAAATTATATAATCGTTAGATAATAATCAATAATTAGTAATCAATTTATTGGTTTTAAGAGTTAGGAATTATTGTGCCTTTGCTTGAGTTAAAAGATGTGTCTTTTAAGTATGTGAATCGGAATAAAGATGATTCTTTAGACTCTTCAAAGGCACAAGATTCCACTTTTGCACTAAAAGATGTGAGTCTTAGCATAGAGTCTGGCGAATTCGTTGGTATTATTGGCCCTTCTGGGTCTGGAAAAACAACGCTTGCTTCGCTTTTTTCTGGCGCGATTCCGCATCATTATTCTGGCGAACTCTTAGGAAGTGTTAAGATTGCTGGTCAAGACACTAAAAATCTTGCTTTAACTAATATTGCTTGCTTAATTGGATCTGTTATTCAAGACATTGATGCGCAAATGGTGGCTGCAAACGTAGAAGATGAGATTCTTTTTGGCCTAGAAAACTTTGGTGTTGCGCATAGCGCCTACGTGCGCTTTAGACCCTGTTTCTTCTAAAATGATTTTTTCGATTCTTAAAGATTTGAATAAGAATTTTGGAATAACGGTTGTTGTAATTGAGCAAAAAGTGGCGCTTTTAAGCGAGTATTGCAAGCGCTTAGTTGTGCTTTCTAATGGCACTTTGTCGCTTGATTTGCCTGTTAGCCAAGCGTTGAAAAACATTGATTTGCTTTATTCTATTGGAATAAATTATCCGCGCACTACGCATTTGGTTAATGATTTACAGAGCAAGAATGTTTGCTCTAAAAGCGATTTGCCTGTGTCTGTAGAAGATACAGTAAATACTATTGTTAATACGATTAATAGTAGAAAATCTTTGACTTCTAATAGTAATTCTCATGGTGATTCTCATGGTGAATTTGATAATAGCGAATGCGATTCAAACACATCGGCGGTTGCTGGCGATTTTTCCCACGAATCGCAAGTATCCGCGCAATATTCTGCACAATCTTCCGCGCAAAATCAATCAAAAAATACTTCTCCATGTCTTTCGCTTAAAAACGTTAGTTTTTCGTACCCAAGTGGCGTTAGTGCGCTAAAAAATGTGTCTTTTGAAGCTTATGCTGGAGAACTTGTAACTCTTGTTGGAAGAAATGGCGCTGGAAAAACAACCGTTACTAAGCTCATCAATGGTTTGCTTAAGGCGAGCGGCGGCAATATTTTTATTGATGGCAAAGACACTAGCAATATGAAGATTAGTCAGATTGCGCATTATGTTTCTACGCTTTTCCAAAATCCAGATCGTCAGCTTTGCAAAGATACTGTTTTAGAAGAAGTAGCGTTTAGTTGCATTCTTTTAGGTGAATCTGTTAAAGATGCTAATGATCATGCAATGCAAGTGATTGAAAAGCTAAATCTAGACCCTAAAGCAAGCCCATTTATGCTTTCTAGAGGCCAGCGTCAAATGATTGCTTTGGCTGCAACTGTTGTAACTAAACCTAAGATTCTTGTTTTAGACGAGCCAACGTGTGGCTTAGACTACATGGAATGCTTGCGTATTATGCAAGTTGTAGAAGACCTTAGAGACCACGGTTGCTGTGTGATAATGGTTTGCCACGATATGGAAGTGGTTCTTGACTTTGCAACGCGCTTAATCGTAGTAAACGATGGAAAAATTCTAGAAGACGGAAGCATAAGTCGCGTTTTTGAAAACAATGCGATTTGCAAAGAAGCTGCATTATGCGCTCCACTTTTGTGTGCTGTATCTCAAGGCTTAGTCGAAAATGGTTTTGACGATTGTAAAGGCTTGTATAAAAGGGATATGTTGGTTAATGCTCTTAAAAAGAGTTGCAATTTGTAAAGCAAGGTGTAATTATGCAAACTAAAATCTTAACGTATAACGAAGGCTCAACTTTGCTTCACAAAGCAAATCCTATTGCAAAACTCATATTAGCTATAAGCGTTGTTGTGTCTGCTTTTATAGCTCAACAATTTAGCATTCTTGTATTTATTGCAGTTCTTATTCTTGCTTGCATGGCTATGGCTGGGATTCTTAAAGCGCTGTTTCCTCTTGTGCGCGCAATGCTTATTCTTGGCGTTGTAATGTTCTTTTTGCAAACAGTTATTGCTCAAGGTGGAAACTACATGTTCTTATGGTTTAGCACAAAGGGAATTTCTGTTGCATTGCGAGCATCTTTAAGACTTTTTTGCTTTGCATTGCCTCTTGTAAGCGTGCTTAGCATTACAAAGCTAAACGATTTAGCTAACGCTGTTGTTCAATACTTACGCATTCCATATTGCTATGCTTTTACAATCACTACAGCTGTGCGATTTGTTCCTATTTTTGCGTACGAGATGTCTCAAATTACAGAAGCTCAAATGGCAAGAGGAGTGGAGTTCGATACTAAGAATCCTTTTAAAAAGATTAAGCTTATGATGCCTTTGATTGTGCCTCTTTTAGTTTTGTCTGTTCGTAAAGCAGATAGCTGTGCGCTGGCAGCAGAAGAGCGCGGATTCTATTTGCGCACGCGTAAGTCTTCTTTTAGAAAATATCCTTTTGGTTGGCGTGGATTTGTTCTTCTTATTATTTCTGCATTAATGATTGCTTTGCCAATACTTATGTCTATATTTGCTCCACAAATAATCTAAAATAGTCTAAACTAATCTAGAATCAATTAAAAAATTCTAGAATTTAGGCGATTTTAATGACTAATATTAAGTTTTGGCTTAAAGGTGCAAGACTTTATACTCTTCCAATCGGAATCGTGCCAGTTGTTATGGCAATTTCGATTTTTGCAAGGTATTTATTTAGCGGTCAAATACTTGTAAAGACTTATAATGTTGAAAATTTTGCTTTGCAAGCGTTTTTGTGTTTATGCGTTGCTGTTTTTATGCAAATTTCAGTAAACTACGCAAACGATTATTGCGACGGTTTGCGCGGGTTAGATAATCAAAGGTCTAAGCGAGATGTAAGCGCAGAAAACAAAGCGCTATGTGATGTGTCTTGGAGGCTCGCAGACGCTGGTATTAAGCCAAAATCAGTGTTGTATGCTGCTTGCATATCTGCTCTAATATCGTGCGTTTTTGGACTAGTTATTACTATTAGAAGCGGAATTTGGATGTTTATTCCTCTTGGATTAATTTGCGTTATAGCAGCTTGGTTTTATGCAGGAGGATCACACCCATACGGATATAGGGGTTGGGGAGAGATTAGTGCGTTTTTGTTCTTTGGGCCTGTTGCGTTTTTGGGAACATTGTGTGCTCTTTTTTATGCAAGTGGTTTTTCTAAAGATTCAATAACTGCATCAAGCATTGAGCAAATTGTGTTTTGCATATTATTATCTTTTATTCCAGGTGGATTTTCTGCTTGCCTTATGATGATTAATAATTTAAGAGATATAGAAAGCGATACGCAACATAAAAAGATTACTGCAATGGCTTTGCTTGGCAAACGCAAGGGTAGTGTTGTATTTACTTGTGTTGCTGTTTTAGTGGCGATTTTGCAATCATCTTATGTGCTGTTATATTTGTTTGATTCTCGATTTATAGGCGTATTTTTAAGTATTAATAACCCACATAAAACTGTTTTTGCATTAAGCAATATCTTATTTAATAAAGGTGTGTTTATTGTTTCTTGCATTCTGTTACTATTGGTTACTTGCATGTTTATTAAAAAAGCGTGCTCGCTAATATACGCAGTTATTAATGGGAATTATGCTAGTGCTTTTCCGTTGTGCGTACAGTTAGCAATGCTCGGTGCTTTGACTTTTGTATTGTCGTTATTTGCATGTGCTTTACCGCATTAAAAAGCGGTTTAGAGCGTATTTTTATACACGCATGCGAGTAAAATCATTGGCAACGCGCACAGTGTGCTTTTAGTGTTTGTGCATAAAACTTGCATGATGCTAGCCTAAAAAATAAACGCAAAGATGGCGAGTATGAGTATTAAGTGTGCGAATGTATATGTTAGTTAATGCATAGCGCTGTTGCCTTGTGTTTTGGTAAGGAAATGAGGTTAGAATGTCGGCTGAAAACAGCGATGAAGAGATGGGGAAGGCGTCTGTTGTGCTTACGGATGATGAATTGCGTAATGCATATGAATCGTCGAATGGCGTAGAAAGCAATAATAAAAATAGCGAGCAAAAAGAAAACGGCGTTAAAACTGTTGTTGTTGCAGAAGATGAAGCAGTAAACCGTATGGATCTTGTAGCAATGCTGGAAGATAACGGATATAAGGTTGTTGGTCAAGCTGCTAATGGGCAAGAGGCTATTGATCTTACTCGTGAACATCGTCCAGACGTTGTTTGCATGGACGTTAAAATGCCTGGCGTGGATGGAATTCAAGCAGCTGCTACTATTTGCGATGAAAATATTGCGCCTGTTGTTATGCTAACAGCTTTTTCGCAAACAGATCTTGTTAAGCGCGCTACTGGCGCTGGAGCAATGGCGTATGTTACAAAGCCTTACGAAGAGTCAAAGCTTTTGCCGGCTCTAGAAGTTGCAATGGGCAGATTTAGCGAGATTAACGATTTGCTCGATAGTGTTGAGCGCACAGAAAACAAGCTTCAAGATGCTCAAGATCAGCTTCGTAAAGCAGAAGAAAAGCTTAAGAAAGCAGAAGATACTCTCGAAGAGCGCAAGCTTGTAGATAGAGCAAAAGGCTTGCTTATGGATAAAGCTGGCTTCTCGGAGCAGGGTGCTTTCCGTTGGATTCAAAAAACTTCTATGGATCAGCGTATTCCAAAGAAGCGTCTTGCGTTGGCTATTATCGCTAAGTATGGCGAAGAAAAGCCATCTGACGAAGCGTAGTAAAGTCAAAATAATTTTGGTAATCGCGGTTTCTTGCGCGAGCTATGCATAAATAATTTCAAAAGTTTATTTTACAAAAACGCAGGTGGGTGTTAAGTGAATACCAGCATCGTTGCAAACGAGGATTCTTTGAATAATGAGGATTATAAGGGAACGTTGTTGGTGGTAGATGGCCACTCACTTGCGTTTCGTGCTTTTTATGCAATATCGGCAGACAATTTTTCCACAAAATCTGGTTTTGCAACTAATGCAATATGGGGTTTTGCTACTATGCTTTCGCAAGTCATAGAAAAAGAGAAACCAGATAAGCTTGCGGTTGCTTTCGACGTTAAAGGTGGAACTTTTAGAAACAAGCTTTTGCCGCAATATAAGGGTACTCGTGAAGCTGCTCCAGAAGAACTTATAGCTCAGCTGCCCGTTATTCAAAAAATGCTTAGTGCGTTAGGTGTTAAGTACATTACAAAGCAAGGCTACGAAGGCGACGATATTATTGCTACTTTGGCAACTATGGGCGCTAATGCTGGTTATAAAACGCTTGTGCTTTCTGGAGATCGCGATGCTTTTCAGCTAATTAATAACACTATTAACGTGCTGTACCCAGGCAGGCATTTTAAGGATCTAAAGCAAATGGATCCTAATGCGATTGTTGAAAAATACAATGTTACGCCTAGTCAGTATTCAGATTTAGCAGCATTGCGTGGAGAAACGTCTGATAATATTCCAGGAGTTCCAGGAGTTGGAGATGGTTATGCTGCTAAGTGGATTAATCAATTTGGCAGCCTAGAAGGCATTATTGAAAACGCAAGTAAAATCACAGGTAAAAAAGGCGAGTCTTTACGAGAAAGCATTGATCAGATTCGATTAAACAAAAAAGTTAATACTCTTGTTAAAGATCTAGACCTTGGAGTTAGCGTTAGTGATCTTGATTTTGGCAATGTAAACGCTGCGTCCGTAGGAGAGTTGTTTGAAAATCTTGAATTTGGTACGCGTACTAGAAGAAAGATTCTAAAAGAATTTACTCGCGGAACCAAAGAGCTTTTAGATGAGAATATTAAAACAATGATTTCTGCTGGAAGTGCGCATGCAGAAAATGGCGGTTCTACGGAATCAAATGATTCAGATGATATAGAAGACGTTAAAACTCTGTTAGATAAAATAAACGTGCATAATATTAATTCCGAGTCTGATGCAGATAATTGGATTAGTATCGCAAAATCTTGTGTTGCGGATTCTTGCGACTTTTCTGACTCGTATATAAATAGCGCAAATCTTATAAGAAACGACTTAGAATGCGAAAAAACAATAAAAGAGCATAAAGAATTAGTAGTGTTTGCTGTAGAAGAAAAAAACAACACTAGTCAGTTTGGTATTTTTGCAAAAGCATTAATAATCCTAGCTGGTAACGATGCTGCAATTGTGTATGCGAATGTTCTTAAATCCAATAGCGCAATAGCTTATAAACTAAGAGATTTTATAAAAAAGCATGAGTCTTCAGTAGTTTTGCACGATTATAAAAAGCATATTGCTCTTTTAACGTCTCTAAAAATTGTAGAAGATAATTACTCTTTTAGCCCGCTAGTCGATACTCGCTTAGCATCTTACTTAGTTGATCCAGATTTTAAGAACGAAAATCTTTGCGATATGGCTGAGCATGTTTTGAATATTCATATAGACTCTTCGCGATTAAACGCTGAGCCAACGCAAGGCAAACTTGATTTTGATATTGATAGCAGCCAAGATTCTAAAGAGCAAGATTCTAAAGATCAAGATTCACAGAGTCAAGATAACAAAGAATTAGAAAAAAGCATGCTAGAAACAGCTCTGGTTATACGTTTGCTTTCTAAACAATATGCGAAAGAGTTAGATGAGCGCAAGCAAACTGGCTTAATGGTAGACGTTGAAATGCCTGTTTCTAGAGTTTTAAGGAAGATGGAAGATACGGGCGCTGCTGTAGATATGCTACGACTTACGTCTATGAGAGATAATTTTGCAAGTGAAGCTAATTTTGCTCAAAAAATGGCGCTAGACGTTGCAGCTAAGCCAATAAATTTGCAAAGTCCTAAGCAAATTCAGAAATTACTTTTTGAAGACATGGGTCTAAAGCCTACTCGTAGAACAAAAAGTGGCTCGTATACTACTAATGCCGAGGCTTTACAAGAGTTGTATTCAAAAATTGATCCAGATGAGAAGCCAAGTCAATTTTTAGGCGCTTTGCTTAAGTATCGTGAAACTAATAAATTAAAGCAAATCGTTCAAAGCCTTATTGATGCTGCAAGATATAAAGATGGTAGGATTCACACAACTTTTGAGCAAACTATTGCTGCTACTGGTCGATTAAGTTCTTCGGATCCAAACTTGCAAAACATTCCTAATAGAAATGTTGCAGGAAGAGAGATTAGGGCGGCATTTGTTCCAGGAAGTGGATATGAACAGCTTATGAGTTGTGATTATTCGCAAGTGGAACTTAGAATTATGGCTCATGCTTCTGCAGATAAAACGCTTATTGATGCTTTCCAGTCTGGAGTTGATTTTCATAAGTTTGTAGCAAGCTTAGTTTATAGGATTCCAGTAGAGCAAGTTAGCGCAGATCAGCGTAGTCATGTTAAAGCAATGAGCTACGGGTTAGCGTACGGACTCAGCACATACGGTCTTGCAAAGCAACTAGGCATTAGTCCTGCGGCTGCCGAGATGCTTAAAGAAAAGTATTTCAATACTTTTGGTGCAGTACACGACTATTTGGAGTCTTTAGTAGATAAAGCTAGAAAGCTTGGATACACTCAAACAATGTTTGGTAGAAGAAGATATTTCCCAAAGTTAAATTCTACGAACAGAGCATCTAGAGAAGCTGCAGAACGAGCTGCTCTAAACGCTCCTATTCAAGGAAGCGCTGCAGACATTATGAAGCTTGCAATGATTAGAGTAGATGATGATTTGCGAAAAGCTAATGTTAAGAGTCGCGTGATTTTGCAAATCCACGATGAACTTGTTCTTGAGATTGCTCATGGTGAGTCGGATGTTGTAGAAAACATTGTTAAAAATGCTATGGAACATACTGTTGAGCTTTCTGTTCCGCTTAGTGTTTCTACTGGAGTTGGTGCTGATTGGCAGCTTGCTGCGCATTGATGTGTTTGCGAGAATTATTGTAAAGACCACTGTAGGCTTGTTGTAAAGGATAGGAATAATGTCAACTTTAGGTGAGATTGTTAATGTTTTAGAAGACTTATATCCTTTAAGTCTTGCTGAGTCTTGGGATAATCCAGGATTAATCGTTGGGAATCCTTCTCATAAAGTTAATAAAATTATTTGCTTATCGGATCCAACTTTAGAAGCTGTTGAAGAATCATGCAAAATGGGAGCGGATTTGATTGTTTCGCACCATCCTTTGTTTTTTAAGTCGGTTCACGAAGTTTCTGGTTTTTCTGTTCGTGGAAAAATAGTTCAAACGCTTATTGAAAATCGTTGTGGATTATGGGTTGGTCACACTAATGCGGACGCGGCTTTTAGGGGAGTGGCGCATGCTGCGTCTATTGCTTTTGGTCTTAAGGATTTGCATCCTCTTGTTCCTGCAAGCAATAATGATACTTCTCTTGGGCTTGGCAGAGTTGGAGTGCTTGAGCAAAAAATAACGCTTAAAGAGTTTGCTACGCGAGTTTTTAACGTTTTACCTGCTACTAAGCTAGGCGTTCAAGTGTGCGGAGATGTTGATGCAATGGTTAGTAAAATAGCTGTTCTTCCAGGTTCGGGCGATTCATTATTCGATGAAGTTCGCGCTTGTGGCGCAGACGTGTATGTAACAAGTGATTTAAGACACCATCCTGCAACGGACGCGTACGAGCAAGCTATTTATGAATCGCAACTAGCAAACTCTAATATTATTAAGCCTATGCTTATAAACACTCCTCATAGCGCTATTGAATCTTTGTGGTTTAAGTATGCTGTTAAAGATATTCACGATTCTATATATAAGAATTTTGGTGAATCATTAGACGTTTCTTGGATTGGCAGAGCTCTTGAACCCGCACGCCTGTACAAATAGGCACTAGCACCTCAAGCTAGCGCGTCTACCATTCCGCCACCCGGACGGGTGTTTTAGACAACAGATAGAACTATAACATTTTTTTCAACTCTTTGCTTCGGCGTGTTGCAAATTAATTGATTTTTGTAATAATTTCTTTAATTTCGCTAGCATTTTGCGCGTTAATTGGATGATTTGGGTCAAAATCCACTACTGTAACTGGAATATTTTGCACTTTTCCGCTTAAATCCACTATGGAATGTTGCGGATTTTGGCTGTTGTTATGTTGTGGATAATCCAATCTTGTAAAAGATCCTCTAGATTCATGCCTTGCTAATGATGCTTGCAAAACTGCTTTTGCAAATGTAATCAAGTTTTTCAATTCCAAAATAGATGTTAGTTCTTGATTAAAAACAAGATTTTTAGAATGCAAAATAAGCATATTGGCTTATTTGGAATAATAAGCGTATCTATTTTTTGCAAAGCTTCTTTAATGCTTTTTTCGCTGCATCTTACTGCAATAGCTGTTTCCATAATCTCTTCTAGCGCATTTAAAAGCATGTATGGATTTTGCTCATCTTTTGAATCGTTCTCGCTTTGCATAAGAGCGCGTATTTTTTGGATTCGCTTTTTAGCTAACTCGTCTATTTTTTGGATTTTGTTTTGCAAATTATTTTGATTTTGAGTCTCTTCTTGATTTTGCAAGTTTTTTGCAATAGATTTTCCTGCGATTTTTCCAAATAAGCAAGCGTCAAGAAGCGAGTTTCCGCCAAGGCGATTAGCGCCATGTACTCCCGAGCAAGCGCATTCTCCAGCAGCGTATAATCCCTTTATACTTTGTTTTTTCCCTCTATCTAACTTATAGACTTGGCTGTTAAGAGTGATTGGTATTCCGCCCATTGTGTAGTGTGCAGTAGGCTTAATAGGTACAAGATCTTTTGAAGGATCTAAATGCGCATATTTTTCAATCGTCTCAACAACTTGTGGAAGAGCCTCCAACATATGCTCTTTTTCTATATGAGTCATGTCTAGCCAAACGCAATCTTTTTTATCAACGTTGCTAGTTGTGTCTTCTACGCCTCGAGCAGCATCAACTTCTGCTATAATCGCCCTGCTAACTACGTCTCTTGGTGCTAAATCCGCGTGCGTATTATCGTAGTTCTTCATAAATGCTTCGTTTTTGCAATTCCTAAGCACTCCGCCTTCTCCGCGCGCAGCTTCCGAAAGTAATATTCCAGTGTGTGCTAATCCAGTTGGGTGGAATTGTATAAACTCTATGTCTTCTAATTGCAATCCAGCATTTAGCGCTAAAGCCATTCCGTCTCCAGTTAAATCCCAGGAGTTAGAAGTTGTTGCAAATAGTCTTCCAGCGCCTCCAGTTGCAATAAGAACATTATTTGCGCTTATTTTTTCTACGCTTCCCGTTTTTTCGTTTAGCGCTATAACTCCTTCTACGCTGTTTGTTTCGCTATTTATTGCAATATCTGTAACGTAAATTTCTTCGCTAATTTCAATGTTTTCTTCTAAGCATTTTTGCCACAAGCTGTATAGAATTTGGTGTCCGATTCTATCTGCAGCGTACGCAGCTCGCCTAACTGGCTGTTTTCCAAAGTTTGCAGTATGTCCTCCAAAGAATCTTTGATTAATGTGACCGTCTTTTGTTCTAGAAAAAGCAACTCCAAAGTGTTCAAGTTCAATAACTGTGTCTCTAGCTTCTTTTGCCAGCATTTTTGCTGCGTCTTGATCGCTTAGCCAGTCGCCTCCGTGAACAGTGTCGTAATAGTGCCATTGCCAGCAATCTTTTTCTACGTTTCCTAATGATGCTGCAATTCCGCCTTCGGCAGAGCCTGTATGAGATCTTAACGCTTGAAGCTTGCAAATCACTAGTATTTTAGGCTGTTTTCCGTGCGTTTTTAGCGTTTGGTATTCTTTAGACTTTACTAAGCCTAATGCAGCTGAAAGTCCTGCGGCTCCAGCTCCAATAATTAAAACGTTGTAAAACGAGTTATTTATTTTTATTTGCTCGCTTTTTTCTTGACTTTTTGCGTTTGATTCGCTTTGCTCAAAGTTTGGTTGCATAACACTTATTTTCTCATATTTTTCGCATTTTATTTAAGACTTTAAGACTTTTTATCTAAGACTTAAGTCTTTTTTCGATTTATGCTAAAAACGCCATTTTTACTTTTGATTAATCCATCTAGCTCAAGAATCGCAAGCTCTCCTGATATTTGCGATATTGAAAAATCGCCATTTGTTTCTGATTTTGCAATAACTTCATGAATATTGTCTATATTTGCACATACTTTGTTGTGCTTGCACTTGTGAATCGCTTTTAATATAAGCTTTTGTAAATCATTGCAAGTGTCTGGAATGCTTTCGTTGTTACTTAGTGAATGTGGTAAATAATGATGTGAATTAGGGTAGATGTCTTCTATATCTCGGTGTGAGCATATCATCATAGCTTTTCCGTCATGAATAAGCATGTTGCATCCAGCATTATTTGGCAAAGTTACATCTCCAGGAACTGCATACAATTCTCGGTTTAGTTCCAATGCCCAATTTGCTGTGTTTAACGCTCCCGACCTTAATCTAGCTTGAGAAACTATGACTTTGCTTGCAAGTGCTGCAATAAGGCGGTTTCTTAACAAGAATCTGCGTGCTTCTGGAATAGTTTCTGGGCAAAGTTCGCTTATGCATGCGCCTCCGCTTGCAAGTATTGCGTTAAAAAGTTGAGCATTGCTGCTTGGTCCCATATTGTTTAGTCCTCCAGCAAAAACGACTATTGTTTTGCCTACAGGGCTTGCGTTTATTGCATGGCAATCCAATGCATCTAGTGTTCCCCAATGTGCTGCAGCGTCAATTCCGTAAGCTCCGCCAGAAACAATTGTGTGCCCTTTTTTAGCGCACGATTTTGCGAAAGTAAAGCTAAGCTCGTACCCGTAGTCATTGCATCCTCTAGATCCAACGATTGCAAGTGGTTGTTTGCATTGAATAAGAGCGTTTGGGTCTCCAATTCCCCATAAGCAAAGTGGGGGAGCAACTTTGCATTTTGTTGCTAAATCTTGTAATTGTTTAGGCCAATACTTGCTTTTTGGAGATATAATCCATTGCGATCCGCTTGAGCTAAACCATTTTTTGAGTTTGTTTGCATCCCAAAAAGGTAGTTTTTTCATTCGTAGGCACCATTTTTTAACAGATTTATGCAATACAGAAAAATTATTTACTTCGTTTTTATTGTTTGCACTTTTACCGCCCCAAATTTTAAGACCTTCCAAAAAGCATTTTTCTAAAACTTTGATTTGTGGGTGATTTTTTATAATGTTTGTAAGCACATTGTCTAAATCGTTTGTGCTTGAATCGGTGTTGCCTTCTTGCTGTTTATTTTCGCTAGAATCTTTTTGATGACTATTTGTTGTAAAGTCAAGCTCTAATTGTTTATTGCTTATTTTGCTTGTGTTTTTAGTGATTGATTCGCAAATAGAATATAGCGCATCTACAATGCTTGCAGCATTAACAGTTCCTATAGTAAGCGTGTACATTATTGCGTCTGCTCCATCTACACAAAACGTTAGTATTGCTCGCGCTAAAGTATCGTCATTTATTGCATAAATATCACTTATTTGCGTGGTCAAACTGTTTGTGCTGTTTGCATTATTTGTACTAATCATATTCTTGTCCTTAAGCTAATTGCTTGAGCCATATCGGTTAAATCTGGGCAAGTGTGACCACAAAGATCTGCCAAAGTCCAAGCAAGTCTAAGTGCTCTATCTGCGCCGCGTAAACTCAACTTGTGGTTTTCAAGAGACTTATTTATAAGCTCAATCGCTTTTTGAGATGTGTATTTTCTAAGCCACGTTCCAGAAGCTTGAGCGTTGCAACTCCAACCAAGTTTCTTAAAACGATCTTGTGCAACAAGTCTTGCGTTCTTTACATTTTCACGCATCATTGCGCTAGTCAAAATCTTTTCCGACATTTGACTTGCGCCGTTTTCTAACATGGCTTTTCTGGTTATGATTTTTTCTACTGGTGGCACATCCATTTGAATATCAATCCTGTCTAAAATTGGTCCAGAAAGTCTAGAAAAATAGCGTATGCGTTCCTTCTCTTTGCAAGTGCATCGCTCTCCGTTTCCGTACGCATATCCGCATGGGCACGGGTTTGCTGCTATAACGAGTTGGAATTTAGCAGGATACAGCGTTGTTCCTTTAGATCTAGAAACAGCAATATGCCCAGATTCCAATGGCTCTCTAAGCGTTTGCAAAACTCGTGGCGAAAATTCTGGAGCTTCGTCCATAAATAAAACTCCACAATGCGCGCGAGTTATGATTCCAGGCTTGGCTAAACCTGCGCCGCCTCCTATAAGAGATGCTGCGGAAGAAGTGTGATGAGGTGCTTCAAAAGGCGGAACGTCCGTTATTCCGTAGTAGGGAAGTGTTCCGCAAAGCGACCTAATAGATGCCACTTCTAGCTGCTCTCGCTCGTTAAGAGGGCACATTATGCTTGGCATTCTAGAAGCTAGCATTGTTTTTCCAGACCCAGGAGGTCCTATCATCATAACATGGTGTCCTCCAGCTGCCGCCACTTGCAAAGCCCACTTTGTGTGCTCTTGGCCTAATACTTCCGACATATCACCAATTTCGTTTAATGGTTTATCGTTATTTACAGGCTCAACGCTATCTGCGATGTTTTTGCTCGGGCATTTAATTGCGTTGCTATTAGCATTGTGCAAATCGCCAGCTTTTTCTCTTTCTTCTACTCTAATGTGGTCGTACTTGTTAATAGCATTTAGTGCGCGTTCTCTGTTCTTTTCGGCAATCGGCCTAGCTTCGTCTTCTAATTTTCCATTTAGCTCGTCTACTAAATCCAAAATATGCTTAATCCCAATTGCTTCAATCCCATTTACTAGCTTTGCTTCTTCAAGATTTCCGTATGGAATAATCATTTTTGTAATATTTTTTTGCTTAGCGTATAGTGCGATTGGCAGCATTCCTTGAATTGGTAAAACGGATCCGTCTAAATTAAGCTCGCCTAAAATAATAGTGTTTTCTAGCTCGCTAAGTGGAATAATTCCTCTGGCGCTTAGTATGCTTGCTGCGATTGCAAGGTCGTAAGATGCTCCACTTTTTGGCATAGAAGCAGGAGAAAGATTTACTGTTAGCCTTGTGTCTGGCCAGTCGCATCGCAAAGACATATATGCCGATTTAACTCGTTCTCTTGCTTCGCTTAAAGAAGTATCGGGAAGGCCAATAATTGAGAATCCAGGCAGTCCGCTAGATATAAATGCTTGCAACTGTATTGTAAAGGCCTTTAACCCAAGTAGTCCTACAGATAATGCGTTGCCAATAATCATTAGAATGCTCCTAAAATGTGGTGTATTTGAATGTTTTTGTTTTTGGAAATAAGGATTGATACAACGTCGAATCGTATTCTTCTATGCTTAAACATTTTGTGATTTTCTAGCCAATTGAATGCAGCTTTATGCGTTTTTATGCGTTTTTCTTCTGTTACTGCTTCTAAAGGGGTACCAAATCTTATGCTTCGTCGTGTTTTTACTTCAATAAATACGATTATTCCTTCTGTGTTCATCATTACAACATCAAGCTCTCCAAAACGACTATGCCAATTTCTATCTAGCAAAATCCAATTTTTAAGCATTAGTTTTAGTGACGTGTATTCTTCGCCAAGGCTGCCTATTGTTTTATTTGGTATTGAAAAGTCGCATAGTTGTTCTTCGACTTTTGCTACGCAGCTTAGCAGCTCTTCTTGTTGTATATTTTCTTGTTGTATATCTTCTTGCGATATATCTAATATCATGTTTTGCTCGTTTATCATGATGCAATTTCATCAAGCTCAAAATCTTTTTTCTAGCTTTTTAGAGCAATGTGGTTAAAGGCTATACTTCGGCGTGTTGCCTTTAATCTAGGGAAAAATCATACTGTTTAATAAAGGATTTTTTTATTTTCTAAAAAAGCTTGCATTATGTAAAAGTTTAATCTTTTTTAAGAATCGCCTTATGTATTGATGAAAACTATATAAATATATGCAATACTTGAATTATGCAAATTAGACCAGGTTCTATGTATCCGCTTGGAGCTACTTACGATGGCGCGGGCGTAAACTTCGCATTGTTTTCCGAAGTAGCAAAGCATGTTGAGTTGTGCTTGTTTGACGAGCAAGACAACGAAACGAGCATCGATATGACTGAGCAGAATTCTTACGTTTGGCATACCTACATATCTGGAATACAGCCAGGCCAAAGATACGGCTATAGAGTTCACGGTCCGTATGATCCAAATCATGGGTTGTGGTGTAATCCAAACAAGCTGCTTTTAGACCCATATGCTAAAGCGATTGAGGGAAATATTGACGGCGACGAGAGCCTGTTTTCTTATTGGTTTGCAAATCCAGATGATTTAGCAGCAATGAACACTTTGGATTCTGCAGATCACACTATGAAAGCTGCTGTTATAAACCCATATTTTGATTGGGGAAACGACCAGCACCCAATGATTCCTTATCACGATAGCGTGATTTACGAAGCTCATGTTAGAGGAATGACGAATCTAAATCGTAATGTTCCTCCCGAAATCCGCGGAACGTATGCTGGATTAGCTCATCCAAGCGTAATATCTTACTTAAAAAAGCTTGGAATTACTGCCATTGAGCTTATGCCTATTCATCAATTTGTAAACGATTCTTTCTTACAAAATAAAGGCTTAAGCAACTATTGGGGATATAACACGATTGGCTTCTTTGCTCCTCAAAACTCGTATTCAAGCTCTGGTCAGCGCGGCGAGCAAGTAAACGAGTTTAAGGCAATGGTTAAGGCATATCATGCTGCAGGAATGGAAGTTATTCTAGACGTTGTTTACAATCACACTGCAGAAGGAAACGATAGAGGTCCAACCTTAAGCTTTAGGGGAATCGACAATCGTGCTTACTATCGCTTAGTAGACAACGATCAGCGTCATTATTTTGACACTACTGGCACAGGAAACTCGCTTCTTATGCGATCTCCTAAAGCCTTGCGATTAATCACAGATAGCTTGCGATATTGGGTTACGGAAATGCACGTAGATGGATTCCGATTCGACTTGGCAGCAACGCTAGCTCGTCAATTCCAAGAAGTAGATAAGCTTTCTGCATTCTTCGACATTATTGAGCAAGACCCTATTATTTCTAGCGTAAAGCTTATTGCAGAGCCTTGGGATATTGGCATTGGCGGATACCAAGTTGGCGGATTCCCTCCAAGCTGGTCCGAGTGGAATGGTCGATACCGTGATTGCGTACGCGATTTTTGGCGCTCGCAGCCTTCGACTTTGCCAGAGTTTGCAAGCCGACTTATGGGAAGCTCCGATTTATATGAGCAAAATGGTCGTAAGCCTGTAGCTTCCGTAAACTTTATTACTGCTCACGACGGATTTACTATGAACGATTTGGTGAGCTATAACGAAAAGCATAATGAAGCAAATAAGGAAGGCAATAACGACGGCGCTAACGACAATCGTTCGTGGAATTGCGGAGTAGAAGGCCCTACAAATATTCACGATGTTAACGAACTTCGTCAGCGCCAAATGCGAAATCTTTTCTCCACTTTGCTAATGAGCCAGGGCATTCCTATGATTTGCGCTGGAGACGAGATTATGCGTACTCAAAATGGAAACAACAACGCATATTGCCAAGATAATGCTATTTCTTGGATTAATTGGGATTTTGATTCCACTCAAAAAGATATGTTTGACTTTGTTTCTAAGCTTATTCATTTAAGACTAGATCACCCTGTTTTGCATAGGCGTAGATTCTTTATTGGTCGTATGCCTTCGGATGATGCTTCAGAGATTCCGCAAGTAGAGTGGTTTGATCACACGGGTTCCGTAATGGATATGGAAGCTTGGAGTAATACTCATGCGCTTTCGGTGATGATTTATTTGAATGGTTCAGATATTCCAGAAACCGATTGGTACGGAAGTAGAATGGTCGATAATGACTTTATTCTTATTTTCAACGCGCATTATGAGCCTATAACTTTCACTTTGCCAGATAAGCGTTATGGCGAAAAGTGGACTCTTGTTGTAGACACTCATAATCCAAAAGGTCCGCAATTGCATTACGAATCTGGTTTTAATATTGTTGCTCAATCAAGAAGTTTCCTTCTTCTTATGAGTGAGAAGCAAGAATAATATTAAGAATAATATAAGCAAATTAATTAATTGTGACCTATGATTTTGCTGATTTTAGCTGGTTGTAGGTCACATTTTTAATATCTTGATTTAATATCTTGATTTAATATCTTGATTTAATATCTTGATTTAATATCTTGATTTAATATCTTGATTTAATATCTTGATTTAATATCTTGATTTAATGCATTATTTAATACATTATTTAAGATTTGACTTAAGACCTTAAACGGTCGCTTTGCATAGCTGCGACTTGCCTTGAAAACACTATTATCCACCCTAAAAATAGTAAACAAGATAAAGCTTCTACATTTGTTAAAGTGTTATTACCGTGAACCCATTGATTTCCAACCCAAGCAGTAAGAATAACAGCTAAATCCGAAGCAACGTAGAATGTTTTAGAAAGCCTAGGTGCAAGCCATGGAAGGCATATAAGCATTGTGCAAATAAGACCAGTAACGCCTCTAGCGCATAAATCGTGTATAACTGGGTGAGGAGTATAGCGGAACGTTCCAATCCCAATAAACGCTATTCCTCCAAGAATTAGCAAAGCTGCCATAATGGTTGTTCGAGTCTTAAAATGCTTTGTAGTGTTAGTGCCCTTATTTTGCAAGATTTCGTGCTGTGTTGCAACAAACTCGGTTATAGCAAAGTAGCTTGTAATAATAATGCATATTCCAGCTAGAATTAGCGTTGCATTAAACATGCTTGCTGCAAACGTTGTTCTGTCTCCTAGTTGAGAGAAGTTATTGTTGTACCAATACGGGTCGTCGGAAGTTAATCCAGCAGTTGCAGCTCCAGAAATCACAAATAGTGGAAGAAGCGAAGCAACGGTTTTTGCTTCTAAAAGTTCTGCTTGTACAAGAGTTGCGTATCCAACAATTCCGCTTAATGCGCAACAAAGAACAGGAAGATAAGTGTTTACGGCACTTCTTCCAATAATGCTATTGATTATAGAAAGAAGAGCAAAAGACATAAGTAGCATTGTTGCGCCATAAATCGTAGAAAGCGCGATTATTTCAAAAGCGTGTTTTGCGATTTGCAACCAATTCTTTTTAAGTATTCCTTTGTGTGTTCTTAAATATCCGACTACAAAAGTGCACATGCTGCAAGCGGCAACCACTCCAGACGCCATTGTAAACAAGCGTTGTGTAACTTGCCATATTGCTGGCATTGTGTTTATGTATATAGACATTACAATCATGCCAAATAATGCGCACGCTAGAAAAGCGATTAATCCAGCTGCTTCTGCACGTTGAAAACGCCCCATATGAACCTCTAAAATCCGTTTCCTATTTTTCAATGCTTGTTCTATTCTATCGCGCGTGTTGCAAATTTGCGTTTGTCTGCAATGTGCGCTATTGTATTTGATTGTGCTTGGAGCTGGTAATCAGCTAGAAAGCATCGGGGTGTAGCGCAGTTTGGTAGCGCGCCTGCTTTGGGAGCAGGATGTCGCAGGTTCGAATCCTGTCACCCCGACTTTTTTATATCTGCTTGTTTTTTGAACATCTACTATACAAAAAAGCACTCTATGTGTATTCTTGTGTAGGTAAGTTTTTGATGTATTATTTGCATTACATTCTTACACTGTGATTATAAATATTTGACTCGGGAGCCGTTTCTGGCTGAGAGGAAGCGGAAGCTTCGACCGATTGAACGTGTGCTAAGTAATGTTAGCAACGGATGTCGCTCTTTTCCCGTGCCCAAATCTTTCAATATTGAAGAAAGGCACTTATTATGACTAATGTTTCAATGGAACATTCTAATCGCTGGCGTATTCTTGATATCGTCATAGCTGCTATTATCGCTGTTGCATCTGGCGTATTATTCTGGGCTTGGGATATTGTGTGCGCAGCTCCTACTAATCTTTTTGCAAGCTTATTGCCTGGTGCTGAAGGTTTATCTAATGGTTTTTGGCTTTTTGCTGGACCTTTAGCTGCAATAATCGTGCGTAAGCCTGGCGCTGCATTGTTTGCCGAAACGCTTGCTGCTTTTGTGGAACTTATGTTAGGAAATCAGTGGGGTGTTGGCGGATCGTTAATCGTCGGTATTATTCAAGGCGTTGGCGCTGAACTCGCATTCATTTTCTTTATGTACAAAACATGGAATTTGCTTTCCACTGCAATATCTGGATCGTTAGCAGGCGTAGCTTGCTTTATCTACAATTGGGTTAGCGGCGGTCAAGGCTGGAATGCTCAATATGTTATTGCAAATCTCATTACTTCTATTATTTCTGGCCTTATTGTTGCAGGTATTGTTGTGTGGCTTGTTCAAAAGGCATTAGCTGCAACTGGTGTGCTTGATCGTTTTGAATCGGGCCGTCCTCAAGCATTAGTGTGAGTTATATCTAAATACTAATTGCAACTTGTAAACTATCGTGTTTAATGCTCAAAATGCAAAAACACGGTAGTTTACTCGTATGATGCTTATATTTTGTACTTGTTTTATGTTTTATATTTTTTGAAATTGTGTTATGCAATTTTTAGATTTTTAGATTTTGCTATTTTTAGATTTTGCTATGCAATGAAAGTTTGTTTGTATGCAATTTGTTGATAAAAACGAGTGGACTCCAGCTAGCGTAGTTGCTAAAGACTGGGGTTGGAGACACGCTACGCGCAAAGATTTTGTGTTAAGGAATGTAAATATTGATATTAAGCCTGGCGAGCATGTGTTGCTTTTAGGTGCTTCTGGCGCTGGGAAAAGCACGTTTATGGCTGGTTTAGCAGGTGTTTTAGGTGATGAAACAGAAGGCATGGAAGAAGGTAGCCTTCTAATCGGTGGTGTTCATGCTAGAGACGCTCGCGGAAAAGTTGGACTTGTTATGCAAGATCCAGATTCTCAAATCATTCTTGAAAGAGTAGGCGACGACGTAGCTTTTGGAAGTGAGAATCTTGGAGTTAATAGCGAAGAGACTTGGAACCGCGTAAAGCTTTCGCTAAAAGCTGTTGGTTTAGACAATATTACTCAAGGAAGTCAGGGTCTTAGACGCTCAACACAATCTTTATCGGGAGGCCAAAGGCAACGTCTTGCTTTAGCAGGAGTGCTTGCAATGCATCCTGGATTGCTGCTTTTAGATGAGCCTACAGCCAATCTAGATCCTGAAGGTGTTCAGAAAGTGCATGATGCTGTAGCAAATATTCTTAAAAAAACAGGTTCTACAATGATTGTAGTTGAACATCATATTGATGTGTGGCTGGATTTGATTGATAGAGTTATTGTTATTGGAAAAAACGAAAATAATAATGATGCAAATGTAGGATGCGTTATTGCAGACGGTAAGCCTGAGGATGTTTTTGAAAAATATGGCGATATGCTCGCAAAAGGTGGTGCTTGGGTTCCAGGAAGAACAGTTGAATCTTTTGCACCTAAACGTTGCGATAGCGAAATCAATAGCGAAATCAATAGCGAAATCAAAGATGCGGAAGAATCTGTTGCGCTCTATACTAATGATTGCTCTTTTGGAAGAACTCTGCCACTAGCAGAACATGTTAATGTAGCTTTTCGTTTTGGCGAAGTAACGGCTTTAATGGGGCCTAATGGTGCTGGTAAAACCACGCTAGCGTTAACGCTTGCAGGATTATTAAAACCAATTGCTGGCAGTGTGTGCATGATGGAAAAGTATGTTCCAAAACGACGTAAAAATAATCTTTTTACTTGGAAAAGTCAAGAATTGCTAGGGCGAGTTGGCATGGTGTTTCAGGAGCCAGAACATCAATTTATAACATCTTCTGTAAGAGACGAAGTTGCTGTAGGCCCTAAAAAGCAAGGAAAAAGCGAAAAGGAAGCTTACGATATTGCCGATAGCATGCTTGAACGTATGGATTTGAAGCGTTTTGCTCTTGCTAATCCTTATACATTATCTGGAGGAGAAAAACGTAGACTTTCTGTAGCTACGCTTTTAGCTGCCGCTCCGCGTGTTGTTATTATGGATGAGCCTACTTTTGGGCAAGATTTTAGAACTTGGACAGCAATGGTAAAACTTATTGCGCAAATACGCGATAGTGGCTCAGCGGTGATCGTTGTTACTCACGATGATGAGCTTGTAAAGTCTTTAGATGCCAGAGTAATAAGAGTTGAGTCACGAAAAAATCGCAGTGTCCGCTCATAACTATAGTGAAGGGAATGAGTAGAAGTGAATAAAACTAGTAGTGCAGAAGAATCGTCTAGTATTCAAGTTAAAGATTTTGAAAGTTTACTAAAAGTTTCTCATATTGATGTAACAGCGTCTTCTAAACGTTTAGAAAGTGAACGACTAGTTTCGCCTTCTTGGTTTATTCGTAAGCTTAATCCAATAAGTCGTTTTATTGGAGCGTTATTACTCTGCTTGCCTATGTTTGTTACATTAGATATTGTTTCTGCTTCTATTGCATTTGGTTTAGATATACTGTTATTTGCAATTGCTGGAGTAACTCCTTGGTATGTTTTACGCCATACTTGGCCAGTTTGGATTGCTGCTTCGGGTAGCTTTATATCGGTGCTCTTATATGGCCAAAGTTCTGGAGATGATATATTTAAGTTTGGCTGGATGCATATAAGTCAAGGATCATTATATTTGGCAATTTGTACCTTTGTTCGTGTTGCATCTGTAGCAGTTCCAGGCGTTATATTAGCTATTGGA
>QWCU01004665.1_pt1 | contig 51751 bp, 38 predicted proteins | sample 1972601 | NCBI WGS metagenome assembly QWCU01 (sample SAMN09866700, study PRJNA288562) | Human vaginal metagenome isolate pre2_vaginal, whole genome shotgun...
CTTTGCCCAAAGTTCCTTAGCCTTTGCGGCATTAAACTTAAGGTTTTCGTGTCCCTTAAGATCTGCCTTGTAGCCTGGAGTCAAAGGAGAAGTGAACTCGTTTGCAGGAGATGCAGTGTTGTTAAGAACCTTCTTGATGATAGTTTCGCGGTCGATTGCCATAGAAACAGCTTGACGACGCAAGCGGCCTTCTTCGGTAGTTACATCGAAGTGTGGCAAGGATGCAGGAATACCAAACTGCTGGATTACGGAACCTGGACGGTTGTATGCCTTAACAGTGGTGTCCTTTTGGAAAGTCTTTGTTTCGGTATCTGGAATGTTATCGGTCATATCAAGATTGCCAGACTGAACATCGCGGTAAGCAGCGGTGCCGTCGGTGTAAATCTTAAAGGTAACGCCGTCATTCTGAGCCTTGCGTGGGCCATCGTAATCTGGGTTCTTTACAACTTCAATCTGCTTGTTGTGATCCCAAGACTTAAAGAGGTATGGACCAGAAGAAACTGGCTTTTCGCCATAAGCCTTTGGATTCTTGTAGAAGGATTCTGGAAGAGGAGCGAATGCAAGGTAACCAACCTTAATAGCAAACACAGAATCTGGCTGGTTCAAATCAACAGTAAAGGTGTACTTATCTACAACCTTCAAGCCAGAAAGCTGCTCGTCGCCCTTAGTATCATTCTTCTGCAAGTCTTCGTAGCCCTTAATGGTCTGGAAGAAGGAAGAGCACTTCTGAGCATTCTTAGCGTTTGCTACAAAGCTCCAAGCCTTAGTAAAGCTTTCTGCGGTGATTGGAGTGCCATCGCTGAACTTCTTATCTTTTTTAAGCTTAACAGTGTATTGAGTTGCATCGGCGTTTGGAGTTACGCTCTCGGCATCTTCGTTTACAGTGTTGCCCTTTTCGTCAAAAGTGACCAACGTGGAGTTGACCAATACAGCAGGACGAGCACCAGCATTCTCGTTAATATTTCCTGGAACAAGCTCGTTCTGAGGCTCGGAGTCGTTTACGGTAATAACAACCTTGCCACCATTTGTTTGAGCGGTCTTCGAGGCAGAAGAACCGCATCCACCGAGCAGCATAGCAACCGAGCACGCAGCTGCGGCAAAAAGTAATGCCTTATTCTTCATATGTTTTCTCCTAACGTTGGGTATGGCAGGATTCCATTAATTATCACGAAANTGCAAAGCCTTTACGCTTTACAGGCTTCTATAGGCTTAATAAATAAAATCCACCTAGTATTTATTGCCAGATGGATTCTTTGCAAAGCCAATAAGGAGGCCTCTTCGTTGATTAAAATTCAATCATACGGATTTTATTAAACAACGCAAGCTCAAAGTCTAAATGTAAAATTTACTGTTATTTTGTCTATAAACAGTAAAAACAACTATTGTAATAGAAAAATATTAGATTAAATCGTATTCTATGCGATATTTTGCCAAGTCTTTTACATCTGCAGTGATATTACAAAAATGTAAATTTGCATCTGGAATATGTAACAATCATGTTAAACGATGCAAAATATGCAACAATATGATTAAATATTAATCAAAATAAAAAGTGGTGTAAAATCGCACCCAAAGTCACGAGTTTACACCACTTAATAATTTAAGTCAAATAGCTAGCAGCTTAAATCACTTAGCGTTATTTGTTTGATGCTCAAGAGCAGCCGCCACTAATCCAGCAAACAAAGGATGAGGCTTAGTTGGACGAGACTTAAACTCTGGATGAGCTTGAGTTGCAACATAGAATGGGTGAACACTCTTTGGAAGCTCCACAAACTCAGTCAAATTACCGTCTGGGCTTTGGCCGCTAATACGCAAGCCAGCTTCGCGCAAACGATCCTTATAAGCCACGTTCACTTCGTAACGGTGACGATGACGCTCGGTAACATGCGTAGAGCCGTAAAGCTCAGCAACAATAGAGCCTTCTTCAAGAGTTGCAGGATAAGAACCGAGTCGCATTGTGTGACCCATATCTCCCTTGCCAGCAACAATATCTTTTTGCTCTTCCATAGTTGCGATTACTGGATCTCCACAATCCTTCTCGAACTCTGTGGAATTAGCATCTTCAAGACCAAGCACGTGACGAGCATACTCAATAACCATAGATTGCAAGCCAAGGCAAAGACCAAGCGTTGGCAAACCATGCTCGCGAGCGTAACGGAGCGCGCCAATCTTACCTTCAATGCCACGAATGCCGAAACCGCCTGGAATAACCATGCCGTCCATTTGGTCAAGAGCTGCAGCAGCACCTTCTTGAGTTTCGCACTTATCAGCAGCAACCCATCGCACGTTTACCTTAGCCCAGTTTGCAAAACCGCCAGCCTTAATGGCCTCCGTAACGGAAAGATACGCATCTGGTAAATCAATGTACTTTCCAACGATTGCAATGTTTAGCTCATGCTTTGGATGATGAACGCGCTCAAGCAAATCTTCCCACTCGTTCCAATCAACATCGTGGAATGGAAGCTCAAGCTCGCGCACAACGTAAGCATCCAAGCCCTCGTTGAACAAAATCTTTGGAACATCGTAAATGCTTGGAGCATCCACGCAATTCACAACGCCTTCTGCATCAACATCGCACATAAGCGAAATCTTGTCTTTAATGCCTTGATTAAGAGGGCGATCCGAACGCAAAACAAGCGCGTCTGGAGAAATACCAAGAGAGCGAAGCATCATTACGGAATGTTGAGTTGGCTTAGTCTTCAACTCATGAGCTGCAGCAATATAAGGCACCAAAGAAACGTGCACAAACATGCAATTTTCTGGACCCAAATCGCGGCGAACTTCGCGAGCAGCCTCCAAGAATGGCTGCGACTCAATATCTCCAACAGTACCGCCGATTTCCGTAATAATAACGTCTACATCGTCGCTAGCTTGCGCACGCATACGCGACTTAATTTCGCCAGTAATGTGTGGAATAACTTGCACGCACTGACCCAAATACTCGCCAGCGCGCTCTTTTCTAAGCACGGATTGATAAATCTGGCCAGTTGTAACATTAGCTTTTTGGCTAAGAAAAACATCGAGGAATCTCTCGTAGTGACCAATATCAAGATCTGTTTCTGCACCATCTTCTGTAACGTAAACCTCACCATGTTGGAATGGGTTCATTGTACCTGGGTCAACATTGATGTAAGGATCAAGTTTTTGTTGCAAAACGTGAAGACCGCGGCTGCGCAAAAGCCTACCTAAAGACGATGCAGTAAGACCTTTTCCGAGGGACGAAACAACGCCACCAGTAACAAAAATATGCTTTGTAATATGCTCCTGAGAGTTACCATGTTTTCTTCTAACCATGGAACTCCATAGTATCTTCGAGCCTCGACTCGGGTGTTACACAATGAGCAACAGCTTCTAGTGCAAGCTTGTATCCATACAGACCCATGCCTGTAATAGTTCCAGTTGCAACAGCGCTAATAACGCTAATTTTACGAAAAGCATCGCGCGCAGAAGGATTAGAAATATGCACTTCCACTAGTGGCACTCCAGCATCCAAAACCATGTGAGCAGCATCCGCGAGCGCATAACTGTAGTGCGTAAAAGCAGCAGGATTCATAACAACAGGAGTATGTGTATCAGCTGCTTCGTGCATCCAGTGCACCATTTGTGCTTCGTCGTCACTTTGACGCACTTCTACTTGCAAGTTAAGCTTTTGCGCCCACTTTTTGCAAAGCAAGCACAGTGCTTCAAAATCTTGACTGCCATAAACGTCTGGCTGGCGAACGCCTAATCGCCCCAAATTTGGGCCATTTACTACCAAAACTTTGCGCATATTTATAGCGTTTTTTGAATTTTCTGAATTTTGCGCGTTTTCTGCATCTACCATTTTCTAACCTCTAATCTTATTAAATGATTCGCGAATCGCCTCCAGCGGCGGATTATCTAAGTGAATCGGGTTTCCAATCCCGTCTAAAACAACAAATCGCAAAGTGTTGCCTCTAGCTTTTTTATCTTTATGCATCAAATCAAGAACCTTGGCAAAAGCATCGTCACTACTGCCGCCTCCATTCCAAGATATTGGCAATCCAAGTGACTTTAAAAGTGAACGATGATACTCAACGTCTTCTGGACTTAAATAGCCCAAAATTTTCGCAAGCTCCGCCGCAAAAACCATTCCAACAGCAACAGCGTTTCCGTGACGCCAAGAAAAATGCTCGATTTGCTCAATTGCATGCCCAAGAGTATGGCCGTAGTTCAAAAACTCGCGTAAACCTTGCTCTTTTAAGTCGTTAGAAACATGATATGCCTTAACGCACACGCTTTTTTCTATTAAATCGCAAACCATATTGTTCAAATGTGAATCGCTTAAAACAGAAGAGCCATCAAGAGTGCGCAACTTGCTAGCATTTTGCGGATTTTCCAGAATTTTTAGGATGCTAGAATCGCCAATAAACCCTGATTTTGCAACCTCTCCTAAGCCTTCAACAAAAATATCGTTAGGAAGAGTAGAAAACGCGCAAGTATCTGCCAAAACACCTGCAGGCGTGTAAAAACTACCAACCAAATTCTTGCCAAACGCAGTATTTACGCCAGTTTTTCCGCCAGTCGAAGCATCTACCATAGCAAGAAGCGAAGTTGGGCAATTTACGTAACGGATTCCGCGCATCCAAGTAGATGCAACAAATCCAGCCAAATCTGTGGCTGCTCCACCACCCAAGCCAACAATCGCATCCGAACGCGTAAAACCAGCATTTGCAAGATGCGACCATACAAAATCCGCAACCTTAACGGTTTTGCCAGCCTCTGCGTCTGGAATAAGAATGTCGAAAACATCGTAGCCAGCAGCGCGCAAAATAGTTCTTGCTTTATCGCTATGCCTTTGAACAGGCTGAGTGTGAATCAAAGCTACTCGAACAGGCTCTTTTCCAAGCATTTGCGGCAAAAGACTCATAGCACCAGCGCCAATATGAACATTATAGTCTTCAATATCTTTACCACTTACGTGCACAATTCGTTGCATAATCATATCTTTCAGCTTTCTTGCGGCAGGTTTTGGCGTTAATCCGTAAACGCGAGCGTGCAAATTCGCTACTTTACAAAACACGGGGTCTCTTCTAGCAAACAAATCCAACCACCGTTTTGCTCCGTCTTTGCCGCTTAGCATAGGGCGATTTGAATTCCAGCTTACGCGCTCAATTGCATCGTTTGGATCCACTTGCAAGTAAACAACGCGGCCACCGAGTTTTGTATATTTTTTTAAGACTTCTTGCGTTTGTGGGCGCATTGGGGAGCCGCCGCCGAGGGCGATTATTGGGGCGGATTGCTCAGAATCTGCAAAAATAGCATCTTTAACAATTTGAGCTTCAATATCTCTAAAAGACTCTTCGCCAAAATCCTTAAAATATTGGTTAATCGGCATATTGATTTTTTGCTCAATTAAATCGTCTGTATCTATAAAAGGAACATTCAAAATATGCGCTAATTCCTTGCCAACACGCGCGTAATTCTTAGCATTCCTAGCAGTTTCTTCTAGCGAATCTCCACCAAACTTTTCTAACGCATACTTTGCAAGCGTTAATCGAACCATTGCCTCTGCAACTACGGAAGCTGCTGGAACTGCTGTAAAATCGGAGCGCTGATTAATTGCCTGCGCTGGCTGGCCAGTAAGCACATCTACCGTTCTCAAAGCACGCGGAATGGACGGAATAGGCTTCATTGCTGCACGCACGCGAATTGTCTCTCCATTTGACATTCCGCCTTCAATGCCTCCTGCGCGATTGCTAAGGCGCGCAATGTTGCCATCTTCGCCTGTTACGATTTCGTCGTGAGCAGCCGAACCAGGGCGATTTGCTTCTTCAAAACCGTCTCCAATTTCCACGCCTTTAATCGCCTGGATTCCCATAAGCGCTGCCGCCAACGCCGCATCCAATCTGCGATCCGACTCAACATAAGTTCCAACCCCAGCAGGCATTCCATATGCCAAAACCTCTACAACACCGCCAAGTGTATCTGCATTGGCTTTTGCTTCATCAATGCGAGCCATCATTCGCGCTTCGGCATCTTTATCTAGAGTACGAACAGGCGAAGCATCCAACGCCTCAATATCATCTGGTGTTGGCAGGGATAAACTTTTGTTTACATATTCGCCGCCTATCCCAATAACGTGCGCAACTGTGCGCACACCCAACGCCTGCTGCAAAAACGCATCAGCTACAGCGCCTAAAGCCACACGGGAAGCCGTTTCCCTGGCACTCGAACGCTCCAAAACCTCGCGCGCGTCGCTAAAACCGTATTTACGCATGCCTGTTAAATCCGCATGCCCTGGACGAGGCCTAGAAAGCGGCGCGTTGCGGCCTTCTTTTGGCAAATCATGGTCTAGCGGATCTGCGCTCATCACTTCCACCCACTTTGGCCACTCGCTATTTGCGATTTCGATTGCAATTGGAGACCCAAGAGTAACACCGTGGCGAACGCCTGTAAGCAAACGCACTTTGTCTTGCTCAAACTTCATTCGCGCGCCGCGACCATATCCAAGTCGTCTACGCGCAAGAGCAGAAACAATGTCTGCGCTAGTAATCTTAACTCCTGCCGGCACGCCTTCAATCATTGCCACCAGCGCTTCACCATGCGACTCCCCTGCCGTTTGCCATCTAAGCATGCCTTCTCCAATCGCGTTGTGCGTTATATTTGTTGCTATAAATCTTGTACTTTGTAATGCACACTATTCTAAATCAGTATTCGATTCTAAATTCTTTATTCTACTAACCACTAAGTATTGCTCACAATCTACGCAATCTATCACAAAATCTGGCGAACTTTTCTAGAAACCACTATCTTTATTTGATGTTGTGTGATTCCTTGTTTGCTGTTGTGTGACTTCCTATTTAGTGCTGCGCGAGGTTTGAGTATTTCTCTCCTCGCAAGTCCCGTCGCTACGCTCCTCTTTTATTGCTCGTAGAGAAATACATCAAACCTTCTGAATGTCTAGGACTTTTGCGTGATTTTCATCGCCGAGATTCTCGATTTTTCTTCTTCATTCGATGAATCACCATCAAAGATGCTGAGGTTCATCTCATTCAGGGCGAAAAATCTCGAATCTCTACCTTACTTAGCACTATAAAATCGCAGCAAAAAGTTCAAAGCATAACAGCGATGATTGCAGATACAGCTAAGACGGGCACGAACGGGATTTTATTTTGCTCTTTTTTAGATTTGACGCGGAAAAATCGCAAGCAGACTCTAGAGCAGATTTTCCACACTAAAATCCAAATTAATCCAAATATTCCAACTAATGCAAACCAGTAGATTATGCAGGTGAATCCAAATAGCGCCAAAGCTTGAGCAATCATAGAAGCGCATGTAACATCGCCAAATCCAAGTGCTCCGCGCACGCAAAGTTTTTGCACCAAAACGTAGAATGCAAAAACTGTTACTGCGCAAAGCCAGCCGCGCAAAAGAAAATTAACATTATGAAAAGTAATAAGCGAAAAAATAAGGTTTGCTGCAGATTGTGCAAAAGCAGCTAGTACAACCCAAAGTCTAGGCACAATGCGGCTTGTTAAATCCGTTACGCACACTGCAATCATGCATATAAGCGTTGGCGTTGCAAATAAGCACGCGATAATAAACTGACTCATTTGATTATGCTAAATGCGCAAAAACTGCGAACGCAACAAATTATGCTCAATGTGGTTAAAGGCTTGTGCGACTATGCAGATTGCGCAAAGTGAGGTAGAGATTCGAGATTTTTCGCAGCGGATGAAGCGAACCTCAGCATGAAATGGTGATTCGCTGAAGTAGCAAGAAAAATCGAGAATCTCGGTGATGAAATATACACAATTGTTCTAGACATTCAGAAGGTTTGATGTATTTCTCTACGAGCAATAAAAGAGGAGCGTAGCGACGGGATTTGCGAGGAGAGAAATACTCAAACCTCGCGCAACAGCAAATAGGAGAATCGCACTACGCTCTAAGCGAAAAGGCAGGTCCTGTCGTTCGCACGGATTAGCCGTGCGAACGTCTTCGCCGCGCAGAAGCAGTGCTTCTGCTCTAAGCGGCTCAGCGCTCCGAATTACCTTTTCGCGCTACGCTCTAAGCGAAAAGGCAGGTCGGAGCGCTAATTAGCGTTTTCATTGGAACGCTTATACTCGTCGCGAATCTTTAAGAAATCGTCGTAGTTATCCGCAAACTTAGTTTCGCCAGTCTTTAAGTTAGTAGTAACAAAATAAATCCACGACCCATTTGCAGGATTAAGCGCCGCCAAAATCGCATTATCTCCAGGAATGCTTATAGGAGTAGGCGGCAGCCCCTTGTGAATCCTAGTGTTGTACGGGTTGCTTGCATCGTCTAGCTGCGATTGCGTAAGGTTAATCGCCTTAATTCCAATTCCGTATGCAACCGTAGTGTCCATTCCCAAAGGCATGTCTTTAGCTAAACGATTTAAGATTACGCGCGAAACTTTGCCGTAGTATTCACGATTATTGACTTCCGCTTCCGCAATAGACGCAATTTTAAGAACTTTTTGACGCAAATCACCCCTAGGAACGCCTAGAGAATCAAGCTTTTTAATGCGCTTATCTACCATTTTTGCCAATATCTTGCTGGCTGACTTAATAGCTTTTACGTTGTAAACTCCAGGCTCCAACCATCCTTCAAAACTTCCGCCCGCTTCTGGCGGCAAAATCCCCTCGCCGTCTGCTTTTTGAATCGCGTTAAATTGCTCAATGTCAATTCCCGAGATTTGTGCAGCCTTGCGAATAACCTCCGTTGCGCGCTCCCCTGCTTTAACGTCTAAGAATCCACCAGCCTTGCTTTGGTCGGAAAGAATTTCCACTACGTCCATTGAATTCATGTGTTTTTTAAGCGCGTAAATTCCTGGGTACAAAATCTTGTTATTTGCTGCAACAATATTAGAAAAAGTGGATTGCGACTTTACAACCTGCGCCTTAACAAGGTTATTTCCCACTTCTACAGATCCTTGACCTGGTTCAATCGTAAATTCAACGAACCCACTTCCAGGACCTGGCCAGTCTTCCATTATTGACGACTGACTATTGTTTCTTACATAAACCGCAACGCGATATAAGCCGTATCCAACAACAAATAGCAACGCAAAAACTAGTGCAAGAATGAATGCAACTATGCGATTTCTTTTACTTTTGCGATTTCTACGCGCATTTCTTGCTTTTCGCGATTTTGGCGGAACAGGTGGATTGGATGAATTGTGACTCCATTTAGCGTTTTGATTGAAAAAATCGTCTATATTCTCACTCATTAAACGCTTCCTTTCTGATGGAGTCACTTTGCGAGTCACTTTGCGAGTCGCCTTTTACATTTTTGCAAGCATTTCTGTAATCGTCAATCGCAGATTGCAAAATCAATACTGCCGATTGCTGATCAACCATTGGACGATGCTTTTTAGTGGAAAAATCAGCATCTAACAATTGCCTATGAGCAGTAACTGTTGTTAGTCGCTCGTCGTTAAAAACGATTTCTGGAATAAAATCAAGCGACCAATCGCCATAATCAAAAAGCGATTTAATGCGCTTGGCTAAATTAGCACCCCATCTGCGCGCTTTTTTAGCAGACTTTCCTTCAGACCCGTCTAACTGCAAAGGCAAACCAACTACGACTCGGCTCACACTATTGTCTTCTATAACGTTAATAACGTCTTCAATCGCATTAAATGAGTCGCCATAGGCTTGAATATTACCGATTGGGTGAGCAAAAGTCAGCTCAGGGTCGGACTTAGAAAGCCCAACCCTGGCATCTCCTAAATCAACGCCAAGCCAAATCATACGAAAACTCAACTTATTAATTTGGCTCGAGTGTTAAACATCTTAAACATTTAACCTTTTAACTATAGCTTCAAAACTTCGGCTTTCACGGCCTCGAGTGCTTCATCAATCTTAGAAGAATCCGCACCGCCACCTTGAGCAAAGTCTGGCTTGCCGCCGCCACCGCCGCCAAGCACCTTGGAAGCCGTACGCACCAAGTCGCCAGCCTTAGCACCAGCCGAGCGAGCTGCATCGTTAGTAGCAACAGCAACCATTGGCTTATCGCTCTCGTTTACACCGCACAACGCAACAACTACTGGCGAATCTTCGCCCAAGCGAGAACGAACGTCAAGAACCGTCTTGCGCAAAGCGTCGAAGGAACCGAAGTTTCCAACATTCTTTACAGCAAGCTTAATCTTTGAGCTGCTTTGCTTAGCTGCATCAACCAATTCTGGAACAGCCTCGTTAAGTTGAGCCTCATAAACCGCAGAAAGCTTGCGATCGGAATCCTTCATTTTGTTAAGCAAAGACTCTAAACGCTCAGCTAACTCGTCTGGACGAGCATTAACCATGTCTGCAAGTTGCGCAACCAAAGCATGCTCGCGAGCGCCATATTGGTACGCTTCTTCGCCGCAAAGCGCGTCGATTCTGCGTACGCCAGAGCCAATAGAAGACTCGGAAAGGATTGTAACCATACCAATCTTGCCAGTGCTCTTAGCATGAGTACCGCCACAAAGCTCGCGGCTCCAGCCGTCTCCAATCTCTACAACGCGAACAATATCGCCATACTTTTCGCCGAACAAGTGCATTGCTCCAAGCTTGAAAGCGTCGTCAATTGGCATTTCTTTTGGAACAACTTGCAAGTCTTCGCGAATGCGCTCGTTTACCCGAGCTTCTACGCGCAACAACGCATCTTTATCAACAGCCTTTGGCCATTGGAAGTCAAAGCGCAAACGATCTGGATCTACTACAGAACCGCGCTGAGTTGCCTGCGGGCCAAGCTCTTCTCGCAAAGCCTTGTGAAGAGTATGTGTAGCAGTGTGGCTTCGAGCCAAAGCAGCACGGCGCACCTGGTCAATATTGGTGTTTACAGGAGCGCCAACACTAAGAGTTCCTTCAGTAAGTCGGCAGCTGTGAACAATCAAATCCTTGATTGGTCGCTGAACATCGTCAACTTCCAAAATTGCGCCGTCATCGGAAATAATCTCACCCTGATCAGCAATCTGGCCACCGCGCTCAGCGTAGAATGGCGTGCGATCAAGAATAACCTCAACGTTTGCAGGAGCGCTAACGCTTTTAACGGAGCCTTTACCTGCTTCAACAATTGCCAAAACGTTTGAGCGACTGGAGAAGTCTGTGTAACCGAGGAAGTCGATTGGCTTTTCGAGTTCCTTCTTAATGTCGTCGTAAACGCTAACGTCTACATTGTGACGCTTCTTCAAAGCATCCGCGCGAGCGCGGCCTTTCTGCTCGCTCATAAGCTCGCGGAACTTAGCTTCATCAACCTTAACACCCTGCTCAGCAGCCATCTCTAGAGTCAACTCAATTGGGAAGCCGTAAGTATCGTGCAAAGTAAATGCGTCGGAGCCACCAACAATAGGGTCATCCTTGTGTTCCTTCTTGGCTTTTTCAACAGCCAAGTCAAGAATAGTCGTGCCCTTTTCTAGAGTGCGGCGGAACGCATCTTCCTCACCGTATGCAGCTTCGCTAACCTCGTGGAAAGTGTTGTTAAGCTCTGGGTAGCTTGGCTCCATAGCGCCCTTAGAAACTGGGAACAAGGTTGGCAAAACTGGGTCTTGCACGCCAAGCATGCGCATTGCGCGAACAGTTCTGCGAAGAAGACGGCGAAGCACGTATCCGCGGCCAACGTTGCTTGGACGCACGCCATCGCTCATAATCATCAAAGCGGAACGCACGTGATCTGCTACAACGCGGAAACGAACATCCGCATCGGCATTGCTGCCGTACTTTACGCCGCTAAGCTTTTCTGCAGCTTCAATAACTGGATAAACTTCGTCAGTCTCGTAAATGTTTTCCTTGCCTTGCATAAGGTAAGCCAAACGCTCCAAGCCAGCGCCTGTATCAATATTCTTTTGATCAAGCTCACCAACAATGTGCAAATCAGTCTTAGACTTTACGTTGTCTACCTGGAAGTTCTCAAAAACCAAATCCCAAATCTCAATAAAACGAGATTCGTCGGCAGCAGGACCGCCATCCTTACCGTATTCTGGGCCGCGATCAACGTAAATCTCGGAGCATGGGCCGCCAGGGCCAGGGCCACCAGTAGTCCAGAAGTTATCTTCCATGCCAAAAACTTGCATGTGCTCTGGGTCGAAGCCCTCATTCTTCCAAATTGCGCGAGCTTCGTCGTCGTCGGTATAAGTAGTTACCCAAAGTTTTTCTGGGTCAAAACCATAGCCGCCCTTATCTTGCGGAGTTGTTAAAAGCTCCCAAGCGTAGTGGATTGCTTCTTCCTTAAAATAATCACCAAAGCTAAAGTTACCAACCATTTGGAAGAAGGTGCCATGGCGAGTTGTTTTACCAACTTCGTCAATATCGAGAGTACGCACGCACTTTTGGTTAGACGTCATTCTGCGAGAAGGAGGCGTTTGCTCTCCCAAAAGATAAGGTATGAATGGAACCATGCCTGCAATCGTGAAAAGCGTCGTTGGATTTGGAGAAATCAGCGCTGTGCGCATGGGTACGAACTCCTTTTTATTTATTTAGACTTAGTATAAGACCACTTAGTAACTACTTAGTATAAGACTTATTTGTAAACGAATCGTCACGCTTATCGGCATACTTACTAGCATACTTAGAGTTAATCTGCGACTCGTGGGCTTTTCTGCTGGAATTAAAATCATTGTACAAAGACAAAATCGTGCTTAAAGTAAGATTTTTTGGATCTTTATCGAAGAAGAAATTCCTAGCGTTTTGTGGGAACTTTTCCTTAACGTACGCGCGAGCTTTTGTAACAGACATAACTCCCATTACAAAACCGATGCAAATCCAAAATAAACGCTTAAACATCATTCCCCCTTAGGCGTAAACGACTCGCCAGAATTTGCCGCATGCCTAGCGGAAGATTCTGCAGCATCCGTTGGAACAGTAGCCTTATTAAAGAACGCATTAAAAGTGTCTTTAAGCGCATAGCAAGCAGATGCAATTTTAACAACTGGCTTTCCAAGAAAAGCGCCATACAAATCCGTAAGAGCGCCAACATTTGTAGCTGTAGTGCGAGCAGCATCTGTAACAGCATTAACGTCTTCAAGTGTTTTGTTCACTTGTTTTACTGTTGTAACAGATTCGTCGATAGCAGGCAAAGCGTGTTCGCCTGATTCCTTAACAGTTTGAGAAATCTGATTAAACATTTTACCCAGCCGAATAAGCGGATAAATCATAAATCCCGAAAGCACCGCAAACGAAATCGCCGCAATTAGAGCAGCAATGTCTCCAACGCTCATCGTAACCTCTTTCCTGCTGTTTTACACACGACTACCCACGCAATGTATTAAAAGATTAACGAAGAGTCAAGACTCTTTTTGTAAATTTAGCGAACATTTAGTGAACACTTAACGAACATTTTTTGCGCAAACTAATCGCATTTACTCGTTATATCCCTTAATTGTTATAGCTTGATCAATCGGCTCTGCTGTGTTGAAATCAAGGCGAGTTACACTTCCATTTTGCGGGCGCTCACTCAAATCGTAGCCAACAGGTGCAAAACGATGCATAAGGCTTAAAAGCGTGTTTCCGTGGGAGATTTGCAAAACGTTGTCTCCATCTTTTAACGCTGGATTGCTTGCGATTATTTTGAAACCGCCTTCAACGCGCTTCCAATATTCAATATCTGACTCTGCATCGTGGAATGGGTCGGCCTCTTTAAGCATGTCTCGAGTTGCAGCAAGACCAAATTTTTCAACGATTTCGTTATACGTTTTTGCTCCATGAGGCGCACCTGCAGCCCACCAAGCCATATTCATATCTTGGCCTTCAAAATATCCGTAGCATTGTTCGCGAAAATGCATATCGCTTACAAGATGCGGACGAATATGCGTATTCTTTTCGTTTTCGCTTAAAATACGCTCAGCTGTGATTTGCGCGCGAGTTGTATCGGAGCAATATGCGGCAGCAAAAACAATGTTCTTAAGCTTTTGAGCCGCTAAATCGGCGTCTTTAAGCCCTTTTTGAGTTAGTGGAGAATTGCTCCATCCTTGCAAGCGATTGTAGCAATTAAACATGGTTTGACCATGACGAACTAAATAAATATGCAACAACATAACTTAATCATCTCACTTTTTAAGTAAAACGCGTAAAAATTAGAGTAATTAAGACGAGACTAATCAAGACTAATCAAGACAAGACTAATCAAGACAAGACTAATCCAAGTCAGACTAATCCAAGTCAACATCTCCTAATTCTTGGAATCTGCTTGCAATCAACTCTGGAGTAGTATCGGAAATCCAAGATGCCATTCCTGCTTCCGACCCAGCCAAATACTTGATTTTATTGGCATCTCGCATAAACGAGAAGAATTGCAAATTAAGGCGATAATGCGAACGGCGAGAATCATGCACAGGAGCTTGATGCCACGCTGCAACGTAAGGCAAATCGACGAAATCGCTGGAATTTGCATCACTCGCGCCAGAAGATAAGTCGAAAGCAGCCGAACTTGCAAACGATTTAGCACTCGAATCTCCCGCGTTTGAAGACGATAATCCAAAGAACTTATTAGCACGTTTAAGAAGTGTTATGTAGATTTGCGCCAAATCCCAACGCTCTTGATCATCAAGCTGATCCAAAGTAAGAACGTCTCGAACAGGAGCAACATGCACCTCTAGCGGCCATCGAGCAGCAGCTGGAACATACGCAACCCAACTGTGATTATGCATAATCACGCGCTTTTTAGCTTCTATCTCTGAATTCATCAAATCCTTAAGAAGATTGCTGCCAGTGCGCTCAAAATAAGCCTCCGTGTGGCGCAACTCCTGCTCTAACCTAGGAGCAATAAACGGATATGCGTAAATCTGACCATGAGGATGATGCAAAGTTACGCCGATTTGACTGCCGTGATTTTCAAACGGATAAATCTGCTCAATTCCTTCGATTTGGCTAATTTCTGCGGTTCTAAACGCCCACGCTTCAACAATCGTGCGCATGCGCAAAACAGAAAGATTAGCTGGAAGCATGTTCTCGTTGGAACTAAAGCAAATCACTTCGCATCGGCCAGCTGCAGGAGCCTGCTTCCACAATGGATTTCCATCAACGTATGTTGTTGTATTTGGCACGCCTGCAACCTGAGCCATAGCTGGATAGCGGTTTTCAAAAACAACAACGTCGTAGTCTTCATCTGGAATTTCGCCATCTTGATACTCGCACTGTGGCTTTCTGCCAGCAAATGGGTCGATTCTTGATTGAGCAGAACCACGCACAGAATCATCTGCAGAACCATCCGCCGAACCTTGATTATTTGAATCCGCATCAAGAATCTCAGCTGGCCGCTTTGTCCACAACCTAGACATTGGAATCCAGTCTCCTGTAAGCGGATCTTGCCTCATTTGTGGAACTTCGCTAGGAACTTCGTTGCCTTCGCTATCAACATGCGAAGTAAAGCGATACGCTAACTTTCTAGGGTCAATCAGCTCCCTTGTTTTGTGACCGCTAACATATTCTGGATTGTCATCTATGTAGAAAAAGTCGCGTCCGTCGGAAAGCTTTGTTGCTGTAATGCGCATATGCTCGCGCGCGTAGGTTCCTGGGCGGTACAACTTATACGGATACTCGCCGCCAAAATCGCGAATCGGAGATTGCGTTGCACGCGGCGGCTCTTGCGGCGTAATACCACTTAAGACTGCAGGTATTGCAGGCATTTGTTGAGTCACATACAACGAATCGCGCACATCTGCAGCAGCTTCTCCTTCGGCTTGAGCTACAAGGCTACTAAGAGACGAATCCCCAACACCCGTGCTTGTAATCTTGCTCATAACCGTCTCGTTTGTGCCGCTAGCTTTGCTTCTAGCGCGAATCGCGTTAACGTCTATTGCGTCAAAAGCATCTGTGTCTTCTAAGCTTTTTTCGACTTCGCGTTCATCTGCCTTCTTATGCTTAGATGCGTCGTCAATCTCGAATCCTGCAGCAGCACCACCTTCAAAGCCGCCGCCTGGGCCTGCAAATCCAGCTGTAGTTGGAATATTGTGCAACCCGTTAATCTTTTTAGGCTCTACCACAAGACCACCCCTTCAAAAGTGTTATTGTTTAGCGCGTCTTTTGCGTGTTTGTTAATTGCGCGTGCGGCAAGTTGTTGTGCTTTTAGCGCATTCGCTTTGGTATTTTGTTGAGACATCTTTGACTCCATCGTCTCTTCTACTCTCTAGTCTTCTTTTATTGCGTATTCTGTTTTACTTGTATTTTGTATCTTCTTTTATTCTTTTATATATTCTTTTGTATATTAATAACACGCTTTAGACGCTTAGTTACCTATTATATATTTTCTGATTCAACACTCGCACAATGTTATATTTTGTAATATAACGGGCATTGATGTAATTATTATATGTGATTTTGTTTTATTATTAAAGCGTTTTGTTGCATAATGTTCGGTTGCTTGCGACCTTTCCCTAACAAAAGTTAATGTGCACCAACATGTAACCAGCTTTTATCATAATTCAGATTACTATTATGCAAGCGCCAATCACTCGCGAGTTACAGCTCACTACGCTTTAAGAGAAAAGGCAAGTTGGAGCGCAAACGCATTGACCCCCACTATGCAATGCACAGCAGGGGTCAAGCGGTATGTCCTTAAGAATGAAATCCAGAATTTAGCGAGCGTAGTACTCGACGACGTACTGGATGTTGACTTCAACTGGAATCTGATCGACTTCCGGCTTACGAGTCAAAGTAGCCTTCAAAGAGGCAAGATTCACATCGAGATAACCAGGAACTGCTGGCAAAACGTCACGATGAACGCCTTCAGCAGCCATCTGGAATGGCACCATTGTCTGGCTCTTAGCGCGAACCTGAATGGTCTGGCCTGGCTTAACACGGTAGGATGGGCGATCAACAAGATTGCCATCTACCAAAATGTGACGATGCACAACAAACTGGCGAGCCTGAGCGGTTGTGCGAGCAAAACCTGCGCGCAAAACCAAAGCGTCAAGACGGGTTTCCAAATCGGTGAGCATTGCGTCACCAGTCTGACCTGCAGTGTGCGTACCCTTTTCGTAAGCTGCACGAAGCTGCTTCTCGGAAAGACCGTACTGAGCGCGAAGACGCTGCTTCTCGCGAAGACGTACTGCGTAATCGGACTCGGTACGACGACGAGTGCGGCCGTGCTCACCTGGAGCATATGGACGCTTCTCGAAAATACGCTGAGCCTTTGGGGTCAAAGCGATGCCGAGGGCGCGAGAAAGACGCACCTGACGGCGAGAACGCTGAATATTAGTCATTACTAATCCTTTATTCTGTCGTTATCTGAACGGAACGTGAACCAAACTTTTACGATTATTCACGCTGAGCCGGCCTCTCCAGTGCTTCTTCGTGTAAACACACGAACGCGAAAGCATTAAAACGCTTAAATAACGCCATAATTCTTGCGCGCCGACCCACTGATGGGCTAAGGCTCCAGATAATGCCTACGAAAAATAGGCATCGTTCCCTATACTACTCCGCGCCGTAGAATATGCGCGACGACCTGCCTTTGTGCTTGAGCGTAGCGCACAAAGGCAATTCGGAGCGCTGAGCCGCTTAAAGCAGAAGCATTGCTTCTGCGCGGCGAAGACGTGAGCGCGGCTAATCCGCGCGAACGCTTTAAGCTACAAAGTGCGGAAATGGTTGACGCTTTTTGTTGCTCAAAACGCTAATTAAAGCTACAAAATGCGTCAATTTTTCCCGAGAATGTAGCTCAAACCAGTAAAAACAGAAACAAAAAGCGGAAAATCGCTCGCGCGGTCTAAGCGCTCAGTCTAAGCGCGCGCGTAGAACACCAGAGTCCATTGCGTAAACGCAATCAGCGCTTGCAGCAACCGATTCATCGTGAGTCACAACTAAAACAGCCGCTCCAGAAGCCGCACAATCGCGCAGCAAAGACACAACAGTTTGAGTATTTTGCGAATCCAAATCGCCAGTAGGCTCGTCCAAAATCAACAAACGCGGCTTATTAATCAAAGCGCGCGCAATCATAACGCGACGCATTTCTCCGCCAGAAAGCTCGCGCGGATAGCAATGCGCAAGATCGTCCACGTTAAGTTGCTTAAGCAAATCCATAGCGAAGGAATTTAAATTCGCACAATCTTCTGGATCAAGTTTTTGCGCAAAATCGCCTACTCGCTTATAAGATGCACGCTCAATCATAACAGGCAAAATAACGTTATCTAGCACATTCAAATTAGCAAGCAGCGTCTGCGATTGCGTAACAAAACCAATGTTTTTTGCGCGAATCGCAGAAGTTTGTTCATCGCTTATAGAAGGCATCGAAATATTGCATCCAAAAATCGTAACGCTTCCGCGCGTAGGCTTTAAAAGCCCTGCAATCATGTTTAATAGAGTTGATTTTCCATTTCCAGACTTGCCCACAATCGCCGCAAAGTCGCCAGCTTTAAGCGAAAAATCAACATTGTCTACAGCAATAAACTTGCGATTTTTGCGCTTAAATTCGCGAGTAACATTTTTAAGATCTACGACTAAATCGCCTAAATCTAAATCGTTGCCAATTACTTTATTCGCCACTTCACTTGCCATCTCACTCGCCACTTCACTCGCCATCTCTTAAAGTCAAATACGCTTCCCTGCTTGCGATTCGCCCCACAATAATCGCAGAGGTTACCAAAACACTAGCGAGCGAAAACGCTACAGAAACTGCCGCAAGCGCGCACACAAGCCAAACATTCGACTCCAAATACGGCAATTGCAACTGACTAGAAATCGCAATATTGTATGGGAACAAAATAAGCGAAGCAAACGCAACACCAATCACGCCGCCTACAACGCCAATCACAGCCGATTCGCGCGAAATCATGCCAAAAAGCATGCGCTTATTTGCGCCCAAAATCCTCAATGAAGCAAATTCCCTCTTGCGCTCCGATGTAGATGCCGCAAAAACGCAGACAAGAATTAACACGCCCACAGCCCAAAACGCAAAAACGCCAAGAAAAATCGCCTTGTTTAGCACCTCTAAACTCTTTTTAGTCTGCTCGGTAATTCCGCCTGGAAAAACCATTCCAAGGCTTTTAATTCCGCTAGTTTTACGAATATTTTCCGCAACACTCTTAGCGCTAAAACCCTTGCGCACTTTTACAAGAACAGCACTAACGGCCTTGCGCGCGTATTTTGCAGGAATCGCAGTGTGCCCAACTTTCGACGAATACTTAACAACCGCTGGAATCGTGTCTCTGTTTACAAACACTGAGTTATCTAGGCTAGTGCCCGTTTTAGCAAGTTGCGCAACAATCGGCCATTCGTGCCCATACAAACGAACCGTGTTTTGGTAAGAAACAAGCACGTTTGCGCCTGCAATCATCTGCCCTTTTTTAAGCTCGCTTTTGTGCTGCGAATAAATCCATGGCGCGATTACAAAGTCACTCGTAGGGTCAAAACCTATGATTTGCAACTTTTCCGCGCAGCATCCAGCAGATAGAGAAGATATGTAAGTTTGCACGCTTGCTTTTTCAACGCCTTTTGATTTTCGTACAAAATCCTCAATATTGTTCGTAAAGTAAAACGTGCTAGATCCGCCATTAGTTAGCAACGCTTCCGCGCGGTTGTATGTGTTTTGCGGAATAACCATAATATCCGCGCCAAGGCGAGCGCGCATGCTATTTAGGCCGTTTGAAAGATTTAGGGAGATTAGCGAGCCGCCAAAAAACACTGCAGCTAAGCACGCGGAAACCACGATTAACGCGGCGGTTCTTAGCGGCTTTTGCTTTAGGTTTTCTAGCGGCAATCGCTTTAATGTAATAGTGTGCATAGTAAATTACTTAGATGCGCACTAGCAAGCAGACTTAGTGTCAAGATACACGCTAACGGATGCAAACACCAACGCTAGTACAGATAACACAATCAACGTTGGGCGCATAACAGATGCGCAATGCATCATTGGACTTTTGCAAACACCAATAAGGAATGTTGTAGTAGCAATCATAAACAGAGAGTTAGCAATTACAGCAATATTTAAGCCAGCGCGAACGTGCTCTTTAACAAATAGCGCAATGATGCCTAGAATCGCTATAACTACGCCAATTCCAATAGCCACGCGGCTTGTGTAGTAGCATGCCATAGGTTGCATCATCATAGGCATTTTATGCATTTTAGGCATTTTGCCCATGCCACCAGTTGAGCATGGTTTTGCAAATGTCAATGGCGCTATAGCAATAAGAATTCCAAACACAATTGCGTGAAGCGATGCGAATAATTTGTTCTTCATAATAAATACCTCATTAAATCTAGTTATTATTTTTTAGTGTTGCTTTTTGTTTAACGCAACACGCTTTACGGCACTCACGTTTGCAAGCGCCACGCCTTTTAAATCTCGTTTATATACAACTGCAACGATTCAGAACTTAATCGACTTCCCTTTGAGTAACAAATCTTGAACATTTGCAGTTTTTACTTTTATTCTTTTTTACTTTTATTCTTCTTGCGCTTATATTTCTCTTACGCTTATATTTCTCTTACTCTTATATTTTTTCGTATAGCTTAATAGAAAACAAGTCTTGAATATTTTGTTTTAGTGTATATAATCACGCACTAGCTATAACAATATTACAATTAACAATTTAAAGTAATCTTCACTAAGGTTGTATTATTTTGCATACAACACCTATAAAACGAGAAATTTTACAATTTCTCAATCGGAGCAACTCTTAGCATAAGTCGCTTTACGCCATCCGAACCAAAGTCAACTGTAATAATTGAATTTCTGCCCTTGTCTTGTGTTTTAAGAACAGTTCCAAGGCCGTATGTGTCGTGCGAAATTTTATCGCCTTCATGAAAATCGTTGATGTTTAGATGATTGTCTTTTTCTTGCAAACTTTGCTTTTTGTAAGATAATGACGATGCGGACGATTGCAAATTTGATGTGGATGATTGACTTTGGTACGATGCGCTCGATTTTCTTGCGATTCGCGTGGTGACTTTGCCAGACTTTGAGCCATACGACTTGCCGTATGAGCTGCCATACGAACTAGAGCCATACGACTTTGAGCCATAAGACTTGCCATAAGACTTTGAAGAACCATACGAGCTGCCATAATGCGATTTGCTGTATCGAGATCCGCTGTAACTCGAGCCTCCGTAAGTTGTGTACGAATCTTCGCTCCAACCGCCGTCGCTTCCAAAATCGTCGGAGAAATCGCCAGCAAAGCCATCGCCAAAATCGCGGTCAAAATCTCTGCCTGCTCCCCTTAGTCCAGCTCGCATAACATCTGCTTCCTTGCGTTTCCAGCAAATCAAATCCGCAGGAATCTCATCCAAAAACTGGCTTTGAATCATCTCCGCAGATTTGCCCCATTGAGATCGCTCAGCTGCCCAAGTAACGTACAAAATCTTCTTAGCACGAGTTATGCCAACGTATGCAAGACGACGCTCCTCGCAAAGCTCCTTTTGATTGTCAACACAGCGCGAATGAGGGAAAGTGCCCTGCTCCATTCCAGTCAAAAACACAACAGGATACTCCAAGCCCTTAGCTGTGTGAAGTGTCATAAGCGTAACTTTTCCAGTATCTTCGCCCTGGTCTGGAAGCTGATCCGAATCAGCAACCAAAGCCGTAGTCTCCAAAAAACCAGCAACATTAGCATCAGGCGTATTCTGCTCATACTCAGCTGCAACCGATTGCAATTGAGACAAGTTATCTACTCTAAATTCGTCTTGAGGGTCCTTAGACTCTCGCAAATCTTGCAACAATCCGCTTTCGTTAAGCACGTTCTCTACAACCTTAGAAGGCTTGGAATCGTTAGCTTTCATAAAGTCAATAAGTGAAGTCATAAGATCCCTAAAACTCTTAAGCGCGTTAAAAGTCCTAGATGAAATACCAATTTGCTCCGCAATCTTATCTATTTGACTAAGAGCAGACCAAAAACTTATAGAATTTTCTTTTGCATAAGACGTAATCTGCGACTCAGCACGCGCTCCAAGACCACGCTTTGGAACGTTCAAAATTCGGCGCATATTAACATCGTCATCAGGGTTTGCAATCGATTGCAAGTAAGCAAGCGCATCTTTGACTTCGCGGCGCTCGTAGAACTTAGTTCCGCCAACAAGTTGATAAGGCAAGCCAGACTTAATAAGCGCATCTTCTAAGCTACGCGATTGCGAATTTGCGCGATACATAATCGCAATATCCGAGTAGTTTACGCCATCTTCACTTGCCAAACGCGCGATTTCTTGAGCAACCCACATTGCCTCGCCTTGCGCGTTATCTGCTACGTAGCCTACGATTGGCGAACCTTTGCCTAAAGATGTCCACAACTTTTTAGGCTTGCGATTAGTGTTGTTAGAAATCACAGCATTTGCAGCATCCAAAATGGTTTGCGTAGAGCGATAATTCTGCTCCAACATAATTGTTGTAGCGTTTGGAAAATCCTGCTCAAAGTCTTGAATATTGCGAATATCTGCACCGCGGAAAGCATAAATCGACTGGTCGGAATCGCCAACAACCGTGATTGAAGATTGCGGAAGTTGAGTGGAATCTGGTGAAGCTGCGGAGGCTTGTGGAACTGCGGAATAATCACCCACACCTGCATCACCCACACCTGCAAGCTGGCGAATCAAAACGTATTGCGCGTGATTTGTATCTTGATACTCGTCAACCAAAATGTAGCGGAACTTTCGCCTATAATACGCGCTAACTTGCGAATTTTGGCGCAAAAGCTTAACCGTTAGCATAATCAAATCGTCAAAATCAACAGCATTCGAAACGCTAAGCCTATTTTGGTACTCCGCGTAAACAGCAGCGTAAAGCGCATCGGCATTGCCAGCAGCATTAAAGCTAGATGCGCCAGATACAGACGCGCCTGGCTTATAATCTGGTGCGTAATTTTTAAGATTTTCCTGCCATGTAACCAAATTATTTTTGAAATCAGATATCTTAGACAATAAAAGTTTCGGCGTAAACTTTTTAATATCGATGTTCAATTCGGAGGCGATTATTTTGACAAGACGCTCGCAATCCGAAGAATCGTAGATAGAAAAACCTGATTTTAAGCCGATTGAATCGCCCTGAGCGCGAAGAATCTTAACGCAAGCAGAGTGGAAAGTAGAAACCCACATGCTATTTGCGCTATTGCCGATTAAGCTCGCCAAGCGCTCGCGCATCTCCGCTGCCGCCTTGTTAGTAAATGTGATTGCAAGAATTTGGCTAGGCCACGCCTTGCGATTAGCCAAAATCCACGCGATTCGGCGCGTAAGAACACGCGTTTTGCCGCTGCCTGCTCCAGCTCCGATTAAAAGCGCTGGGCCAGTGTATTGAACAGCCTTGGATTGCTGGGGATTTAAGCCTTCTAAAAGCGATTGTGGGTTGATTTCGGGGAGGTTGGAAGATTGAGCAGATGTTTGAGCGTATTGGTCAGCGGCAGAAGATTGAGCTGTTTGGTAAGATTGTGCGGAATTTGAATATTGTGCGGAAGAATCGAAAGCCGCCGTATAAGCAGAAACTTCGCTCGTCATATATTCATTAATAGAAGCATCGCTAATAGGGGTATCACTAATGGGAGCATCACCAATGAAGGCATCGCTAATGGGAGCATCACTCTGCTCGTCGAAAACTTCATTAATAGGAGCATCACTCTGCTCGTCGGCATCTTCTGGATTGCCAAACAAATCAAAATCGTAACCGTACTTGCTCAAAAGCCACTCTCCCCCGTGTTCCAAATCGCAAAAATTAAACTCTAACCAATTTTAACGGACGGCAGCCAAACACAAATCGTGCGTTTTGCACTGTACGCATTACGCAACTTACGCACTTTGTAGCACATTTGACCCAAATCACGTACAAAAAGCGGAAAAACTGACGCACTTTGTAGCTCTAAACAACGTTTTGCATCGTTCGCGCGGTCTAGCTGCACACACAAAATACGGCGCAATTTGAAAGGAATAATCGTGCAAGAACTGGAAGAACGCATCCAAAAAGAAGGCATTGTTAAGCCAGGAAATGTTTTGAAAGTCGACGCATTCCTTAACCACCAGTGCGATTGCGCGCTTTTTGACGCAATGGGAGCCGCTTGGGCGCAGCATTTTCAAAACACGCAAATCAACAAAATCCTAACAATCGAGTCTTCGGGAATCGGAATCGCGTGCGTTGCTGCGCGTCATTTTGGAAACATTCCAGTGGTTTTTGCAAAGAAAGCGCAATCAATAAACCTGGATGGCGATCAATACGTGTCTACCGTATTCTCGTTTACAAAGCAGCGCGAGTTCCCTGTAATTGTGTCTAGAAAATATTTGAGCGCAGACGACCGCGTTTTGATTTTGGACGATTTTTTGGCTAATGGCAAGGCTTTACAAGGGTTGATTGACATTTGCGATCACGCTGGGGCCACGGTTGCTGGCATTGGCATTGCGATTGAAAAAGGCTTCCAAGGCGGCGGAGACGCGTTGCGCGAAGCTGGATATGACTTGGATTCGCTGGCGATTGTGGAGTCGATGGATCCTAGCGATGGCTCAATCACATTCCGCAAATAGCGATACTTTCGCATTTTATACCACACGATACTTCCGCATTTTGTACCAAATTCAGGCCAAAACACGTACAAAAAGCGGAAAATGCGAAAAATGCGATTGTGCGCAAATTGTGAAAAAATTAAACATAATTCTTCACAAATCGCAATTTTGCGTAAAAATACGATAAAGTAGTTCGGTTGGTGTTTGAAACCTATTACTCTAAATGTGCTAGTTTTCAACATGCAATTTTTAATAATTTTCAATAAGATAGCTTGATCAAGATAGCTTTAATCGGCTAGTTTTCAACTGATTGGCGGCTAAACGTATGAGTGATGTTGTGATTGTAAGCGCAGCGCGCACACCGATAGGCAAATTCGGAGGCGCGTTGAAGTCGCTCACATCTGTTGAGTTAGGAACAATCGCAGCAAAAGCCGCAATCGAACGCGCAGGAATCAGCCCAAAATCCGTAGATCAAGCGATTTTTGGCAACGTACTTCAAGCAGGCAGCGGTCAAAACGTTGCGCGCCAAATCGCCCTTAGCTCGGGGCTTGACGAGTCAAGTTGCGCAATGACAATCAACGAAGTTTGTGGGTCTGGTCTTAAGGCCATTCGCCTTGCGCAGTCGGCGATTTGCATGGGAGATGCACAAGTCGTAGTTGCTGGCGGCACGGAAAGCATGAGCAACGTGCCGTTTTACGCGCAAAACGTGCGATTTGGTGGCATTCGCTACGGCAACAGCGCGCTGGTTGATGGACTAAAAAAAGACGGTCTTTGTGATGCTTTTACTGGCAAAGAAATGGGCGTTACTGCAGAAAACGTGGCTGCAAAGTTTGGCATAACGCGCGAGCAGCAAGACGCTTTTGCGCTAAAATCGCACCAGAAAGCCGTTTTTGCGCAAAATAACGGCGATTTTGACGCGGAGATTGCTCCCGTGCAGCTTGCGGACGGAACTTTGATTAGCCGAGACGAGCATCCGCGTGCCAACACTTCTATGGAGAAATTGGCTAAGCTTAAAACGTTGTTTGAGGCGGATTTTGGAACACGCGAAGCTGATGGAATGCGTGGAGCGAACTGTGGCTTGAGTGAGGCGGATTTTGGAACACGCGAAGCTGATGGAATGAGCGAGGCAGATTCTGGCACAAAACACTCGCCTACCGTAACCGCTGGAAACGCAAGTGGCATCAACGACGGCGCAGCAGCACTCGTCTTAATGAGCAAAGACTACGCAATCGCGCACGGAATCGACTATTTGGCAGAAATCGTGGGATTTGCCGAGGGCGGAATCAGCCCAGATCTTATGGGATACGCGCCAAAACACGTTATGGAGCGCATGCTAAAAAACACGGGCTACACCGTTGAAAACATTGACCTTTTTGAGATTAACGAAGCGTTTGCTGCGCAAAGCATAGCCGTGTGTCAGCAGCTGAACATAAGCGAAAACAAGCTGAATGTAAGAGGCGGCGCAATTGCGCTCGGTCACCCGCTTGGCGCTAGCGGAGCCAGGATTTTAACAACACTTCTTTACGCGCTTAAAGACAATCACATGCAAAACGGCGTTGCAGCGCTGTGCGTGGGAGGCGGAATTGGAGTGAGCATGCAAGTTAGGATGCGAAAGTAGACGTGCGATTGACTTGCACGGTTGACGTGCGTGTGTTGCAACTGGAGTTGTGACGACTGAAGGATGCGTGTTGCGACACGCACGGAGTGTGCGTATACGAATGACACCACTTGCGGAGTGTCGCAAATCGCGCGGTTGCTGGCGACTTTGCGGATGCTTACAACACGCGCGACTGGTCGCAGTTATGCGGCTGCTAGCGAATGTGGCGGCTACTGGCGACTTGAAAAATGGCGTCAATGGCGTCAAAGAAACATTGCAAAAGTGAAAAACGTAAAAATGAAAATCGTGAAAATAGCGCAAAAAATGGAGAAACATGGCAGCTTTTCGAGAATTAAGCGTAGAACAGCGCATAAAAACGCTGGAATCAGAGTGCGCGCTTAGCGGCGATTTTGCGCAACTTCTGCTCGAGCAACTCGCGCAAAGCAGCGAAACAAACATTCCTGCAAGCGTTGCAAACAGCATGATCGAAAATCAAATCGGGCGATTCAGCCTGCCAGTAGGCGTTGTGCGCGGCCTAAAAGTAAACGGCGTTACTCGAAACGTGATGATGGCTACGGAAGAGCCGTCCGTAATCGCTGCCGCATGCAACGGCGCAAAAATCGCGTCGAAAAGCCTAGAAAACGGCGTTGTTGCACGCAACGAGCATTACGTTACGCGCGCGCAAATCGTTTTTGAAGACGCGGACGGAAGCGTAGCCCAAAAACTAGATAGCATAATGCGAGACGAGTCAAAACGCGCGGCGATTAGTGAGATTGCGCGCTCCGCGCACCCATCAATATACCAACGCGGCGGCGGATTAGAACGCGCGCAGGCGGCGGCGTTAACAGGCTTCGCCAAGCTAACACTAGACATAAACGCGTGCGATGCAATGGGCGCAAACATTGCAAACACCATTGGCGAAGCTGTTAAAACCCAGCTGGAAAGCTGGGTTGGGCGCAAGGCGCTGGTGGCAATTCTTGCCAACTCCAGCCGCGCGGCAACAGTCGCCGAAGTGCGCATACCCGTAGAAGCGCTTGTGCCTAGCGCAAAAACTGCCGCGGCTGGAGATGCCGACGAGCGCTGCGAGAACAGCGACAAGGCTTGCGAACAACGCAACACCGAGCAACACAACACCGAACAACACAACTCGAAGCGCACCGACGGCATGCGCCTTGCGCGCCGCATCGCCGCCTTAAGTTCCCTGGCCGCCGTAGACGCGGAGCGCGCTGCAACACACAATAAAGGAATACTAAACGGAATAGTAGCTGCAGCACTCGCTTCGGGCAACGACACGCGCGCATTGCAAGCCGCCGCGCACGAATGGGCCGCAAAATCTGGCCGCTACATGCCTCTTTCAACGTGGACCTTGCAAAATAACGACCAAATCCTTTACGGCCGCATCGAAATCCCGTTGCAAATCGGCACGGTGGGCGGCGCAATCGCCTCACTCCCAATGTCAAAAATCGCGCTGCACCTTGCAAAAGTCAATAACGCCAACGATTTTCGAAACGTTCTAGCAGCCGTAGGACTCGTGCAAAACCTGGCGGCTCTTCGCGCACTCGCGGGCCCTGGAATCCAGGCTGGCCACATGCGCCTTCAGGCCGCAAACATCGCTATCGCTTCTGGAGCGCGCGGGGACGAAATTCAAAAGGTTGTGCACGCGCTTCTAAACGAAAATTCTTCCGATTTGAACACGAATTCTGCAAGAATAATTCTTGATGATTTACGCAAGCGCAGGAACACGTAAAACCGCAAAAACGCGCGGTTAATGGCCATTTTTCCGCGGAAAAGTCGGAAGCTTCTGCGCCGTAAAATTTACACCACTAAAATTACACTTAAAAAATAGGAAACCATGAGCAATACTTCACAAAACACGCCAGGCAACACGCCCCAAATTCCGCCAAAAGTTGGCATCGACCGCATAACTTTCGCAACCCCAAATTGTTACCTAAGCATGCGCGACCTTGCGATTGCGCGCGGAATTGACCCTAACAAATTCACAATCGGAATCGGCCAAAGCCAGCAAGCGGTGCCGCCAAATCATCAAGATATCGTAACGCTTGGCGCCCAAGCTGCGCTGCAACTGATGCTGTACATCGACAGTAACCGCCTCAAAATGGTGATAGTTGGCACAGAAAGCGGCGTCGACGCCAGCAAATCCAGCGCGCTCTACATTCACAAACTGCTGAACCTTAGCGCTTGGGTGCGATGCGTGGAAGTAAAAGAGGCGTGTTATGGCGGAACTGCGGCGCTTATGATGGCTCGTGATTACGTTTTGGCGCATCCTGGTGCGCAAGTTTTGGTGATTGCTGCAGACATTGCGCGCTACGGCGTTGGCACTCCTGGCGAGGTGACGCAAGGCGCTGGTGCTGTGGCGATGCTTGTAAGCGAGAATCCGCGCGTGTTGCAAATCAACGATGACAGCATTGTAAAATCGGCGGAAATCCAGGATTTTTGGCGGCCTGTATATCAAAGCACTGCTTTGGCGCGCGGAAAGTTTTCAACCGAACAATACATCCGCATGTTCTGCGACGTGTGGAAGCGGTACAGTGCAGAAAACGCCTGCAATTTCAACGATTTTGAGGCGATTTGCTTCCATCTTCCGTACACAAAAATGGGGCTTAAGGCGCTTCGAGCTGGGTTGGAGGAAAATTCGGGCGAGCCGCACGCATGTGATGGCGTTTTACACACAAATGACGGCGTGTTGCCTGAAAATGACAACGCGTCCCTTACAAGCGATACTCGCGAACGTCTTCTTGCGCGATACCAAGACAGCACACAATACAGTCGCCGAATCGGAAATATTTACACTGGTTCACTCTATTTAGGCTTAATTTCTCTACTTGATTACGATTATTTTAGGAATTCTGGCGATTCTGCGGTTGATTGCGATTCATCAGAGTCTGCTGGCGATTCATCAACGTATGCCAGCAATTCATCGCCTGCGGTTTCTTGCGATTCGCCCTCCGCAACGCACTCAAATGAATCACCGACGCGCCCATCTCCCCTACTCCCAGGTCAAAAAATCGGCTTATTCTCTTACGGTTCGGGCGCTGTAGCGGAATTCTTTAGCGCAACACTTGTTCCAGGATGGCGAAGCGCGCTGTTTTCCAATCAGCACATAAAAACATTAAACAATCGCACGCAATTAAGCGTTTCGCAATACGAGGAGATGTTCAACAGCGCAGCGCCTTATTCTCCGCAAGATTTTGTAAGCAGCCAGAAGAATCGAAGTGGCGCGCGATTCGTGCTTGACTCCATCAAATCTCAAGAGCGCAACTATCGTTCTATCTAGCTGTAGTGCGATTGTACCTTAAAATACGGCAGGTCATGTCATTCGCGCGGTCTAAGCGCGCGAATGTCTTCGCCACGCAGAAGCAGTGCTTCTGCCTTGAGTGGCTCAGCGCTCCGAATTACCTTTTCGCGCTACGCTCTAAGCGAAAAGGCAGGTCTTCGCGCAAACACACTACAAAAAGCGGAGTTAATTGACGCATTTTGTAGCTCTAAACAGTGCGATAAGTACCCCGTATATTGCGTTTTCTTGTAATATTAACGAGGTATTCTGTAAAATATATTTTACTCTTGTGCGCATAATAAGTTTATTGAAAGGAGATTGAATATGAAAGCTTTAGATATAGCATCAATTTTTATTGATCGATATGGGAAAACGCTAGCATTGACAAATCTCACTTTGAATAAGCTAGTATATTTTGCGCAGGTGGAATCGTTGCGTAATAATCCTGAGCGCCCGTTATTTACGGATGAGATTCAAGCTTGGGAATATGGCCCCATAGAGCCTAGCGTTTATAACGAATTTAAGCAGTTTGGCAGGAATTGTATTTTTAATGCGCCTAATCACGAAACTAACCAGTATGCTGATCGCATTGTAGATACTGTTGTTGAAAAATATGCTTGGATGAATGCATTTGATTTAATAAATTATACTCATCGCGCTGGTGGTGCGTGGCACAATGTGTATGATGCTTTGCACAATAAACCGATTCTTATACATGATATTCTTCAGTCGTCAGATGTTGGTTCATATCCTGCTAGGAAAAATACGTTTATTAGTGCTGTGGATGCTGTAAAAAAACAGTATCCTAATACTTTACGTATTCTTGGTGATGCATGAGCCAGTATGATGCTCTTGTTTGGAACGAGGAGCAGATTATTGCCTTCGCGGAAATAGTGTGTTCTATTCAACGAGAGATTGTTGATACAAGCCAAGGACTTGCTACTGTTAAGCAAGAAACTCAGGGCAGTGTTGAAAATGTTTTGTATTCTGCATTTGCGATTATTTTTGATAGCTTTCCAGCTGATCGAAATAACTATACGGATATTTTTGACCAAATTGCTGACTTTGCTACGCATCTTGCTAAAGACCACATTTTTCCTGATGCTAATAAGCGTACAACAGTATTAACGTGTGTAGCTTTACTTCGCAATAATGGAATTATTCTTGATATAGAAGATAGTGTGAATCCTTTTGACAATGATTTATATAAATGGATTCAGAATATTGTTGAAGGTAAGATTGCGCGCGCGAGCTTAGCTGAACAGTTACGTGCACATGCACATTTATTATTGAATGAAGTTAATTAATTAGTTAGAGTCCCGAACGGTCGAAGTGTTCGGGACTCACTATCCACTATAATGCAGGCTCATTATGGGGTTATAAGATTATAGGCCAAAAGATTTAATAGCTTAACACAAAAGTGGCTTGAACTTTTATTCAAGCCACTTACTCGCGGATGAGGCGAGATTCGAACTCGCGGTAGGTTTCCCTACAACGGTTTTCAAGACCGTCTCCTTAGACCGCTCGGACACCCATCCATGTGTGCTCGCTACGCAATATACGCATCAATCACACAAGCGAATAGCCTACCATAATCCCTAGGAAAAAACGCGCAGGCTCGCACCTAGTCGCGCCTATTTCCAAGCAATTCCAGTAAGTACACAAACATGTTGATGAAGTCCAAATAAAGATTAAACGCGCAAATAATCGAAACGCGCTTAATCATTTCTGGCTGATTAGCATACGCTTCAAAAATCGCACGAGTTTTTTGTGCATCGTAAGCCGTAAGACCTGCAAAAATCAACACTGCAATCGCAGCAATAAATCGCATAGTTCCAGCGCTTGGAGCAACAAACATAAGAATTATCTGGCTCACGCACAACACCAACAAAGCCACCATAAGAATCGGGCCAGCCTTAAGCATATTCACTTTTGTAGTAAGCGCAAGCATTGTAAGACACAGGAAGAATCCAGCCGTTAAAGCCAGAACCATTGCAATAGAGCCTAGGCTAAACACAGTAAAGATCGTGCTAAGTGTAAAGCCTGTAAGCGCCGCATACGCATAGAACATTGCACGCGCAGCAAAAACGCTCATTTTCATAACGCGCATTCCAAGCACAACAGCAAGCACCACTTGCGCAATAATAATACCAAAGAAGCCGAACCTACCAGTAGCATACAAATAAGAGTAAAGAGCACCCGTGCTTTGCGTAAACATTGCAACAAGCGTTGTAACTATTAAGCCAACGGTCATCTCTGCGTAAACGCGACGCACACTCACTCGCTCTGCCTGCTCGCGCACATAAGTAGCCTGCGAGTCTACAATTGTTGGGTTTTGCGCAAAATCGCCAGCATAATTGCCGTTAAAACTTCCAAAATCTCCCATATATCCTCCTAAATCCTTATAAACAATATAAAGCCCTATAAATCCTTAAGTATCTAATTATAGTACATTTGTACGACTATGCGTGTCGTGCTACAAAAAGCGAAAAGGCAGGTCGTCGCGCATTAGCTTGTTACGACTCAGGCGCATCCTCCACGCGCGGCGCACCATTAATATCGCGATGAATCCCCTGCATTTGCGCCTCAATGGCCTGCAAATTCTGCGCACACTCAAGCAGCGTCTTAGAATGCTCCGCCAACTTTGCGTCTGGCAAATCCGCCTTATAACGCAACGCATGCTCCAAACTAGCCCAATAATCCATTGCAATTGTGCGGAATTGCACCTCCACAGGCGTGTAATGCGCGCCCGACGACAAAAACACTGGCACAGCGTAAATCACATGCAAACTGCGGTACCCATTCGGCTTTGGGTTTTTAATGTAGTCCTTAACTTGCAGCACTTGAATATCCGTTTGCTTGGAAAGGTATTGCGCAACCGCGTACACGTCGTCGCGATAGTTGCAAATCACGCGGATTCCAGCCACGTCGAACAGGTTGTCGCGAATCGAACGCGTTGATATGCTTAGGTTTCTGCGGCGCAGCTTCTCAAAAATCGAGTGCACGGATTTTAGTCGCCGCTCCATGTGATGCACTGGGTTGTGCGAAAATCGCACCTGAAACTCGCCGTCCAAAATCTCCAGCTTCGTGCTGATTTCGTACATCGCGCCTTCGTACACTTGCATCATGTTTACGAATTCGTCCATTTGCTCGGGCGGAAGATGCGGCGTTTCGCTTTTTATAGGTGATTTTTGCGCGGACTTTTTGTCGGCGGTTGCTTGCGACTTTTCCGCAGCAGCGTCTGGCGACCCACCATCGCCAGCCCCTTGCAAGCTAGCGTAAAGTTCGGCCAAATTTAAACGATTATGACGATCAAGTATCACGTCTTTTTATTTTACTCGCAATTTTGCTATAAGTCTGATAATCACCTGGGAATATGCACAAGCGACAACATGTAGTGCGATTGCGCGACGACCTTCCTTCGCGCTTAAAGCGTAGCGCGCGAACGACTTTCCGCACTTTGTACCAAATTTGACCTAAATCACGTACAAAAAGCGGAACACAACTCCGCACTTTGTACCAAAATCCGCCTAAAACACGTACAAAAAGCGGAACACAACTCCGCACTTTGTACCACATTTGACCAAAATCACGTACAAAAAGCGGAAAAACTGACGCACTTTGTACCAAAATCCGCCTAAAACACGTACAAAACGCGGAAAAGATTAATCGAGAATGTTGTAAATCACGCAACGGCCACAGGAACTCCCGCAGAAAGCAGCTTCTTCTTAAACTCAATCGGATTCAAGATATCGCAATAATCAAATCGCACAACCCTAACAACTCCGCAATCCATAAGCCACCGCTCTCTATTGCGTTCTTTCCTAACTGCATCACGATTATATCTATATAAGTTATTTGTGCTGAAGTTGTTGATATTTTCAACACTTCCATCAAAATCCTCAGTACGCAAGTCGCAAGCAACCGAGCGATTATCGGGCAAAGTTCTATCTTCAATCAAATATTTATCAGTTCCATCAAACTCTCCAACAATAATTTTTCCGTTAACTTTCCACATAAAATCTGCGCGATATGGGCTCTGTGGATGATTCGGGTTTGGAAACTCGTGCTGCAATTCTGGTTCCACAAAACCAAGCTCAAGCATTATCGCCCGCGCAAGTGACTCTCCGCCGTTCTCGCTCTTAGGGTTCGCATAGTTTACCAAAGTCTCCATTCGCGACAAAACATCAAATTCATCGGTGCCAAGAAAATTTGGATTGTTAATAGGCGAATAATTTACACCATAAAAATCCGCGTTTTTTGGATTCTGAACACTGTTCAAGAACTGCGGCGTATCGCTACAACAATCCATGGAGCCGTAAAATTTACGACAAACACGCAAAATTTTGTTAAGATCTTCACCTTTTCGAGCAGCAGAATCGAAAGTTGCTAGCGACTCGGCGAACGACCCCTTCCAAGCGCACACGTAGAGAACGTTGTAAATGCTGGCAACATGACTAATAGCAAGTTCTTCATCAGTCGCAATATGCCCAAATGACGATGCTGTCAAAAGATTCGTATTTTTTACTGTGCCGCTATTAGCGCTTGTGCCCTTGCCAATAATTGTGCCGTTGCTCACATTTTTATGTCTATTTTTAGTAAAATCATCAAGCCTTATGCCAGATTCATCTTCTATTATGTTTGGAAGTTTTAGTCGGCTATATTTGTGTCTAAATGCACTTCGCACCGATTTTTTCCGCTCTAAATCAGATTTTTTCTTGTTCGAAGCAAATTTTTCCGCATAACTAGACGACACGTATATTTCTGTAAGAGAATGATGTATGTAAGGCAAGTGAACCACCTCCAACCCCAGGAGCACGGCGGCAGTTTCGCCAGTAAAATTCCACTTTTTTATCTTTATCTTGTTTGTAAGAGTGACTGCAATACGCTTAACTTTATCTTTGTACAGCAATTGATCCCAGTGATCACGAATAGCGTAGAAGCCGTAATATGGCTCGACTAATTTTCCTGATTCTAAGCAGCGTCGCAAGTCTGTTCGAGAATTGCTTTGAGAAGCCATAAGACATGACTTAGAATTCTCTGACTCAATAAGTTTTTTAAATAATTTATCGGGTATGCCGTTAATATTTATTTTCTTTGACATATGTTGATAATAAATAACATTGTTTTTGTATGTAAAGAATTTTTTATCAATGTGGTTAAAGGCTATAAAACGTTGAAAAATCAGGAAAAGTTGACGCACTTTGTACCAAATTTGACCCAAAACACGTACAAAAAGCGGAACCAATTGACGCACTTTGTACCAAATTTGACTAAATCACGTACAAAAAGCGGAAAAGCGCTCGCATGTTACAGCGCGCTACGCTTTGAACGCGAAGGCAGGTCGTCGCGCGCTCATCACTTTGTGCGCAACTTAACCACGCCGCGCCCAACCCATAGTATGTGCTTGCCGCGAATATCCCACTTGCGCCGCCTCTTACCAGCCGCCGCCGTAATCATCATGGAAAGAATCGCCGCCGAGAAAATCATCGCTATAACAAACAGCGTCATCCAAAGCGGCCACTGCACATGGTCCTCTGGCGCCGCAACAGGGTCTGGCAGCACGCGGTACCCCGTAACCAGCAGCCTATGCGAGTTAATTCCGTACGGCGTGCACGTAAGCAGCGTTGCCAAATCGCGCCCAGGCTCGCGCTGCAGCAGGCTTATGTCGTGCGGATCCACCACGTTTATGCGAAACACCTTGTATCGCAAGGTCTCGCCTTGCACGTCTAGGTAAAAGTAGTCGCCTTTTTTAAGGTCGGTTAGCGAGTCGAACATGGTTGCGTTCGGCAAGCCCGTATGCGCGGTGATCACGGTGTGTCGCCCCTTGCCGCCCACTGGCAAATCCGTGCCGTACAAGTGCCCCGCGCCTCGCGCCAGCGTCTCTTGCAGCGTGCCGTGGTAAATCGGCAGCTTTACGCCAATCTTTGGAATTTTTACAATGCCAATAATGCCCATCGGCTCCTCAAGCGTTTTAAGGTAGCGCTTGTAGCCAGGCGTGTTGACTATGCTTTCCTGGCCGTCGCCGCCGTACGGGTCTCGCGTGAGCATGTCTTTGCGCGTTGCGTTGTAGCGCTTTGCTGCGCGAATGTGCGCGCGCCGCACGTCGCCAGCCTGGTCGTGGTTGTACTTATCGTACGCGGTGGAAATCTCCTTGGAAACGTGATTGTTCCACAGCGTTGAGCACACAGGGTAGCTAAAGCACAGAATGCCTGCAAGAACCAGAGCAATCGGCTCTATAATGCGCATCAGTGCGCTTTTCTTTTTAGTTATTTTTTTAGTTGTTTTTTTAGTTTTAAGTGTATTTTGGTTTATATTTTGGTTTATTTTTTGGCTTGAGATTGAGCGTGGAGTTTGCTCTTCGGAAGCTTCCGACTTTTCCGCTAGCAAACCACTCGCACCAGCCACACTGCTCGTGCTAACCACACTGGAGGTACGCTTCGCCTTATTCTTAAACAATTTAGCAACCGCGCGCTCACTCAACGAGTGGCACCAATTGCTAATATCGGCTAGCTTCATAACTCCTCCAAGCTCAAGCTATTCAATGAAATAACTCCGCACTTTGTACCACATTTGACCAAAATCACGTACAAAAAGCGGAAAAACTGACGCACTTTGTACCAAATTTGACCTAAATCACGTACAAACTCGGGAAAGATTAGAGCACTTTGTACCAGAACACGCCAGCGTAGAAACAAAATGCTCAACGCATTTTGTTTTAAGCGCTGCAGCGTGTCTTCTGGTACAAAGTGCCTAAATCTTTTGCATGATTAAACCAAACGCCACCTAATCCAGCGTTGGCTAATCACACACAATCACGCAGCTTGCTCTTCTTCCTTCTTGCGATTCTTAAGGAATACGAACATACCAGAGCCAACAAGACCGAGGCCAATAAGCGCAAAGATAATCACGCCAGCAGCACCAGTCTTTGGAAGGTTGAAGAGCCAGCTCTTACCGTCATTGCCTGACTCTGGAAGGTTATCAACAGTAATAGTTTTAGTAGTTTTATCTGCTTCAACAGTGATAGTATGAACATTAGGGTTACGAATGTATCCAGTTGGAGCAGCAGTTTCCACTGCATAGAACTCTTCACCGCGCTTAACGGAATAAGCTTCAGTTAAACCAGTAGTTTCTGCAGTTGTCTTCTCACCAAAGCCAGTAGAAGATGGAGTTACACAAGCGGCATCATACGCGGTCTTATCATCACCAGTGCTTGCACTAGTTTTACCAGACTTAATCGCATCGGTGCACTTCTGAGCAGCATTCTTAGAAGCAAACAACCTAAACTTTGCATCTTTCAAAGGAGAATTATCCTTAGAAGAAACCTTCTTGATTTGGAATGTAGCGAAATCTACCTTTGGATTATCTTTAGTCTTAACTTCGCTTGGAGTTGTTCCGGTATCATGCGATGGCACAATACCACCCTCGTTGGTAACAGAGTTCGTAGTAAGTTTAGTTGTATCAGCAAGTTTGAACGTCAAATCAACAGTTACCTTTGCAGCAGTTCCAACACTTGCATTTGCGGCAGTCGCAAGCTTTCCACGACCATCAGGAGTGAACGTGATTTCAATCTTCTTCTTACCACCATCAACATTAGTAGATGACACTGTGTAATCTGTATTTGGTGTAAGAGGATCAGTGATGCCTCCTACCTTAACCTTCTTTACAACATCATCATAGCTTGCAAAGTATTTATCTGGCGCAAGATCGAAGACGCTATAGCCCTTGAAATCATCTGCAGTAATAGCTGGATCATCAGTCTTCGCCTTAACCTTATCGAGGTCTGCAGTAATGGTGTAGGAAATGTTATCTCCAGCACCTACAGTCTTCGTTGTATCCTTAGTCTTCTTAACGCTATCAGTGATATCAACGTTCTTAGGATCAACGAACGGAGCATAGTTGTACTTGGTCTCTTTCTTGCTACCAGTAGTAACCTGCTGAATCATTGGCAAAGTCATATAGAATGGCCTAGTCTCCGCAGCAGAATAACCTGCAGGAGCCTTGGTTTCCTGAACCTGATACAAACCAAGTGGAAGATCCTTAAACCTTAAAACACCATTAGCGTTTGTATTGCCAGTTAATTTACCATTTGTTCCAAATGCATCATCAGTTGCTACGACACCAGTTTTGTTCGTATTAAGATCAGTAGCCGCCTTAGCAACATCTACCCAAGAGTCATACTTGGTCAAATCAAGGTCTTTGCTATTGACAGACTTAACCTTCTTAATAGTGAATTCAGCATCCTTAACAGCAGTTTCCTTCTTCTGGTTACCACTGTTATCGGTTTCACTCTTCCACTTGTAGATGGTGATGGAACCAGATTTTGGAGCATCAGTCATCCATGGAGCTGATTTGTAATCACCAGCTTGCGAATCTTTGGACAAACCAGTTGTACCTTTTGTATTGAAAGCAGTATCAACACTTGGCGCAGTCTGATCAGCCCAAGCGGAGCTGCCAGCAACCACGGCGCCAGCAACGCACAGCGTGCCAGCCATCGCGAGCGAGGCCACCGCGGCCACGCACTGCTTTGTTATCTTATTCATAATTTCTCCTTGTTTGTTTTGTTCTTGCGAACACTTTGAGAGATATATGTTATGTTTTGTGTTTATATTAACTAGTTTCGTCAACCAACTTCCGCCAATCGCAGCTTGCAACCAGCATCCGCCAGCCAACCAGCGCCTGCAAACGCGCCAGCCAAGCCAGCATCCGTCAGCCAACTTGCAATTAACTCACACTAGCTAATCTGTTTAGTTATCATTTTCAGTTTTGATTGAGCACAATCATGTGCCCAAACCCTCCCGCAGGTTTTACGCTGCAGAAAATATCTTCATCAGCATCGCCACCTTTCGGTTATCCACCATTCGATGCGCAGCATTACGCCGCCACACCACTCGGCAGTTTTGCGGATAAAAGATTTGATTGCGGGGGCAGGTTCCGCGTGGACGCAAGCCGCCGCACCTACAGCGCGATTAGCCGCTGCACCGCGCAACCCAACGCGCGCCGCCACAGCACGCCAAATCGCGCGCCCCCACTTCGTCTGATCAAGGAAGAACCCAGCCGCCATGGCGCCCGTGCCAAGCACGCACACAACGCTCATAAGCATGTTCCAGTTCACGCAATCTTCGCCGCCCGTCTTTGGCAGGTTAAATGGCTCCACAACCTTAACTGGGAAGAACTTTGCGGCGTAGTCAATGCCCTTCGTACCGCTAAAGCCCATAGCGCTAACAATATCGCTATTGTTCGGAACGCTAATCGTGTTACGCTGTACAGCCGCCTTGTACTCGCCCAAAGCTTTTAACTTCAACGCAAACACTGCGCAATAGTACTTTCCAGTATCCGTAGGCGCTTTAGTGTTTGAAATAAATCCGCGCGAGCGCTCCATAGTTCCGCCAGTGTTGTCGAAAAGCAAAGGGTTCTTTATTACATCAGTATCGCAGGCATCGCCATTTTTTGCACCACTCTTACGGCAAGTTTCTTGTTCCTTGAACTTCGCATGCCCCCACACCTTCTGTTTATCGCCGCCATTCAGATTAAAGAAGAGTTTATCGAGATTTTCGCTCCAAACTTGAGGCTTGTTGCTGCCCTTAGCAGGACTGTTCGCATCCCTGCACAAAGTTCTTAGCGTAATGCCGTCGCGCTTGGCCGTAGACCACGAGTCAACACCAAGGTCGTGCAGCAATCCGATTCCGCGCATAACAGTAACGCCAACCTTTCTGTCAACATTTGCAATGTTATCTGTGGAGTCAACTTGGCCGTTATTGGTATCGGAATTATACACACTATGGTCAAAATACTTGTAAACGTTAACATGCAAATCGTTGTTACCAATAGCTGGTCTAGTAACCTTCACCTTTGCATAGATAGGGTGATCCTTGTTGATGGAGCCTTCGCCGTCCGAAGTAGAGCCGTCTGGGTAGTGCACAACAACCTCGGCCAAGTAATCGTCAGCGTCTTGCCACTTATCTGGGCGGAAAGTGACGGAGCCTTTGCCAGTGGCGTTTGCGCTGCCTTGCTGCTTCTTGCCGTCTTTCAACTCTGGATTGCCGTCTTTCATCTTAACGTTGTCTTCGCCGTCTTCGAAGTTCGCCCAAGGCAAACTTTTGACTTTCAAGTCTGTAATATCGCCAGCCTTAACAAAGCGCTTAATCTCATACCAAGTGCCTTTAGGCAGAGCGCCTTCCTTAACGTTTTGCAAGTCGAAATCAGAAACGCCGTTAGCGTTAACGTCATTCTTCCCGCTAGCGTCCTTAACCTTCTTCTTGCTTTGCGGCGCACCCGAGCTTATATCAGCCTTGTGATTATTAAGATTCTTGTCAAAAGTACTACCAGCCTGAATTTCTGGAATCTTCGTATAAGTAGGGTTATACAGCTGATTGTCGTTATGAATACGCACATCGAATGTGCCGATTTTGTAGCCCTGGCCGTCTGTGCCGTATGGATTACCCTTAGCGTTCAGCACGCTTGGAGCTGGATCTTCGTTCTTCTTAGACTTGAGTTTAGCCTCAACAGCCTTCTCAAACGCCGCAGACTTATCGTCACCCCTTATAACGTAGACCTTGCACTGGTAGTCTCCAGTCTTCTGAGCCTTTCCGCCAAAGAAGCCGCGGGTGCGCTCAGAAGTATTATTACTATTGCCGCCAGGAACCCAATCGTCATACAGCAAGTCATCAGGCTTGCAGTTGTTACGATCTTTGATACACGACTTTTGCTGATTGAAAGTAGCATGTCCCCAAATCGTTTGCTTCTTAAACCTTAAGCCGTCTTTTTCGATATCTTTCGCATTCTTAACTTTACTATCAACATGACCAGGCAGAGTGTTGTAAGTATAGTCGCTATACTTGCCATCCTTGCCCTTCTTGGAGCAGATTACGTGCTGATGAAGTTTTCCAACAGACTTAGTCATCCACGAGTCGAAGGTTGCATCGTTAGGTAACGACTCGCCTACTTTAAGGTCGTAACCATTGCCCATATACGCATTAGGGTAATTCTTATACAACGTAAGGCCGAACTGATTACGAGCGTCGTCGCGCGTAACATTCACCTTTGCATACACAGGGTGCTTGTAGTTAATAGATTCTGGCTGATCCGTAGATGTGCCGTCTGGGTAGTGCACAACAACCTCGGCCCAATACTCGCCAGCGTCCTGCCACTTATCTGGGCGGAAGGTGACGGCGCCGTACTCGCGAATTGAAGTGGTATCATTTGGTTGAATCTTGTTATCTTTCTTAACAGGATTGCCTTTATCATCGCGCTTAACGTTATCTTCGTCGCCCTCCAAGTTAGCCCAAGGGTACGTCTTGGCCTTATTGTTATCTTTATCTGCGCTCTTTATCAGCCTCTTAATCTCAAACCACGTGCCCTTTGGGAGTCTATCCACAACAATGTCATCTTGATCTTTCGTTGGAACGCCGTTGCCGTTCTTAATGCTCGTAGGCTGCTTCGAAGAATTGCCATTGCTATCAACAAAATCGCCAATCTTAAACTTACCAGCCTCAATAGTGCCCGTCTTTACGTAAGTCGGGTTGTACTTTTGGTTGTCGTTAAGCTTGATCTTAAAGTGGAAGGAGTCTACAGTCCACTCTGTGCCTTTTGTTTCCGCTTTAATACTTTCATAGTTATTAAAAAGTATTGAATACTCGGTAGAACCACCATTTTTTGCCGCATCATCAAACGTTTTCAGCGCACCGTTGTATTGCTTACCTGCGCCAGTATGAGGCTCGTGGAACGCAAACACCTTGCACTCGTACTCGCCTGCCTTCTCAGGGGTGCCGCCAATCAGCGCGCGCGAACGCTCCATTGTGCTGCTGTTCCATTCTCCCCTAGAAAGGTATTGATTGCCATCTGTGCAGTTACCATTCGCACACTTAGGGTCATTGTCTCGAATCCACTGGCGGAAGTCCTGGAATTGCAAGCCGTCAACGTCGCCGCTTGGTGTGCCGCCCTTGCCACCATTAGGCGTTAGCAGCTTGTACGGAGCCTTAGCATCATCCTTCTTATGGCACACGGCGCGGAAGGTAATAGGACCCTTTGCGTTAGTGGACCACGAATCCAGCACAATGCCGTCATCCTTGGCGTCTTTACCAATCTTCTGTTCTTTTGTAAGCTCACGAGGATTTTGGTTATTCGCATTATGGTAGTTAATCTCAGCGTTGAATCCGCCATTATTTATGCTCTTGCCGTTAAGAAGCTTAAGAGTCAAATCCTGAGGTTTACTAGTAACCGTAAGGTCTTCTACCCTAACGGGAGCTGCAACAATACTACCATTATTGCCAGCATCTGGATCCCTAGACGTTGAACCATCTGGATACGTAACGAGTACAGGCGTGCTGTAAGACTGACCAACATTCGACTTATCTGGAGTAAACGTAACCTTGCCGTTATTAGTGTTGTCTTTACTAATGTTAGACCATTTAAGAAACTTAGGAGCATATGGGTATTTTTTGCTGTCGTAATCCTTAAGCTCAAACTTAGTTCCTTTAGGCAGCGGGCCGTCCATAATCCAATTCTTGCCATTCGATACGCTCTTAGGCTCCGCGCTTGTAGCAGTACCAACAGTGTAGTAACCGTTGCCTTGCTTTATGTTATGCACAACCGTTTCATCGTAATGCGGGTTGTAGATAGACGCTTGCGAGACAACCTTGATTTTGACTTGCTGATACTCATCCCAATGACCATCATCTCCACCATGAGCACACCAGTATGGATATATATTGCTATTCGGGTGATGAACTTTTAGCGTGAAAATTAGCTCGTGGCCAATATCCTTTTTGCGAGGATTATACTTTAGGACTCCAGTCCCCCTATCTACGCTAACGCAGCCTGGAGTGCTGCTTACATTACAACCACTATAATCAGAGCGACTAACACCATCTGGCACACTTTGAATCTCATACCTCATAGACGCCTTATCTGGCAAAGGCTTTATACCGTCTTCGCCAGGCAAATCGCTTATAGGTATGTTAGTGGTTGTTTCTCCAGGATGCTTTTTGAAGTGACCTTCTGAACCAGTATTTCCAACCCATTCGCCAGTTTCAACATACGGCTTTAACTCGGCATTCGTGCCAAAAACGGTTACAGGAACATTGCTTATACCACCATACGCACTTGCGCCACTTTGATTCTTCAGCTTCTTTATATAATCTGGAAGCATTTTATTATCATATTTAGGGTATAACAAAGGCGTTTTTTCAACAGGATTAGTACCCATATCGTGCTCAATCTTATCTGGAATGCCGTCGCCATCGTAGTCAAGCGGACCCATAAAAGCCCATCTAGCATTTTCAGCTTCGCCACCAAGATTATCGGAGCCTAATGCATACTTATTAGGGATATATCCAGCTACAAAAGGTAACAATTCTGGATGTTTAACATCTGCATTGTATTTAGCCGTGATATGCCACTCATAACCGTGCAAACCTTCTCGTTCCCAAGACAATATCGCTGCAGAAAGCTTAGTCTTCCAGCTTCTAAATGTGCACATACCTGCGCCATTATTATCTTCATCACTACATTCACCAAGCTTATCTATACCAAAAGCTTGGTCAAATCCACTTGAAACCTTATTAGCGTCTGTACTGTACCAATTATCAGTGCCATAAAAATCAGAAAGTTTTAAGCCAACATCTGTTTTCGCCTTATTGCCACAAACTGTATCTCCTGGTTTTCCTCCCCATTTATTTGACCAATCTTTATTGTATAACCAGCATCCATATAGCTTAAAGTTCCTATCGGGCCTGTGCTTATTACCTGTACGCCTTCTATCTATAGAAATAGAATTAAGATCAATACCTTTTGGCAAAAAAATCATTGATAAAGGCTTACCTTTACCTTGAGCATCTCCTTCAATTCTATTATCCTTTTCAATACTTTGATATTCCTTAGACTCCTTCATAAGACTTACAGTCCAAGTAATTGTTCTGTTCGTCTTATCTATAGTTGCATTAGGAAGAGAAATTGAATTGTATGCATACCATGCTGGATGATACGTATTCCCATTCTCTGAGTATTTATTAGCATCACCATTACCAACAGCGTAGCCAGTGCCCATTCCATCCCACCAAACCTGTGGATATGGATTTGTAAAGTAACTTCCTCTATCTCCAGACGCAATACCCTTTGCCTTATTCACTGGCGGAAGAATGAGCATTGCAAGGAGCGTGGCGGCGGCGAGGATCATTGCTAGAAGCGCGCGTAGTAGGGTGCGGGCTGAACGTGTGGTGCGCGCTGCGGTGGCAGAAGTGGCAGCGCAAGACTCTGCGCCACCCTTATTCCAAGCAAAAGCGCGCAACGCAAGACGCCCCACGCGTGATGCGAATCCACGTAACCCTGCTGGCAACATAGTCTACTCACCTTTCCTGGCACCGCGAATATCGTGGCAACCCCCAACACGCTGCATGAATCCATTCCATGCGGCTTGTTCCTCTTTATTCTTAGTTACTGCTCTTCGCTCTTGCTTGCTCATGCGTTCGCGCGCAACGCCCAAAACGGGCAGAGTACCAGACAAATCCAATACTCAAAGGGCGTTAAGCACAATGTGCCGAACGCTCCAACCAGTACCCGAACAAAGCAGATACTCCCACTGCCCAACGCAGCATAAACGTCCAGCAATCACTCAACGCGGCGCTAAATGCGGCGGTTAACCCGGGGGTTAACTCGCGCGCAAAAACAAGATAGCAAAGCGCAGCTTTAACTAAAGCCATTAGCAATGATAACCCCCCCCCCCCCCCCCCATAATGAATTGCAAGAAAAATAGACTTTAACAGAACTTTAAGGAAAAGTTTTTATAATGATTGGCTTTTGCAAAAAAATCTATTGAATACTAGATAATAACCGAATACTTTTATGTAGTAAGTGAAGTGTTTTTTGTGACCCGCGTGTCGCAAAAACCACAACATCTTGTGGTTTGGGTGTGCGCGAACCACAAGCGCGAGCAAATCGTAAGGCTAAAGCCAGTGCCCGAGCGCAAACGCACTACATAACTCCGCATTTTGTACGTGATTTAGGTTGATTTTGGTACAAAGTGCGGAAAGGCAGGCCCTGTCGTTCGCGCGCTACGCTCTAAGCGCAAAGGTAGGTCGGAGCGCAAACACACTACACATACACACAAAACCGTAGTGCGATTGTACCTAAAATACGGCAGGTCGTCGCGCAAACGTATAAACTTATATATAGGTATCATCAAGTCAAAATTAGCAATTATTTGCGCACAAGGAGGGAAAAATGGCAATTGATGCAACAGCTGCAAATCCAGCGAAATCTACAAAATCTGCAGAAATCTCAAAAAGCACAAAACCAGTCTACCCTCTTACTCTAACCCCGTTAATAGTGCAAAAACTTTGTGCTCCAATTGCACGCAAGCTCGGCGTAAAATCACTGTATCTATTCGGATCGGTTGCGCAAGGAACCGCCAATCGCAACTCAGACGTGGATTTTATATACGAGCTGCAAAATGAATCGAACTTAGAACGCGAAACATCGCAAATTGTGCGCAAACAAGAGCTAATGCAATCACTCGCCGATTGCTTGGGCAGAAAAATCGACCTAGTTAACAAAAGTTACGTAACTCAGCCGTTAGCGGACGAAGATGCGGAAATTCAGCGAAGAGCGTTCGTAACAACGATTAACACAAAACCAATATTCCAAATTGTGTGAATCGCGCTTAGAGCTTAAAGCGCAGCCGCAATCGAAATACACATAATAAAAACAGCAAGGCAAACATGAGCAAATCCAACAAAACAAACGACATGGTTCACGTTGCAGCAATACGAAAATATTTACGCGCAGCAGAAAAATTTATAACCAATGTAAACTTTGACGAATTCACTCAAGACGAAGAAAAACAATACGCAGTTGCACATGCAATTGAACAGGCTGGCGAGAATGTGAAAAAACTCTCAACATCATTCCGCAAAAACGTTAACAACGTTGAATGGAGAGAAATAGCTGGCATGCGCGACTGCATAGTTCATAATTATGAAGGAATGGACTTAGAAATCTTATATTTTTCAGTTAAACAGGATTCTAAAAAAGTTATTGAAATACTCACGGAATATATCGATAAAAATAAAGAATTCTATGATGATGATTTGGTTGATTTTACGCGAGTAAATAAGCCAATAGACTAGACGGATTGAGTGCGCAAGTTTTTCCCGAGAATGTTGCACAAATCGGCAAAATCAACAACCAAAAGCGGAAATATCGCTCGCGCGCTGCAGTGTATTGCAAAACGTTACGAGTTTGATAGCACTACGATACAATTAACAAAGTCAAAGCAAAACACACAGCAAATAACGCGGAGACACAAATAACACGAAGACGCAAATAACACGGAAGGCAGCACTACGATTAGCTTAATTAGGCGGCAGATTCTGCCAGAGTTTATACCAGCTGGCGCGCGAATTGTTGTGCGAACGTACAAAATCGCGCAATTAGGCGGCGGCGAAAGATTACAAAACGCTGGCAGCGCGCAAGCAAACAATGACAATGCTCAAACAGACGACGCCAGCACGCAAAAAATTGAATACCACGACGCGATTGGTCACGTAATCAGCTGGGACGGAGCAACATTGCACCTTATGCGCGATGCAGCAGCAAACGGAAGCCGACCCGAGCAAGAAATGTTCATTGACGCGCACACAATCGTAAGACTAAAGCCAATACCCGAGCGCAAACATCGCATTTAATCCACGCAAGGCATGTAGTGCGATTGTACTGAATTTCAGCGTTTTTTAATACAAAAGCACTACACGAAATCGTCAATTTACGCTTTTTGTAGCACTAAACGGCGTGTCGAGCAACAAAAAGCGGACAGCAGGTCGTCGCGCAAAGCGCTATTCAACAACGCCGTTAGAAATAAGCTCGCGCGCAACCTCGCGATACTCCTTAGCAGTCTTATGCTCAGGAGCAAAAATCGTAATCGGAACCCGCCGCAACAGTAGAATCCGGCAGCTTAATCGAACGCGAAATCACAGAATGCAACACGCGCCCCTGGAAGGCCTCGTAAATCCTTTGCAAAACCTCTTCGCTGTGCAAAGTGCGCGTAAACATGGTAACCAGCACGCCAAACACTTGCAAATCTGGGTTAATTCGGTGCTGCACTTTTTCAATCGATTGCATAAGCAGCGCCACGCCTCTAAGCGCAAAGAACTCCGCTGCAACAGGAATAATCACGCCATCTGCCGCCGTAAGCGCGTTGACGGTAAGCAAGCCAAGCGAAGGCTGGCAGTCAATAATAATAACGTCGTACTCGTTACGAACTTTGCGCAACACGCCAGCCAAAATCTGCTCGCGACCAACCTCGGTAACAAGCTGAACCTCGGCTGCCGAAAGATCAATGTTTGCAGGCATAACGTCAATGTTTTCTGTGGCAGTGCTACGAATCACATCGTGCACGTCTACAGAAGAATCAAAAAGCGCCGTGTAAACAGTGTTATCAAGCGCGTTCGCATTAATCCCAAGCCCCACCGTTGCAGCGCCTTGCGGATCGAAGTCAACAATTAAAACGCGCCTACCGTATTGACTCAGCGCACCAGCGATATTTATGGAGCTGGTAGTTTTACCAACGCCACCCTTCTGGTTACACATAGCAATAATGCGCGCAGGGCCGTGCGTTGTGAGCACATCAGGCGCGCGGAAAGTCTCATATTCGCGTCCAAGTAAATCAGTAGGCATACGCTCCAGTCTATCAAAAGGTATGTTCAGTGGATTTGCGCGATGCTGCAGCGAATAAAACACCTACCTTGCGCGCGGATGGCTCATAACATACGCCTCCATAAGCGCGTCTGGACTTATATGCGTGTAAATTTGCGTTGTTGTAACAGACGCATGGCCAAGCAGCTCCTGAACCGTACGAACGTCGGCTCCACCCGAAATTAAATGCGTTGCAAAGGAGTGACGAAGCGTGTGCGGATGCAATTCTTTGCCGATTTTTGCCATCTTACCAGCGTGCGAAATCGCCTCCCATGCGGATTGGCGAGACAGCGATTTGCCGCGTTTGTTTAGGAAAATCATGTGAGAATTTGCGGATTTTGATGCGGATTTTGAAGATGAGTTTAAGGGTGATTTTAGTCGCGACTCTGCGGTTGCTTGCGACTTTTGCGCGCGGCTTTCAAGAATCGGCCTAGATTTATCTAAATAATCGCGCAACGCACGAACCGCGCACTTTCCAATAGGCACAAGCCTCTGCTTTTGCCCTTTTCCGCTAAGCCGCACAACCGATTCCGCTAAATCAATATCCTCAAATTTTAAGCCAACCGCCTCGCTAACGCGCGCGCCAGTCGCGTACAAAAATTCCACGAGCGCACGGTCGCGCAGCGAGACGGCATCCGTGCTACCAAAGCCGCCAGCTGCATTGATTACGCGCTCCACTTCGCTAATGCTGAGCACGTCTGGAAGATGTTCCGCTTGCTTTGGCGCTTTGACTTCTGCAGAAGGGTCGCTTGCGATTTGCGCGTTGGAAAGCATGAATTTGTTCCACTCGTGGATACTTGCGATTCGCCGCGCAATCGTGCGAGGTCCTAACCTTTGCGCTGCCATTGCTTGTGATGACATTGCTTGTGATGACATTGCGCGCACGTATTCTTCGATGTCTAGTTGCGTGATTTTGCTAACATCGTTGATTTTTCGGGCTTCGCGCAGCCAGTTCGTGTATTTTGTAAGATCCGACTCGTATGCTTCAACGGTTTTTTGGCGAAAGCCCGCGCTCCACGCTTATGTGGTTTAGAAATTGCTGGATTTTTGAGGAAAATGGCGATTGTTGCGATTGATTTGGGTGCGGTTGCTGCGATTCGGTCATATGTTAATTATATGCCGCTCGAATCGACGACTTCGAATTGCACAATGCTTGATCAATTTTCCGCGTTTTGTACCATTTTTTGGTCAAAATTGGTACAAAAAGCGGAGGGGTTTTCCGGAGTTTGTACGCGATTTAGGTCAAAATTGGTACAAAAAGCGGAAAGACAGGTCGGAGCGAGCGCTTAGAGAGTTGAGACGCGGCGGAGTGTTATGCGCGCTACACGCGTGTCGCTTGCAGCCGCCAAATCACTCAGCGCAACGCCAACAATCTGCTCGCCGCTTTGCGCGCTTTGAATCATCTGACTTTGCCAATCGCCTGGGCAATCAAGCGCAAATCGAAGCTCGCGCAAATTGCCAGCCGACTCATCGCAAGCAACCGCGCGCTCCTTATACTTGTATTCTCGCCAAGAATCAGCCTTAGCAAAAAACGCGCGCTCTGCCGCATCACGCTCATCACACTCATCGCTAGCAGCCGCAGAATCGCCATCGCTCCCCTCAAGCACCTTCTTCGCAAAACTCAACTCCTCAATCACGCTACCAAGCAAATCCGCCACATTTCGCCGATTTTCCGCAACCATTGCACGCGTGCGATCTGGGTCTGTAAGTGCAACGCGCGTCATATCTCGCCAAGAACCAGCCGACATTTGCAACGCAACATTGCGATTTTCGCTTTCACACAAAACATTCGCCAGCGCTGTAGAAACAACGTGCGGCATGTGCGAAATCAGAGCCGCCGAAGCATCGTGTATGGAATCGTTCAACACAAGCGCGCGATTGCCACACAACTCAACAATAACGCGCAAAACCTCCAAAAATCGCCAGAAATCGCTGCTCTCATCAACGCTAACTGCCCAAAGCGCGCCGTCCAGCAACTCCGCGCTCGACGCCTGCCAACCCGTGAACTCGCTTCCAGCCATAGGATGCGCGCCAATGTAGCAATCGCCAAGCCCCGCAGCCTTAACCTGCTCACGCACAAGCCCCTTAACGCTACCGACATCCGTCAAAGTTGTGCGCTGCTTGTTGATTCCGCGCGAAATCTCGCCAAGAACTTCTGGCATAGATGCAAGCGAATTGCATAAAATCAAAACATTTGGCTGCATACGCGCAAGATCCGCAACGCTTTCAACGCAAGTGATTCCAAGCGCCCTCGCCTCTTTATACATTGTTTGATGGCGATTATACGCGTACACTTTGCAAGAGCCAGTGGCCACCAAACGCTTTGCGATTGATCCGCCAATAAGTCCAAGTCCAACAATACCAACAGAAAATTTTTGAGAAAATTCAGCATCTTCTACCATAATAATTCTCTTTCTGCATGCATTACGTTCAAAGTGCGCAAAGCATCAACTGAAGCATCGCCCGAATCCTCAACCGAAGCCTCGCCTGCAGAATCAATGCACACTCCGCCATTAGGCAGCATCCAATCATTCATAATCGGATTATTGCGATTATTAGAAGGATACACCGCTAAAACTCGCACCCAATCACCATGTTCAACAACCTCTTGAATCATAGCTTTGCACGTAGAATCCCAAGGAGCAGCATCAACAGTGGCAATAAAACTATATAAACCATCTTGACCTTTAATCGGCCTAGACATAAAAGAAGTCATATTAAGACCATGATCGCGCACAACGTCAAGCAAATTTGCTAGCACTCCAGCACCTGTACAACGCGGAATAAAAGCAATAATCGAAGAAAAAGATGAATAGCATTCGCGATGCATACTAACAAAATTGAAAGCCTCATCTCTAGGAGCTAACACTAAAAACTCAGTGCGCGCGCCAGAAAAATCTTCAACGCCTTCACTCACAATTTGCCTATTGTATAAATCAGCACAAATTTTAGGGCACAAAGCAACTTCGCCATTAACTAAATCCCTACAAGCAGCAGCGTTTGAAGACGCGGTTTTTTCTTTCAATCCATGCTTTTGAGCAAACTTACGGCATTGCGCCAACGCGTGAGGGTGAGCAACAATAGTCGAACAGTTATCGATTGAATCCGACTGGCAAACAACAGCATCAAAACTTATATCAACACCCAAGCGAGCAATGCCAACCATATTTTTTGCATCAATTAATAAATCTAAATTAGGTATTACTACGCCTTCAATATTGTTTTCCCACGCAATAATACCCAAATCGTAGCAATCTTCAATTTTGCTAGCGATATTACGAATATTCTCACACGCAGTTGGAATAAGACGCAAAGTATCTAACGATTTACATTGTTCTTTAACTTTTAAAGCAGCTTGATGAGTAAAAGAACCTTCTGGCCCTAAATAGCATAATTTGCGGTCACTACTGCTGTTCTTATTACTATTCATGACTATATTGCTATTCATGACTATTCCTCAAACTACTTTAAGACTATAAGACTAAGACTACTGTAAATAAGACTACTCTAAGACTATAAGTAAGACTACCTTACACTGATTTGGCACCACTTATTTAGCGCCACTACCACTTATTTAGTGCCACTACCACTGATTTAGCGCCACTTATTTAGCGCCAGAAATAACAAAAAATTTATTAGGCATACAAAGCAAAACTGCGTGAGCAATAATCACGCCATAAAGCCAAAAATATCCAGCATTTTGCGCAATCCACGGAAGATTATCCACGCCAAAGCCAATGGCAACTAGCACGCCGCGAAATGCGCCAAAAACTCTAAACCATCCAAGCGCAATCATCCACACAACCGAACAACACACGATTGCATGCAAAATAAAGCCAAACATGCCACAAAGCATGCGAGCAAAACATGCGCTCAAAGTAACAAGCAAAAGCGCGATTACAATACCGTACGGAAAGCCGTACATAGCGCCCATTCGGTGCGCAAACGTGCCCAAAACCGCGCAAAATGCCGCCAAAACGCATAAAGCCGCACACTTGCTAGCCAATAGCACAGAATGCGACTTTATGTTAAACATCATTTTAAGGAATATTTTAAGCGATATTTTAAGAAATCACGCTAAATTTACGCAGCAATCACGCAGCGTTGTTGTTCTGCCTACGCTGCTTAGCGCGCCACTTATACCATTCATCACGGCTCAAAATAATCTTGCGCACGCGAATCGACTCAGGTGTAACTTCCACGCACTCATCTTCGTTAGCAAAGTCAAGCGACTCTTCCAAGCTCATCTTAATTGGTGGAGTCAAAGTCTCAAGCACATCTGCTGTAGAAGAACGCATGTTAGTCATATGCTTAGCAAGCGTAATGTTAACGTCCAACTCGTCTGGCTTATTGTTAATACCAACGATTTGACCTTCGTACACAGGGCTTTGCGGATCCACAAAGAACACGCCACGCGCCTGCAAACGCTGCATAGCATAAGGCGTTGCAACACCCTTACGATCGCAAACCATGGAGCCGTTTTGACGAGTTACAATCTGACCAGCCCATGGAGCATAGCCTGCAGAAATAGAGCTTGCGATTCCCGTTCCGCGAGTCGCAGAAAGAAGAGCTGTGCGGAAGCCAATAAGACCGCGAGAAGGAACAGTAAATTGCAAGCGAATCCAGCCAGATCCGTGATTGCTCATAGAATCCATGCGACCCTTGCGATCCGCCATAAGCTGCGTAACAGTACCCATGTATTCTTCTGGAACATCAATCGTAGTGTTTTCCATAGGCTCGTTAATTTGGCCGTCAATCGTCTTAGTAACAACTTGAGGACGNCCAACTGTAAGCTCATAGCCTTCGNGA
>QWCU01004618.1_pt1 | contig 51133 bp, 56 predicted proteins | sample 1972601 | NCBI WGS metagenome assembly QWCU01 (sample SAMN09866700, study PRJNA288562) | Human vaginal metagenome isolate pre2_vaginal, whole genome shotgun...
TGTAGTTCTTCCATCGGTATTTCTATATAATTACTACTTCCAATTATAACTTTCATAACACAATTAATTATTTCATAAAAAATATCTGTAGGAGTATGATTTAATCTATTTAATTCTATATACTGCCTTCTAATTTCCTGTAATACAGAAAAACTTTTATTTTTACCTTCTCTATCAAACTCACTGTATATTTCATCAAGCCTGTGATAAAAAATTTTATACTCATCAATTATCTCTTTAGCATATTCTAAATCATTAAATAAAATTTTATCTTCTATAGCAAAAGAGTTGATTTCTGGAGAATCAGCATTAATATCAAGTGTCTCCTCTGCTAAAATGTTAATAACTTTGGCTAAATTTGACTCAATTTTAACGCAATCAACGTCCTGCCCTAACTCAGCTTTTATTAAATCATATAAACACCTTTGCTTAGAAACTGTTTGATTTAAAGTTTTTTTAAGAAGTAACCCAACATCCCATATATCTTGTTTTGGATTAAATTGCATACTATATGGATTCTTAAAAGTTTTATTTTTTAAAGAAGAAGGTGCATTCTTAGAAATAGACATAAACTTGTATTTATAATCTTTATATTTAGCATATACATTTTTGCTTAGAGAATTTTCAATTTTTATTTTTGTACAGGTTGAAGAAACTTGCACGACAATTTTATTTTTATGATCTATTAAATCTATACCATCTATATTTTGATATGAGAAATTTAAATTTTCTAATTCTAAATCAAAAATAATATTACACAAATTGGCGAAAAAATTTTCCGAATGAATATTAAGTTCCAAAAGGTTTAGTTTACTTCTTACTTCTATTCTATATGCTAACGTATTTAATTTTTCTTCTATGTAATTAAAATAATTTGTCCTTTTCACTTAATACCATCCTCTTTCTTACTATTTATTCCTTAAATAATAAATATGGTTCTATCTCCAAAGCATCTGCTATTTTCTGTACATTATCCAAAGCAATGCTTCTTTTTTTACACTCTAATGCACTTATATATGTTCTATGCAATCCGGATTTTTCAGCAAAAGCTTCTTGTGATAAACCCATTTCATTTCGATATTTTTTAACATTTTTAGAAAAAACTTCTATGATATCCATTATGCACCACCTCTATTCTTTTGATATTTTATCATTGTTGAATACAATTAGTCAACACACAATAAATAACATGTTCTTACATAAGCAATCAAATTTTAAAATACTATGGTTCCTAATTTTCTCTTCAATCTCTTATTTCTTAATTTCTATATAGTTACATAATCAAGAAAATTATATAATTTAAATCTATAATGCTTAAATAATTTCATTAGCCTTTTTTATTAAATTATTTTAATACAATTCTGATAGTTCTTATTTATCAAGTCTTTTTTCATCATTAAATATAAACATAAAGTCCTGATCCAACCTTGGGTATTCAAATTGCAAAAAGAGCGGCCTTTTAAGCTACTCTTGTAGAAAGTATAAAATGGGTTTTATCTTATTATATTTTTCTTTATGTCTCCTTATACCAGTTGCAAAACTATTCTTACGTCCATGTAGTGTTTTTGAGTCTTTTTGACGTATCCTTCTTCGTCTTTTTCAAATACAAAATGCTTATAAAACTGATAAAATGCAGGATTTCTAAATTTACATCTTTTGTATCAACGCTATAGCTTCGACACTACGCCTTAGAAATTAGGCAAACACACTCAACGCGGATTGAGAGCACTCGTAGTATATCTACACTTTTTTGAGTGCACACTATTGATAGTGGGTGTCTTTTTAACGATAGGAAAAGGTAATCGTTACAGGGGTTTAAGACCTGCTTAATAGCTGGATTTTGAGCATAAAAAAATTAGAGAGGATTTTCCCCCCTAGGCTGACTTTTGTAACATTTCAAATGCTCACATTCTTTTGACTTTTACGATGCCCTTTCAACATCCACACTAATCTCTGATTTAAAAGTTACGCTGAACCTGTCCTCGTAAACTTTTATTTTCTTGATGTACTTTCTTACCAGCTTCTCATCATATTCACTAATATCGTGACGCTCACTTTTCAGAAAATCTTCCATTTCTCTGATTCGTCTTTTAGCATCTTCTTGACCTGCTTTTTCTATAAGAAGCTGCTGTTTCTTAACTTTAAGCTCATCAATCTCGTTGGCAGTTTTCGTGTAGTCTTTTTTAGCTTTAAGCAAGGTTAGTAGTATCGCTTGTTTATCTGCAATTCTTTTATCAACCATTTCAATCTCGCTTAAGTTATTGCCCGCGATAATTTCTCTAATATTATTCTTCAACATGTCTAATACTTCATCCGATATACTAAACACCTTGTTTATGGCTTTCACTATGGCAGACTGCAGCTCTTCCTCTTTTACTGTCGGAGCATCGCAAGCACTAGGACCATTTTCCCATCTGGTACAACAACGCCAAACAACAGAATGCACTCCTCGGTTGTTCCAAGCAATTCTTCTGTAAACATCCCCGCATTTAGAACAAACACATAGGCTGGATAAAGCGTACTTACTGGAATAAACTCTCCTTTTTTTGTTCTCCTCACCACTAAACATGTTGGCTCGTCTTAACATTTCTTCTTGAACTTTAAAGAAAATATCTCTTGGAATAATAGACGCGTGGCTATCTTTTACATAATACTGTGGTTCTGTTCCATCATTTTTTATACGAACATGGTTAATAAAATCTGTCGTGATGGTTTTTTGTAAAAGAGCATCACCAATATATTTTTCGTTTTGCAAGATGCCTTTAATATTAGATAAATTCCATTTTAAATGCCCGGCACCGTTTTTAATGCCGTCTTTTTCAAGGCCCTCCGCTATGTCTCTAAGGCTTGCTCCTTCTAAATATTCTCTATAAATTCTTCTTACGACTTTTGCTTCCTGTTCAAGAATTACAAGATTCCCTTCATCGTCTTTTGTGTATCCTAAAAACCAGTTATGGTTGATTTGCACTTTGCCTTCCTGGTAGCGAAACTTAAGTCCAAGCTTCACATTCTGAGAAAGCGACGCGGATTCCTGTTGAGCTAAAGAAGCCATGATAGTAAGCAATAGTTCTCCGCTTGCTTCCATGGTGTTGATGTTTTCTTTTTCAAAAATGATCGGAATGTTTTTGTCTTTCAACTGTCTAACAAACTTTAAACAGTCGATAGTGTTTCTCGCAAAACGGCTAATCGACTTAGTGATAACCATGTCTACTTTGCCACTCATGCAATCGTGGATCATGTCGTTGAAACCGACACGTTTTTTCGTGCTGGTTCCTGAAATACCGTCATCAGCGTAAATGCCAGCAAACTCCCAGAGAGGATTTCTTGAAATATAATCCGTATAATGCTGAACTTGCGTGTCATAACTTGTTGCCTGTTCTTCACTGTCAGTACTAACACGACAATACGCTACTACTCTTAACTTCGGCTTATCTTTATGCTTATCTACCGTATTCCCCGCTATTTTTCTTGGTGGAATAATTATAACGTTGGCACTCATTTTACACCTCCCTTGATTTGACTGTAAGCGTATACTGCTTGACGATAAGGATCATCGTATTTCTTTTCTACCTTTTCTAACTGGTAGCTTGTAATAAACCGAATTTCCTTTATTGGCTTAGGCTCTTTATAACGATGATTCCTGATAGCATTCTCATGCCTTATTTGTTGCACTTGTCTAAACATATCCTCATCGATAATCTGAGGATAAAACTCTGTTCCTAAATACAATTTCTTGCTAAGAATTTTGCCCGTGACTGGCCAATCCCTTTTTATACCTGATTTTTTTAGCAGCTTGAGAAATATTTTTAAATTCAAGATAGAAACGAAAAAACTCTCTTACTTCTTGAGCTTTTACTTCATCTATAACCGCTTTACCGTCTACTATTCTGTAACCATATGGGATGCGTGCCATGTTTCTTTCACCTCTTCTTCTAATTCCAATCCGCATTTCAAAATAAAAAGAAATCTTGTTCTGCTTTTAACTACGACATCGTCTACAAAATCCAGAAAATCCTCATCCTTAAACTCGCTAAATACTTCTGTGACACTTACGAACCGTTGAAGTTTTTGCACCTCGTTTAAGTGCGTTAAGTTACCGTTTAAACTGTTGGAAAGCTTAAGTTTTTCCTTAAGACAAGTATCTATTTCCGTTCTAAGCTGATTGCTTTCCAGATAGTAGGAATCCATCTCAATGTAGCCACCGGCTAAAAGCTTACTGAGTACTTGCTCTTGTTCTTGCAGCTTAAGCTTTTTTTCTTCGAGTTCGATAACCTTGTTCAAACCGTCTTTATTATTCACACCTCTCAAACTTTCTACGAGAGGAGTCAACATTTGAACGTATCCTGCTTTTAACTTGTTTAACATTTGCAGGAAGGAAATTTTAAGATAACTTTCCATAACAGACTTTTGTGAACAAGCATGAATATCTTCAAGATGCGTTATACAAACCCATATGCCATACGCCTTATTATGTTGATAAATTATTCGTCTTTTACACTTGCTTCCACACTCACCACAACGAATTTTAGCTGAAAACGCATAAAGCTTATTGTACTTACCACTACCACATACTATGTTATTTTCACTTCTTCTCCACGCGATAATCTCTTTTACAAGATTAAAAGTTTCATGACTGATAATAGCCTCGTGATGGTTTTCAATAACATACTGTTTTTTCTCGCCACAGTTTTTATGACGGTTAAAACTATCGTCTGTAAATGTCTTTTGAAAAATCACATCCCCTGTGTATGTTTTATTGTTCAAAATAGCATTCACGGTACTTGAAGTCCAACTTCCGCCCTTTTTAGTTGGAATCTTTTTATCGGTCAATACTCGTGCTATTGCTTCTCCACCCATGCCGGAAAGAGCCATGTTGAAAATTTCTTTTACTACCCTGGCTTGCTCGGGAACTATAATCATTTTCTTATTCTCGTTTTTATACCCATACGCAGGGCAAGAAATGACGAAGCTTCCATTTTCGAACCGTTTTTGAATTGCCCACGTGTTGTTTTCCGATATGGATCTTGACTCGCTTTGCGCAATAGAACTCAGGATAGAAAGCATAAGCTCCGAACTCATATGCTCAGTATCAATGTTTTCTTTCTCAAAATACAAATAAATACCAAGACCGGTAAGTTTTCTAACTATTTCAAGACAGTCAACCGTGTTTCTTGCAAGCCTACTAATAGACTTTGTAACAATCCTGTCTATCTGACCGCTCTGACAGTCTTTAAGCAGTTGTTTAAGACTTTCACGCTTATCGATTTTCGTGCCGCTAATACCCTCGTCAAAGTAAAGCCCCGCATACTCCCAGCAGGGATTAGACTTAATATAGTTTTCGTAATGCTCCTTCTGCACTTCTAAGCTGAGAAGCTGCTCATCACTATCACTAGAAACTCTCGCATACGCTGCAACCCGCGTCTTTTTCTCAAAACCAGTTTTTCGCATTGTAGAGTCTATTTTTATTATTTCTTTCACTATTTCCCTCACTTTCAGCTAATACTATTCATCACTCTAAAAGCAGTGTTTATCAAGCTTTTAACCCAATAATTCCTTGTAAAACGGGAGAAATTTTTCCCTGTTAAGACGGCTTATTTCTTCTTTTTCTTGCTCGCTGATAAGCCCTTTTTTAAAGAGTGAAACGGTAAGTTTTTCGGCTATTTCAAAACGAAAATCCGCCTGCATACTCTCTTTTGTCCAAGCCCTCGCTTTAACATCCTTTAGCCCGTGAGCATCATTACTTATTTGCATGATGCTCACCTCCAAAACGATGTTCTATATAGCAGGCGTGGCAGCAGTATTTTCTGGTTTTATTACCGTAAGAGATAAAAGAATTTTTGCAGTTAAGACAAGCACACTCATAGTTTGCCTGTCTTTTTACCAACTGTGTATGCTTGTTCCACCACGTGTTTCTACACGCGTCAGAGCAGAAACGTTTAACTTTTCTTCCTGTGTTTTGCTTAATTGGTTTTGAACAAGATTCACATAATTCCGTCTGTGTTTTCATAGACTGGATTACGCCTAGACTATTACGTTTGCAGTAGCTTTTAATCGTATTAACGGAAACATCCATACGGTTTGCAATCTGCGTATAGCTAAGACCTTCATCTCTTAGTAATTTGACTTGCTGTTTTTCTTCCATATTCATTTGCCTGTGCCTCCTTACATCACAGGCAAAGAAAAAACAGTGTTTTTTAACCTATTGACTTGACAATTTAACCTTAAAAAAAAAAAAATAAAAAAAGCCCGAGGATTGCTCCAATGTAGGAACAAGCCTCGGGCTTTACATGTTTCAAACTGTTTTACAAGAGTTCGTTTACTCGTTTTTGTACCGTATCATAATCGTATCCGGCAGAAGTTAAACGCTGTTTACGCGTGCTACCGTTACCCCAAGCGCCACCTCATCAATACTTGACGTGCGCGTAGCTTGGTCAGAGCCGCCGTTTTTACACCCGTTTAATCCAACGTTTTTAATAATGCTCGGATAATCCACGTAAGCATAATCCATATCAACTCTGCCAGCTACTCCAGGCACACTGCCACTTGACGAGTATTGCCAAAGACCATACGAACCCTGATAATCACAGTGCGTGTTCCACTGTGCAATCCACAAAGCGTAACGGTCTCTAACATGAGCGGACACAAGATTATTAACCACTGAAAGCGAAGTGTAAAAGCCTGCATAATACCCGTAAGTTTCCAGTTTGCTGCAAAAACTGGTAATCAGCGAATCGCAGAAAGCTCGCCCACGGTTAAGCTGGCTTTTCTCTTCCAAATCAAAGTAAACAGGATACTCAAAACTCTTACCTGAAAGCATGTTCACACAGCTTTGAGCCTCCTCAGCCGCCTCAAAACCAGAGTTTGCGTACGAATACCAGTAGGCTCCAACATCAAGACCGCATGTTTTTGCTTTACGATAGTTCTGTTCAAACCACTTGTCTTTGCATCCGATACCGTATCCTGCTCGAATGATCACAAACTCAACACCGGATGCTTTCACCGCGTTGAAATCAATGTCACCCTGCCAAACTGATACGTCTATTCCTTTTTTACTCATGAGTATTGTCCTTCCTGTTCTTGTCGTGTAATTGTTCTAAAACGTTTTTTAATTTCTCAGGCACGGGAAGCCCCAGGTGAGCCGCGTTTTCGGTTAAAGATAATCCTTCGTTAGATAGGTAGAAGAAAATTACCGCGGTTCTAATCACGCTTCCTTGCTTCAAAACATGAAAATCTATAATGTTTGCTATACCAACAAGCATAAAAATGAGCACCTTTCTAAAAAATGCCCTTAAAACCAATGCTGCTAGACAGTTTCTTATCCGTAACAGCACACATCACGCCTGTAATATAATCCGCAACCACAAATAAAACGAGCGCGAGGATCAGCCCGTCACATCCGCCTAAAAAGTATCCCAGCCAGCCGCCTACCAGTGTGAAAGCCAGTTGAGCACTATTCCAAAATCCTCTCATAATTCTCCTTACAAGTTTTCCTAACATTTGCCAGTACTCTTATAAAAACAAAAAACAAAAAGTAGAAAGTAATAAAAAATGGCAGGCATGGTTTAAACCACACCTGCCCTAACATTTCAACATTTCAGCATTTCAACTGATATTATTTTTCAACACATGACTACTCCTTACCATCTTTTACACCTTCCTCAACCATTCCACCTTTTACACCTTTCCCAGCCGCTTCATCTTTTTCAGTTTTTTCGTCTTTTTCGGCTTTTATTTTCAAAATTTCGTCGTTAAGTTCGCGTTCTCTAGAATTAAAATAGTCTTCTAACTGTTTCACATACGCTTCATATTCCATCGAGTTTTCCGCAATCACTGCCGAACGCATATCAGATAATACGCTTGCAACAATGCCTTCTATCATGTAAGTAGGTATTGGTATTTGCTTATTCAACTCGACTATTTTTTCGTTTAACTCAGCCTTATATTTTTGCACAGCTACCGCGTAGCTAATCGTCGGTTTCACCACTACTCTCCTCCAATCTTTTTAGAATAATATCCAGCTTGTGGCTGATTTCGCATAAAATTTTCGTATTATCAACTACAGGTGTCGTAATACTTTCTGTCACGTCTTTTAAGCGCGTGCCTTTATTAGCCACTATTTTGTTTGTGTGAATAATTAGTTTCTCCATAACAAATTCTCCTCTACTTTCACTTAACGCTTCCACCAGCGCTTTTAATAGTATTTAACTTTCATGAGTATCCCGTTTTTAAACACCATGTGAGCGTTAGAACCCCATTTTGAAGCTTTACCATCCTGGTTCATTTCAATAATCTGCACATAGTTAATATCCGCGTCTACTCCTGCACCGTCTTGCCAAATAGGATCTATAATCTTGTTACCGTGCATGTAAAAGTTGCATCCAGCGTGAATACCATACTCTTTATAAATGCTTTGTGAACGTGAAAAACACAGCATAGTAGCGTATGTTTCTTCATCAGCTGATTTACGCTGCGCGAAAGCCATATACTTTCCGTCGCTAGTAAGATGAAAAACTAGACCCTTGTGAGAATTATCTTCTTCCCACTCGCCGGTTCCAACATAGCCAATATACACGCCGTTACGGTAGAAGTTGTTCCCATTTTTATCAAAAACAGCTCTTTTATGATCCTCGTCAACTTCACCATCGTAAAGTTCTATCTGCCCGGGTGTTATTTGCACGTATTTACTCGAATGGTTAAACCCGAGAAGGAAACTGTTATAGTTTTGCTGCATGAAACTACCAAAATCACCTTTTTTAACCATTGAAGATATGGAATCTTCTACTATGGTTAGTTTAGAAATAGCCTTATCAGCCGTGAATTTAGCAGCCTCAATGTCTTTATCTTTAACTCTTGCCCAAGCGAACGTTCTAAAACTACTTATACTGTCAGCTGAAACGTAATGCCATAGTTTGCTTGTTCCACCTTTATACGGGTGTTCAGACTCAGGATAATTTTCACCTTTAACCTCAATAATGTTAATATCTTCAGGCAGTTTAGACACGTATCCTGAAATTTCTCCTGAATACTCTTTTTTAATGCTATCAATCTTAAAACCATAATTGTCAAACGGAGACCAGTTAGTTCTAAAATGTAGCCAAAACTCACTTGATGGAACAAACACTGTTGCGCCAGAAATTTTTTCACCAGTTAAACCCGGTATAGCGTAAATTTTATCCTCATACTTGTAAAAAATGTCTACAAAATCGTCAAAAGCTGATTCCGTATGCGACTTCTCATTAAATTTTACGGCTAAACTTTCCTGCTTAACAATAAGCCGGTAAGCGTAGCCGGTTGACGTGTCGTAGAAAAAATCACCAACATGCTGCATTTTTTCACTATCAGTCAGCCACAAGCTCATAGGAGCGTTAAAATGGCTTGGAGTATACGAGCCGTAATAGTTACCGTTTTTCTGTTTAAGACTATGGTTAACGCTTTCAACACCAGCCTCAATCTTACCGTCTGTAACATTCAGTTTCGTGTTGATTTCACTTATCGTGTAATAGTTTTCAAGCCTCCTACCAGTGTCTTTTATAGCCTCGTTTTTTGCTTTACTAATCTGCTTTTCTACCTGCGAAGTGTAAGAAACTGAAAGTTTTTCCGCGTCAATCGAATGCCCGATAATCCTGTCACCATACACCATGCCGTCAAGAGTCATCGCAGTACTGTAAGGGCCTGAAAAACCGTTATGGCTTCCAGCAATACCATTCATGTTAACCTGTAAAACTTTCGTAGCAGTGTTCTTATCAGGCGTATCCATGTAAAGGTCACGAACCCACATGCCTTTACTATCGTATTCGCTTATCTTATAGCCGCTTTGAGAATTACCCATTTGCGCTTTAATATTATCGATCGCAGCTTTAACACGCTCGTTGTCTATTTTTCTAGTTTCAACCGCTTCTTCTTTTAACGTTTGAACAGCATGCGACACGTTTTGCACATACCCTTTAGAAATCCTGCTCGCAAGCACGATTCTAACTTCGCCTGGTTTTTGAATCGGTATAGTCTGTTTTACTACAGGAAACACACGGTCCATGCCAAATTGTGGAGCGAGACAACGAACCCTATCCCCACACTCAATCGTCGCATAATATAAACCTAACTCGGATAAGTCAACCGCGCTAAGGCTTATTTCTACATGCTCAAACTGGTTATCCTGTAACCATTTAGTAGCTTTGCGCATAAGATTAGTTGGAACTGTCACATTATTGAAATTAACAACTTTACAAACCCAGCCGAATGTTTTTTGCGCTTCACGAGATACTATATAGTTTTTCCCATTGTTTATTGAAGTAATATCAACATGCTTTTTAAGAACCTCGTTTTCACTATTCTCGTTTTCCAACTCTTTGCCAAGAGGAATAACCGCTGTAGTAACATCCTCTGCTGAAAGGTTTTCCGCGTATTCAAGCAGGTTCAAACCGAAACTAATATGCTGGCTTGTAGCTTTACCCATTTCCTCCAAACGCAGGTAATCTAAGTAAAGTTTCCCGTCTTCTTTTCTAAGACGCACATATCCGCCAAGCTTTTCAACCATTTTACCCATGATCGCTTCAAGCGTGGTTTCAAAATTAGTAAACCTGTATAGTGAATCATTCGAATCAGATACTGTGACGAAACCAATCCTTATTTTCTTATAATCATCTACCTGACTGTTATGAGCTTGTAAAAGTTTTTCTAAAAGCTGGTAGGAACTCTGATCATGATATTCTTTCTGAGGTTGAATACTATCAGCTAAGTAAGTTAACAACCCTACGCAAGTTACTTTCTTACTACCATACAAGTCTTTTACTTGTTCTCTAACCTCGCCGAAGAAAATCTCCTCATCGTCACGCCACACGCTTACTATTGATTTCCGGTTTTTAATAAGCTCATAGCAAGGGTTTTGACTAGGGCAAGTAAACGTTAACGTTCCCGCAGTATTAAGCTCCAAATTTAACGTGATATCATCAAGTACCGCTTTGTCATCATTTGGATAGTAAATCGTATTATCATCAAGCATGATCCTGTACACTCACAACCACCCCCTTTTATAGGAAATATTTACCATCCCGTTTCCAACGAATGTTAAACTCATGTTTATTTTTGAACGAAGCTGTGGGAAACGGTTAACACCTGTTTTAATCTCATACTTTTTACCATTAGAATCCAGTAGCATACTGTTAGATGACAGGTTGTTAAATTCTGGAATCAGTGTCATGTCAAAATCGTGAACGAGTGTTATTTCACGCTTATCATCTACTTGCACACCCCATATTGTGTGAACCCCATCCGAATCATCTACACTATACTTATATGGTTGCAGCTTATAGTTGAGCGTGAGAGTTGAATAGTTTTTATCCGATTTAAAACCGCTAACCCACATTCGACCCTGATAGTAGAACAATGGTTCATCATCAAGAGACAGTTTCACACTCTTGCCGTGGATTAACGTTTTAACACTATGGCATGTTTCACTCCACTTGTTTTTGTTTGCGACAATGAATTCAAAACAGCCTTCACGCATCTCGTATAACACTTCACCAGCAAGACTTTCACTAATATCAATACTTTCCTGCCTGCCTGGTATTTGCAAATACTCTAATTTAGGTTCTGGAAGTTGAACGCGTGGACGGCTTGTAGCAACCAGCCCTAAATCGTTAAAACTATGCAACCCGTTTATTAGCATCCCATACACTTTTACCACCCCCTTGCTTTTCTTGTTTGAAGCTTAAAAAGCTCACTGTCCATCCTGTGCGCGATACCACCCACTAGTTCGCCAGTGTCGAGCACAATACTCTGGTTGGAAAACTGTGGGAAATACGCGTCCATAATCGCTAGAATCTGGTTCATAACACTAAGCATTTGCGTGTTTGCTCCAGTGGTCATGTTTTCTAAACTATTCAACCCCATAATCACTTCCGGGCCTTTCTCTCCGCCGCCAAGCATACGCCCGTTTTTCTCACCGAAAATAGTCGCCCCGTTTAACAGCATCGGCTTGTTCATTGCTTTCTTATACCAGTCGATAGCAAGATACGGTACAGACGGTGGCGTAAGAGAGAATTGTCCTTTAATACTAAAATGCGGCAGTTTAATATGAGGAAGACTAAGTTTTATGTTAGAGAAAAACCCTGTTATAGCGTCGATTACTGCTTTAACCTTGTTTTTCGCCGCTTCAATCGGAGTGATGATAGCGTTTTTAATACCATTCCAAATTGACACAACCGTGTTTTTAATACCGTTAAACACAGACTTAACCATGTTTGCTACTGAATTAAACACTGTTGAAATGCTTGTTTTAATACCGTTTACCACGCTCATGATCGCAGTTTTAATACCATTCCAAACACTTGTTGCAGTGTTTTTAATACCGTTTAAAACGTTAGTGAAAAACGATACGATACCATTCCAAACATTCATGAAAAAGTTTTTCACACTCGACCACAGTTTGTTCCAACTAGTGCCAAAGAAAGACAAAAACACGTTAAAAACGTTTTTTAACGTGTTAAATACTGTTATGAACGTGTTTTTAACCGCGTTCCAAACAGCGGTAAAAATTTCTTTTACACCATTCCAAAGCTGAGACCAGTTACCGGTGAACAATCCTATAAAAACGTCTAAAACGCCTGTGATTAAATCAAGAACGGTTTTGAAACTAGTAAAACTTAAATTTAAAGCGCCTTCAAACAGTGGAGCTAGAATAGCACACAAACCATTCCACACTGTTTTAAGCCCTTCAACAATACTCGTGAAATCAATACCAAGGCTTGACAGTTTTTCTTTAACACCATTAACAAAACCGGTGAAAGTTTCCTTAATTTTCTCCCAAACAGCAATAACACTGTTTCTAAACTCTTCGTTAGTGTTCCATAAGGTTACAAAAGCTGCTACCAGAACACCAATAACCGCAACAACCGCGAGTATTGGCGCGGATACTCCACCTAAAACAGCGCCTAACCCTTCAAGAATACTAGAGCCGGAAGTAAAACTTGCGAACATTTTACCTATAAACAAAGCTAGTTTAGAAAACCCTTGTATAGCAACACCTATTTTAGAAATACACGTTCCAAGAACCACTAAAAAAGGGCCGACTGCCGCAGCAATCAACCCAAGTGTCACTATAAGTTTTTGGCTTTCTGGAGAAAGCTGTTTAAATTTAGAAAGCCATGCTGATATTTTCTGCATTAATGGTGTTATGACGGGAAGTAAAACATTACCAATAGTCACAGCAATATTCTGCAACTCTGTTTTTAGAATCTTCATAGAACCCGAAGCGCCCGCAGCTTCACGCCCAGCCTGCCCTTGAGCGTCAGCAGTCTGCTCCATAATAAGAGCCAAAGTAGCAGCCTGTTTCGCCTGCAAGCTCATCGCGCCTCTACCATCATGCAAACCCATGGCAAGAGCTTTAGCTTTAATAGTCGCCTCGTTAACACCCATACCATAATTGTCAAGCATCGCATTATTACCTTTAAGCGCGCCTGTTAAAGCAAGAACAGCAGACTCGGTTGTGCCACCAAACATAGCAGACAAGTCGCCTGCAAGAGCAACCAGCTTCTGACTCATCTCGGCTGCTTCAGCATCACTTTTCCCACCAATATTTTTCAACATCGCGCCCATAGTATTCGCATACTCTAAAGCTTGACCTTGAGCAATACCATAATAGGATTTCAAACTTCCTGACCATTTAAGCATCTTGTTAGCAGACTTACCATAAATCTGCTCTGTCGCACCCATAGCATCCTGTAAGTCTGCTGCAGCAGTAAAACCAGCAGTACCAATAGCAGCAATCGGCAGCGTAACTTTCGTGCTTAAACTTTGACCAAGAGATGACATACCATCTCCTAGTTTCTTTATCTTTTTACTCGTACTATCAAACTGGCTACTAAGCTTGGTTAAACTAACACTACCTACCTGTTTTAATTTTTCTTTTAAACTATCAAGATTATTTTCTGTTTCAACAATCTCACGCTGCAACGCATCATACTTGTCTCTACCAAGCTCCCCGTTTTCCAACTGTACTTTAGCCTGCTTATCCGCCTGTTTCAAAACGTTAAGCTTATTAGACGTTTCTTGGATTTCTTTCTGCAAAAAAGCCTGCTTTTGGCTTAAAAGCTGCGTACTTGTCGGATCAAGTTTCAAAAGCCTATTAACATCACGAAGCGACTGCTCGGTTGAGCGAATAGTCGAATTCACCTGTTGTAAAGACTTATCTAAGCCTGTAGTATCCCCACCAATTTCAACAGTAATACCTTTAATCCTGTTTGCCATAACTTCACCTCCTTTGACTCTTAATTTACGCGTGAAAAAATTCAGATTTTCTGTTTAATACCACAATGTGAGAATGACTGGTGTTCGTCTAGAACCTGTCAAATTCTGCTTGGCTTGCGAGCTTATCGTATTTCACACTATCGTTTGCTTTCTCCGTCCACATGTCTAAAATCATGCCGATGGTTAAAAGATCCAGTTCGCAAATACTAATCCCAATTTCGGTGCATCTAAGAAGAAACAACGCGGTTGTCATTTGCCGTGTTGTTGCTTTAAATTTTTTTTAGATTTTACTTCAGTTTCCAAGTTTGCTCCCCAAAGTTCTAGAATTTCAGGAAGAATCTCGTAGATAGAAAACATTTCAAACTCGTCAAGCCACTCATCAATACTTGCTGGAATACTATTATCCGCATGGTAAGCCATGATATAGGCTACGTTTTCAAAAATTTCAAGATCCGATATTTCAAAAACACCCTCGTTGTTTTTGAAAGACTGCTCTAATTTTGACAGGTCTTTGAAAATATCACGCTTGAATTTAATACGATACAGTCTTGGAATAGTGGCAGAAGAACGAAACTTCACGTCTTTACCATTTACTTTTACTGTTTTTTCTAACACGTTTACCCCCTTTAAAACTTATTTGATTTCCGCGTTAACTTGCGGAACGTACACGCTCTTATACCATTTCTCATAGGTTTCTTTTGAAGTAGTGTCACCGCTACGGGATTTCACCAAACCATCTTCTCTAGGATCAGCCGTAAGCGACAAAGTTTCCGTACCCGGTTCTATAGTGTCTTCCTTAGTTTCTGACTCGATAGACGGTCGTGTTGCTGAACAGTTATATAAAACGTGTCTGATCGCGTTCACGTCACCATCAAACTCAAACAGGAGCGCGAATTTTTCTGTTTCACTAATCTTCGCGTTTTCAACCAGCACACCGTTTTTATCTAGTTCTTCTCGTAGTATTTCCGTCCTAAACCATTCAGGTATAAGAGCAATTTCCAAGTCGCCACTGTAACCGTTGTTAGCAGTCAACCTGAAGTAAACAATCCCGTCAGCGTAAAACGGTGAGGATTCACCCTCAGCCTCAAGGCTTATACTCACCGCCCCCGGAATCGGCTTAGGCTCATCGTAGGAGAAACCACTCGAATCTTTTTTAAGTTTTGCCGCGTACACGTTTTTCAGATTGTATTTAACCTTGTTTCCCATTTATTGTTACCTCCATTTCAAAAATGTAGAGTGTTTCATAAAGCTGTTCCGACTCTATGAACGCTTCTGTTTTGTTATAAAAAATGCCGTGCCTATCAAGCACGGCTTCAACTTGTTCTTCCAGCACGGGGTTCTTATAGTCTGCGTATAGTTCAATATGAACTTCGTTTGCTTTAAAATACGTTTTCCCGTCTGCCGCGAAATTACTGCTCGCAGGCGTAAGAAACAGTAGGAAAGGCGGATTAGGGGACTCTCCCTCAGCAAAATGATGGTAAGCAAAAGGAAAACCTATCTCCCTCATAATGTTTAAAAGATTACCCATTTTTAACCGCCTCCTCTATTTCTTTTTCAAAACTTCGTACTGCTTTACTCTCAGCCTCAGCAATGTGTACTCTTGCTTCCACGCGTCCACCACCTCGTTTAGCATGACCGTACTCTAACAAGTGTGTAAGCTGATACTTGTTTCTAGAATGCACTACGAGAACTAGCCTGCTGCCTGTTTCGTTTAATGTTTTAACAGCCCAACTTTTCGCATACGCGCCAGTTCGTTTAGGAGCTGTCACGTTAATTTCTTCTTTTGCTGTTTTACCAGCGTTTTTTACTGCTTCTTTTACTTTCCCGGTTGTAACTTTCGCGTAAGTTTTAAGCTCTCTAATAACTTCTGCGGAGAGGCTGCCAATACTTACTTTGCTCACTTTTTACACCTCTTACAGTGAAGTTTCAGGCTTTTCTTCTTATAATTCATGTGGTCAACACCTAAAATCTCATAAACCGTATCATGAAAAATAACACGATACCTGGTGGATGATATTACAGTGGTTTCTTTCGAATAGCGGATAGTAAAATCTATTTTTGACTCATCCCACACGTTTCCTGCCGAAGTCTGCTCAGATGGGCTTTCAGCACTCACCGTAGCGTAACACTCGTAATATTTACTCCACTTAATCTTATGATTACCAACCTCATCAACCTCTACACTGTTTTTAAGCAGCATAATACGCTCGTTTAATAAACTTATTCTCATTTAAAACCCCGTTTTTCTAACAGTAAAAAGCATCGAACGTAAAGTGAGAGTTAGCGCGTGATGGTCTGCTTCTTCCCGATGCTCATACAAGTAGCCTGTAGCGTATAAGACTGCGAGCCGATACTCGTCAAAGTTTTCACTAATCAAACTCCTATCGTTTTTACGAGCCACTCCCTGGCAGAGTTTTTCAGCAGAACGAATAAGGGTGTTGATAAGCTCATCATCTTCTCTACTATCCACCCTAAGATAGTTTTTTGCTTCCTCGACTGTAACTATCATCAACACCCCTCCTTAACTTTTAGCCGTCTTTTAAGCTGCTACGCTTGTTTTAACAGGCAGAATCTGTACTGCTTCTTTAAGCACGAGTTTGCCGTCTACACGCTCTTTAGCAACAAAACCTATCATGCCGTTTCCAGCGAAAAGCTCAGTAAGCTCTTTAAACGAGCGTGAACCACGGTCGCCAATGTTGTAGTACGAGTAGTCGCCAAAAGCCACCATGTTTTCAGGCGCGTAAGCAGACGTGTATACCGGGTATCCGAGAATCCTGTTCGGCTCATCATCCTGGTATGAAGGCTGCCAAACGTACGCACCGTTATTGTCTTTAAGTTTTCGTATGCTCGCGACTGTTTTATCGTTCATAATAAAACTCGCGTTTTTACGGTATGGTCGCCTCAAAGCGTGAACAAGATCAATCAGATCATCAGTTTTAATACTGGTAGTTTCTTTAAGGAACGTGCCGCCGTCTTTCTTGTTGAAAATACCAGTTGGTTTTCCAACACCATCCCCGTTAAGAAAAGCGTCTTCCTCAGCGTTAGCCAACGCCATGCCGAAGGATGTAAGAATATGATTCTCGAGGTTAAACGCATTATCATACAAGAGTTCTTCAGTAACTTTTACCGCAACGTGAAGCTTATGAGCGTCAAGCAGGATTTGCGCAAACTTGGAATCCCCAAAGTTAAGGCTTGCGCCTTCTTCAATCCAAGCTGCTGCAGGATCACTCATCGCAACATTAATCTTATGCTCTCCACTAGTAGTAATCGTGGTAGCAAGAGAGCGAATAATGTTTTCTTCTTTCAACGTTTCAATCAGACGATTATCGTATTCTTCCGGCACAAGATACCCGCCGTCAGCGTCCACGCCTTCCTGCAACACGTTATCGACTCGTTTAAAATTACTTCTAAGAGCCGTAAGCATCGCCTGCTTATACTCGTCACGCGCACGACCTTGTTTTTCAAGTTTCACACCTGTTTTCATAGGTTTTGCAACAATCGCCTCGGATGTTGGTTTTGAAAGCTCCTTATCCATTTTTTCCATCTGCTCCAAGCGTTCAATTTCCATACTGTAAGCTTTCACTTTCGCTTCCATCTCATCGTAAGTTTTCGCGTCTTCTTCTGAAATAAGCCCGTCCTTGTCACGTTTAGACTCAAGGAAAGCTTTCGCACCCTGCCAAGCCTTATTACGTTTCTCAACCATGTTTGAAATACTGTTCATCATATTTACCTCCAATTTTTGATTAAAAAAAGACGATCCATAAGATCGTCTGCACTAATATTGTTTGTTTCCTTACCGCTTATCCGGCAGGCTTTACATATTTTTTCCAGTAGCGTGTTTTGCACGCTTAATTTTGAATACAATGTTGAAACTTGTGGTATGCCAATATCAGCGGTTTCACCTCTAGTTAAAACACCGTCCGCGAACCCGAGTTCTACCGCCTTGTTAGCATCCATCCACGTTTCCGAATCCATTAAATGCGAGAGTTTCACACGGTTAAGCCCTGTTTTAATCTCGTAAGCGTTAATAATGGACTCTTTGACCTCATCAAGCATTGATATTGCTTTTTCCATTTCGCTTCTGTTTCCAAAAGCAACAGTCATAGGATTATGAATCATAAGCATTGACACCGGGCTCATATAAACCTTTGTCCCAGCCATCGCAATAACCGATGCAGCAGAAGCTGCAATCCCATCAATCTTGACCGTCACACAACCCTTGTAATCCATGAGCATGTTATAGATTTGTGCCGCAGCCACACAATCCCCACCAGGCGAGTTAATCCACACGGTAATATTCCCCCCTACCAGCGTTTAACTCGTCTTTAAAAAGTTGTGGTGTAATATCATCATCAAACCATGATTCTTCAGCAATCGTACCGTTAAGAAACAATGTCCTCTCCAATATTTCATTTGACTCCTGATTTTCCTTCTGGTTTTTCCACTGCCAAAACTTCCTCATTACCTTTTTCCTCCTCTCTTATATAAAGAAGCGACCAAGATTTTCTTGGTCGCTTCATGTTCGTATAACACTCATATAATACCTAAAGAACTAGCTTTACAGTTATATAATCCACCTTACTTGTATGCTCTTCCATTTAAGGAAACTAGAGAATCAAATAATTGTGTTTCATCTAGAATACTCTCAGTTGGAGTTCTTTCCGTTATTGCAAGTTCTTTATACTTACTAGTAATTCCCTTAACAGCTTCTAATATCGATGGTTTAGAAACTTTGGAATCACTTTTCCTATACTCTTTAATTAAATCAGAAACTGCAAAAATCCCTAATTCCTTAAATTTCTGAGTTCGGTCATGATCATTCAAAGTTTCATTATTACTGATTCTTTCAACATTAAACCTTGTATTGTTTACTTTTTCGTCATAAGCCATCCTAAACTCTAACGAATTTTTCCAACCATAGTCAGAATTGTAAACAAACTTTTCGCCAGTTATGTCTTCAATAGCCATAGCTAGAATATATTCATAGCATCCAGCATCTCTACTATCATAAATAGCATCGTAAAGAGGTTTAATTGCCTTCAGTCCCAGTTTCAATATTCTTTGATAGTTTTTAGAATTCCTAATAAACTTTCCTGGATGTGCCTGCATAGCCACTTGTGGATTAGTCTTCGTCTCAGTTTCTAATTCCACCATCAACTTATTCATGGATCCCTTTATATCATCTAACGTTTCAGCATAAGCTACGTTTACTGGCATCAATTTATTAGCTATATTCCCACTATTCTTTGATGCTGGATTATTTCCAATAATAAAAATTCCAGTAAATACAAATAGAACCAATAAAAGTAAAGTTCCTAGCGAAATATACATTTTTTTCTTAGACATAGTATTACACCTCCTAGAATTCTAATTCGCAGTGTATTTGTGTTGCAAAGAACCATAAACAGAATTAGGGTAATAAGGATCATGACTACCATGGTTAAACAGCTCCAATTGTCCCCATTTAGCACGGCACCACTTAAGACCAGTAACTTTTGCAAAATGAACAATTTTATCAGGAGAATGACCATACGCTAGAATAAATGGATCATATTTATAAGGTCTATAACCTTTCTTTGCCAGATAATTATCCAATTGCGCTTTAGTAGCAGCATCATCACCAAAGTCACTAGGCCATTCGTACGTCATACTACCAGTTGCAAATCCTAGACAATTATATGCTGGCGTAGCCTTATCGCTATAAAACCATGTCCATGAAATACTATCATAAAACGATTTTGGTTGAGATAAAGTATACGCATAAGCAACAGAATTGGATGTGAAAAACAACATTCCAACAACCATTACATAAGTGGTTATTGCTGATAACATCTTTCTTTTTCTAATCATTTGTAAGCACCTACTTAAAAACAACATCTTTAACTAAGATTGAGATTAATCAGCTTTTATCTCGAATGATCACTATTCTTGTACATTTTATGATTTTTTTATAATGTCACATAAATTATTCCATCCTTTCTGCTATTATTAATTTGTTGTATACTCTCATAGTGTAGGATATTATCTTAGTTAAGTATCCATAGAGATTAAATTCTATTTTTCGCTTAACGTTAAGATAATTCGTTATGTCTTCGTTGCCTAAATGATTCATCCACTGTATAAACAGTTATACTATAATAATATTAATATAACATGTTATATTAATATTATCAAGACACAAATTCATCTTAATCACCTAACTTATTTCTACCAATTACAGTGAACGCTCCAGCACGGTTAAGTGGGAGCATGTTACCGTTAATCAAATACAAGTCACCACCCTCACAGGCTGGAATCTTATCCAAGTTTTCTAACTGTCTAATATCGTTCGCGCTCATCCAACCGTTTTGACGAGCGGTAGCATAACCATTCATACGACTCTGATAGTCTCCTCGAAGAAGACCGTCCACGTTAAACTTCACATAATAGGTTTCTTTCTCCTTATCAGTAAAAAGCCGCCTCGTAATAGACTGTTCAAACCGCGCCACCCAAGGATCCAGCGTGTATTTAACAAACTCCAGCGACTGCTGCTCAATATTAGAAAAACTCGACTTTTCTAAATCACCAACCATGTGTGGTGGGACTCTAAAAATACGAGCGATCTCGTTAATCTGAAACTTACGAGTTTCAAGAAACTGTGCTTCGTTAGGCGAAATAGAAATAGGCGTATACTTCATGCCTTCCTCTAAAATCGCTATCTTATGCGAGTTAGAACCCGAGAACCCCTTATTCCAACTATCCCTCATACCAGACGGATCTTTTACTGTACCGGGGTATTCCAAGATGCCGCTTGGTGTAGCACCGTTAGCGAAAAACGATGCACCATACTCTTCCGTAGCTATCGCCATGCCGATAGCGTTTTTTGCCATCGCAATAGGCGAATAGCCAACAAGCCCGTCAAAACCAAGACCGGGAATATGAAGCACGTCAAAGGGTTTAAGTTTCACACTCGTTTCTTTACCCGCTAAAACATCACTATCATTTAACGTATACTCGTAAAAAATTTGACCACTCTCATCCCGGTCAACTCTCATACGATCAGGCATTAAAGGGTATAAGCCTAAAACCTCGCCTTTCCCGTTTCGAATAATCTGCGCGTAAGCATTACCCCATAACAGTAGATGCGTCATCAAGGTTTCTCTAAACACGAAGCTTGTCATTTCAAGATTCGGCTCATCATGAAGCACCTTATATAAAGGATGTTTAACCGCTTTAGCCGTACCCGTACTCGTCCGCTCATACACGTGAAGCGGCAGACTCGCCACCGCTTCAGACAAAATACGCACACACGAGTAGACAGCCGTCATCTGCATCGCCGAACGCTCATTCACCCTCTTACCAGAAGAGGATGCGCCCATTAAGAAACGATAACCGCCGCCTAACATCCTGTTTTCAGGCTTATCTCTACTCTTAAAAATTTTACTGAAAATACTCATGACCCTCCTTATTACATGAATAGGATTCCTCGACTGTCATACACGCTTTCCGTATTCTGGTTACCGCATCTGATAGCACGGTCAAGTGCCATAATGGTGGCGATAGCACCGTCTATTTTCTCGGTTGATTTTTCCTTATCTGCCTTAATGTTTCCGGCAGGATCTGTCCTAATAAATATGTTGTCCATGTTCCAGCGAAGCACCGGATGCCCTGCGTGTGCGATTTTCTGCTCGAGTGTAAGCTTCATAAGCTCCTTGGTAGGCGGACTCATATCCTTGAATCCCTGTCCGAACGGAACCACGGTAAACCCCATGTTTTCAAGGTTTTGCACCATTTGTACCGCGCCCCAACGGTCGAAAGCAATCTCACGAATATTGAAACGTTCACCTAAAGTTTCGATGAATTTTTCAATAAACCCGTAGTGAACAACGTTTCCTTCCGTAGTTTTAATAAACCCTTGTTTTTCCCACACGTCATACGGCACGTGGTCTCGTTTCACGCGTAAACTCAAGGTTTCTTCAGGAACCCAAAAATAAGGTAGGATACGAAACTTATCCGACTCATCTAAAGGCGGAAACACAAGCGAAAAAGCCGTAAGGTCGGTGGTGCTTGAAAGGTCAAGACCCCCATAGCAGACCCTGCCCTCGAGTTCTTCCTCATTCACCTGAAAACCGCAAGCATCCCATTTTTCCATCGGCATCCAACGAATAGACTGTTTCACCCACTGGTTAAGACGAAGCTGACGGAAAGCATTCTCTTCACCAGGATTCTGGCGGGCTGACTCGAAAGCAGCCTTAACTTTCTCCATTTGAACCGTCACCCCAAGAGAAGGATTAGCTTTCTTCCACACCTTAGGATCCGTCCAATCATCCGAATCTTTTGCACCATAAATCACGGGGTAAAAAGTTGGATCAATTTTCCTACCCTCGAGAATATCCACTGCTTTCTGATGCGTCTCATAGCAGATAGAATGCGTATCCGTACCGGCTGTGGTAATCAGAAAATATAGTGGCTGCATGCGAGCATCCCCGGAGCCTTTAGTCATCACGTCAAACAGTTTACGGTTTGGCTGCGTGTGAAGCTCATCAAACACGACACCGTGAATGTTAAACCCGTGTTTAGAGTAAGCTTCAGCCGACAACACTTGGTAGAAACTGTTAGTTGGTAGGAAAATAATACGTTTTTGCGAAGCTAAAATTTTAACCCTACGATTAAGAGCCGGACACATTCTAACCATGTCCGCGGCCACGTCAAACACGATTGTTGCCTGCTGACGGTCCGCCGCACAACCATAAACTTCCGCTCGCTCCTCATTATCCCCACAGCATAAAAGCAAGGCTACTGCCGCGGCAAGCTCACTTTTACCCATTTTCTTAGGTATTTCAATATACGCGGTATTAAACTGACGGTAACCATTCGGTTTCACCACGCCAAACAAGTCCCTGATAATCTGTTCCTGCCAGGCTAGGAGCTTAAAAGGCTTACCAGCCCACGTGCCTTTCGTGTGTGTTAAACATTCGATAAAACTTACAGCATAATCCGCTAAATCCTTACTATACGTTGAATCTTCTTTTTTAAACTTAGTAACCTCGTATTTTTGCAACTTAAGCTCCTCCTTTCTTTAGGCATAAAAAAAAAAAAGACGCTTTCAGCGTCCACACCATTTCTTAGTTTTTCTTAACGAGAAACAGGGCCTTAAAAAGCCCTGCTGCTTTTAACTAGACTTAAAGTTTTTAGTTTCTGGCGTCAAGGATCATTTCTAAAGCCTCGTTTGCAATCTTGCTTGTTGGCATCATGTCCCAGCCTCTATCGTAGTTTGCGATAACCTTGTTATTGTTTTTCAAAGTAAGCTTGGAAATTCGCCCTTGGTTAATCCCATATTCGCTTGGCTCTTCAAAAACCTTCATGCTGTAGTTTACAACCTGATTTTCTACTTTAAGCGTATCTTGTTCCCACATGGTTTTGCTCCTTTGTTTCTGTGTTTTTTGTTAGTACTATATATCACTCTAAAAGCACATAATAGCAAGCCGTAAACGAGAAAAAATCGCGGATAATTCCACGATTTTTCTCCAGCCTTCCAACCCTATGGCTGACTATCCCCCTTTCTTTTAGCTTCTTGCTTGTTGAATCGCTTGATAAGCTTTTTGAATATCCTTGTCCAAGGTTTCAGCATCCGCAAACAGTTCAAACTCCGTATCGTTTAGTTTTCCTCTGCTTACCTTCCAAAGCTCCTCGTGAGCTTGCATAGCACAGGTTTTTGCTGTTTTCGCAATGTCGAGCATGCTGATAGCCGAACTAATTTTCCCTTCTTCAGCTTTTTTGACTGCGTTTAATGTGTAGCGTCTGCATGTTTTAACTTCGTTTGTAAGGTTTTGTAAAATTTCTTTTTTCACAGGTTTTCTCCTTTGTTTCTGTGCTTTTTGCTGATACTATATATCACTCTAAAAGAGCGCAATAGCAAGCTTTTAAGCCAAGAAACACCGGGTATTTACACGTTTTTCCCCACCAGTTTTCGCTAATTTTTTTACTCTTAAAAACCGTTAAACGTTTCTAAAATCATGCGGAAATAATAATCACCCAAAAATCATCTGCTACAGTCAAACACGCTTTTACAAAAACCTCGTTCTCTTGCTCTAAAATCGTAAGAATTTCTTCAACCAAAGAACCTGTAGGACAATCTTCACTCAACACGTACGCCTGGTCTTCACTCGCATACAGCATTACGCTCACCCCCGTTTCTAAAAGCGCAGGAGCCTTCTAAACGGGAAAGCATAATTTTCCTGTCTTGTTTAAACTCGTCTCCTATAAACCCGAGTCTAAGAAGAAAACATCTGAAAGCATACTTATCGTTAACCGTCTCACGCTTACTATTATTTACGCGTTTAATTTCCACGCTCATTTTACAAAGACTGTTTATAAACTTCGCATAGGATGCCAAGCCTGGTTGGTTAGCCTGCTCAAACCAAGGAAAAATAAGCTTATCATCTTCTTCCTTAATACTAAGACTGTTCACTCCTAACGCTTTTTTAATAAGATCACCCTTATTATCAAGAATTTTCCTAAGCTTTACCACATCAGCCTTATCTTTAGGAAACTCAACACTAAAACATTGCGTACCATCACACGCGCAGACTGGAAGACTTATACCATAGTCAGCATCTAACATGTTTTTTAAATCATCTAAATTTTCTTCACTACTACACGTGACCGTACCATCTTTACTAATGTTGAAAACACCTATCCTGTAAGACATACTCGGAGTTTTTAAGTAAACAGCCTTTACTCCCGTAGAATCCTCTATAGCTTTAATAAGCGGCTGCCTATCTTTTCCTTTTAACCCGTATTTTAATTCCATTTTGCCTCCTTTAGATTTTTCGGGTACATATATAAATCACTCTAAAGAAGGTTTTTAGCAAGCGGTCGCAAACTATTTTTCATATAAAATACGAGTTCTTACTTGTTAGTAAATACTTCAGTAAACGAATATTCTTTACCGCCTCTTAAAACTTTCACACTCTTATCATTTCCAACCTGCTCAATATAACGTTTCACAATCACGTCACAATATTTCTCGTCAAGCTCGATAGCGTAGCAGATTCTACCCGTCTGCTCGCAGGCTATAAGCGTGCTACCACTTCCAGCAAACGGATCTAACACAAGCGAGTTCGTCATACTCGAGTTTTTAATCGGATACGCTAAAAGAGCTATTGGTTTCATGGTTGGATGATCAGCGTTTTTCTTAGGCTTTTCAAACTCCCAAACTGAAGTTTCTTTCCTACCCGCGTACCACTTGTGTTTACCTTTTTTCTTCCACCCATACAAACATGGTTCATGCTGCCACTGGTAAGGGCTTCTACCCAACACCAGCGACGGTTTCTTCCAAATACAACAACCTGAAAGATAAAACCCCGCGTCCTGGAATGCTTTTCTAAAATTCAAACCCTCCGTGTCAGCATGAAACACGTAGATAGACGCATCATCTGCCATCGCCTGCTCCATGTTCACGAACGAGTTGAAAAGAAACTGGTAAAACTTATCATTCTCCATATTATCGTTTTTAATTTTCCCAGCAGCACCCTCATAGTTCACGTTATAAGGCGGATCAGTAACCACCAGATTCACTTTAGTATTCTCAAGAAGCGTCTTATATGTTTCTAACTTAGTAGCATCACCGCAAATAATACGATGCTTACCAAGCGTCCACATGTCACCTGTTTTAGAAAAACACGGTTCTTCCAGCTCTTTTTCAACATCAAAATCATCATCGCTTACGTCTTTATCAGCATCAAAAATACTGGAAAGCTCCGCCTCGTCAAACCCGAGAAGATCAAGGTTAAAATCCGCGCCTTCAAGCTCCGACAACTCGACTGCTAAAAGCTCATTGTCCCAGCCGGCGTTAAGTGAAAGCTTATTATCCGCAATAATATAAGCACGCTTTTGTGTTTCAGTTAAATGGTTTTCTTTCACGCACGGAACTTTTTTAAGGCCCAGTTTTAATGCCGCGGCAAGCCTGCCGTGCCCTGCGAGAATCGTATTATCTTCCGCCACTAGAATTGGGGAGAGGAAACCAAACTCGCGAATACTTGCCGCTATCTGAGCTACTTGCGCCTCAGAGTGAGTGCGAGCGTTTCTCACATACGGGATAAGCTCACTTACGTCAGCCAAATAATACTGCATTTCTTTTTCCATAAGCTTTCCTCCCGTTAGAAAAGACCCCAGCAAGCCAGCTTTTCAAAACCACCCACCGAGTCAATATAATCTTTCGCAATTTTCACAATCTGCGCATACGGTTTACCATCAACCATTTCATCCCCGATAGCACAAGAAAACTCAACCACCCGACCGGTCTCCTGCGCTTTCAAAAACGCGTAAATATTAACCGACACATCAGCTTTCGTAAGATCCTTACCATGAAGACCGCCGCCCGTAACAGCATCAGCCATATCTGACCCGAGTTTTCGGTTAACCGCTCCCGTATCCACGCTGATACCACCCGTCCAGTCGCCTAAAGGATTAACAAACGCATTCGGATAGTCTTTCAATAAGTCTTCTCGTTTAGCGTGAGACTGGCAGATGATAAGCTTTTCACCATCAAGAACATACTTGCCGTCATACGGATACTTTTCATAAACCTTTCGAGCAATAGCCGAGAGTTTCTTCTGCTCGCCTGTTAGTGGCATGCCTTTAAAAATCCCGTTATCAGCGCAGCGAACCATACCATCCTGGTTTCGGCTTAAATGCTTATCCTGCGGCACGACCGTAATATCAATCTTTACTTTCCCAGGGCTTAAACGGTGGATAATATTTTTAATATCCTTAAACTTAAACATCACCGTGCTTTCAATAAACACGGCACACTTACCATGCCCGAGCATCACTTCAACAGCAATCTTCGGGTTCTCATCCAGCTTGTAAGCCAGATCAACAATTGCTCCAGCAATACGATCCGCAATCTTGTCCGGGTGACTTGGATTTACTTTTTCTATCATAATTTTTTCTCCTAAATGTTTTTACGTGTTAAAAGCAGGCGTTCCATTAAATCGTTTTGAGGTGAAACACCATCAAACTCAGTCGAACAGTTTTCTTTCACAATTTGGAAAATCTCATTCCAAAGCCTGACCGCCTGATTCATGTAGTTAATACCAATATTGATAAAAGGCGATGGTATCGGTTTACCCGTGGTTGGATGCTTGGAAAGAAACCCGAGTTTACTGGTTACTTCCTCGCATTGAATCCAACGAGCACAACTCATCGCATACCGTTCAATAAGAGGAGACGGGACTTTACTGCTAACACCAATGTCTTTTAGCCACTTCCATGTTTCAGCGAAAATTTCTTTAGCCTGAAGCTGAGTACCGTCTTTTTGTGTGGCGGATAAAAACTCGTGAGGCTGAGGCATTTCAGCGCCTTCAATCTCCGGAATATCAAGAACGCTTAAAGGCCTGCCACCGGGGTTTCCTTCACTCGCTTTTTCAACAACTGCTTTCCTTTTACGCCCGGCACCTACGCGTCTGCCGCCACGACCGCCGATATTATTTGATTTTGTAGGCAAACTTTTCGCCTCCTTTCCGCATGAGTTTTAACTATTAAAAAATTTTTGTGTTTGATTTTGCCTATTACCCTTTTGAATTCGCTGTTTTTACGCAAAATACCCTGCGCCCGTTCCCCAGGGAATAGGTTTTTAGAGATTTTGACCGCCCCTGGGGTGGTTTTTATCTGTTATGCCAGCGATCTCCACGCTTAGCGTGAATTTTAGAGTGACAGGATTTGCATAGAGAAATAAGATTATTCCTCTCATGCGTTCCGCCTTCAGCAATCGGTTTAATATGATGAACCTGCTCAACAGGAACAAGCACACGATTCTTAAAGCAAAGCTCACAGAAAGGATGCTCTTTCACATAAGAATCCCTTACTTTCTGCCATGCTCTACCGTAACGCTTGTGAGCATCATAAGGACGCTCGTATTTTTCGTATCGTCTGTTCTCTTGTTTTAAGTGTTCTTCACAAAACCTGCCGTCAGTTAGGTTCGGACAGCCTTGATAAGAACACGGTCTTTTAGGTTTTCTTGGCAAGACTTATCCTCCCTTCGGGCATGAAAAAAGCCCTTTGAGATAATCTCAAAGAGCTTTTAACAAAATCATTTACAAAACTATATCACTATTTTCCAATTACATCGTTTAATACTTTCCAGCCTTTTTCACAAAAATTTATGTTTTCATTACATATAGTTTTTCCATTTTTCTCAATGATGATACTCGCCGCAAGGATACTATCACTATCTTGCTCAATAACATCACCATTTGCGGTTTTCCACTTTACTAGAATATCACTTTTACTTAATTTACCTTCAAATGGAACAACAATCCGATTTGGTTCGTCAAACTTACTATCAGAATAGGTGTTGATAATTATTTTATCTTTTTGCTTATATACATCTATGTAGTTATAGTTAGCCCTATATGAAGCTATTTTCTCTTTACTATCAATTTGAGCATTAAATGCATTATTATCAATACGATGCAAGAATAAGGTGATAAAACAAACGATAGCCACAACTATTGAAATACAAAATATCAGCACTTTCGCTTTTTTACTTATCTTATTCATACTCCACCAAATTCTAATATCTAACTTTACCTTATCATAAAGCAGATCCTATTCTCTTTCATGCATTCTATGCATCAGCAGCAACAACCAACCCTAATGTTACTAAGAATCCCAAAATACCTGTAATTAATACTGGAACAAAAGCACAAATAGCAACTACTCCCGCTACTGCTACACCTATTTCAACAACATCTTCAGGAATTTCAGGAACCTTTATTGTAAAATCACGAAATGTAATTAAGTATTTTACAATCACCGTTATATGTTCATCAACATCATCTAATGTTGGTAATAGATTTTCTGACATTACCTCAATAGCTAACTCCACTTGATTTGGAGAAATAACTTTTCCAGTGAATGCAATATCACCCGATTTTACTGATGCTGCAATATTTGCTATAGATTTTTGAATCATGTCTCCGCCCTTCATAATTCTAATATCTTTAGCAATTTTAGAAATTTTATTTTCACATGCAGCACTTAGAGAACCATCACTATTTAGTTCTATCGAAACGTTGTAGGAATTATTAGGCACTGTCATCAATTCTGTTACTGCTTCTACCGAGGTTTGAATACTAATAGTAGGCAGTTCAGTATAACTAAGAATAATTTCTTTATTATATGAAAGACCAAAACTAGTAAGCTGATTTAGCAGATGTAGAGGCTCTACTACATCATACACAAACTGTGTTCTTGCAATATTTACTTTGTCTTTTATATTTTCCTTTTCTAGTTCGCCTTTCGTCATTTTTGTTACACTATCAAATTTTGCGATACCTTTATCTCTTCCAGAATATGCATCTTTATCAAGAGCAAAAGTCGGTCTAGATTGGAAAGAGAATTCATTAAATTGGTCGAACGCCCAATTGTTAGGAATTGCATAACCTAAATTCCCACTAAAACCAGTAGACATATCCGCTACAAACGAATATTTAGCATATCCTGCTTTGCTTACTTTTGAGCAGATTAATCTTGGGCCATATACACCAACTTGGTATTTCTTAATATTTTCACAACTGTTGAATAGTAAACTTATCTTCTTGAAATACGGTAAAATCATGCTGTCCAGCTGATATCCATAAGCATCAAAATCAACAGCAAAGTATATTGTACTACCAGAAGGAATACCAATCCTTTTTGCAGCGGAAATAGCAACCTGTGCATCAACAGTTCCCTGGTTAGGATTCGCAAAATATTCAGGATAATATCCTCCATCTTGATAAATTGGAAATACGGAAAGACCAGCGTTTTTTATGTTTTTAATTTCATCTAAAGTTAGAGCTTTAGATGTTGACTTTCCAACATACCCAGTCAAATATCTTCCAACAATCTGGTATCCTGCCGCTTTTAAATCTTTAGCTTGTTGAGCATTTAGTACCGTTGCACAGTCACACGCCTTGGCAGCTCTGTCTGGATTGCCTTTACTAGTTAACAACGACATCCACGTGTTAACATCAAGTGCTCCGCTGACTGGAAGCTTATAGTCTTTCTGGAATTTAGTGAGTTGCTCAGCAAAATCATCATCCCAATTCTCATTTTGAAGACAATCATATCTAATACAATTAAGTACAGCTTTTGCTAGCCATACCCACTTACCATAGGAAGAAGCGTTTTGCCTGCTAATAGTTTTCAAATTACCTCGTGTACCATGTCCAAAATTACCCGTGGCATCATCAGGCGAATAGCCTTCTAACGACTGTAAAATTTGGATAAGTGCGGTATTCATTTCTCGACCATACAAGCCGTCACAAGGAATGATACCTGTATAATCCTTATAGGTTCGGTTAATAGTTTGTTGAATAATCCTAATAACGTCAATACCACCGTAACGCTTTAGTAAAACGAACTGCTGCATAGAAAGAAGAGCTTTCATTACATCAATTGTGACAGTAGAATCACCACCAATGCCCATATCATTCTTCAACTCTTTAATAGCATTCCCAGTACCACCATAAAAGTTTTGTGTAATATCATTACCAGTAGAGTAACCCTTGCACCATAAAGCACCTTGAATAATCGAGTAAACATTACTTTGCGACTTATCACTATCGGATTGTTGCTTAACACCATGTGGATAACGTTGATTAAATTTACGTGTTGTACCAGCACCAAAATTATTTGCTGTTGCTGTTATACCAAGCTCAATCTGCAAAGCACGAATAAGCCCATTAATTGTATCCCAACCAGTATTCCCATCAGTAATAACTGAACCAAACCCAGGCTTATCACCATAGGTTTTGTTTAACCATTGCTGTGTTAGTAATACCATCTGATCCATGTTGTGCCCTCCTTTTAGGCATGAAAAAAGCCCTGAAAGATTACTCTTCCAAGGCTTAGTATTTATAATTTTTGCTAACTATATAATATAATACCATATAGAAGGCAGTGTCATCTCGTATCAGAGCGTACCAAACCGTACCATTTTTTAGATTTGGATTAGATTATCTGGTAAAACCATGTGTTCTAACGCTTTACCATGCCATCTGATAATTGTCATTCTGCTAGCATGGAGTTCTTTACCAATATCCTCCCACGTCATGTTACTCATGTAACGGTAGCGTAAAATCATCTGCTCATCCACGCTTTCAAGTTTAGAAATCACATCCAAAATCTGCTCTTTCAAACTGATAAGCATCGTAATCTCCATGTTAATCTTGGCTTCTAAATCCATAACCCTTATAAGAGCTTTCACAAACGGAGCTTCCACGCTTCGAGTCGTTTGCACATACTCTCGGTCGTATCTTAATGAAGAAACACTTGTAGCAAGCTCACGCAGTCTTACCACCTCATCCATATCAGCCTTAATCCGCTTATCAAGAAGATAGGCTTGCCGTAAGTATTCTTTTTTGTTCATTCTTACCTCCATTTTGAGGTAAGTTCTCTCTAGAACCCCTTTCCCTCACTTCGTTAATTGATAGTCTTGCCTTAACCGACTCGATTAAAGCATCCTGCACTTTAGCCTTCATGCTTAAAGCCCTCATCACGTCTTCATCAATCGTGTCCTTAGTGATGATGTGATGGATTACAACCGTGTCGGTTTGACCCTGACGGTTAAGCCTGGCGTTCGTCTGCTGGTAAAGTTCTAAACTCCAAGTCAGGGAAAACCAGATAAGAGTTGAACCGCCAGCCTGTAGGTTAAGACCATGACCTGCAGAAGCCGGGTGAATCAACGCTACAGGAATCATGCCGGCATTCCAGTCAGCAATATCAGCACTCGTTTTAATCTCACGCACGTTAAAACGTTTCTTAATCCGCTCAAGATCATGCTTAAACCAGTAAGCTACAAGCACCGGTTTACCGTTAGCAGCCTCGATTAAATCCTCTAACGCGTCCAGCTTACGATCATGAATATGAACGCTTTCTTTTTTCTCGTTATAAACCGAGCCGCCTGCCATTTGAAGAAGCTTATTTGAAAGAGACGCTGCGTTAATCGCATCAACCTCTTTACCCTCCAACGACACCACCATATCCTGTTTCAGCTCATCATAAAGTTTCCGCTCCTTACCAGATAACTCTACTTTCACCTCGTTTATCACACACGCTGGCATTTTCAAATAGTCTTTCGACTTCATCGAAATCGTAATATCAGCTATCTGCTTATAGATTAAACTCTCAGCACCATCTTTAGGCTTATAAGAAAAAACCATGTGCTGGTTACGCTTATCAGGATCAAAAAAAGTTCTGCCGATAATACGTAATATAGCGGCCAAGCCTTTCACCCATATCAAGCAGCCTAAACTCAGCCCACAAATCCATAAGCCCGTTAGAAGAAGGCGTTCCTGTAAGACCTACAATCCTTTTAACTTTCGGCCTAGCCTTCAGTAATGCTTTAAAACGTTTCGCCTGATACGATTTAAAACTTGAAAGCTCATCTATCACAACCATGTCAAAATTAAACGGCAGGCCGCTTTTCATTATCAGCCACTCCACGTTTTCACGGTTAATAATATAAACGTGAGCAGGCGTTTTTAGCGCTTGAATCCGCTCCTTCTCACTACCCGTTACCACAGAATAAGTCAAGTGTTTTAAATGCTCCCACTTTTCTAACTCTAAAGGCCACGTAGTATTCGCAACCCTAAGAGGAGCAATAACAAGAGTCCTGGAAACATCAAAAGAGTCAAGCATCAGGTCGTTAATCGCCGTAAGACTTATCACACTCTTACCAAGTCCCATTTCAAGCAAAACCGCTGAAACCGGGTGTGTGATAATAAAATCAGTCGCATACTTTTGATACTCATGTGGCTCGTATCGCATCAACAACACCTCCAATCTGACTCTTCTCATCAACCACGAAAACCTTAAAACCTAAAGCCTGTAAGTCTTTCATCCGTTTCACCTGTAAAACTCTAGGCTTTTTACCTGGTGCTTTAAGCTCCACAAAACCAATCTTGCCCCCATGAAGTAAAACCAGCCTGTCAGGAAGCCCGTCAACAGAAGGACTCGTAAGCTTTAAACAAAGTCCTCCCATAGCTTTGACTTCACAAACGAGTTTTCGCTCAGTTTCCTTTTCTCGTAAAAAGCCCATCAGATACCTCTTTTGCCATCTCAATGATTTTCTTATCAACTTCGTTTCTCGGCTCATCAGAAACATCACCGTAAAACACGTCAATATAGTGATTGTTTAACTGTGGGTGATCTTTGAACATGTTGTCCTCAGCATGCGAAGATACTTCATCAATCATGTTCATGGCTTTTAACAGTCTGTCTTGATCTTTCGCTAAAAGCAGCGGACTGATATCAACCACTAATTGGTTAATCAGACTCTTAGTCAGTCGCATTGCTGCTCCTGCTTGCTTGTAGGCTTCTACTGTTCTCTCTTGTTTGTTAATCATGGTTTATTCCACCTTTCTCAAATCTTATTTTTCATTTATTGGATAGTGTTGTTTCATTCGTTGGTTTTGCCCGTTTACATCAGGCGAATGTTCTTTGTGTAGCCATGTATGCTTCAGACCCATCTTTTACTTTTCTCTATATACACTTATATTTCTTTTATTTTTTTCTCTTATATAAAAAGTAAAGAAAAAGGGTACACTATAATACAAAACCCCTATTTATCAGGCTTTTCTTTCTTGAAAACGTGCATGGTAGCGTGTAGGCAACGCCTATTTTCGTGTATGAAAAAATCTCATAGAACTTTTCTCTTTGAACCCGGTTTTTACCATACGAAACATTTGCCTACACGCCAATACATTTTTCAGGAAGTATCTTTCAGTTTTACCGCGTTCTCCATCAAAGAAAATCCTCCTGTGCCTGCAAATTCGGATTAATGGAAAGACCACACCACTGGTAGCCTTTACCCGTCCGTTTTTTGCTATAACCCGCTAACAGTAAAGCCTTAGAAAAATCCCTATCGTTTCTAACATATTCACCGTTAAGGTTTGCCCACTGACGGTAAGACAAGTAAAGACTCCTACTCATCTCCGTTTCATTCACGCCCTTAATGCAATAATCAGTAATGAAATGGCCTATCCAGTCGTTTTCAGCCCGATAAGCGTCCTTAGCCTGTTCTACCACCTTACAAGTAGGGAATTTATAACTGTTTTGGATATAAATCTTGGCTCCTTCAATCATCCATTGAAGTATTGCCCCACCTGCTTTTCGCAAAAGTTCATCAACATAGTCTGTTTTCGGATTCTTGATTTCTTTCGTAAACGGTGCAACAAAGATTCTCCGCCACGTTCCCTTATCGTTTGAACCAACCTTCGGCAGATGGTTCGTGTAGAGAATAGTTGAATGGCTTGGTGTAAACGTAAAAGGAGCATAATATTTCCTCTCAGCTGAAATATCATCCACGCTTGCTATCTGTTTCAGCATGGAAATAGAAAGCCTTTGTCCTTCCTCAGTTTCCGAGGCAAGAATAAACCTTTTACCGCAAAGCTCCGCTAAATCCACCTTCACGTTTTTAGCCCGAGTAGTTAAAGACTCTGCAGGTATTTTCCCCGCATAATCTCCAAGCACATGTGCTTCCGCGTTAAACACGGTCGACTTACCGTTGCCACCTGACCCGTACACCAGCAAAAGCGATTCTTCAAACACTTGACCTATAAGCGTACTACCCGCATGGCTTTGAAGAAATGTCTGAAACTCTTTATCACCTGCGGTAACCATATCAAGCGTTGTCTGCCACAATCCCATGTTCTCCCGTGAAGGGCAAACAGTGGTCATTTTCGTACAGTACGAACACGGATCATGTGCTTTTAGCATGCCTGTCTTTAAATCCACGATTCCGCAAGGCGTGTTTAGAATGAAAGCATCACGGTCCAGTTCTTCGTTTGCAACTTCCAGCATGGATTTAGCAAGTTTCAATATTCCGGACACTTTACTGTGATCATTCATCTTCTTAGCAAACGAAAGATACTGTTTTGCCCGATTCACTTCACTCTTTGCTTTATCCGCCTGCTCTTTATCACCTGATGATTCAGCTTGAATGAACTGTTCGTAAGCTGTCTTAAACTCAACACCGGCATTCTTCAAAACCTTTTTAGCAATAAGCATGTAAAGTTTCATAACTTTAAGCTCAGACGCTTCCCACTTCTTTCCCGTCCAGTAAAGCCAGCCTGCAGACATCGTATAAACAGCCTTATTCTTGTTATGTTTGGCAAAAACCTCAGCCATCGCAATATCCGTTAAATCATCCGGCTTATACTCCTCATAGCTTTTGCCATACTCGCTAGGCGGAATATAACCTTCTTGACTTGCTACTTTAAGCCCGAACTTTTTAGCCGAATACCAGATTTTAGATAATTCTGCGTCAGGTAAAGGAGGATTACACCGCTCAGCTTCACTCAAAAACTTCTCATGTGCTTCATCTGTCGCCCCATAACGTTTGATAAGCTTTCCTGCAATATGACTAAGCCTAGAGTTTCTCTGCCCCGATGGTATTTCTTCTGTTCCTGCATCAAATTCACCAAAAGCTTCTTCCGAGAGGAAATCAACGATTGTTTTTTCACCATCGTAAAGTTCTACCTGTGGAGTTTTAACACCGTAGAGGAAACGTGCCGCATCAAGAGCGTTACTGTCAAAATACGGGAATACTGATTGAATCCTTGTTTTAAGCTCTACATAAGCTTTAGCATCGCTTACTTCTTCAATTGGAAAATAAACATGAAAACGTGGTCTTGCACACTTCCCATGCTTGTCTTTCATGTGGTTTCTACTATAAGACGCGTAAAAGCACACGTTCGGAAACGCTAAAGCAACATCAAAAGGCGTCACCCAGTCTTTACCAACATCAGAATGATCGTTATCACAGTCCATCGGAATACAGGTAGATGAAATGAAATTATCTTTAGACCGATAACTGTTAGTAAACTGTGCTGTGACATGGTCAAAAGAGATAGCCTTATTAAAACTATCTCGATCACAGACTTTTATTTCGCTAGGATACAAGCAGTTACTACTGTTTCCCACACAGGAAGCTGCATAAATTTTGCACTCAAGCATCAACATTCACCCCCTAAATCCTTATCTGTAAAATACTTAATCGGCTGGTTTCGTTTTTCTGCCAGATTGATTTCTACTTGCATGCCGCCTGTGATTTTTTCTCCGAACACCCATAGTTCGTTGCATTTGCCTAAGAGGATAATGTCCATAAACATTGCATCCCCTCTATGCTTTTGATTCTCATCATCCATGAACGGGAAAAGCAGGTGTGGAGTAACGGGGATTGCTCCGCGTAAATACGCGTAAGCCGCACACCGAATAGCGTAACTCACGTTTTTCTCTTTATCTCCACGGTAGGGAGCACAAATGTAGACGATAGGCTTAAAATTCGGTGTTGTTTCTAAATGCTTTTTATAAGACTTACTCATCTTTAGCCTCCTGTTCAATCAACGGGTAGATCCCGTGCTGCGTCATGAGGTGATAGATAAAAAGCCTGCCTTTCTGCGTCCAATAAGTATGCATTTTTGAGTGTGTAACACCATTAGAATCCTCGTAGGTATTCGTGCGAGATTTCGTATATTCCTGATTGGCATACTTTTGATATAAAAGCCAGATATCAGACTGCTTATACTGCACACCGAGTTCATGCAAAAAGTTATTCATCCACTGTGCCGATTTACCATAATCTTTTGCAATCACACGCATAGAGATTATGTCTTTGCATTTAAGCACAACATCGTAATAGCTGGCTTTCGGTTTAAGCTCAGCTATCTGCTGTTTTTGCACAGCAGTCGTAAGCTCTAACGCCTCTCTTTTAGCACGCTCTTCTTTCAATGCATTAAAAACAGCGATAGCCATATCAGGGTTGTTAATAAGCTCCTCTGTCGCATACATACCGTGCTTACGGATACTCGGAAGAACCTGTGATGTAACCCAGTGTTTAAACTGACACGCTTTAGGAAGCTGACTTCTAAGAATAAGACTGTATAAACCAGACTCATTGATTAAAATCGGATTTTGCTCTCTGCCGATGGAGTCACGAATCGTTACCCCATCTGTTTTATCTTCCGTATCCACATGATCTGCTAATGCCTTACGATGATTGCTGTAGCCTAAAATCTCAGCCACATCCTTACCCACAAAATAAGGAATACCATCTACTACTGTTGTGCGAACATAGCCAAGCTCTACATTCTTAAAAACTTGTAATTCATTCATAAAATTACCTCCTATGATTTTTTCTGAAGGCGGTATTACCTTCTAAATCACAGGCAAAGAAAAAGAGCAGGTTTTTAACCCTGCTCCTAAAATTTTTTAATCTTTTTTTGTAAAACTCGCACTCGTAGCCGTCAGCTCGTAAAACAAGCCCTTCCGCCCAAGGTGGTGTTCTTCCCATTAGCTCCACACACGCTTTGAACACTCACATTCTTATCGGCTTCGATAATGGCTTCATCATGCACGTGAGCGACGATGCGATATTCTTTCAGCGTTTGCATGGCGTAAAGTAGAATGTCACGAGCTATAGCTTGCGTAATGTTTTCCACAAATTTAGGCCCATAACTTTCCAGCCGCTCCCATTTTTTAGTAGACCCCACACCCTCATAGGTGACCGATTCACCGCCATACTTGTTTTCTTCCACACGTGGCTTCACATAGTAAAGGCATCTTTTCGAAGGCAGTTCGATGATAAGAAACCCACTCTTGTAAGTGAACACAATATTGTGTGTTCGAACAGATGCGTGTTCGTGTACACACTGTTTTACCGCTCTGTCCACATCCCACCACAATGAAACAATATGTGGATTAGCAGATCTCCAATCATTAACCAACTGTTGCAAATCATCTTCATGTAAACCCATATCAAGAGCACCCATTGCCTTTAATGCTCCTACTGCACCACCGTAGCCACAGTTATGCACGAGCTTTCCCGATACGGTAAAACGATGATTTGGTCCGGCATTTCGTATGTCATAAACTCGAGCCTTGCTTCGATTAAACGCCAGTTTTTTCTGTGTTGTTCTACAGCTGTATTTGCTCTTGATATGATTTCTTCTCTGCCTATTCCTTTCGATAACATTCTTATAACTACCGATCTTGCGTATGGCCAATATTGTTGCTCCCACCGTGTTAGGATAGCGTTCTGCTTGTTGTTTTGATTGACTATTCTTGGAACAAAGCGGATATTTCCTTTTTCGTAGTTGCCGTTTGTATTTATCCGATCTAATTCCCAGTCTTTTCGCACATTGTCTACCTCTTGTAAAATCCACAAGCCTGCTTCTAAAACAGAATGGAAGCACCACTTTATCCCTCTTGCACCATAGTTTTTGTAATTTGGATCTCTTGGATTGACGCATCGCTGTTTTGCAGCACTTAGCCGCTTTTCTAACCATATTGGTATTTGTTTCGGCTGCGAGCAAGCTTGACACCCTTTTGATTTGCCCGACTTTAGACTGTTTAAGTTCTGCCATTGGACGCTTCCACACCCTACACATTGTGTCAATACATAACAGTGGTTTTGCTTTTGATTCCAGCGTTTCTCTGCACTTATGATTTTCACCCAACCGTATTGTTCTCCGACCATCTCCGGTTTGTATGAGATGTGTTTTGCAGATGGCGGATTCAATAAACCGTATTGGCTTCGGTTTCCCTTTAACCCAGACGAGATGGTCCGGTGTTGCTCTAAGCCCTTCATACTCGATTACCTCCTTTACACCCTTAAAAACAACTCCGTTATGGTTGACCCAGTTTTCTCCGTCCCACACTTTTTGTTTTGTAGTGACTTCTTCAATTGGAACAAGCCCTTCATCTGTGAGTACAAGTTCACCTTCAGCAATACAAGCAAGTTCCGCAATCTTACCTTTCTGCCGCAAATGCCCGTTTACTCCGTGTTTTTCAACAGGCACACTAAACATTTGAGATGCTGACGAGCAGTAAATGTCTTTACCTTCCGCGAATACTCGCATACGCCATTTTTCACCTGCAAGCCAGGCAAGGACTCTCGCTTCGATTGCTGAAAAGTCTGCGACAATAAACTTCAATCCCGTGCGTGGGATAAAAGCAGTGCGGATAAGCTGGGATAAGGTATCTGGAATATCCTCATAAAGCATTTCCAACGCTTCAACATTTCCTTGTTTAACAAGACTTCTAGCCTCCGCTAGATCAGGCAAATGGTTTTGTGGCAGGTTTTGTAATTGTACGAGCCTTCCCGCGAACCTTCCTGTTCGGTTTGCCCCATAGAAGCGAAACATGCCACGCTCCCGATAATCCATGCAAGCAGCGTTTTTCATCGCCGTATACTTTTTCACCGATGATTTAGCAAGCTGCTGACGAAGCTGTAAAACTTCCGCCAACTCTTTACCCACTGTTTTAAGTTCTTTAGCGACTTCTTTTTTACCAAGCGACTCCATTTCAAGACCATGCTTTTTAAGCCAAGAGCGCATTTGTAACACTGAGTTCGGGTTTTCTAAACCTGTAATATGCTTAAGCTCACTCATGAGATGAGTTTTCACCTCTAAGTCGAGTTTTATGGCTGATTCAACGAAAAGAGGATCTATTCCTATTCCACGGTCGTTTATGGTTTGGTCGAGATAAAACTCCTGCCATAAAAAGTCTGGCACGGGAAAGCGTGAGAGTTTTTCTTGAATACTCATCTCAACTTCCACATCACGCTTGTTATACGATTTGAAAAGCTCCCATTTTTCCTTATCGTGAAAATACTTGTTTCTTGTTCTTCCACCGTTTACTTTCGTAGGATTACACGGCAGGCAGAAGTATTTAATAAGATTCTTACCCGAAGTTAGTTTCTGCTTATCAAGCCCCAGTACTGTTCCCACGTTTTCAAGCGACATGGGAAGTCCCAGTGTGGCTGACCAGATCATTGTGCAATGCCAGGAGCAGGGGTTTAAAAACAAGCCTTCACTTTTCACTGTCTTACCAGGGTTAACATTGATGCCTTTATCTCGCAGGTAGCGTGATAGGCAGACTCTTTCAAACTGAGCGTTAAACGCCCACTTGGTCACCGTTTCATCCGTTAAAGCAGAAAGCACAACCTCGGGTATGGTTTCACCTTGTGCTAAGTCAACGACTTTAACTTCACTACCGTCCACACTGTAACCAAAGAGCAGTATCTCAAAATCATCCGATTCTGCGTACTTGTAAACACCACATTTACCAAGATTTACACTCGAAAACGTTTCCAAATCCACACTCAAATTTTTCAAATTACATCACCTCCAAGCTTATAAAAGAGGTGACAGAAAACCTGCCACCCCACTTATAGAATCTTCTAATTCCTGTTTTTCAGGAATCTTCTAATTCCTATTTAGAATGTGTTTAATATCAACGTAAAGACTCACGAGTTTCTTTACCGTGAAATCAAGAAGTAATACTCCTATAAACACTGAAATAAAAACCGCTATAACAATTTCCATAATTAACTCACGCTCCTTATGCTAGAAAATCATCATCTTCTAAAGTCGTAAAATCATCGGTTGCGAGGCTACGTCCTCCGAGTGGCTCACCGTCTCGAATCTTTTGAATATTGCCAAGACCGCAAGCAACTCCCTTATTACCGTTAGAGTTAAAAGCGTAGAAGTTGATGGAAACCCTCGCATAGCAGCCTGAATACACTTCACTGCGATCCATGATTGGTTTTACCTGTTTGTCTACAATCTGCGGAGCCGTGGTTGAGTTCGCGTTAATGAAATAATGTCCTTTATACGCTTCATCATCACGCTCAATATCCCCGTCTCTGAGTGGTGTTTTAAGAGCAGCCTTGTTTGGTTTTTTACCGCCGAACTTGCCGACACCTTCCTCAATCGCAGCATCAATAGCTTTCTCAATAGCGTTTACTGTTTCAACATCACTTTTAGGGATAAGCAGTGAAACACTGTATTTTTCAGGGCCGCCGTTAATAGACTTTGGCTCCCAACCGTTGAAATAGGAAAGACGCGTGTTCTTACCAGTGATAACCTTCGTGTTATTTAATTTAGACATAGTACTAATTCTCCTTTTTGAATTCTTGATTTACATTTGAAACATTAACTTTTGCCCGCTTATCCGAGTCTGGTACGAGCGTAAGTTTTCCGGACGGTTTTATAACGAGGTCGCCCAGAATATCCTCAAATTTTTTCTTGCCCATCATCTTTTGCATTTCCGTTAAACCGATAAGACTAGTTTTGAAAATGTCGGTAAAGCCATGAGCTTTCGCTTTCTCAATAACCGCTGTCTCATCCTTAAACTTACGAACAGAACGTCCTTCCACGAGTTTGAAACCGCTCCACTCTTTACCATGGTTTATAGCGGAATCTGTGGCGTACGCTAAAACATCATCAGCCCACTTTGTTAACTGTGGGATAAGCGTGAGCACTTCTTCAATCTCACTATCCGTTAAAACAGAAGGCGGTTTGAACTCAAATTCTGCAAGCTTTAGATTTTCCTCGGCACGCTTTCTGCATACTGCTTTTGCCCTGCAAAACCTGCACCAGTCACCGGCTTCAAATTCGCCTTCGCCTTTAATAGCAAGCCCTGCTTTAGGTTTAAGCACGCTTTCAGCCCAACAGATAAGCTCCGCGACAGGTAGCGTAAAAGTTGATACGTTGTCACGTCTTGGCTGAAAAATACTCATCTCAACGCTTTGTATCTCATACAAGCTGTCGAAAAGCGTTAAAGCTCCAAGCGCGTAGCATTTCATCTGAGGATTCTCGTAAGCATCAACTAGCACGCCTTGACCGTACTTAAAGTCGATAACCTGCAGCGTTTTTTCGCCTACAATAATGCAGTCCGCTGTACCAAACCCGTCCGGCACGTAAGCTGAAAAATCAACCTTCTGCTCAACCATAAGAATCGGATCAGCACAAGCATGCTTTGCCTGCTCGTATTTTTCCAACACGAAATCCACGTAAGCATCCGAGCATTCCTGCATCTCGTTTGAGTCATACTCGGTTGACGGTTTTTCACACGGACGGTTAAGAAGCTTATTCAGCTTGTACTCACACCACGCGTGTGCCGCCGTTCCTTCCTCAGCCGCCACAGAAGTAGTGTTTTCAAACTTTTCTTCTAAAACAGCACTCGGAGTACACTTAATCCACCTATGAGCAGAAGAAGGGGAAAGTAAAGCATGCTTAGTCACTTGTCATACCTTTCGCCTCTTCAAGAAGCTCAGCATACTTACTTTCATCAAGTTCTGAAAGCCTGTTAGCCCCGAACTTGACGATAAGCGCTTTTACTTCCGCGGTTTTACCATGTTGGCTAAGTTTTGCTAAAACCGCTCGCACATCCTCTAAACTCACCTTTTTAACAGACTCCTTATTATTAAGAGCTGTTTCTTTACAACCAGCACCAGAAGCACCGGCATCATCAAACAGTGCTTTAAGATGAGCTGTTAAGTTTTCCAAGTCTTTGATGACTTCTCTCAATATTTCCTTGTTCACAGTTTTTCCTCCTTAAACTTCTTTGACATCAACTGACTGAACACTCTTTCCAGGATCTAATAGGTAGACTTGCGAGTAATCACCAAACAACCAGCGGATAAACCGTTGAGGTAATCGCATCACAGCTCCACGTAGAACCTGTTTCTTCTCACCGTTTTCACCGGTGACGTTAATAACGATCTTGTGTTTCACGAGTTTTGCCTCCTTTCTATAAGGGGTTTCTTCCTTACACATCACAGGCAAAGAAAAAGGAGGAGTTTTTAACCTCCTCCAAATAAAATTTCTAGAATTTTTTTTAACGCGTTTTTCTAAGCTTTTCGAGAGCCTTATCCAGATGCTTTTTCACGCCAGCAGACGAAATACCAAGCATGCTTGCAATCTCTGACTGAGTGTATCCTCCAAAAAACATCAAACGAATAACCTGACGCTGCTTGTCAGTAAGCGTTGAAAACGCATTCTCCATTTCTTCTGACATTTCAAAACCATAATCGTTGGTAATAAAACCATAATCATCAGTAGTACTGAGAGCTTCAGCAAGATGACTTTTATCTACTTCAAGCTCGCCATCTGCATCAAAGTCAATCGAGGAATTATAGTTGGGTAGGAAATGCTTGTTAGCAGCGTAGTCAACGTCGTCTTTGTTGGGTTTGTAGCCGTGTCTTTCTTCGAAACGTTTGACATACTTCTCTTTCCACGCCTTACTTTCAGCTTTTTCTTCAGCAGTTCTAGTAGGACGCAGGTTCTTATTGTTGTAGTAAACCTCACTGTCATCCATTGAGTGAAGCATCTTAATATCCGCAACGGTTACACCATTTTCGCCAGGCTTGATTTCGATAGTTTCTTCACTATAACTACCATCTTCATTACGAACACAACTTGTATACTTATATGTTGCTCGATCGTTGCTATTAGTTTTGCGAGTCCTCATGCTCACCCTTCCCGCCTGCAGCGGTAGGGTGAAGACACATACAAAAAAGAGCCGATACTTTATGAAGTACCGACTCTAATACCTGAAAAAACAGCCATAGTAGAATAGAGGTACTTCATAGGAGTCATGAAAAAACCATGAGGATCCTATTGACGTATCTCATCGCCCTATAGCTAATCAGGCTTTAACTGTTTACTAGTAGTGTCTTATTGATTAATCATTAACCACAATCTTGTTAATTGTTCCAAAAATTCTTACAACATTTACCCGCTCTTTCTTAAAACCCGTATCATGAGTGTAAAAAAGAGTGGAATAATCTCGTTTTTATAACAGTTTGACATGTAAAAACCACACTTGCCTTGAAAGCTACGTGCTTTGAGGTTTAAGCGTTAACAATGTTTTCACCCCCCTTCTCGTTAAACAACACTCGTTTTAGAAAACAAAACGAGCATTAGCCACGCTCTAATAGAGTCCCAACCGTGGCTAATAAAGTCCCAACTGTATTTAATACAATCCCAACAAATCTAATATAATCCCAACCGTATTAATATCAGAAATCCTCACTCCGCAAAAAGTGTTATAGGCCTAACTACTTTTAGTGTTACCTTTAGAGCTTCTGATTAAAACACTTCAGATAAAACGTTCAAGTTATTACTATGCTAAAAAGGCTCTTCAAAAACCTGACAAATACGCACATATACGAGGTCGTATACACGAGATTGCAGAAGAAAACTTCTTTACTTATGGCTCTCCTAGAATATGGTTAGTATTGAGAACTAAAGGTATTAAAGTATCTGAAAAAGTAGTAAGACGGCTCATGAAAGAAGAGTTAATTGAGGTTAGATATGCAAGGCGTAAAAGACGCTATTCAAGTTATATAGGAGAAATTACTCCTGCATGTAGTAACATTGTTAATAATAATTTTCATGCAGATTCACCTAATAAGATTTGGCTTACAGACATTACGAGTTTTCAGCAAAAGAGTCAAAACTCTATTTAAGCCCTATGATTGACTGTTTTGATAGTAAAGTGGCCTCTTACGCTCTTTCAAACCACCCAGATCAGTGTCTTGTAGATGAAATGTTAGAAGAGGCTTTAACTACCCTTGACACTACAGAATGTAAAAGCTTAGTTATTCATACCGATAGATGAAATCACTATAGAGGTGGTAGGTGGATTGAGAAATTAGAAGGTCTTGGTATTACACGCTCCATGTCAAGAAAAGGAAATAGTGGAGATAATGCTGCCTGTGAAGGCTTTTTTGGACGAATGAAAACAGAAATGTATTATCCACTTAACTGGGATAGTACAGAAGAACTACGTCAAGCTATTCATACTTACATTGATTTTTACAACAACCACAGAATTAAAATATGTCTTAATGGAAAGACAATTACTGAGCATCGTGATATGATTGCCCAAAATCTCTAAAAAATTGTCCTAAGCCCAAAACGATATGATAGGAACGCCAATATGGACGCCTTATTTACGAGAAGCGCCTTCTAGGGCACACAGATCTTCCGATTTAGCTACGCGCAACTTCCATTTGACCTATCGAGCTAGGTTGTGCTACTATTAATCATGCGTTTGATGCACTGTTGTTTCAGATGAAAGGGAGATAGTAAGATGAAATTAATGGTTTCTAAACGTGCTCTGTGTGCTTTATTAGCGCTTTCGCTGTCTTTTGTGTACAGTGGGGTGTCCGTAGCTTCTGCTTCAGAAGTATCGGCTTCTGCGAATTCTACCGCTGTACAAGGGATGGTGTTGTCAGAAAAAGAAATTGATGATTTTTCACAACAAACTGCAGATAGCTTTGTGACTCTATTTAGAGATGTAATCAAACTAGGAGATTCGGGGTATTACATTGACAATGCAGCAGCTGTAGCAAATGGGTTTGCCGCAGCGAAGGATCAACTCAATGTAATAGTTGATTCTCTCAATGGCATGAGGGATAATCCATATACCTCTACATATTCCACTAGAAGTTGGATTTCATTTGGTGAATGCGTTGTTTCAGGCGTTTTAGGGTTCTCTCCATTCCAGATTGATTACAATAAACTAGGTAAATATATTTACGAAAAAGCTTGGAATAAGGTGGCGGATTTGCTAAAGAAATACGCCGCGAAAGAGCTTAAGAAAAAAGCAGGAAATATTCTTCTGAAGCAGATTATCAAATCTACTCCTGCGGGTTTTGCAGCTTGGCTAGGCGTCTACGCGGTCGGATGCGCAGCTAAAGAAGCTTGGCACTGGTTTAGAGGTTAAGGAAATGGATAAGCTCGTTCGTTTTTGCCGTGAAGTAGCGACATTCGGCTTGACGGTTGCCTTAATCGCGATGCTGCTTGCCTTAATATGGGGTTCAATAGTTGAATATCTCACGTTGGGTGGCTATTACTGATCTCTGTCAGTAATAGCCACTTCTTTTTATGAATCTTAAAGTCAGGCTCAATGTCCGTCCTGTTTAGCCGGTGATTAGTTAGGGTAAGCGGCAAAAAAGTGTGTCTGAAAACCCGAGTTTTCATTGAAATACCAAGGAAAGCTCTCTGTTGTTAAGCTAAAAAAGCTTAACATTTAGTATTACTTGACATTGAAAACAAAAGGGGCTTAGGATGATTTTTAGACATTTTGTGCAATCATAGCACGATGTTCCATAATTGTCTTTTAAGCCCCATTTTAATTCTGTGATTGTTGTTAAAAATCAATATAAGTATGAATAGCTTGACGTAATTCTTTTGTACTATCACAGCTACTGCGACTTAGATAACAAATTGCGAAAAAGTTATGCAATGAGAACGTTATTTACAATTTTTATATTGCGAGCATGCTGTTAGCCTTCTACTTATCACTTGCTTTAAATCTACTGACCCGTGTTGATGGTGTCCAATAATCTTTGGTAAGCATTGATTGGTATGTTTGTTTTACGAGTTTGAATAATCCATAAGGCTATGCCTGTTGAAACAAGTATTACGCCAGCTGCAATCATTATGAATAATGATGAATTTAGATTTCCCCATGCTAGTACGCTTGCATACCCTACGATAATGCCGCCAAGGCAATAATAAGAGTCGTGCGAATTCGTGCCGCAGCGTCGTATGTGTCCTTTTTTTCTTCCATTTTGCATACCCAATTTACTGTATACTGTATGTGAGCAATCAATGATCAAAAGATGAAATCATCCACCAGAAACAGCTGATAATACTTCAACAGTTTCAGTTCCTTTCATCTTCATATCGAGTATGTCTTTAGTCATCAAAACGCCATCAATGGAACATGGTACATACTACTTTTAAGAATTATATTACGAAACCGAACTCAATTATTAAACTCAATAATCTCCTCGAAAGTGGGTATAAATATAAATGCAGATGCACTCGTTTCTTTTCCGAGGCAAATCAAAATTGTTCTAAAGTTGCGCGCCTTGTTGACACATACGATTCAGCTATTATTAAAAAATAACACTCCTAGCTACATAATTTTAGAATTCTCAAAATCACCACTATATCCCTAATTTCTATCGTAACTAGTGTTTGGTAACTGAGGCAAAACAACAAGCAATCCTGCTGTGAAAATCAGCGCGAGTATAGGCAAAAGCTGCCATTGGAACGCCGATGAGAATGCAAATCCAATCCAAGATCCAGTAGTAGCACCAATCGCAAACGCGAGGCGCGCCCAACCAGAAAACTTAGCGAGAGCACTCCCCTTAAACAGAATCTGACGCGCAACAATAATCGGCTCTACTAGTAGCATTCCGCCAATCGCCTCAAGGAAGAACGCAAAGCACATCATTGGCAAAAGATTAATAAACATAAGGCAATAAGCAAGCAGGCTCACAACAATTCCCAAAATCGCAACTTTTCTTAAACCGAGTTTTTGAGACGAATGCGCATATAAAACGGATGCGAGCACGCTTCCTACGCCAGTGAAAATATACAGTATTGTTAAAGATTGAGAGCTATATTGCTTACCGATACCGAGAAGAATATAGGAAACAGAGCATGCAGGAATAAAAGCAACCAAAAGAGATCCGGCGAGAAGCATGATTTTACTCTTGAGTGATGGATTCGCAGATTGCTTAGCTGCAGATTTGGAATCAACGTCATTTTCTTGATTTTCTTGCGATTCTTGCGATTCATTCTCTACATCTTGCGACGCTCCCTCTGCTTCGTTAGACGCTTGCGCAATGTCTTGTTTCATAATAAATCGCGTAGCACAAGCCGCAAAAGAAGTCACGGACGAGAAAATCAAAACCGCAGGAATCGACCAGCTTGCAATCCAAGATCCAAGCGGAGAGCCAAGCAAGGTTCCTGTAACACTCGCCAAAACGCTCACAACGCCACTGTAGTTTACAATCATGCCATCATCGCCGCCGGCAGCATCAACCTCGAAAACTTCGCTAGCAATATCAATCACTTGCCCCGTAATCAACAATGCGCAAGAAAGAGCAACAAGCGACCACTTCCACGCAGAAGAGCCAAACATAAGAAGCGGCAGCAAACTAAGCACGCCTTCTACGCCTTCAGTCATAGCAAGAGCACGGAAACCGCCAAGCTTATCAACAATCCAACCAGAGCATGGCGAAAGAAAATCGGCAACCGTCATAAAAGTCTTACGAAAACCAATCACCCAAGCCGGCAAGCCCACAATAATAATAGAAGATCTCTCCCCTAAAACTCTTTCAAAATAATGCAAACTTGCATGCAAACCTACATGCAAACCTACATAACTACCTTCAAATCGCTATCCAACTTAAATAATTCACTACAAACTACACAAATCCAATAGCTTATTTAACAAATTTAATAACACCATACTCTTGTTTAAAAAAAAAAAGCAAAAATCGCATTATATCTTAGCGAATAACACATTATTATATTTTTTGGTGTATTTAATCACATAATTATACATATTTTAGTGTTTTTATCACATTATTATGTATTGCGTAACTATCAGCATAAAAACAACACTCTCGACGCGCGTAGAACCTTTTGCTCAAAAGAGAAGAAAACAGTCTTACAAAATCTTATGCGTCTACTGCGGTTCTTTTCCATGGGTGCTGCTTGATAACGAGGATAATATCGGTAAGCACAATACCAACAACTACGCTTACCCATACTAAGCTCGGTGTAAGAAGCCAAGCAAGAACACCAAAAATCAGCAATCGAAGCAATACAACAATAACCAAGAAAGTCCAACTTTTTGTTAGGCATTTCTGTTGATCAGCATTCAATGCGCCCATCAGAACCATAACCGCAGCCGCCACGCAAGAAAATAGCATATTGCCCAAGAACATGACAAGCAGCGTTCGCCATCCGAAGATAGTACCAAGCACCCACCATTGCAGCATCAACGCAAGCACAAATATGACAACATCGCATACTGCTTCCATCAGCATATTCGCAACGATTAACGAGGAGAATGTTAGAGACACACCTCTAGGAGTGTCTGTTTTAACTTCGCTCGCATGCTGTAATGCAATCATGTTTCTCACCTCGGCGCGCTTTACGCGTTCTTCTTCAAGCATTTGAACGCCAAGCTCAACCGATTTCTTTGAAGCTTCCTGTAATTGCGCATCCGTCATACCTGGCTGCCAAGGCTTTTCAAAAACAAACATCAACACACTAGTAATCGCTGCGCCAATAATAATGCTTAGCAACGTGATATCGGAAACAAGCAATAAAGCAATACCAGAAGTCACCAACAGCCTGAGCACAAAATCGATAATTCCAATAAGCAAATACCCGTCATCCGGTCTACGATGCCTATACCACTGCAGACACGCTGCACTTAGCAGCGAAAACACCACAACACTCAACGCGAGTATGACCACAGTTTCCCAACCTAGTACTCGGTGCCCTACGAACTGCTGTACAAGCAGCGAAATAATAAGCGTGCAAATGCCAGCAACAGTTTCTATAATCACATTATCCCAAAAAGCATGCTTGAAAAGCACTGGCCTTACATTCGCCTCACTCATCATCTAACCCTAGGAAAGGCAATTACGAGTAATTGGCTCGATACCGAGAATCATTTCCAAAAACTTAGCTCCATCAGAACCAAGATGAGCTTTAAGCTCTCCTCGCGCTTTCCAGATAGCCGACACAGTTCTATATATTTGCTTCGCTCGCTTCAGCCAACCAAGTGCCTTAGCAATAGGCACACCATATTGAAATACAAATGAAGCTATCGCTAATGCACATCCGACCCAATTAACCATCGGTGCGTAATGTCCAAACATAGAAACCCTATTCCTACGCATCAGTGACTTAAACGTTAAGCCATGCAATGCTGCATTTAAGCGTGTTTCATAATTTGAAGTTGTACGTGGATTAGCATACTGCAAATCAGCAGGCACTGATTCAAATGCACGGATCAACGCATCCAAGTCTGCATCTGTCATAGTTGTAGTAGAAGATAGGCTACCAGCAGCGTATGTGAAGTTACCGCGCTCTGTCAATGTGTTAGCGGAAGACACTTCAGCTGAACACAATACTAGTGAGATACTAACAATCGGTACAGATAACATTTTCATTGCTTTACGCATCATTCTCTCTCCTTAAAAATCAGAAAACCCGAATTGATCCGCATTGTTAAGAGGCGCGTCGGGTACTGTTATTTACGTATGCTACACCAATGAGCGTATTTTATTAAATCTTTCAAACTAGCACAAATTTTTTTCTTTCTAACAAGATTATTTAGTCTTATACTCACCTTCATGAACACAAACAAATGTCAGAACGAAAACACTACAACTAGAATGCACGCATAGTAGGTATCAGAAAACAACGACGCTATTCCAATTCAGTACAATTTGTAAAGGAGCGCCACTGATTTTCTGTATGGCTCGACTGCTTCATCTTGATGTCGAGTGTGTAGCCAGATTCGTGCTCGTTCGCTGGAATTACTCAAAGCGTGTTTTTGCCCGGAAACACACCGATTTTTGCCCTCATACGTTCTCGGAAACAGTTCAAAGGCCATGTTCCTACCTATGATATGCAAACGCACAGATTTACCAACCGCCTCAAGACTTCGCTCTGAGTAAATAAGTCCGAAATCCCATCCTCTCGACATACCTATTTGTGAAACCAAAACTATACATTGAATGTCCGTTTTCCTCTATTCGATATATGGTTTCTGTCTCCAATGGTCGCTTTTTAATCTTCAATGTTCACTTTTTTATATTTCTGGTTCCTGCTGTTTGGCTTATCTGGTATCGTCATTTCTATTTTTCCTGCACTAAGCAAAGGCTTGATATATTTTTCAGAAAAGTTTCTTCTACCGGTCAGACCCATAAATTCTTGCATTTCTTTCCGACTACGAGGAACGATACAAAATTGAAGGAGAGCTTGTATCGTAACTTGCTCCCTAACTTGCTCCCTAACTTGCTCCCTTGGATCAAGTTCTTCGGTCGGCCCGACCGTGGCAGTTGCCGCCTCAGAAAGAGGAATCACTGTCGTAAAAACATCTGCCTCTGTAAAGACAGGCTCTCCACCAGAATACATCTTCGTGTATTTATAGCTGTTGCGCATACCGCTTCCAAGCTCATCAGCAAGTCCGATCTCACGGAACACTTTTGCTATCGGCGGATTCTTTGCAAATGGCTTGAATG
>QWCU01004613.1_pt1 | contig 49589 bp, 38 predicted proteins | sample 1972601 | NCBI WGS metagenome assembly QWCU01 (sample SAMN09866700, study PRJNA288562) | Human vaginal metagenome isolate pre2_vaginal, whole genome shotgun...
TTGTACAGCAATTGATCCCAGTGATCACGAATAGCGTAGAAGCCGTAATATGGCTCGACTAATTTTCCTGATTCTAAGCAGCGTCGCAAGTCTGTTCGAGAATTGCTTTGAGAAGCCATAAGACATGACTTAGAATTCTCTGACTCAATAAGTTTTTTAAATAATTTATCGGGTATGCCGTTAATATTTATTTTCTTTGACATATGTTGATAATAAATAACATTGTTTTTGTATGTAAAGAATTTTTTATCAATGTGGTTAAAGGCTATAAAACGTTGAAAAATCAGGAAAAGTTGACGCACTTTGTACCAAATTTGACCCAAAACACGTACAAAAAGCGGAACCAATTGACGCACTTTGTACCAAATTTGACTAAATCACGTACAAAAAGCGGAAAAGCGCTCGCATGTTACAGCGCGCTACGCTTTGAACGCGAAGGCAGGTCGTCGCGCGCTCATCACTTTGTGCGCAACTTAACCACGCCGCGCCCAACCCATAGTATGTGCTTGCCGCGAATATCCCACTTGCGCCGCCTCTTACCAGCCGCCGCCGTAATCATCATGGAAAGAATCGCCGCCGAGAAAATCATCGCTATAACAAACAGCGTCATCCAAAGCGGCCACTGCACATGGTCCTCTGGCGCCGCAACAGGGTCTGGCAGCACGCGGTACCCCGTAACCAGCAGCCTATGCGAGTTAATTCCGTACGGCGTGCACGTAAGCAGCGTTGCCAAATCGCGCCCAGGCTCGCGCTGCAGCAGGCTTATGTCGTGCGGATCCACCACGTTTATGCGAAACACCTTGTATCGCAAGGTCTCGCCTTGCACGTCTAGGTAAAAGTAGTCGCCTTTTTTAAGGTCGGTTAGCGAGTCGAACATGGTTGCGTTCGGCAAGCCCGTATGCGCGGTGATCACGGTGTGTCGCCCCTTGCCGCCCACTGGCAAATCCGTGCCGTACAAGTGCCCCGCGCCTCGCGCCAGCGTCTCTTGCAGCGTGCCGTGGTAAATCGGCAGCTTTACGCCAATCTTTGGAATTTTTACAATGCCAATAATGCCCATCGGCTCCTCAAGCGTTTTAAGGTAGCGCTTGTAGCCAGGCGTGTTGACTATGCTTTCCTGGCCGTCGCCGCCGTACGGGTCTCGCGTGAGCATGTCTTTGCGCGTTGCGTTGTAGCGCTTTGCTGCGCGAATGTGCGCGCGCCGCACGTCGCCAGCCTGGTCGTGGTTGTACTTATCGTACGCGGTGGAAATCTCCTTGGAAACGTGATTGTTCCACAGCGTTGAGCACACAGGGTAGCTAAAGCACAGAATGCCTGCAAGAACCAGAGCAATCGGCTCTATAATGCGCATCAGTGCGCTTTTCTTTTTAGTTATTTTTTTAGTTGTTTTTTTAGTTTTAAGTGTATTTTGGTTTATATTTTGGTTTATTTTTTGGCTTGAGTTGGATTGTGGAGTTTGCTCTTCGGTTGCTGACGACTTTTCCGCTATCAAATCACTCGCACCAGCCACACTGCTCGTGCCAATCACACTGGAGGTACGCTTCGCCTTATTCTTAAACAATTTAGCAACAGCGCGCTCGCTCAACAAGCGGCACAAATTGCTAATATCGGCTAGCCTCATAACTCCTCCAAGCTAAAGCTATTTAATGAAAGATAATATTTGGTTTGATTTTGCTACAAACGCAGTGGGATTTTGCGCTTTTTGTTGCTCAAAACGGCAAAATTAACAACAAAATCGGGAAAAACTTACCGAAAATGTTGCTTAAAACCACAAAATCAACAACAAAAAGCGGAAAAACGACGGGTTTTGTTGTTTTAACAGTCCACATAGGATTGAGTCTAGGGTTTTTGCCCTAGACTCAATCGTTTATAGATTTAATCTTATAGACTCAATCTTTATGATTTGCTAATCAACTGAGCAAATCACGCAGCCTGCTGCTCTTCTTCCTTCTTGCGATTCTTAAGGAATACGAACATACCAGAGCCCACAAGACCAAGACCCACGAGAGCGAAGATAATCACACCAGCAGCACCAGTCTTTGGAAGCTTGAACCAATCATTTCCTCCATCCTTCTTATTATCTGGAAGGTTTGCTATTGGAACTTCTACTACAGAATTACCAGATGAACTAGTATCCACCTCATGAGGTTGCTCAGAACGTATGAATCCATTTGGAGCCTTAATCTCAACAACATAGATTTTGCTATTTGCACTAGTAACTTTAGCATTGTAATCATTAGTTTTGCCCTGATTATTTGTCTCCATATATTTCTTACCATTATCAGCAAATCCAGGCAGTGCTGCACTACAATTAGCTTCTGTGTCTGGATCTTTAGCACATTTATCAGCTTCAGTCTTATTATCGAATGCTTTAAACTGCGCACCACTCAATACTTTTGTCTTTGTTTGACCTGTATCAGTTCCGTTGTACTTCAAAATATGGAACTTACGGAAGTTTGTCTTATTATCATCACCATGAATATCTGGAGTAGTACCGCCAGGAACGTGACCAGGATTGAAACCATACTTGTTGATAAGTTCAGAAGTATTAGAACTATTGCCAAAATCTTTCTTCACTTTAAGATTCAAGGTAACAATAACTCGAATATCTTTATTAGTATCACCAGCAAATTTCTTTGTAATTTTGCCTCTACCTGTTTCATTGAAAGCAAAAAGAATATGACTACGAGTAGCATCATTAGTCGTGTCTACAACAGTTAAAGTATAATCGGTATTCTTTTCAAGTTTTTGCGATGTAGCAGACTTTAGCTCACTTTTAATAGTGTCATACTCTCCAACGTTAACATCAGCTTGAATCTTATTTACTTCCAGATCATCATAAGCAGATTTCAACGCGTCATCAAAAATAGCAAAATCTATAATGTTTTTGGCATCAAAATCATTACCGTTGTTAACTTTAATAGGTGTTGCAGGTAACTTAACCTTAGCTGTTATCTTATATGGCAGTGTGTCACCAACACCAACAATTTTCCCAGTCAAAGCATCCTTTTGAACATCATTCTTAGCATTACGATTCTTTGGCTCAACACTAACAGAGTAAGTGTAAGTATTCTTATTAGTAGCATCTGCACGTGTAATCTGAGGAACTGTCACAAAGAATGGATTAAACTCAGGTGTAAATCCAGTTGGAACACCAGTTTCTTCAACATAGTACAATCCTATATCAAGATTCTTGAACTCAGCTACACCATCTTCGTTAGAAACATTCTTCGTTGTTTCTTCCATCTTTCCACCAGTACCGAACGAATTATCCATAGAAACTTTTTCGGTAATTTTCTTATCGATAATCGCCTGATTTAGATCATTAACCTTAGCTGCTAATTTAATCCAGCCATCCTCGGTCTTAAGATCGTACATATTCTCATTGCCAATCTTAGAAACTTTCTTGACTGTAAATGTTGCGCCGTTAAGACCAACAGAGTTACCAGAAGTATTATCCTTCTTATGGATGGTAATGGAACCCTTCTTGTTGGCTTCAAGAGTTGTATCCCATGGAGCCTTTTCAGCAGCAGTCTGAGCAGCCCAAGCGGAGCTGCCAGCAACCACGGCGCCAGCAACGCACAGCGTGCCAGCCATTGCAAGCGAAGCCACCGCGGCAACGCATTGTTTAGTGAACTTATTCACTTTCTTCTCCTTTATATCAGTGCCCTTTTGGGCAGGTTTTTGAGGAAAATACGGTTATTGTTTAATATTTATTGTTTATTTTGTGTTGCGATATATAGGCAAGCCACAATCTGTAAGCAAGCCACGGTTCGTGATCAATCCACAATTTGCGAACGAGCCACAATTATTCATCGCGCTAATGTTTACGCGAATCGTAGTACGCAACAAGTTTTAGCGAGAATCGCACCGCAAGCTTGCAAGCCAGCGCTACTCTTTCGACTAGCCGACTAGCAGGATTGCGTGCAAATTTTTTCATCAGCATCGCCACCTTTCGCTACGTCGCCTTAAAGCGCGAAGCTTTTTGGCAGTTTTGCAGATAAAATCTTTAATCAGTGTCTTACGCAACAACGCATCAAGCATCGCGCGCCCCCACTTGGTTTGCTCAAGGAAGAACCCAGCTGCCATCACGCCCGTGCCAATCACGCACAGCACGCTCATCAGCATGTTCCAGTTCACGCAATCTTCCCCGCCTGTCTTCGGCAGCTTAAATTGTTCGACCACGTGTACTGGGAAATACTTGACAGCCCAATCTTCATCCCTATTACCAGTTGGATTAATCGTTGCTGCAATGTCGTTATTTGTAACGTCAATTTTGTGATCGTCACCAACAGCCGCTTTGTATGTATCCAAAGCATCAGGCTTCAACGCAAACACAGCGCAATAGTATTCTCCAGTTTGAGTAGGCGCTTTGCTGCTCGTAATAGTTCCGCTTGCGCGCTCTGTTGTATTTCCAGTGCTGTCAAACAAAAGGTACTTACCTGCAGGATTGCAGCCATCACCAGCTTTACCACTCTTACGGCACTCCTGTTGTTCCTGGAAGCTTGCATGATCCCATGCCTTCTGCCAATCAAGTTTGAAGAACAGCTTATCGAGATTTTCACTCCACTGTTGCGAATTACTGCTGTTAGAAGTAGCACTACCTTCCCTACACAGTAATCTAAGAGTAATGCCGCCAATTTTATGAGATGACCAAGAGTCAATACCCATATTCTTCAGCAAGCCAATACCCTTCATAACAGTAATGCCATTAATATCGTCTACAGGTCCAGTAAACTTGCCATTTTCATACTGCTTGTATACGTTAAGATGCAAATCACCATTCAACTTCCATGGTCGCAAAATATTCACAGACGCATAAATAGGCTTACCATTGTTACCAGAATCTTCATCTTGAGAAGTGGAACCATCTGGATAGTGAACAACAACAGGCACTTTATCAGGATTATTCTCTGTCGTGGCAGGCATCCACTTATGAGGATAAAAAGCTACTTTGCCGAATTTACCAGCTTGGGTTTTATCCTTAGCATTCTTTTTATCATCGGTATTATCTTGGCCATTTTCAAACAAAGCGTAGGTTAACAATGGAATATTTGCATTTTCAGATTTATACTTCTTAATCTCAAACCAAGTTCCAGCAGGCAAATCGCCTGTTTTAATATCATCCTGATTGTAGGTAGCTTCATTTGCATTCTTGGTACTTTGCGGCGCGCCAGAAGTTCCGTGAGTACCAGCATCAAGGGTAATGGTCTCATACTTTGGGTTATAGTAGTGAGAATCTGGATGCACGGAAATATTTAACGTACTTACTGACCAGTCAATACTATTTACAGTATCCAGCTCAGGATTATTTGCATTTGTTTTATTATTTAAAACAGTTTTAATCTGATCGAAAACATTACCTGAAGAAAGGTGCTTTCTTACAATTCCATCGAACTTATCTTGCAGTTTTCCATGCTTACCTTTAATGACAAGATCTTTAATAGCGTATACTTTGCAAACAAAGTCACCGTAATTCTTAGGAGTACCTTTAATATACCCATTAGTACGCTCAGTAGTTTCATTATTACCATTGGCATTCACGTCATAGTCATAAAGGTAATCTGAAATATTACATCCACTACCATTAGATTTATTACACTTCTTACGCAAAGCATTATCCGTAGCATGCAACCACTGTTTTGGAGAAGAAGTGTTCCCTGGACCAACAAGAGTTAAACCATTAATTCCTCCAAGTTTGTAAGAATTAGGTTTAGCTTTACCAGTCTTAGTATCCTTCTCATAGCAAATCATGCGTTGATAAATAAGACCTGGCTTATATGTTGACCAAGAGTCAACAAGCTTATCTTGAATTTTTTTATTCTTCTTATACTCGTTACTTCCAAGAATATGGAGCTTTAAATCACCATTACGTGGAGTTTCTCGAACAACATGTACCTTCGCGTACACGGGGTTTCCAAGATTACCTGAATCTGGGTCTTCAGAAGTAGAACCATCTGGATAGTGCACAACTACAGGCTGATTGTAATCACCATCTTCCATCCACTTATGAGGTCGGAACGTAACCTTACCAAATCTACTTCCAGATCCCTCAGATGAATCATTGCCTTTATTTCCGCTCTTTGGCTTATTACTTTGATTTTCAGGTTCCCAATCAGCCCAGTTTAACTTATTATCACCAGTTTTATATTTTTTAAACTCAAACCATGTTCCGTCAGGAAGTGGGCCTTGCTTAACATCACCCTGATTCTTATTGGCATTGTTAGCATTTTTCTGGCTTGTAGGAGATGAAGTTGTATTCTTGTACACTTTACCATCAATAACTTTTGTACTGTTAGTAAAGTTACCAGCTCTAGCAGTTATAGGCACATAACTAGGGTTGTATCTGTGAGACAGTGAGTAAACAGTAAAGCGGAAAAGAGATGAAGCCATATCTCCGGAGTTATAATCCTTCATAAGAGACGGAGAATCTTTAGCTAATTTATCAAAGTTTTCTAATAATTGGCTACCTTGATGGAACGCAAACACTCTGCAACCAAAGGTACCTTTAGAGATAGGAGTACCACTGATTGTTGCGCGAGAACGCTCCATAGTATCTTTTTCATAATCTTTTTTATAAAGATACTTATTAGTTTCACACTTAAGATTATCTCTTGTACATAGTGCTTCTTGCTTTTCGCTTGCACGTTCCCATTGCACTGGATCTCCAAGATGCAATCCATTAAAACTATCAGAACTACTTTTTATAAAAGTGTGATTTGCTGTGATATCATTCTTCTCTTCGTAACAAATAGAACGAAATACAATCTTGCCCTGATTAACATTAGACCATGAGTCAAGAATCAAATTTGGTTTCATTTTTTCATTGATAGTAAGATTCAGCGGCCTATTCGAATCCACTCCAATACCACTTAGACTATAATTATCGTTACCTTTATTTATTGCTAAATGTAAGTCACCTTGACCTGCAATAATTTTTTTTACGGTGACTTTGGCATAAACAGGAGCACCCTCATTCGCTGAGTAAGGATCTGCAGAAGTAGAACCATCTGGATAGGTAACAAGCACAGGCGTCTGTTCACTTTTGCCTTGATCAACTTTACCTGGAGTAAAATGTACCCTACCTGTATTCAAATCATTATTCTCAATTTTTGACCAACTTAATACCTTAGAACTAATGTCAATAGTGCTATCGCCTAATTTCTTAGTATATTTTTTTAAGACGAATGAAGTACCTCGAGGAAGAGGACCCTCTTGAATAATAACGTTATTTTTTCTCTTTGAATCTTTAGCACTAGTAGGTGGATTTGCATAAGCATTCTTCGCAGTAGGCTCAACATTTTCTAACGTCTCATACACAGGGTTGTATATCCACGATTGAGGTATGACCTTAACCTTCGTATTGTGAGTGTATTCAAGAGTCTTAGAATTGTTGCAATTGTACAATTCGGGATTAGGATATGTAATTTTTGTGCCAAAAGTAAAAGTCTTATCTTTATCAGATTTACGAGGATTATATGTTATGTATCCTGAATTAGGATTAATATAAACAGACCCTTCAGGCATATTATTAGGAGAATTTACTGTTTGAATACTACTATCAGACTTGTTTACAATTGAGTATCGTATACCAATATCATCAGGTAAATCAGTGGAAGTTTTTCCATCATACACAAATTTACCTTTAGAACTGTCACCCTCCCATTTACCCGTTTTGATAAAAGGCTTTACTGTTACTGGACGACCATAAGTAGTAAGCGGAACATTATCCTTACCGTAATCTTTCAGCATAGAATCGTTATACTGTGGGTAATCAATGTCATTCACACCTTTAGGGTTCATGTTATGCAAGTGTTCCACATAATCAGGTATGCCATCACCATCAGTATCAAATGGACCAAAAACCGCGTACTTATTTCTACGATAATCACTTCTAAAACCAGCAGCAACAGGCATTTTTGTATACACATCTTTTTCAGTGTATCCATTTGCTAGGTAGGCAGTAACAATCCACGTATAACGTCTATCATTAGACCACTCCCAGCTCGCGAACATTGTCTCAAAAAGATTTCTATCATTCCACTTTTTTATTTCGCACATAGAATACTGACAATCCTCAGTATTCCCTTGTAATCGCGAGTATTTGTAAGGATTTGGAAGGCCACCGCCAACGCCATTGTCTCCACTCGAAGGTCCAAGATTATCATTCCAGTTATTGTTGAAACCATTAAGCTGACCATTATCATTAGGATTTTTAGTATATGTCCAAGCTGTCCATTTTCCTCCATATGTTTTAAGAGTACCAATACGCATATCATCTTGATCTTCACGAACAAGCTGTGCAGAAGTCTCACCGATGTTTATCTTACCGCTTGAACCTTCCCAATAACGTTTAACAAGTATTGAACTTTTATCTAAACCCTTAGGCAGGAACAATGAAAGCGTAGGTCTACCCAGATAAGCAGTACCGTCTTTAGGTTTATTTCCTTTAGGCTGCATCTCACCTGAATCAAGCTGCCTAGCAAACTCAGCATTCCTGTTGAAAATTATTTTATAAGTTACTTTCGTTCTTCCATTTTCTTTTTCAATAACAGGATCTTCAATCCTCATATCTCTAAATGCATCAGCAGCATCATAAGTATGCTCTTCATCTTTTCTACCTTTATTATCTTCAGTTGTAGCAGCAACATAACCGTTACCAGCGTAATCCCACCAAACACTTGCCGCATTAGCACTATTCACTGGCGGCACGATGAGCATGGTTACTATGGTGGCAAAGGTGACAATTATTGCAAGAATCATGTTTCGGAAGATATGCGATTTTCTTGCTGTTTTACCTATGTATGAACTTAATGAATCATTATCCGATAATGAAGAAGAAGATGATGAAGATAAAGAAGATGATGAAGAATTTACTTGCATATTTGAGTACGAATAAATTGGCGCACTGTGGTAATCGGAATCTGGGCGCGTTGAATAGGTAGAGTCAGAACCAGCAGGCGCATCTGCCACGCTATTCGCATTGTCAGTATCGCTCACAGAAAAAACCTTCTGCGCAATGCAGTACACGCGAGATGCGAAACGAGCAAACTTTGCAGGTAACATAATCGACTCACCTTCGATTGTCATTTTTGGCTAGTTTGTACATCCTAGCCATTTTGGCAATTTCGGCTATTGCATAAGCAACACCCTGCTTTTACACGAATCCCAAAATTGGGCAGAATACTACACGTATCAAGTACAGAAGTACTAAGAGCATTCAAATACATGAACTAGCATTTAGCAATTGCAGCATTTACAAACAACGCTTAATGCGATTCCACATGTGAGCACAACAATAAAGCAGCAGAACGCGCAGCTTTACTAAAGTACTCAAGCAAAAGCATTTAGCAAATATACCCCCCCCCCCATCAAAACGAATTGCAAGAAAAAATAGACTTTAACAGAACTTTAAGGAAAAGTTTTTACAATCGTTCTCTTTTACAAAAAAATCTATTGATTGATTGCTAATAACAGAATAGTTTTATGTAGTAGGTGAAGTGTTTTGCGTGACCTGCGTGTCGTAAAACCACAACATCTTGTGGTTCGGATGCGCACTGACCACAAATCGCCAGCTATGTAGTGCGATTGTACTGAATTTCAGCGTTTTTGATACAAACGCACTACATAAAAGCGCTCAGGCAGGTCGTCGCGCAAACTCGGGAAAGCAGATCATTCGTTCGAGCAGTGCAGAGTATTGCAAAACGTTACGAGTTTGATAGCACTGCGATACAATTAACAAAGTCAAAGCAAAACACACGGCAAATAACGCGAATACACAAATAACACGGAAGGCAGCACTACGATTAGCTTAATTAGGCGGCAGATTCTGCCAGAGTTTATACCAGTTGGCGCACGAATTGTTGTGCGAACATACAAAGTCGCGCAATTAGGCGGCGGAGAAAGATCGCAAACCAATTGCAACGCACAAACAAACAATGGCAGAACAGAAACAGCTGGCAGCGAGCAAGCAAACAATGACAATGCTCAAACAGGCAATGGCAGCGCGCAAAAAATCGAATACCACGACGCGATTGGTCACGTAATAAGCTGGGACGGCGCAACATTGCATCTTATGCGAGACGCGGCAGCAAACGGAAGCCGACCCGAGCAAGAAATGTTCATCGACGCGCGCACAATCGTGCGATTAAAGCCCGTGCCCGAGCGCAAACATCGCAGCTAATCTACGCAAGCTATGTAGTGCGATTGTACTGAATTTCAGCGTGTCGTACCGCGTGCTACGCTTTAAGCAAAAAGGCAGGTCGTCGCGCGAGAGAATGTTGCTCTAATTGGCGTGTCGAGCAACAAAAAGCGGAAAGTTTTCCCGACTTTGTAGCTCAAAACCACAAAATCAACAACAAAAAGCGGAAATATCGTTCGCGCACTACAGCGCAATGCGAAGGCAGATCGTCACGCAAAGCGCTATTCAACAACGCCGTTAGAAATCAGCTCGCGCGCAACCTCGCGATACTCCTTAGCAGTCTTATGCTCAGGAGCAAAAATCGTAATCGGAACCGCAGCAACAGTAGAATCCGGCAGCTTAATCGAACGCGAAATAACAGAATGCAGCACGCGCCCCTGGAAAGCCTCGTAAATCCTTTGCAAAACCTCTTCGCTATGCAAAGTGCGCGTAAACATAGTAACGAGCACGCCAAACACTTGCAAATCTGGGTTAATTCTGTGCTGCACTTTTTCAATCGACTGCATAAGCAGCGCCACGCCTCTAAGCGCAAAGAACTCCGCAGCAACAGGAATAATCACACCATCCGCCGCCGTAAGCGCGTTTACAGTGAGCAAGCCAAGCGAAGGCTGGCAGTCAATAATAATAACGTCGTATTCGTTACGAACTTTGCGCAACACGCCAGCCAAAATCTGCTCGCGACCAACCTCGGTAACAAGCTGCACCTCTGCAGCAGAAAGATCAATGTTTGCAGGCATAACGTCAATGTTTTCGGTGGCAGTGTGACGAATCACATCGTGCACGTCTACAGAAGAATCAAAAAGCGCCGTATAAACCGTGTTATCAAGCGCGTTCGCATTAATCCCAAGCCCCACCGTTGCAGCGCCTTGCGGATCGAAGTCAACAATTAAAACTCGCCTACCGTATTGACTCAGTGCACCAGCGATATTGATGGAGCTGGTAGTTTTACCAACGCCACCCTTCTGGTTACACATAGCAATAATGCGCGCAGGACCGTGCGTTGTAAGCGCATCGGGCGCGCGGAAAGTCTCATATTCGCGTCCAAGTAAATCAGTAGGCATACGCTCCAGTTTATCAAAAGGTATGTTCAGTGAATCGATGCGTCGTTGTGAAGCTATCTCGCACGCGGATGGCTCATAACATACGCCTCCATAAGCGCATCTGGACTTATATGCGTGTAAATTTGCGTTGTTGTAACGGACGCATGCCCAAGCAGCTCCTGCACAGTGCGAACATCGGCGCCCCCTGAAATCAAATGCGTTGCAAATGAATGTCGAAGCGTGTGAGGATGCAATTCTTTGCCAATTTTAGCCATTTTGCCAGCGCGCGAAATCGCCTCCCACGCGGATTGGCGAGACAGCGATTTGCCACGTTTGTTGAGGAAAATCACGTGAGTATTAGCAGATTTTGACGATGAGTTTAAGGGTGACTTGAGTCGCGACTTTACTTGCGACTTTGCGGTTGCTGGCGACTTTTGCGCGCGACTTGCAAGAATAGGTCTTGCGTTAGCTAAATAATCGCGCAACGCACGTACCGCGCACTTTCCAATCGGCACGAGTCTCTGCTTTTGTCCCTTGCCACTAAGCCGCACAACTGATTCCGTCAAATCAATATCCTCGAATTTTAGTCCAACCGCCTCGCTCACGCGCGCGCCAGTCGCGTACAAAAATTCCACAAGCGCACGGTCTCGAAGCGAGACGGCATCCGTGCTACCAAATCCGCCAGCAGCATCGATTACGCGCTCCACTTCGCTAATGCTGAGCACGTCTGGAAGATGCTCCGCTTGCTTTGGCGCTTTGACTTCTGCAGAAGGGTCGCTTGCGATTTGCGCGTTGGAAAGCATGAATTTGTTCCACTCGTGGATGCTTGCGATTCGCCGCGCAATCGTGCGAGGTCCTAAGTTTTGCGATGACATTGCTTGTGATGACATTGCGCGCACGTATTCTTCAATATCTAGTTGCGTGATTTCATTAACATCGTTTATTTTTCGGGCTTCGCGCAGCCAGTTCGTGTATTTTGTAAGATCCGACTCGTAAGCTTCAACGGTTTTTGGCGAAAGCCCGCGCTCCACGCTTATGTGGTTTAGAAACTGCTGGATTTTTGGGGAAAATGGCGATTGCTGCGATTCGGTCATATGTCAATTATATGCCGCTCGAATCTACTACTTCGAGTTGCGTAATGCGCAAGCAACCGCAGAGTCACTAAACGCCACGCCAACAATCTGCTCGCCGCTTTGCGCACTTTGAATCAGCTGACTTTGCCAATCACCTGCACAATCAAGCGCAAATCGAAGCTCGCGCAAATCGCCAGCCGACTCATCGCAAGCAACCGCGCGCTCCTTATACTTATATTCGCGCCAAGAATCAGCCTTAGCAAAAAACGCGCGCTCATCGCTAGCAACCGCAGAATCGCCATCGCTCTCCTCAAGCATCTTCTTCGCAAAACTCAACTCCTCAATCACGCTTCCAAGCAAATCCGCCACATTTCGCCGATTTTCCGCAACCATCGCACGCGTGCGATTCGGGTCCGTAAGCGCAACTCGCGTCATATCTCGCCAAGAACCAGCCGACATTTGCAACGCAACATTGCGATTTTCGCTTCCGCACAAAACGTTCGCCAGCGCTGTAGAAACAACGTGCGGCATGTGCGAAATCAGCGCCGCCGAAGCGTCGTGTATAGAATCGTTCAACACAAGCGCGCGATTGCCACACAACGACACAATAACGCGCAAAACCGCGCAAAACCGCCAAAAATCACTGCTCTCATCAACGCTAACTGCCCAAAGCGCGCCGTCCAGCAGCTGCGCGCTAGACGCCTGCCAACCCGTAAACTCGCTGCCAGCCATAGGATGCGCGCCAATATAGCAATCACCAAGCCCCGCTGCCTTAACCTGCTCGCGCACAAGCCCCTTAACGCTACCAACATCCGTCAAAGTTGTGTGCTGTTTGTTGATTCCGCGCGAAATCTCGCCAAGAACTTCTGGCATAGAGGCAAGCGAATTGCACAAAATCAAAACATTTGGCTGCATGCGCGCAAGATCCGCAACGCTTTCAACGCAAGTGATTCCAAGCGCCCTCGCCTCTTTATACATTGTTTGATGGCGATTATACGCGTACACTTTGCAGGAGCCAGTCGCAGCCAAACGCTTTGCGATTGATCCGCCAATAAGTCCAAGTCCAACAATACCAACAGAAAATTTTTGAGAAAATCCAGCATCTTCTACCATAATAATTCTCTTTCTGCATGCATTACGTTCAAAGCGCTCAAAGCATCAACTGAAGCATCGCCTGGAGCATCAATACACACTCCGCCATTAGGCAGCATCCAATCATTCATAACCGGATTATCTCTATTATCAGAAGGATACACTGCTAAAACTCGAACCCAATCACCATGTTCAACAACTTCTTGAATCATAGCTTTACACGTAGAATCCCAAGGAGCAGAATCAACAGTTGCAATAAAACTATATAAACCATCCTGACCTTTAATCGGCCTAGACATAAAAGAAGTCATATTAAGACCATGATCGCGCACAACATCAAGCAAATTTGCCAGAACTCCAGCACCTGTAGAACGCGGAATAAAAGCAATAATCGAAGAAAAAGATGAATAGCATTCGCGATGCATACTAACAAAATTGAAAGCCTCATCTCTAGGAGCTAACACTAAAAACTCAGTGCGCGCGCCAGAAAAATCTTCAACAGCTTCACTCACAATCCGCCTATTGTATAAATCAGCACAAATTTTAGGGCACAAAGCAACTTCGCCATTAACTAAATCCCTACAAGCAGCAGCGTTTGAAGACGCAGTTTTTTCTTTCAATCCATGCTTTTGAGCAAACTGTACGGCATTGTGCCAACGCGTGAGGGTGAGCAACAATAGTCGAACAGTTATCGATTGAATCCGACTGGCAAACAACAGCATCAAAACTTATATCAACACCCAAGCGAGCAATGCCAACCATATTTTTTGCATCAATTAATAAATCTAAATTAGGTATTACTACACCTTCAATATTGTTTTCCCACGCAATAATACCCAAATCGTGACAATCTTCAATTTCACTAGCAATATTACAAACATTCTCACACGCAGTTGGAATAAGACGCAAAGCACCTAACGATTTACATTGTTCTTTAACTTTTAAAGCAGCTTGATGAGTAAAAGAACCTTCTGGTCCTAAATAACATAATTTGCGGGCATTATTACTGTTCTTATTACTATTCATGACTATATTGCTATTCATGACTATTCCTCAAACTACTTTAAGATTGTAAGATTTTAAGATTGTAAGACTTTAAGACTATAAGACTGACTATATAAGACTGTAAGTAAGACTACCTTACATTGATTTAGCACCACTTATTTAGCACCACTTATTTAGCACCAGAAATAATAAAGAATTTATTAGGCATACAAAGCAAAACTACGTGAGCGATGATAATACCATAAAGCCAAAAATATCCAGCATTTTGCGCAATCCACGGAAGATTATCCACGCCAAAGCCAACGGCAACAAGCACGCCTCGAAACGCGCCAAAAATCCTAAACCATCCAAGCGCAATCATCCACACAACCGAACAGCACACAATTGCGTGCAAAATAAAGCCAAACATGCCACAAAGCATGCAAGCAAAACACGCGCTCAAAGTAACAAGCAAAAGCGCGATTACAAGACCGTACGGAAAGTTGTACATAGCGCCCATTCGATGCGCAAAAGTGCCCAAAACCGCGCAAAATGCCGCCAAAACGCATAAAGCCGCACACTTGCTAGCAAATAGCACGGAATGCGACTTTATGTTAAACATCATTTTAAGGAATCACGCAGCATTATTTTGACGACGCTGCTTAGCACGCCACTTATACCATTCATCACGGCTCAAAATGATCTTGCGCACGCGAATCGACTCAGGCGTAACTTCCACACACTCATCTTCGTTAGCAAAGTCAAGCGACTCTTCCAAGCTCATCTTAATTGGTGGAGTCAAAGTCTCAAGCACATCTGCTGTAGAAGAACGCATGTTAGTCATATGCTTAGCAAGCGTAATGTTAACGTCCAACTCGTCTGGCTTATTGTTAATACCAACGATTTGACCTTCGTACACAGGGCTTTGCGGATCCACAAAGAACACGCCACGCGCCTGCAAACGCTGCATAGCATAAGGCGTTGCAACACCCTTACGATCGCAAACCATGGAGCCGTTTTGACGAGTTACAATCTGACCAGCCCATGGAGCATAGCCTGCAGAAATAGAGCTTGCGATTCCCGTTCCGCGAGTCGCAGAAAGAAGAGCTGTGCGGAAGCCAATAAGACCGCGAGAAGGAACAGTAAATTGCAAGCGAATCCAGCCAGATCCGTGATTGCTCATAGAATCCATGCGACCCTTGCGATCCGCCATAAGCTGCGTAACAGTACCCATGTATTCTTCTGGAACATCAATCGTAGTGTTTTCCATAGGCTCGTTAATTTGGCCGTCAATCGTCTTAGTAACAACTTGAGGACGACCAACTGTAAGCTCGTAGCCTTCGCGACGCATTTGCTCCGCCAAAACTGCCAACGCCAACTCGCCACGACCCTGAACTTCCCAAGCATCTGGGCGGTCTGTTGGAAGAACCTTAATAGACACGTTACCAATAAGCTCGCGATCAAGCCTATCTTTAATCATGCGCGCTGTAAGCTTGTGATCCTTACCTTCTGTGCCAGCAAGCGGCGAATCGTTAATGCCGAAAGTCATGGAGATAGCTGGGTCGTCAACGTGAATCAATGGAAGAGGCTTTGGATCGTTCTGATCTACAATCGTCTCGCCAATCATAATGTCATTAACGCCTGCAACTGCAACAATATCTCCAGGACCTGCAGATGCAACAGGAGTTCGCTCCAAGCCTTGCGTGCGCAAAAGCTCAGAAACACGGAAGTTTTCAATAGAGCCGTCTACACGAGAAAGCCCGTAAGTCTTACCCTTTTCCAAAGTGCCATTGTAGATTCGCACTAAGCCTAAGCGGCCAAGGAAGTCGGAAGAATCGATGTTTGCAACGTGCGCCTGAAGAGGTGCGCCTTCCTCGTACTCTGGTGCTGGAATGTTGGAAATAATGGAGTCAAAAAGAGGCTCCAAATTATCATTGTCTGGCAAACCGCCGTTTTCTGGCTGATTCAAGGATGCATAGCCAGCTTTTGCAGCGCAATAAATAACAGGCAAATCAAGAAGCGAATCAATATCTAGGTCGATTCCTTCTTCAACAACGTCTTGTGCAAGACCGAGAAGCAAATCTGTAGCTTCGCTCACAACCTCGTCAATACGCGCATCTGGACGATCCGTTTTGTTAACGCACAAAATCACTGGCAACTTTGCCTCAAGAGCCTTACGTAGAACGAATCGAGTTTGTGGAAGTGGGCCTTCGGAAGCGTCAACAAGCAGCACAACGCCATCAACCATGGAGATGCCGCGCTCTACTTCGCCACCAAAGTCGGCGTGACCTGGGGTATCGATTACGTTGATTGTAATTCCCTCTGGGTGACCGTACTTTTCTGCGAGCGGGCCAGTGTATTGCACAGCAGTGTTCTTGGCAAGAATGGTGATGCCTTTTTCGCGCTCAAGGTCGTTGGAGTCCATTACGCGGTCTGGCACTTCTTCTCGCTCAGAGAATACGTGCGACTGCTGAAGCATGGCATTTACGAGCGTTGTTTTACCATGATCAACGTGCGCTACGATTGCCACATTTCTAATATCACCGCGAACAGTCATTACAAACCTCTTCCGTTTTATTTAGCCAAACCTAGACGAGTTTACTCGCGGCTTTAGACACGCCGCTTATGCAATCGCAGATTCACGCAATCGCAGATTCGCTGGCACCTTCTGGCAAATACTTGTCGTATCCTTCTTCTTCCAACTCGTCTGCAAGCTCCGGTCCTGCCGTCTTTACAAAGTGACCTTGCGCAAAAACGTGAACAATATCTGGCTTAATGTACTTTAGGATTCGCGTGTAATGCGTAACCATCATAATTCCCAAACCAGTGCTTTCTTTGGCGCGATTTACGCCTTCCGAAACAATTCGCAAAGCATCCACGTCTAGACCAGAATCCGTCTCGTCTAAAATCGCAAACTTTGGCTTTAAAATCTCTAGTTGCAAAACTTCCGCGCGCTTTTTCTCGCCGCCCGAAAATCCCTCGTTTACAGAACGAGATGCAAACTTTGGGTCCATTCTTAAGCGCTTCATTGCTTCGTTAAGCTCTTTAACCCACGCGCGCAAAGTCGGAGCCTCGCCGCTCACTTCTGTTTTTGCTGTGCGCAAAAAGTTCGTCATCGAAACGCCAGGTACCTCTACCGGGTATTGCATTGCAAGAAACAGCCCAGCTTTTGCGCGCTCGTCTGGAGTCATCTTCAAAATATCTTCGCCGTCTAGAAGCACCTGACCCGAATCCACTTCGTACTTTGGGTGACCTGCCAAAGTGTATGCGAGAGTAGACTTTCCAGAGCCATTCGGACCCATAATAGCGTGCGTTTCGCCAGAATTAACTGTAAGATTTACGCCCTTTAAGATTTGCTTGCGCCCCTCCTTTGTTTCTACAGACGCGTACAAATCCTTGATTTCTAAAGTTGACATGTTTATCTCCTATTCTTCGGTTGCTGGCGATTTTTCCGCATTTACAGATTCTGCGGCTGCTTGCGATTCTTCCGTCTTAGCTAAACGCCTCTCAATCGCAGCCATCAAATGATCTACGATTTGCGGCACGCCAATCTCCTCAATAAGCTCGTTAAAGAATCCGCGCACAACAAGCTTTCTCGCATCCGCTTCGCTCACGCCGCGAGATTGCAAGTAAAACAGCTCCTCGTCGTCGAATCTGCCGACAGAACTTGCATGACCTGCGCCAATAATATTTCCATTTTCGATTTCTAGATTTGGCTCCGAATCGGCAATCGCGCCAGGAGTTAGCACCAGGTTTCTGTTCAACTCGTACGAATCCGTGCCTGGAGCTTCTGGCTTAATAAGCGCGTTTCCAACCCATGTAGAATGCGCTCCTTTGCCGTAAAGCGCGCCCTTATACACTACTCGCGACTTGCATTCTGGGTGATTGTGCACAACCATCGTACGATGCTCAACATGCTCGCCTGGATCCACAAAATACATGCCAAGCATGTTTAAATCGCCCTTTTCGCCACCAAAATCCTGATCCATGCGGATTCGCACAACATCTCCGCCAAGCGTGACCATTGTGTGACGAAGAGACGCACCAGCACCCACGTGAATCCTATGATTTCCAACGTGTTTGCTGCCTGAATCCCACTCTTGAATGAACGTTGTAGAAACGTGCGCGTTATCTCCAAGAATGATTTCTACGCCTTCAGCAAGCTTTGCAACTCCCGTGTGCTCTACAATAATATCCGCGTTTGTGCAGGAATCGGCTTCAATCACTAAGTGCAAAGCGTCAAGAGATTTCGCAGCGTCTAGCGATTGCAAGTTATTCCCATGAATTTGCAATATTATTGGCTTTGTAACTTCGCCACAAACATGCAAAACGTACGCCGACTTTGCAGAATTCCACGCAACAGCAGCCACGCGATCCGAAGGCTTCATATCTGTATGCGGAGCCTCGTTTTTAGGCAAAATTTGCATCGTTACATGCGAATCGCCATCAACGCCTTTTAGCTCCACAGCAACGTTGTTAGATGGCTTAAAACTATCAAAAAACTCGGAAATTCGCTCAACTGGAGTGTATCGCCAATCTTCCTGCTTCCTAGTTGGAATCGTAAAGTCTTGCACATTAAAAGAGCGCACGGATTTATCTGCACTAGAAGGCATTGCAGCAGGAACCGCGTAAGGATCATTAGGGTCTGCTACAGGAATATTAATTTCTTTTTCCGTCATTTTATTGCTTAAATTCTTTTTCAGATCTTCGCTCATCACCCCACGGATCCTTCCATTTGCAATTCCACAAGACGATTAAGCTCCAGAGCATACTCCATAGGCAACTGGCGACTAATCGGCTCCACAAAGCCGCGCACAATCATGCCCATAGCCTCTTTTTCTTCAAGCCCTCGACTCATCAAATAGAAAAGCTGATCTTCGGAAACCTTAGAAACAGTGGCCTCATGAGCCATTGAAACGTTATCTTCGCGCACGTCAACATGCGGATAAGTGTCGGACCTTGAAAAATCGTCAACAAGCAAAGCGTCGCACACAACTGAAGAGCTAGAGCCGCTAGCGCCCTTAACAATCTTCACAAGACCGCGGTAAGCCGAGCGACCTCCGCCGCGCGAAATCGACTTAGCAACAATCGTAGAACTCGTGTGCGGAGCCAAATGAATCATCTTCGCACCCGTATCTTGGTACTGACCGCGGCCCGCAAAGCTCAAAGACATGGTTTCTGCTTTTGCGTACGGCTCAGCAAGAATGCATGCAGGATACTTCATAGTAGCCTTGGAGCCAATGTTTCCATCAACCCACTCCATTGTGCCGCCTTCGCGCACGTAAGCTCGCTGAGTTACCAAGTTGTACACGTTATTTGACCAATTTTGCACGGTTGTGTAGCGCACGCGCGCATGCTTTTCTACAACAATCTCAACGTTTGCAGCATGGAGTGAGTCCGTGGAATAGATCGGAGCTGTGCAACCTTCAACGTAGTGCACGTACGATCCTTCGTCTGCAATAATCAACGTGCGCTCAAACTGACCCATGTTTGGCGTGTTAATGCGGAAGTAAGCCTGAAGCGGAATATCTACATGCACGCCTTTTGGCACGTACACAAACGATCCGCCACTCCAAGCCGCTGTGTTAAGAGCCGCAAACTTGTTGTCGTCAACTGGAATCACAGTTGCAAAATACTTTTTTACAAGCTCTGGATACTTTTGAACTGCTGTATCCGTATCAACAAAAATCACGCCTTGAGATGCTAAATCCTCGCGAATCGAATTGTAAATAACTTCCGACTCGTACTGTGCTGCAACGCCTGAAACTAAACGCTTTTTCTCCGCCTCTGGAATGCCAAGCCTATCGTAAGTTTTGCGAATATCTTCTGGCAAATCATCCCAAGTTTTCGCTTGATCATGAACAGGGCGCACGTAGTATTTAAAATCGTCTGCGTCAAAACCGCTTAAATCCACTCCCCAATCAGGCATCGGCTTTTGCAAAAACGCGCGGTAGCCTTGCAAACGAAGGTTTAGCATCCACTCTGGCTCGTGTTTGTCTGCGGAAATTGCGCGAACAACCGACTCGTCAATGCCCTTCTTTGCAGCTTCGCCTGCCGCATCCGAATCATGCCAGCCGTAATTGTACTCGCCAAATTCAGCAACAATCTGCTCGTCTTGGCGAATTTTATCTTCGTTTACGCGAGCGCGATCTGCCACGTACTGGCTCATTTCAACGTCTGCCGCGCTGGATTCTGGCGTGCTGGAGTCGTTTTGATTTGCTGCATTCTCATTCAATGATGCGCTTGATTCAGGCTTATTTGAATCATCAACCACTGTTTTACCCTCCTATCAAGCTTATAAATCGATTATACATTTAGCCACGCAACGCACGCTCCGAGATTTTTGACTTTGCGCGATTTTGCCACCATTTTGCCACCAAACGTGACTCAAATCACATCTTTGTATTCTCTGTATAAACCTTGTCTGTATAAATGAAACATAAAGAAAAATACTTTATTTTTTATTGCATTTTTATTAAAATCTTATTTAGAAAGGTGGTAATTTAGATGACAACAAATACAGTGAACATTAATTTCAAGCTAAATGCAGACGATAAACGACTTATGGAAAATGTTTGCCGAGAACTAGGGCTTTCAATGAGTGCAGCATTCACAATATTTGCTAAGAAAGTTGGAAGAGAACACAGAATACCATTCGAAGTTTCAGCAGATCCGTTTTACAATCCGGAGAATATAAGTCGTCTTAAAAAATCCATAGCACACATGGAAGAAACAGGCGGCACTATACACGAGGTTCCGCTCGATGATTAAAGCCTAGACAGATGAAGCGTGGGAAGACTTTGAGTACTGGTCTAAGCAAGATAAGAAAACTCTTAAGAGGATCCTTCAGCTTCTTAAAGATATTGATCGCAACGGATATAACGGCATAGGTAAACCAGAACCTCTGAAAGGTGATTTTTCTGGATACTGAAGTAGACGGATTGATGACTGTAACAGAATAGTTTACCGAATCGATGGAAACATAATGAGAATAGTTCAGTGCGGTTCACATTATGATAGATGATCGCAAAATCTACGCACGCGGGAAGGCTTGCGAGTAACGCTGTTTAAGAGCCTGAATAGAAACGTGCGTGTAGCGCTGCGTTGTGTTAAGCGACGAATGCCCCAAAAGCTCCTGAACCTCGCGAAGGTCCGCTCCCCCGTTGAGCATATGCGTTGCAGCACTGTGACGAAGCGCGTGCGGCGCAACGTCTGGCACGTTTGCAGCAGCTGCAGCCTCGTGAACAATGCTCCTAACAATGCGCTGGTCAATGCGCTTTGCTCGCACGCCCAAAAACAACGCTGGCGAGCTTGCGGCAGATTTTTCTTGCAGCGCACTTCTCCCACAGTCAAGCCACTTTTTACACGCTTTCGCAGCAGGAACACCGAATGGTACTACACGCTGCTTGTTTCCCTTACCTGTAACTTTTACAGTGTGATTTTCAAAATCCATATCTTGCACATTAAGACCCGTAAGCTCCCCCACACGCATGCCCGTGGCATATAAAAGCTCTAAAATCGCAGCATTTCTAAGTGCGATTACATACTCTTGTTTCGTTTCTGTTTGAGATTTTATTTTAGATTTTATTCGCATTTTTATTTGCGACTTTAGTGGTGTATTTTCTTGATGCTCGGTTGCTGGCGACTTATCCACAGCATAATCTTCAGAACGATCCTCAGCACAATCCAATAACTTTTCCGCTTGCGCCTCGTCTAAAACCGTAGGAAGCTCATTAACAATTTTAGGTGTATTAAGAATTTGCGCAGGATTTGCGCTAATCAAACCAACGTGCGTAGTCCACGCAAAAAAGCCGCGCACAGCCACTACTTTGCGAGCCAAACTAGAGCGCGCGTGATTCTTATTAAGCCAATACATCCATTGACGCAGAACGCTTGTAGACACAGAATTTAAATCAGAAAGATCGTTTACACCACACCATTCAAGACATTGCAAAACATCTACCCTATATGCGCGAAGAGTGCGACTTCCAAGGCCTTTATTTGAACGCAAATAATCAATATACCGATCGGATAAGTCGGAAGCTTCCGTTGACGATACCAAACCATCGTCAAATAATAAATCATTATTATTACGACTGCTAGCCATAGAACCGCCTCAAATCGCCTATATCACAGCAATCAGAAAGCTCTAATTACCGCTTTCTCCGCTAGACTTACGCCTTCTATCCAACACGTGCCAAGCTTTATCTGCAGCAGCAAGCTGAGCCTTACGCTTACTAGAACCATCCGCCTCACCCAACAGCTCGTCGCCGCTTTCGTGTGCCAAAACCGCGCGCGCATGGAACACGGGCGCATAATCTGGGCCAGAAACCGACATTCTATATTGCGGCTCGTCAAGCCCCATCTCGTGCGCCAAAACCGTAACCGTAAGCGAAGTCTTCCAATCCAGAGCAGGACCTTCTGTAAGAACCTCCGCCAAAGTGTCGTCAATCAAACGATGCACTACAGCGCGCGCCTCGTCAATGCCATGCTCAACAAAAGTCGCGCCAATAAGCGCCTCAACAATATCGCACAAAATCGAGTCTTTTTGAGCGCCGCCATGCTCCATCTCGCCATGACCCAAAAGAATATACGGTCCAACGTGCAACTTATCTCGCGCAACCGCGCTCAAAGCCCACTCCGAAACAGCCTTAGCGCGAAGCTTAGCCAACTGACCTTCCGTCATATCTGGGTGAGCAGAAAACAGCGTTTCTGTAGAAACAAGCTCCAAAACAGCGTCTCCCAAAAACTCTAGACGCTCGTAGTTTTTAGTGCCTGGATGCTCGTGCGAAAACGAGCGATGAGTGAGCGCCTCAACAAGTAAATCTGGCGAAATCGTAGTACCGAGCGCGCGTAAAAGCTCCTGAGTAGGGTCACCATCATGAGTATGTCCGTCTTTAGAACGCGTAACACCTATGCTGCTAGTTCTAGCATTTTCTGGATGATTTGGGTTCTGATAATTGCGATTTTGAACGTCATTTTTTACATCATCTTGAATGTCATGCTGATCTTTTGTATTGTTCCCACTCATATTTTCAACATTATAGCGCATGCGTTGAAGTCGTTGATTTACAACCTCATGCAATTTCAAGCTCAATAAAAGCGTGCAAAAACACAAGAACCCTGCCACCCGTCGATGGCAGGGTTCTTTTTTAAAATACAACCTACTTGGTGTGCGCAGAGCGAATTGCTTCGCGATACACGCGACCGCGGAAGTTACCGCAGGTTGGGCAAGCCATGTGAGACAACGCTGGCGAACCGCAGTTCGGGCAGGTAATAGTCTGCACGGCAGAAGCCTTCCAATTGGCGCGACGCGAATGAGTATTAGCGCGCGAGGTCTTGTACTTTGGCAGTGCCATAATCTTTCCTCTATTTCGTTCAACCGATTGAGCTTAAGCGTTCTGTATATTACAGCAAGCGCCATACATTATTCAGAATCGCACTACATGGCAGGTCGTGTCGTTCGCGCAGATTAGCTGCGCTCACGCCTTCGCCGCCGTAGAAGCACACCGTGCTTCTACGCTAAGCGGCTCAGCGCTCCGAATTGCCTTTTCGCGCTACGCTCTAAGCGAAAAGGCAGGTCGTCGCGCACTACGTAATTAGTGTAAATCAGCCGCGATTTTGCGAGTTTTCAAGCTTTTGCTTAAGTCCTTCAAGCGCCGCAAACCGAATATCCGTAATATCGTGATGATGATTTGGATGTTCGTTCAAGTTTTCTCCACATTGCGAGCAAAGACCCTTGCAATCTGGCTCACACAAAGGTTTAAGCGGCAGCTCGCTAACCATTGTGTCCCTAATCAATGCCTCGATATCAGCAAAGTCGCCTCCGCCAACCAGTGGATACACGTTTCCAGAATCGTCGCCCTCGTCCCAAATATCAGCATCTTCTAAATCATCATTATCGCCATTAGATCTATTAGATTTAGAATTATTGGAACGCGCACCACCCTTGCTTTCCACCTGTGCAAAGAACGCGCACACATCGACGCTCCAATTCCTATGCAACGGCATCAGGCATCTAGAGCACTCTGCGTGTACGCGCGCTGTAATCGTACCCTGGAACATAAGCCCATCCACTACGGAATCAAAGTTGCCGTCTACTGTAACATCGCTCCCTGGCTTCACGCCAATAACGCTGTCTCCTATACCTTCTGGCGCCGGGAACACGCGATGCAATTGCATGCTACTTCCTGCTCGTGCCGCCATTTGCGCAACTGGTACCGCCCATAAAGACTGGGAGGGATGCGATGCCATTTTTAGTTCCTTTCTTCGCTTTCGTTTACAACTTCTCCATTAACTTGTCTGTTAATCTCGTCTTGCACATGCGCCGCCGCACGCCTGCGTTCTTCTAGAACTCGCTGACCTGCCTGAACATCCTGCTCTAGCTTGTCTAACTGCTGTTTTAAACCTTCCATAACCGTAGCACTGTACTGATCCGCACCACGCGTGAGTTTATCAGCCTTTGCCTGCGCCTCGTTTACGATTCCTCGCGCCTGATTTCTTGCAATGGCGACCACGTTTTCTTGCCCAGCCAAGAATTTAGCTCTCTCTTGTGCTTCTTCAATCATCTGAGCAGCCTGGCTTTGCGCAGAACTTACGATTGAATTTGCTTGAGCCTGAGCTGTGCGCAAGCGTCTCTCTGCCTCTCGCATTAATGCACTCGCGCGCTCAAGTTGCACTGGTAGCATGTCTTTTAACCTAGATAAGTAGTCGCCGAATTCTTCGCGATCAATCTTTGCCATTCCAGCAGAAAACAGCACGCCTTTTGCTTCATTTAATGTGGTTTCCATTGTGTCGATTATGTCGTAAACCGTTGTGAATTCTTCACGCGACTTTGTTCGCACTTCTTCGCTTACTGTTTGCGGATTAGCGGCTTTAAACACGTTTTCTTTTTCATCTTCAAATTCTATTGCACCACCGTCTTCGCGTTCACGCAAATCTGGCATTGGGAACAAGTTTTGCGCATTATCGCCAGCAGCCGCAGAATCAGCAGAAGAATCGCCAGCAACCGCAGAATCAGCAGCACTATCATCCTTAGCCTTATTTGCCGCAGGCACTGCGTCGTAAGCTTCAAAAGCAGCACTGGGCGAATCATCGTTGTTTGCAATCACTGGATTTAATGGCAACTTTTGGCTGCGATTTGCCGATACTTGGCTTTCCATTGTGTCGTCTTCGTTTTCGCTCATTTTTCTCCTTCGCTAAGTAGCTGCTCTCTGTTTCTCCTAATAATTTTATTTTATTATTTTAATTTTATGACTTTATTGTACGTATTTTTGTGATATTGCAATTGTTTTAGAAAAAACGTTCTGTAAAAGTGGAACCACATTATCTGGCACCATTCCCGAAACGTCTCCGCCGTGACGAGCAACATCTTTTACAACGGAGCTAGAAACATGTTCCAAAATAGGGTCTGCAGGCAGGAACATGGTTTCTATCCCAGCAAGCTTGCGATTAACCAGAGCCATTCCAAGCTCCGCCTCATAGTCACCATTTTGGCGCAATCCCTTAACTATTACGGTTGCGCCGACTTTTTTGCAATAATCTGTGATAAGACCATCTGTTGAGGCAACAACTATTTTGCACGCTGGCGACTGTGCTGCTCCGCATAAAGGTGGAGCAAATTCCCCGACTGGAAAATCATCTTTTAGGTTTTTAACAGCATTGCGAATAATATCCACACGCTCCGATTCGGAAAACATTGGCGTTTTTGCCGCGTTAACAGCCACCAAAACATGCACTTCTTTAAAGAGATGCGTACAACGTTGTATCACGTCTAAGTGTCCGGCTGTAACGGGATCGTAGGAGCCTGGGCAAACAGCTATAGTCATGCTTTTAGATTACCACGAATCTGCCACTATCCAGACACAAGCCGCAACTAGCATATTTTGCACGAGTTTGTACTGGATTTACTGCGTATTGTGTCGTTCGCGCGTTACAGCGCGCTCACGTCTTCGCCGCACGTAAAGTCCACTGGACTTTACGTTTGAGCGGCTCAGCGCTACGAATTGCCTTTTCGCGCTACGCTCTAAGCGAAAAGGCAGGTCGTCGCGCACTAATCGTAGATAGGCATAGGACTATGATTGGCTGCAGGTAAAAGTCGCGTATAAAAGTCGTAAAGAACGCGCTTTAAGTTTGATTACTAAAATCGCAAGAAAGGATTGAAAATGCTTGATTCTTTTGATTTCTCAAAGTCCGAAGCAAAGTCTTACACAAACTCTTCCGTACTCATGACAGACATGTACGAGTACACAATGCTCGACGCAGCACTAAAAGACGGCACAGCAGACCGCAAATGCGTTTTTGAGATTTTTACTAGGCACCTTCCTCAAGGCCGCCGCTACGGAGTGGTAGCAGGCACAGGCAGAATCCTAGAGGAGCTAGCGCGATTCCACTTTAGCGACGATGACTTGCGATTTTTGCAAGACCGCAAAATCGTTAGTAAAGACACCATTAAATGGCTAGAAAACTACCATTTTAGCGGCAAAATCCGCGGTTACAGAGAAGGCGAAATGTTCTTCCCAGATTCGCCGATTTTGCAAGTTGAAGGCACTTTTGGCGAGTGCACGTTGCTAGAAACGTTGCTACTTTCCGTGCTTAACTACGATTGCGCAGTGGCGAGCGCCGCCGCACGCATGGTTTCCGCGTCTGCTGGAAGGCCGTGCATGGATATGGGTGGCAGGCGCACAAACGAGTGGTCGGCTGTGGCTGCTTCTCGCGCGGCGGTAATCGGCGGTTTTAAAGGCACGGCAAACCTGCTTGCGGCAAAGCTTTACGGGCTTAAGGCGATTGGAACGGCCGCGCATTGCTTTACGCTTGTGCACGATTCGGAGCGCGATGCCTTTGAGTCACAAATTGCAGCACTCGGAAAAGGAACAACGTTGCTTGTAGACACATACAACGTAGAAGAGGCTGTTAAAACCGCCGTGCAAGTTGCTGGTGCGGATCTTGGCGGTGTGCGCATTGATTCGGGCGATTTGTGCGTTATGGCTCGTCGCGTTCGCGCTCAGCTCGATGCGTTGGGTGCTAAAAATACTAAAATCACGGTTACGAACGATTTGGACGAGTATGCGCTCGCATCTTTGCAAAATGCGCCAGTTGATTCCTACGGCATTGGAACAATGCTTGTTACAGGTTCGGGCGCGCCTACTTGCGCAATGGTTTATAAGCTTACGGAGCGCGAGGGCACAGATGGAGTTATGCAACCTGTTGCTAAGAAGTCTAAGAATAAGGCGACTGTTCCAGGGCGTAAGCTTGCGTACCGTTCCTACGATTTTAGCGGCGGTGCGAATGGCGGCGTGGCTAGCAATGGCGTAGCCGATTGTGAGCATGTAATTTCTGGCTCGGAGAGTGCCCTCGCGACTTTTAAGCCGCAAGATTCTTGGGAAGATTTGCTAGTTGACTACGTGCAAAATGGCGAATTTAATACGGAGTTTATGGGTCATGACGCAATTATGCGAGCACAGGACTATTGTGCTAGAGCACTTAGCAGACTTCCGATTTCTGCTCAAAGTCTTATGCGTGGCGACCCTGCTATTCCTACAGAAATCAACGTTTTAGGCTAAAAGCCCAGATTGTTCATCTCTTCGTAGATTTTTTTGCACTCTGGGCAAACAGGATAGTCGTTAGCTTCGCGCTTTGGAATCCATACTTTTCCACACAGTGCTACAACTGGGCGGCCAGTCAAGCGCGATTCGATTACGCGATCCTTGGAAACGTAGTGTGCAAAGCGGTCTGCGTCACCGCCATCGTCCATTCGCGCTGATTCATCTACCTCTGGCTTTTCAAGTACGCTCGTGCTTGTGCTAGACCCAGAATCTGGGAGGCTTTGTGAATCGTCTTCCATAACAGCGTTCAAATTAGCAGCGTTTGGATCTTCGCTATACTTTGAATCATTTGAAAACGTCATTGCATCCCTTTCGTACAAATCGCGCTTTGTTGATTGCGACTCATGTTTATACAAGCATAAGTCATAATCGCAACAAATACTCGAATCGACAACCTCGAGCTTAACGCGTGAGTTATTAGCTAAACATATAATTGAGATTATGCTTGAAAATACGAACAGAACTCTTACAGCAGCAGCGGCACGATTGCGCCTATATAACACAGCAACGCACAACACTAGCGGGTTTACAACAGTTACTCCTGGCCACGTTGGCATGTACGTGTGTGGCGCAACTGTGCAAAGCTCACCTCATATAGGTCATATTCGCGCAGCAATCGCCTTCGATGTTGTTCGCCGATGGCTTTTGCGCCTTGGCTACACTGTTACTTTTGTTAGAAATGTTACAGATATTGACGATAAAATCATCAAAAAAGCTAGCGAAAATGGCCAAACATGGTGGCAGCGCGCCTACATTTACGAGCGCGAGTTCACTAAAGCTTACAACACTCTTGGCGTTATGCCGCCTACTGTGGAGCCGCGCGCGACTGGTCACATAAACGATATGGTGGAGCTTATACAGCGATTGATTAATCGCGGACACGCATACGCAATAACAGACGCGAATGGCAATCCTACTGGAAACGTGTATTTTAGTGTGCCAAGTTGGCAAGATTACGGCGCGCTAACGCATCAAAATGGTAATTCAGACGGCAGCAATAGCGACGACAAATCCAGCAAAGCCGACAAATACAATCCAGTTGACCCTGCTGACGCAAGCCCAGATAAGCATGATGCTCGCGATTTTGCGCTTTGGAAAGCACCTTGCGATTTTGACCAAAAAGACGCGCGCTGGAACACGCCGTTTGGAGCAGGACGCCCAGGTTGGCACATTGAATGCTCGGCAATGAGCCACCGCTATCTTGGCGATGCTTTTGACATTCACGGCGGCGGACTAGACTTGCGCTTCCCACACCACGAAAACGAGATGGCGCAAACACTCGCTGCTGGATGGAAAAGCGCAAACGTGTGGATGCACTCCGCGTGGGTTACATCTAAAGGCGAAAAAATGAGCAAATCTCTTGGAAACGGTCTTTCTGTTCCATCTGTTTTGGCTCAAAAATCCGCGTGGGTCGTGCGATACGCGCTAGGCGGCGTGCAGTACCGCGCAATGCTTGAGTGGTCGGATCAATCTTTGACCGAGGCACAATCTGCTTATGATCGCATATCTAACTTCCTCGAGCGCGCAAATCGCGTAATCGAAAATCAGCCAGATTATGCGGAAGTTCAAAGCGTTGATGCAGATAATCTTCCAAAAGATTTTACTAAAGCTATGAACGACGATATTAACGTTTCGGGCGCGTTGGCTGCGATTTTTACTGCGATTCGCTCTGGTAACGCGCTTTTGGATGACTATGCGCAAAATCAAAACGAAAATCAAAGCAACGGCATTAAAAGCCTTATTAAGACTTGTGTTTTGCAAGTTCGTGCAATGCTAGACACTCTTGGACTAGACCCTTATTCTCCACAATGGCGCAATCTTTCGCAAAAATCGCAAGATTTAGGTGCGAATAATGGCGCAAGCGCGGAGCATAAGGTTCTTGAATCTTTGATTGCAAATCAGCTTGAACAAAGGGCTATTGCACGCGCAGCTAAGGATTTTGCACGCGCAGACGCGATTCGCGACTCTTTAACCCGCCGCTGGCGTTGTAATCGAAGATTGCGCACAAGGGTCATCGTGGCATTTGTCTTAAGTAAAAGCAATGTAAACATGATAAAAAGCAATACAACAAAACATTCCAAACAACCTGTAGAATAGAGCAATTATGGCAGCATTTAGTTCGTTAACAGAAAGACTTTCTGGCGCATTCAAACACTTGCGCAGAAAAGGGAAATTATCCGACGCAGACATCGACGGCACGATTCGTGAAATTCGTCGTGCGCTTTTAGACGCAGACGTAGCTCTAGATGTTGTGCGATCATTTACCGCTAAAATTCGCGAGCGCGCACTAGGTGAAGAAGTTTCTAGCGCACTGAATCCTGCTCAGCAAGTTGTGCGAATTGTAAACGACGAGCTTACAAACGTTTTGGGTTCAGGCGTTGATAGACCGCTGAATTTTGCAAAATATCCACCAACTGTAATCATGCTTGCTGGTTTGCAAGGCGCTGGTAAAACAACACTTGCAGGAAAGTTGGGTTACTGGCTTAAAGATTCTGGGCATACGCCTTTGCTTGTTGCGGCGGATTTGCAACGTCCTAACGCTGTTACGCAGCTTGAGGTTGTTGCAGAGCGTGCAGGTGTGGCGATTTTTGCGCCAGAGCGAGGCGTGCAAAGTGACGGCGGCAGCGAAGTTGTTTCGGCTGGTTTAGCCACTGGGGACCCTGTTAAAGTTGCGCGAGATTCTATTGACTACGCGCGCGCAAAAATGTACGACACGGTTATTATCGATACCGCTGGTCGCCTTGGCGTGGACGATGCTCTTATGCAGCAGGCGCGCGAGATTCGCGATGCTGTTAATCCGCAAGAAATTCTGTTTGTTATAGACGCCATGATTGGTCAGGACGCTGTTCGTACGGCTCAAGCGTTTAACGAGGGCGTTGACTTTACGGGTGTTGTGCTTTCTAAGTTAGATGGCGATGCACGAGGCGGCGCTGCGCTATCTGTTGCAAGCGTTACAGGAAAGCCGATTTTGTTCGCTTCTACTGGCGAAGGTTTGAAGGATTTTGAGATTTTCCATCCAGATAGAATGGCTTCAAGAATCCTCGACATGGGCGATATTCTAACGCTTATTGAGAATGCGCAAAAACAGTTTGACGAGGAAGAGTCTAGAAAAGCTGCCGCTAAAATATCTGAAGGAACTTTTGGACTAGACGACTTTTTGGATCAGCTTCAGCAGGTTAAAAAGCTTGGTTCTATGAAGAAGATTCTTGGTATGATGCCTGGAATGGCAGCGCACAGACAGGAACTTGAGCAGTTTGATGACCGCGAGATAGACCGCACGGAAGCTATTATTCGTTCGATGACGCCTAAAGAGCGCAAAGACACCAAGATTATTGATGGTTCTAGGCGCGCGCGCATTGCAGCTGGCGCAGGCGTTCCAGTTTCTGCAGTGAATGCGCTTTTGCAACGCTTTGAGCAAGCAGCTAAAATGATGAAGCGCATGAGCAATGGCGGCGGCGCAGGAATGCCTGGAATGGGCGGAATGCCTGGAATGGGCGGTCCTGGCGGAAAGTCTAAGCGTAAAGACAAGAAGAGCAAGAAGAAGGGCGGAAAGTCCGGTAATCCTATGCGTCGCGAGGCCGAGGAGCGCGCGCTTAGAGAACGCTTGTCTGGAAATTCTTCTGCGAATAGTGCAAATGATGACGCGAATGGCGAGTCTGCTTTTATGAAGAAGAAGCAGGATTTGCCTAATAATTTGCCAGAAAATCTTCAAAATCTTATGAGTGGCGAAGGCGACTTTGCTGACGAAATGCCTGATTTACCTCCTAATTTGGGCGGCGGACTCGCAGGTCTTTTCGGCAGATAATGCAGATAATGTGAAGAACGCAGATAACTATATAATACGAATAATCAGTAGATGATTTACGCTATTTTACTTGCGATTTTACTTGTTGCACTTGTTTTGCTTCTAGCTTGGCAGCTACTTAGGTGGCTGCCAGCTGGAGCGGATAGACTAAAGCCACTGCCATATGTTATTGCATTGCTTCCAATTGCGCCGTTTTGCGCTGCACTTGGGCAAGTCGCCAGCGCTGTGGCTGCAGTTGCAACACGATCGCAAAATGAATTTTATAAATCTTATTTATTTTTGTGCGTAGCATATGCGCTGTTATTCGTAATCTCTTTAAAATCGTATACGCCGTATTGGGCAGTAAGATTGCTGCGAATAAAACAGGAAAAATCGCCAGAATTATCACTAGAAAAATCGAGAGAAATCCGCGTTATGACGCTTAATTGCAGATATGGTCGCGCAAACGCAAGTCAAATAATAAAGTTAGCAAAAACGCATAAAATCGATACGATTCTTTTACAAGAAGTAAGCAAAAAACTTGTAAAAAACCTTGAAAAACTTGGGATTAAACACGATTTTGCGCATGTGCAATTGGGAAGCGCGAGCGGACATGAAAATGGCGGCTTTAACGCGATTTATACGCGACTAAGCAATGTTAAATCTTTTGGTAAGTCGATTAAGATTGATGCAGCAAACGTGCCAATTGTTACGTCGGTCACTTGCGACTCATCCGCGGAAAATCTTTTAATAACATTCGCTTCGGCGCATCCAAAGTCGCCTATGCGCGGATGTGCGGCTTGGAGCAGCGGAATAATGGCGCTTGCAAAAATCGGCGAAAATCACAATGAAAACAACGTCAAAAAAGTCACAATAATCGGCGGAGACTTAAACTCCACTCCAGATCACCCAAGCTTTAGAGCGCTACTAAAATCAGGCTTTTTAGACGCATCAATGCAAATCGGCAAGCGACTAAAGACTTGGCCAACGTGGCAAAAATGGCCGAATCTTGCGCTTGACCATGTGCTAGTAAAATCAACAGGATGCAACGCTATAGCCACAGAGCAACGCGCAATTCGTGTGGATGGAAGCGACCACTTTGCGCTAATCGTTTGCGTTTCAATCCCCCTCTAGCTCCCCTCTTCTTCGCCAGAATAACAATGCTCTTTGCGTACATTACTCCGCCAAGTGTGGTAGAGATTCGAGATTTTTCGCAGCGAATGAAGCGAACCTCAGCATCTTTGATGGTGATTCGCTGAAGTAGCAAGAAAAATCGAGAATCTCGGTGATTAGACTATACGCAATTGTTCAAGCACGTAAGAGGGCTGGGTGATTCTTGGTCGAACAATATAAGAGCGGCAGCCGATACCGAATAATCCAAATGATCAACCACTACAAACAAACTTCAACCCAAAAACAAAATCAAAGACAAAACGGAACAACCGCAACAACAAACTACACGTAAGAGGCGAAGCGTTGTAAGACAAGAATTAGCCAGCCCTCACACAACGCTAAATAGGAAAATCCGCTCACATCTTCGCTTGACTTTGTACGAAAAATCGGAACAAATTACGTACATTATCAGCAAAACAAATAGTCCACACAATCAGTCATAATAGAAAAGTTATTCGCGTGAATCGAAGCCCTCTTATCGACCACGCGAGGAACAGTGGAACTCGCAAGGAGTGCCCCACACCCGAGCGAAATTCTACGACTCTAGTTATAAGGAGAGCCATTTTGGCAACCAAGATTCGTCTTAAGAGATTGGGCAAGAAGTTCTACGCCTTCTATCGCGTTGTAATTTCTGATTCGCGCAACAAGCGTAACGGCAAGTCCATCGAAGAGATCGGCATCTACGATCCAAACAAGCAGCCATCTTTGATTCAGATTAAGTCTGATCGTGCACAGTACTGGCTTGGCGTTGGCGCACAGCCAACCGAACCAGTGTTGAAGCTGCTAAAGATTACTGGCGATTGGCAGAAGTTCAAGGGTCTTGACGGTGCAGAAGGCACTTTGAAGACTTCCGAAGCTGGTCCAGACGCACAGGCTCGCGTTGAGGCTGTAGAAGCCGAAGCTCAGAAGCTTAAGGCTGCTAAGTCCGAAGCCGCTGCAAAGGCTCAGGCTGCTGCAGAAGCCGCTAAGAACGAAGCTGAAGAAGCTCCAGCAGCAGATGCTGAAGCCGAGGAAAAGGCTGAGTAATTATGCTGGCTCAAGCTGTGGAACATCTCATTAAAAACATCGTTGATTTTCCAGATGACGTGTCCGTGCGTTCTCACGAAAACGCTCGCGGCGAACTTTTGCGCGTGCGCGTAAATCCAGAAGACATCGGTAGAGTTATTGGAAGAAACGGTCGTACCGCTAATGCCATTCGTGTTGTTGTACAGGCTCTAAGCCGTCACAACGTTCGCGTTGACATTATGGACGTACGTAAGTGAGATTGAACGTGGCTAAAAACCAACTTTTTGACAACCCTCAGCAAGGTTCAAACAACCTACTGAGGGTTTGTCGTATTGGAAAAGCGCAAGGACTAAAAGGCGAAGTCACTGTCCAAATTTTTACCGACGAACCTTATGAGCGCTTTAAAGCAGGCAATGTGCTTTACACGCAAGACGGCGAGCGCGAGTTTACAATCGAGTCTGCGCGAACGTTTAAAAGCCGTTGGATTTTGCTTTTTGAACAAAGTCTAAATCGCAACGATGCAGAGGCATTAAACGGCTTAGAGCTTTACACTAAGGCTCAAAGCGCGCAAGAGTTAGAGCAAGAAAATGCTTGGTATATTAAGGATTTGGTGGGTCTTAGCGCGCGCATTTGTGAGAATAATTCACTTGGAGTTGCGCCGCGTGAAATCGGCAAAGTCGTAGACGTTATTGATGGTGCTCAATCATTGCTTAAAATCCGACTTTCAACTCCTGTTGGCGATGATAAAACTGCGCTAGTGCCTTTCGTTCAAGCACTGGTTCCAGAAGTTAATCTTAAAGAAAAATATTTAACTTTAGATCCTCCAGGTGGATTAATCCCAGGAATCTAAAACACATGATTTAAGCTTAAAGGCTTTATAAAATGCAAATCGACATAATCTCCGTGTTCCCTGAATATTTTCGCATGCTAGATCTGAGCTTGCTTGGTAAAGCGCAAGATAATGGCTTGCTTAAAATCAACGCGTATAATCTTAGAAAATGGACGCATGACGTTCATCAATCTGTTGATGATACGCCAGTTGGGGGCGGCGCTGGAATGGTGATGAAGCCAGAAGTGTGGGCGGAATGCCTTGATGAGCTGCTTTATAATGGAGATGACGCCGATAATGACGATAACAAAGCCGATATTGGCGATAACGGCACAGTTCTAATCTTCCCAAACCCTTCTGCCCCACTGTTTTCGCAAAAAGACGCTACACAATTAGCAAGCGCAAAGCGACTTGTATTTGTGTGCGGACGCTACGAAGGCTATGACGCGCGAATCCCAGAATACTATAAATCGCGCGGAGTAGATGTGCGCGAATATTCGATTGGCGACTACGTTCTTAACGGCGGCGAAGTGGCTGTTAGCGTTATGGTAGAGGCTATTACGCGCTTGATTCCAGGCTTTATGGGTAACCCAGAGTCGATTGTTGAAGAGTCGTACACTGGCGCGGATGCGATTCTTGAGCATCACCAATACACTCGTCCCACAACTTGGCGCGATCTTAGCGTGCCTGCGATTCTTACTTCGGGCGACCACGCTAAAGTGGATCGATTCCGCAGAGATGATGCACTAGCGCGCACTAGCCAGATTAGACCAGATTTAATTGAGAAACTTGATTGCAAGTCGCTTAGTAAGCAGGATAGAAAAACTCTGATTAGCCTTGGGTGGGAGGTTTCTGGCGATTCGCCAAAACGCCTATAAAGGTCATCGATTCGTGGATTGAATGAACATTACGGCAGTTTCGCCATAGTTGCGCGTGTCGAAAATCTCCCATCCTGAGCAAATCGTAGGCGCAACACTGCGCGCGCTACGCTCTAAAACAATAAGCGTGTCAGCTGCGGCACTTACAACGCCCTTACTGACCATATTCTCAATCAAAAGCTCAACTTGCTCTGTCTCTAATGCGTACGGCGGATCCACAAACACCAAATCGAACGCTTCACCGCTGTAGTCTTGCACAAACTGCTCCGCGCGTCTTTTATTTACGCGAGCGCTTAAATCTTCACTCCACGCGCCTTGACTTTGTAGTACTTTAACAGTTTTTGTTATTAACGCCGCAGCAGCTGCGTTCGCTTCTACGCACACGAGTTCTTTTGCGCCTCTAGAAATCGCTTCTACGCCTAACGCCGCTGTGCCAGCGAATAAGTCGAGTACGCGAGCGCTATCGCATACTCCCCATGAGTCGAGTCTAGAAAAAATCGCCTCTTTTGTGCGATCTGTTGTTGGTCTTGTACATGACTTTGCAGCGCATAATGGCGTGCCTTTAAATCTTCCTGCAATTACGTGCATGTTTCAAGCATATCATTTTAAATTATTTAGACTTGTGTCGAATTTTGTTATTGATATACTTGGAACGGTCATTTGTTTATTTATATAAACAAATGTTGCTTAGCACTGGTTTCTGACGATTTATCCCAAACTACGCTAAACAATGAAGTTTGCTAAAAAGCCTAAGCATAAAATATCTAAATCCCAGCTACAACTGACATATAAATATAACTAAACAACTAAGGAGCTAAAATGACCACAATCATTCTAGATTGCGATCCAGGCCATGACGACGCTATGGCTATTCTGCTAGCGCTTGGCAATCCAAACATCGATTTGCTTGGTGTAACAACAGTAGGCGGAAATCAAAGCCTAGAAAAGGTGACTTACAATGCGCGAGCAACTCTAGAAATGGCACATGCTACAAATATCCCTGTTCACGCAGGCTGCGACCGCCCAATGATTCGTCCTCTAGAAGTTGCTGCTGCTGTTCACGGAGAAACCGGCCTGGATGGAGTGACTTTGCCAGAGCCAACTCGTCCTTTAGATGAGGGACACGCAGTAAACTGGATTATTGACACAATAATGAGTCATGAGCCAGGCACGATCACACTTGTACCAACTGGACCTCTTACAAACATAGCTATGGCAGTTCGCTTAGAGCCACGAATCGTTAGCCGAGTTAAGGAAGTCGTTCTCATGGGCGGCGGCTATCACGTTGGCAATTGGAGCGCAGTTGCAGAGTTTAACATTAAGGTAGATCCTGAAGCCGCTCACGTTGTGTTTAATGAAGATTGGCCTATTACAATGGTTGGTCTTGATTTAACTCATCAGGCACTTTGCACTCCAGAAGTACAAGCTAGGATTGACGCTATCGGTACGCCTCTTTCTGCTTTTGCAAGCGGATTGATGGACTTCTTCCGTAAGGCATACAAGAACAACCAGGACTTTATCGACCCACCAGTTCATGATCCTTGCACGGTTGCATATTTGATAGATCACAGCGTTGTACAAACTCGTAGATGCCCTGTAGACGTTGAGATTAAGGGAGATTTGACGCTTGGCATGACGGTAGCAGATTTGCGTGGACCAGAGCCATCGGCTGACAAGTGCCATACTCAAGTGGCAACTAAACTCGACTTTAACAAGTTTTGGGATCTGATTATTGACGCTTTAAAAGAATTGAAATAATTGAGGTAATTGAAAATAGAGGTTAATCATGACTGAGGTTTCATCTAAAAAACCATCTATGTTGGATAAGGGTGGACGATCAATCGTAGCGCTTATGGTAGCGCTGCTTGTGGCGATTTTCGCATTCCAGCTTAACGCATCTATGCTTTCTCCAGCTCTAGCAACAATGACTCGAGAGCTTAAAACAACGGATTCTCAAATCGCCTTAACGCAAACAGTATTCTTTACTGCAGCAGCATTATTCTCGCTGTTCTTGCCGCGTTTAGCTGATCTTGTTGGGCGAAAAAAGGTTCTTACTGGGATTTTAATCTCCACTATTTTGGGTTGTGCAGTTAGCGCTATTGCGCCAAATGTAACAGTTCTTATGATTGGACGAATTCTTCAAGGAGCAAGCGGACCTGTTGTACCAATGTGCTTGATTATGCTTCGCGTGCGCGTTAGCGAAGAAAAACGCTACGCAAAGCTAATGGCAATTCTGACTTCTGTGAACGGCGGTATTGCAGGCGTTGATGCGCTTCTTGGCGGCTGGCTTGCAGGAAACTTTGGCTTTAGATCCGTATTCTGGACTATGGCAGCCATTGGTATAATCGCTGTTCTTTTGGTTGCTTTCTATGCTGAAGAATCCCATGCTCAAGATACGCCAAAGATGGATTGGGTTGGAGTTGTAACCCTTGGTATAGCATTCCTAGCAGCATATCTTGCTATCAACGAGATTGGTAAACTTGCTGGCGCGAATTTGAGTCTTGTAGCAGGTCTTGTGGTTCTTGCAGTAGTATTCTTTGTAGTGTTCTGGAACGTAGAGGGCAAAAACTCTGCTCCTCTTGTTTCTACAAAATATATGAGTCAGCGTCGCACTTGGGGCTTGCTTTCTTGCACGCTTCTTACTATGACTGGCGTATTTGCAATTATGAACGGCGTTGTTCCACAGCTAGCTCAAGATGCTAAGGCTGGCGCTGGAATGGGTGCGGACATCGTAAGCTTCGCAACTCTTACACCTTACGCAATCATCGGCTTCGTGTTTGGACCTGTTGCGGGTATGCTTGCTGCAAAGTTCGGGTATCGTCTTGTGCTGCGTGCTGGAATTCTTGTGAGCGTTCTTGGCGTGGTGTTTGGAATTTATGTTGCAGCCTCGCCTTCTGTTTGGGCGCTTGTAGTGCTTTCTTTGTGGCTTGGTATCAGTTATGCTGGCGTTGCAAACATTATGCTTAACGGTCTTGGAATTGTGCTTTCACCAAAGGATAATCCTGGATATTTGCCTGGAATGAATGCTGGCGCGTTTAATCTTGGTGCAGGCTTGAGCTTTGCGATTCTTTACGCTGTTATGACTAATTTTGTACAATCTGCTGGAGCATCAGCTGGATATATTGCTTCGATGGTTGCTGGAATCGTGCTACTTGCTTTGGCGTTTGCATGCTCGTTCTTGATTCCTAAGCCAGAAGATTGCGAGTGATTCACTAATCTAATTCATTCGTTTTCATTCTTTTAATAATTGCCTGAGAATGTTGCAAAAATCATATTTTGCGCACCATTCTCAGGCTAATTTTTTGCTCAACACCAAAGATAGAGATTTGGTATTTACACGCGCTCGTGAATGTTTTCCATTCTCTCCATTACAAGCTCTGGAGTCATCGACTCGTGCACAGCTTCTACCGACTCTGTGTTAAGAGCTGCGGCGGCTACAGCGAATCGCCCTGTCTTCGTGTTATCAAAATGATTATACCTAGCATAGATCAACGCCGCTGTAGCAGCATCGCTTGAACCATTGTCGTTGCCAACCGCGCGCACGCCTTCTCCACCGTTTCCGTGCGCAACAATCATTCTTTGTACACGTTTTAGCGGTACGGGATAGAACGCTACTCCCTCGTCCGCTACGCCATACGCTACTCCCTCGCGCCCCGAGTTAACAAACACATGCCCAACTCCGCGTTTTAGCAATACTTTAGCGCATCTTACTGCAGATTTTTCGTCTACCGCACAAATGCCTGTTAACGCCTGTGATTCGGCTGTGTCTAATATGAGTGTGTCTATGCAGTGTAGTCTGGAAAGTATTCGTGGAGCTTTTGCGTCAGTTATTGCGCGCACCATTATTGGTCTGTGATAGTTGTCGCACACCCATTCGAAGGATTTTTGTGAAATGTTGGTGTCTAGTGCAACTATGTCTGCGTTTTCTATTATCGATATTCTTTCGCGCAAGAAGTCTGGTGTCATGTAATCGTAGATGCTCATGTCGTCTAGTGCTAAAAGCCTTTGCCCCGATGCGTCTCCTACATACATGTATGATGCTGTCATTGCATCTGGTAGCTGCTTTGAGTATCCTATTTCTAATCCGTTTACAGACGCGTCGACTTTGAATAATTCTCCGTTGTGGTCGCCGCCGTACACGGATACTAGGCTTACTCGTGTGTTCATTCTTTCTAGTGCCACGGCTATGTTTCGTCCGACTCCGCCTAGCGCGTATCGTACTTTTGCAGCGTTTGAAGTGTAGTCCATTAGGTCTCCGCACGCGATTCCCAGCACGTCCATGCTTATTCCGCCTATTACTGTTACGTAGCTAGGTGGTGTGACTATGTATCCTTTTCCTCTAAGGTATCCTTTGCGAATAAGATTGGAAATGTGTGCAGCTACGCCTGATCTTGTTATTCCTGCTAGGTCTGCAAGTTCTTGCTGACTAATCATAGGGTTCTGTTGAATCCACGATAGAATTTGTTGTTCGCGCTCAGTCATCTTTGCCTCATCTCTCGCGATTTTACCTTTCTATATATCTAGGATATTCAAAAATTGTTTTTTTCGCACGTTTATTGTGAAAATATATATTATTTTTTATTATATTATTTTTTATTTGGCGTTTATTTTTTTTATTTGGCGTCTGGGTGCTTAATCGTTATCAGCCGCTTTTAATAGTGCTTTTAGCCTATTAAAAGCGATTTTTGTACAAAACTACTTGGGCAATTTGTGTTTCATGAATCTGATTTCATTAATCTAATTGCTTAGTATTGCTGTGCTGCTACCTTGTGTAAAGTCTAAAACTGCTCCGGCGGTTTGTGGATGTTCTAGTAAGGTCGGGTCGTGTTCTAGTAGCGTGTTTGCGTCCTCTCTTGCTTCTGCAATGATTTTTGCGTCTTTTACTACTCTTAATAGTTTTAGACTGGATTTTCCACCTGACTGACTGTCTCCTAGAACGTCTCCAACGTTTCTTAATTCTAGGTCTTTTTGGGCTATTATGGCGCCGTCTAACGAGTTTTCTACTACTTGTAAACGTTCAGCTGCTAACTGGTTGTTTGGTGCGTTTGACACTAGGAAAGCCCAGGATTGTGTGCCTGAACGTCCCACTCGTCCTCTGAGCTGGTGTAGTTGTGCTAGTCCGAAGCGGTCTGCGTCGAAAATCACTATACAACTGGCTTTTGCTACGTCTACTCCGACTTCTATAACCGTTGTGGAAACTAGGATTTGTACTTGTCCACTGTCGAATTTGTGCATTATTTCGCGTTTTTTCTTCGTCGCTTGTACGACCTGTTAGTTGTGCGAATTCTACGCCTTTGAATTGTGGTAGGTTTTGTAAGCGTTTTGATATTTGTAAAACTGTGTGGACTTCTCGCTGAGCAATTTGTGTATTTTGGGTATTTTGTGAATTTAGAGTGTATGAGTCTTGGTTTTCTTGGTAGATCGCATCAGCATTATTGTAAGTATTATCGTTGTTTTCTTCACTGTCTTCACTGTCTATTCGAGCACATACAACATATGCTCGCTCTCCTGCATCGATTCTAGAGCGAATGTGGTAGAACATGGATGCCATCTTATGCGAGTCTTCTTCGTTTATTACAAAAGTGCGGATTGGTTTGCGTCCGCCTGGAAGCTCTGTTAAATAGGATGCGTCTAGGTCTCCAAACCATGTCATTGCTGCGGATCGCGGTATTGGTGTGGCTGTCATGACTAACAAGTGTGGAACCGCGTTTCCGCTTATCTTGCGTAATAGTGTGTCTCGTTGTTCTACGCCAAATCTGTGCTGTTCGTCGATTATCACCAGCGCTAGGTTTGTTGGTTTAAAGCTTGCGGAGAAAGCTGCGTGTGTTGCCACAATAATCGCTGGCTCTCCACTTGCTACTTTTGCTAGTGCACTTCGTCTGCTGGCTAGCTTCATTCCGCCTGTTATGAGCGTTATTTCAACGTTTATCCCTGCACGCTCAATCATCTGTTGTAGGTTTGTGGCATGCTGTGATGCTAATACTTGTGTTGGGGCTATTAGTACCGCTTGGTGTCCTGATCCTACGGCTTGTAGCATTGCGCTCATTGCTACTATTGTTTTTCCAGAGCCGACTTCTCCTTGCAAAAGACGACGCATTGGTTTTAATGGGGACTCCTCGGTTGCTTGTGATTCGCCTTGCATATCTGCTGTTATTTCGCTAATAACGTTTTTTTGTCCTTCTGTTAGCTCGAATGGTAGGCTTTCTTCAAAGTGTTTTCTTAGCTCGCTGTTTTCGCACGTGTATGCCTTATTTTCCCCTGATTTTTTGCGTGATTGCAAAACTGCTATTTGTGATATGAATGCTTCTTCGTAGCGCATTGTGTGTATTGCGTTTTCAAAGTCGTTTTTGTTTTGTGGATTGTGGATTGATTCGAATGCTGCCGCGCGGTGCATTAGGTTTCTACTCTTTGTGACGAATTGTGGCAGAACATCTGGCAAAACATCTGAAAGAATATCTGTATCGGGAACATTAGGATCGCCAGAATCGCAAGTCTTAAAAAGTCGCAATAATCCTAAAATCGTCTCGTGAATATGTTCACTAGATATTCTCGAATTTGCGTGGTAAATCGGTTGTGGCGCGCAAAGTTTTTCAATCCCATCTTCTACACTTTGCACAGAAAAATCATCGCTGTTTTGCACGCGCGCATCAGTATTATAAGCAGAATCATCGCTTTCAGCACTCTTTGCTCGAACAGTTAGAATCTGCGGATGTGTAAACTGTAGTCTCCCATTGAACTCGCCGCTTGTGCCTCCTACAACAACGGTTTGTCCTACTGCAATTCTGCCACTAACCCATTGCACGTATTGTCTGTTCTTTGAAAAATACACAATCTGTGCTTGTGCCGCATCTTGCGCTACGTTTACTTCTAGCCGATATCCTCGTCGCGCTGCCATTTGCACTATGTTTATAGATTGTATTGTCGCTGAGAACGCCACTTCTTGACCTGGCAAAATTTGGCTTAAATGCGCGCGTTTTAACGGATTTGTGACTCTAAACGGGTAGTATGTTAGCGCGTCTTTTACTGTGATTACACCTAGCGATTTTAGAGCAGACGCGCGTCTCTTGTTGCTTATGATTGACGATATTGCTGTGTTTAGTGTTATGCGTGCTGCCATACTTCGATTATAATCGTTGCGCTACGATTTAAGCGAAAAATAGGGAAACAAAAAAGCCCCGAGCACTGCTCAGGGCCTTACATCTAACACGCGATTCACGCCTCAACGCGCTGAACCTTGCCTGCCTTAATGCATTTTACGCACACACGAAGGCGAACATTTTCGCCATCAATGGTGGTGCGAACCGGCTGAAGGTTCGGGCGGAAGGTGCGCTTATTGCGGATGTGCGAATGTGAAACGCTGAAACCGGTTTGCGGTCCCTTGCCACATACTGCGCAACGAGCTGCCATAATTGGACTCCTATTTTCTTTGACTTGCAAGTCTTGCGTCGCTCACCCACGCAAACCGCCCACGCGACTAACCGACGCTAAATCGCATAAACAAATAAGCATGCTTGAACGCACAACTACACAAGTATATCACTACGCCCGACATTAAATCACACAGGGCTTATCATCAATCAAAATCCGCGAATTTTCGCGCAAATCCTCAATATTCTTGCATCCAAGCAACGCCATAATCACACGAATCTGCGCCTTCCAAGACTCAATTTGCTCAACAAGCGCATCTTCTCCTTCGTTAATAAGCGTGTGCAAAAACTCGCCAGCAACTCCAACAGCGCTTGCACCAAGCCGCAATGAGCGCACAACATCAAGCGGCGTACGCACTCCTCCGCTTGCAAACACTTGCATTCGCGCACTATTGCAAGAATCCGATGAATCGCGCGGCTCGCACAAAATCTCATCGCATTGCGCTATGTCTAGCAACGATTCGACAGTTGTAAGCCCCCAGTAGTCGAGGAACTCGTAGTCGCTTTTACGCCCACGCCTTGCGTTTTCAATCGCAACAAAATTCGTGCCTCCGCGTCCGCCAACGTCCACCGCACGCACGCCCACATTTTTCAACCGCAGCACATCATGAGCGCTCATTCCGCACCCAGTCTCTTTAACAACAACTGGCACTTTCATTGAATCAAGCTCGCGCGCAATGGCCTCAATATTGTTAAGCCACGCACTAAAATCGCGGTCTCCTTCGCTCATCACAAGCTCTTGTGCCGCGTTTAGGTGGATTTGCAACGCGTTTGCTTGCAAAATTTCTACAGCTTTAATCGCCTGCTCAGCGCTCACTCCTGCGCTTACATTCGCCATTACAAATCCATGCGGATTAAAGCGTCGAATCACGCTAAAAGTCTCTTCAAGATGCGGATTTTTAAGCGCTGCGCTTAGCGAGCCAGAAGCCATTGCTAAGCCAGTTTTTGCAGCTACCCTCGCTAGCGACTCGTTTATATTTTCGCCTTTTTTGCTGCCGCCAGTCATTGCGTTAATATACAGCGGAGTATCCCATTTTGTGCTTTCGTCAAACACGCTCACACTTGTATCTACATCGCTTAATGCCAATTGCGGCAGCGCGTTTGGAATAAACCGCACGTGTTCAAAACCAGATTCCGCGTGCACATTGTATTGTTCGCACGCGAGTTTTATGTGATCGTCTTTGCGTTGTTCAATAAGCGAGAGGTCGCTACTTTCATCAAATTCTGCGACTTTCAGATTAAGCGCCTCAATACCGCTGTTTTGCCATTCTTCTTCAATGCGAACAAACACAGCATCAAAATCTTCCGCGCGCGCAATCGTGCGATTCCGCAATCTCCTCCGCCTGCTCCACTTGTTTTGGACGGCAATCCTGCATCATTGGCAACTTCTATTAGCCGCGTGAGTTTTGGCGTTTCGATTAATGTTCCCGTGATTTCGCCAAGATCTTTCAGCAGCGCACGATTTCGCGCAAATCCGCTTAATAACGCGTCTATGCGCCCATTTTCTAGCGCATTTGCGATTTTTTGCACGCATTTTTCGCTTTGTACGCAAAAATCTTCGTATGTTTTAGAGTAAGTCTTAGCGCTTGTTTTAGAGGGATTGTGCGCGGTTAAATCGCCAGCCTTCACTCCAGCTTTTACACTTCCAACAAGTTCTGCACTGCTGGCAGGATTCCCCGTCCACCCAACTAAGAGTCGCAAGCCTGCGCCTACTTTTAATCGTTTTACTTCAAATCGCGGCCATTTTTTTCTAAGCAGCTTGTGTAGGCTTGAGTCTCCACTTTCAATCATTTCTATTTCTGCTTCAAGCCATTCGCGATTGTACGCGCGGTACATTACCCATCCGCCGTATGCGCTTGCTGCCACGTCTCCGCCGCTTCCTGACTTTTTTACTAGCGACGATGCAATTATGGCTAGCTTGCACAATTCTGGCGTTGTAAGCGTTAATCCGTACCATTTGCACAGCGCTCGCACAGCCGCCACCGTTACGGCTGCAGATGATCCAAGCCCGTATTTTTTGCCTGTTTTTTTATCGTCTAAATCACTTTCTATTTGTAGATTGTATAGGTTTATGGCTGGATTTCCTTCATCTAGTAAAACGTTTTTTACTTCTTTTGTTTCGCGCGCAAAATCGTCTACTATTTGCATTGCGGAAAATACGTATGAATAGATTTTTTTTAATTTTTTTATTTGAGAATCTTGGTTTTGTTCATCGCTGGTTACTGGCGACTTTTCCGCTGGCAAGTCGCAAGCATCCGTTGAGTCTTTTGCGCTCATATTTATATCTTCTGCATCTTTTTCGTCTAAAATAAATTCCCTGCCGAAGATTCCACGCTTCCAATAAAGAGGCTTATAGTTTTTAGACTCACTCGTGATTTTTCCGTAAAATGTTGGTAAATCTAGTTTTTTAAGATTATTTTTTTCGGATTCGTTTTTATTAAAGTCGCAGCTGTTATACGTTTTTCCATGACTATCACGTATTAGTAGGTTGTCATCGTCAACTGTAACTTTTACATAACGATTCACAGCTGCTACGATTGCAGCGCATCCATCTACAACAGCGTATTCGCCTGCTATGTAAAGTTTTCCAGGCGCTAAAGCTTGCTCATTAGTCATGATTCTCTCCGTATGCTAACGCCACTTCCTGGGCGCGCAATAACAAACTGCGGATTGGATTGCGCAAAGCTGCTAAATGACGGCGATTCCTGCGACTCGCGCAAACGCTTAATCTCATTCAACACGCGCAAACTCAACTCGTTTTTAACTCGCAAAACTTGCTCCGCGCTAGTTAAAACTTTAACATTCGGACCAGCATCCATTGTAGCCCAAACTGGAAATCCGCTTTCATCGCGCATTTTTCGCACAACGTTAAGCACAACATGCGTTTCATCTGTTAAATAGTTTACGCTTTCAGCAGCGGCACGCATTGCGTCGTGCATTCCTAAAGCGTTTCTCTCCGACACTTCTCCCAATGCTTGAATATCACAATTTTTGATAGCTGATAACGCCGTATTTAGGTCTTTTTTGCAGTTTTTGATCCAGTCTGCGTAGATTGGTGATGTTTCTACTGTGCGTCGCATTGCTTCACGGCTTGAAATCTTCTTTTTACTAGAGTTTAAAATAACAGTTACCATTGCGAGTTGAAGCTCTTCTGGTGTTTCGATTGGCTCTGCGTAAGACGTTTCGTCGCTTGTGCCAGCGTTCCATAATACTAATCCGCCGTAAATCGACCTGCATGCTGATCCAGATCCTTTGCGAGCTAGAATCGATAAGTTGCGTGGGCTTAGGTTTAATCCTGCGGCGTATGATGCTGCAGACGCAAGTGCCGCAAAACCAGATGCGCTAGAAGCTAATCCTGCGGCTGTTGGAACTGTGTTTACGCTTACGACTTGCGCTTTGCTCTTAATTCCAGCCATTTTTCGCACAATATCTAGCATTTTTACTATTCGTGCACGCTCTGAACTTTGGAGTAAATAGCCTGTAAAGTTTACTCCGTTTAAGCAAATCGAGTCTGCCTCTAGGCAATCATCAAATCGTACTTTTGTTGTTGTGGAAAATCCGTCTAAAGTCAGAGATAATGAGGAAGTATATGGCAAAATCAGAGTTTCATCTCGTTTCCCCCAATATTTGATTAGCGCAATATTTGCGTTTGCTGTAGCTGTAAAAGCGGCTCCGTGATTACTGTTATTAAACGAATCAATATCATCAAGCACATTAAACGCTATTTTTGGCTCAATTTCAACGTTTTTCACGCGTATCCTTTCTTAAGTCTTTAGTCTTTAAAGCGTTTTTAAAGCATACTAACGAATTAGTTATGATTATTGTCCGATTTCTACAATCCACGTTCTAGCTGCTCCAGCGTTTTTAAGCGCTATGCTTACTTTAGACGCATCCTCCTGACTTTGAGCAATGGCTATAATGCATCCACCTCCGCCTCCGCCTGTAAGCTTTGCTCCTAGAGCACCATTTTCGCAAGCATTTTTAACTAGAGCGTCTAAAAATGGCGTACTTATACCTAATTCCGCAAGAATTTTGTGAGCACGAGTCATGCTCGATCCAATATTTTGTATATTACCAAACTCTAAATCATTCTCTGCGTTAAGAGCGATTTGACCAAGCTCTTGCAAAAGTGCATTTACGATTTTCGGCTGGCTATCGCGTTTTTTGCGTAATGCTTCTACTGTTACTTTTGTTGTTCCTTTGAATCCCGAATCAGCTAGCACAATCCAAGCGCGTATTGTTGGGCTTATGCTCATTCGGCTAAATTTGCCATCAAAGAAGCGAACTGGCTGCTGCAGCATCGCACTGGTTGCTGTGGCGTCTAATCCAGATGCTTTCCCGTGCGCAACGCGTTCTGCGTCTTGCGTAATCTCGAATAGTTTTTCATCGCTGGCATTAATACTGTAGTAGTCGAGTATTGCGCGGATCACTGCTCCTGCCGCTGCCGCCGAAGACCCCAATCCTCGCTCTGGCGGAAAATCGCAAGCAGTTTCTATTTGCAATGCTTCACCCTGCCAATTGGCAAAACGTAATGCCTCTTGTATTGCGGTTTTAATCGACGCGAATCGCGCAGGTGCGCTTCGTAAAAGACCATCAAATCCTAATGCTTTAAATGTTATGAGGTTTTGCATCTGGCAGCTAAGGTCTTCTGCTGAATCGCATAATTCTGCTCTTTTGCCTTCGTCTGCTGTGGCGCTTGTATCGTTGAGTGTTCGTGCACTTGTTACTGTTGCGTGCATCTTAAGATTTTGCAATGGAAGCGCTACTGCGCTGTAGCCATAAACAACCGAGTGTTCGCCAAAAAGAATCACTTTTGCGCAAGTTGTGCCTCTGCCAACGCGATTTTTTGCGCGCGCAACCACGAGCATACTATTGAACTCGTTATTGCGCTCTTTATCACGCTCATTCTTGTGTGCGTTCTTGCTCTCGCACGGATTGGATACGTGGCGATTCGCTAAAGTGTTGCACTCAGTCACTAATCCTCCTTTGCGACACATATGGCTTACTTGTTGGCACTGCTTAATTGATGCGCGTTTAAGCTTATTTGCCCAACTTTTATAATCTAGTCGCTAAAGCGATTAAACACCACGATTTGCTCTATACGCACACAACACATTCACATTTCCCGAATTTGCGCTCCAATCTACCTTTTCGCTTAAAGCGTAGCGCGAAAAGGTAATTCGGAGCGCTGAGCCGCTCAAACGTAAAGTCCAGTGGACTTTACGTGCGGCGAAGACGTGAGCGCAGCTAACCTGCGCGAGCGACACGACACGTCGTAAACTCGGTACAATCGCACTACATGATTACGCCAAACTAGGTAGAGATTCGAGATTTTTCGCAGCTATCGAAGCGAGCCTCAGCGTCGCTAGATGGTGACTCGCTGAGAGAGCAAGAAAAATCGAGAATCTCGATGATTAAGCAATACGCAATTGTTCAGACTTGTAAGAGGGCTGGGTGATTCTTGGTCGAACAGTATAAGAGCGGCAGCCGATATCAAACAATCCAAATGATCAACCACTACAAAAAAACCTCAACACAAAAACAAAATCAAAGACAAAACGGAACAACCGCAACAACAACCAACACGTAAGAGGCAGAGCGTTGTGCGAATCGACGACTTCGAGCTGCATAATGCGCGAGAAGTCACCTCGATTCGCTGAGCCGCTTAAATGTAAAGTCCAGTGGACTTTACGTGCGGCGAAGGCGTGAGCGCGGCTAATCCGCGCGAGCGTAGAATTAGCCAGCCCTCATACAACAGTAAACAGAGAATGTCGCGCAATACCAAGTAAGGAATAGTGCGCAACACCAAATAATTAATGGCTTGAAGAAACTATCCCCAAGCCATTAATCTACACTACGTTGCAGCAGCATCACACACTGCTACAGATTAAACTAACGAGCCGAATGCTTCCTACGCTTAGACGCAGCACCAGCCACTCCAAGCCCAGCAAACACCGCAGCCAAAGCAGCAAACACCGAGGAACTAGCGCCAGTATTAACACCACTCACGTCACCACGCTTGAGATTCATTCCAGCAGAATCACGCGCCGCAAGCATACCCTCGCGCAAAGCTGCACGCGCAGCACGCAAACGAGCCAATGCCGAATCAACCTGCCCCTGAGTAGCATTAGCGTCCGCTAACACTAAACGAGCATGATTCAAAGCCGCATTAAACTCACTCACCAAGTTAGAATCAGCCACTACGCCACTAGCATTAGCCGAAACATCACCAAGAGCCGCATCAACCTCAGCCTGCAAAGCACCCTTATCAACAACATTATTAACACTAGTATTATTCGAATCATTAACACCAACACCAGTATTGTCACCAACACCACTGCCACTATTAATAAGTCTGTTATAAGCATCAATCAACTTTTGCTTAGCATCACGAAGCCTACGAAGAGCCTGATCAACCTGAGCTTGTGTAGCATTAGGATCCTTAAGCACACTATTCGCATCATTCAACGCCTGCTGATACTCTGCCAGATCAGCAGCCTTA